>JAEEGH010006655.1_pt1 | contig 28149 bp, 23 predicted proteins | sample 9134181 | NCBI WGS metagenome assembly JAEEGH01 (sample SAMN16246544, study PRJNA631951) | gut metagenome | biome: gut microbiome; feature: rumen; material: DP-attached | host: Bos | place: Iran: Karaj | collected 2018-10 | reverse complement strand
AACTCGGATCCTTCCAATATGGTCCCGCGGGTGACGATCTCGTATGCGAAGGTCATCTGCTCCTCGCCGAGGTTGGTGAGGTCCCCGATGACGGCGGTGACGCTGTTGACCTTTGTCACCTTGTACTTGGAAAGCTCGCCCAGCACCGCCGAGACGAGGCTGGACACGACCGACACCTCATGCATCGGACGGTAATGGGACGGTTGATTAAGAATAGTTCGGATGGCCCCGTCGGTCCCGGCCGGGTTCCGTCCCGCGGCGGCAGAGGTCCCTGACGACGCAGGACCCGCATCTGGGGCGGTTCGGAAGGCAGACGACCTGCCCATGGCGGACGAGATACCTGTTGATGTCCGACCAGCGCTCCTCAGGCGTGATGCGCATGAGCTCGAACTCCGTCTCCTCCGGGGTCCTGGTGGAGACCAGCCCCATGAGGTTGGATATCCTGTGCACATGGGTGTCCACGCATACCGACGGGATCCCCATGGCGTATGACCTGACGCAGGCGGCGGTCTTCCTCCCGACCATGGGGAGAGTGGTGAGGACGTCCGTCTCCGACGGGACCTCGCCTCCGAAGTCCCGGAGAAGTATCGCGCAGCAGTCCACGATCGCCTTCGACTTCTGCTTGGGGAACCCCGCCGGGCGTATCAGGTCCGCGACCTCGTCCGGATCGGCGGCGGCGATGGCCTCCATGGTCCCGAACCGGTTGAAGAGGTTGTCCGACGCCCTGCGGGTGTTGTCGTCCTTCGTCCGCTGCGAGAGTATGGTCGCGACGAGCACGTGGAACGGGTCCGCGGGCCACTCCGGGTTGAGCCCCTCGGAGCTCCTTCCGGGATACGCCCCCTCGGTGTAGACCTCGGACAGCCTGTTCAGGATCTCGCATATTCTTCCTGCATCCATCTCAAAGCATCCTCCGCGGTGCGGAAGGAGCCGGTGACGAGTATGTTCTCGTCCTCTCTGGACTCCATGGCTCTCTCGATGGCCTCCGCCACGGTGGTGTAGACCTTGACGTCGTCATGGAATTCGCGCATGGCCTTCTCCATGACCTCGGGGTCGGCGGCCCTGGGGGAGTTCGGAGGCGCTATGAAAACCTTCGACGCGATCCCCGCCAGGACTTCTGAGATCCCGCGGATGTTCTTGTCGGAGAGCAGCCCCATGACGACCACGACCTTCCCGTATATCTCCTCTACATCCTTGCAGAGGCATCTGGCTCCGTCGAGCGTGTGGGTGACGTCGATTATCAGCGGCATCCCCATGAGCTTCTGCATCCTGCACGGCCACCATACCTCGGCCAGGCCCCGGGACAGGTGCCCCTCCAAGGTGTCGGCGAATTCCGGGAGGAGGGACAGGGCCTCTATCGCCACGGCGGCGTTGCGGGCCTGCATCCTGCCCGGGAGCCCTACGGTGTACATCTCCCCCTTGTAGACCATGTCCACGCTGTCCACGCGGTTGGACAGGACCTCGATGTCGTCGGGATCCACCCGTATCAGGGGGCATCCGACCTCCCTGGCATGGGACTCCAGACAGGAGAACGCCTCGTCTCCGTTTATCGTCACGCAGGGGACGCCGGGCTTCATGACGCCGGCCTTGTGGGCGGCTATCTGGGGGATGCCGTCCCCGAGGACCCCCGTGTGCTCCGGGCTTATGTTGTTGATGACCGCGACCTCCGGGACGATGACGTTGGTGCTGTCCAGCCTTCCGCCCATCCCGACCTCGATGATCGCGATGTCGGCCTCCACCATCGAGAAGTACTCGAAGGCCGCGGCGGTCAGCACCTCGAACTGGGTGCACTCCATGCCGTCCGCGGCCATGAGCTCGACGAACGGCCTTATCTTCGAAAGCACGCACTCCAGGTCCGCGTCCCCCACGGGCTCCCCGCATATGCGTATGCACTCGTTCATCTCCAGAACGTGCGGCGACGTGAAGGCGCCCGTGCGGAGCCCCGACGCGTTCAATACCGATTCCATCATGGCGCAGACGGAGCCTTTTCCGTCGCTTCCCGCCACGTGGACGGTCCTGAGGCCCTCCTGCGGGTCCTCGAGGAGGCTCAAAAGCCTCTTAATGTTGTCTAATCCGGGCTTCACGCCACGGCTGGCCAGGCCCTCTAGCCAGGCCATGTTCCCTTCTGGGTACAATACGATCTCCGCCGACGAATCGGTGAACCAGATTATAAAGCTGTCATAGCCGCGTCCTGGAGGCCTCGTCGCGGTTGATCTGCACGACCTCGTCCACCACGTGCTCGGCGTACATCCGGGCCACGTCGATCCCGGTGCAAGATTCGAACGCCTCGAAGAAAGCGTTGGAGTTCACCTCGCAGACGAACATCTCCCCCTCGTCCGCGAACAGGAGGTCGATCCCGCAGTAGTCCAGATCGAGGACGGCGGCGATCCTCTCGGCGTATGCGGCTGTTCTCGGGTCCAGCTCGAAGGCGGCGCCGGATCCGCCGAGGCCCACGTTGGACCTGAAGTCCGATTCCGATCTCCTCAGCATGGCCCCGACGGCCTTCCCTCCGATCACGACGACCCTCAGGTCCCTGCCGGAGCTGCCGGATATGAACTCCTGGAACAGATGGGGGACGCATTTCACCTCCTCCATGATCTCGATGAGCTCGCCGCGGTCCCTGGCCAGGCGCACGCCCTTGCCCATGGAGCCGTAGCATTCCTTGACGACGGTCGGCAGGCCCAGGATCCCGACGATCCTGTCCGCATACTCCTCCTTCACGGGTTCGTCAGGGTCGTAGCAGAGCATTCCGGGAAGGGTCTTCGGGAGCCTGAACCCGTGCCCCGCCAAGGCCAGGCAAGTGGCCATCTTGTCGTCGCAGGCCTCTATGGCGGAGAAGCGGTTGAACACCGGGATCCCGGAGGATTCCAGGGCCTTGAGGACGTACTTGTCCTTGTCCAAGTACACGCAGAACTGGTAGCCGTCGGCCTCGACGCGGACCTCTCCGTCCTCGACGCGGGCGAGGAACCCGTCGTTCCTGCGAACGTCGGCCTCGACGCCGATGGATTCGAACGCCTCCCTCAGCCTGGACGACTGCACTTCGAAGGCGCGCATCCTGGAGTAGGCGTTGACCAGTATCAGGCCTTTCATCGTCTCAGTCGAACAGTTCCCTGTAGATGGAGTCCACGAGCTCGTGGTAGGTCATGCCCTTGTCCGCGGCGATCTCCCTGACGAGGTCCATGGTTCCCGACCCGTACTGGGCGGCCTTCTTCCTCTTCTCCGCGATGAACGGGTATCCGAGGTTGCGCGCGACCTGCTTCAGGAGCATCTTCCTGGAGTCCGCGTCGGCAGGCTTCAGGTCTGCGATGTCCATCGCTCCGACCTGCATGGTGACTATGGGGTCTATGTAAGGGTACAGGATGGTCTTGCCGAAGTGGTTGGCCACCTTCGTCTCATGGGGGATGGTGGACGTGATGAGCTTGCCCATGTCCGACTTCATCGCCCTCACGAGCTCGTCGTCGGGCATGTTGACGTACTTGGTGTATCCGGCGAAGAGCTCGTCGGACCCCTGGCCTCCGATGATGTACCTCTCGTGCACGGTCCTGCACACGAAGAACAGCGGAAGCTCGAAGGAGAGCGTGAGGGGGCTGGAGGTCCCGGTGATGGATATCATCTCGCGGAGCCTGGACTCTATGTTGTCCTTGGTGATGGGTATGTGGAGCCACGGGAGGCCGAGCCTCTCGGACATGTCGCGCGCCATGACCACGTCGTAGGACTCGTCCTTTCCGGAGGTGTACAGCGTCACCGATCTGGCGTAATCCTTTGCGATGGCCGCCACGAGGCCGGAGTCCAGGCCTCCGGAGAATGCTACTGCCACGTCACGGTCCTCTACGCCGGTCCTCACCGCCGAAACGATGGCGTTCTCAAGGTTTTCGGAATTCATGGACATGGTGGCGTGAATCCGCAAGGACGGATAAAATGATATGCAGTGCATCCTCGCAGGCGCCTGGGCCGCGAACATCGATTGAAAAGTGTTATTACTCTTCGTCCGATTGCTACCGTCATGGAAGGGGTCACGCGCATTGGCGTATCTTTGGAGCCGGAGCTCCTCGAGAAGTTCGACAATTCCATCAGGAGCAAGGGCTATGTGAGCAGGTCGGAGGCCGTCCGCGACCTCATCCGCGACTCCTTGGCCGAGAACGAGTGGAAGAACGACGAGGAGTGGATGGTCGGAACCGTGGTCCTGATCTACGACCACACCCTCAATTCCGTCGGGGACAAGCTGACCGACATCCAGCACAGCCACATGGCCACCGTCAACACGTCCGTCCACGTCCATTTGGACAGCGACAAGTGCATGGAGATCCTCATCTGCGAGGGGAAGCTGAAGACGCTCAAGGCCTTCGCCGACGAGGTGTCGTCGATAAAAGGCGTTCTCAGGGGAAGGCTCACCATGGCCGCCCCGTCCACAGGGAACCTCCACCACATCGGGCACAGGCATCGAGGCCTGGACGCCGTCCACTCCGAGCACTATGGTCGAGACGCCTGTCGACTCCTCGACTCCGAACAGGCGGTTGATCAGATCGGCGGTGGTGACGGACGGATAGAACACCCATGGGTCCAGGCCCCCGAACCCCTTCTTTCCCGGGAACGGGCTGGCGTTCATGACCATGCGCGGCCTGAGCGGGGTTATGGCGTCGGGGTACATGACGAAGTTCTCCGACAGCCAGATGGCGTTTCCCTTCCTCTTCCTGATGTAGCTGGCAAGGCCCTCAGGGACGTCATGGCCAAGAAGCTTCCCGTTCTCGTCCACTATCTCTATCGTTATCCTGTCCGGGCGGGGGAAGCGCGAGTCGCAGAAGACCGCAGCCGCGAAATCCTTGCAGATGCATTTTCCGAGACCCACGGGCTCCATGTCCATGGAACCGGAGAAGACCCTGACGGAGTCCTCCTCGTTCATTATCTCGGTTATCATCTCAGGGCTCAAAGGTTCCGCGCGCAAGACGCCAGGCCTGGACCTGACCTCGCTCAGGAACGTTTCCGGACGCATATGGAAGTATAATCCAATATGAATAAAAATCCATCCCTCATGTTTTGATGACATCTCAACAAACGGGGGCTGGCGTCTTCCGGCACATGCGGCGAGGGCGCATCAGATCGCTTCGGGGCTGCTATGAAAAGCGACGTCCGTTCGATGATGGAAGCATTTGCGAAACGGCCCGACCGCTAACGCTTAATAATCCACTATAATTAAACTGGCCCGATGAGAAAGCTAATAATCACCGAGAAGGCGAACGCCGCAAGGAGGATATCCACCATCCTTTCGGACGGCAATTCGCACTCCGCGACCAGCGGGGGCGTCACGGTGATATCGTTCGAGGCCGGAGGGGACGAGTACAAGGTCGTCAGCCTTAGGGGCCACATCATGGAGCTCGATTATTCCAAGGAGTACAACGACTGGAGCGCCGTGTCGCCTGTGGACCTGGTCTATGCCGACCAGGTGAAGGCGGTCAAGGTGAAGTCCATTCTGAATGCCATCAAGGCCATCGTCGGCGAATCCGACGAGATCATCATAGCCACCGACTACGACAGGGAGGGGGAGCTGATCGGAATGGAGACCGTGAAGGCCGTCGGTGCCTACTCCGAGCAGGAATCGAACGGGACCGTCCTCTGCACCGTCGACGGAAGGATCCCGGTGAAGAGGGCGAAGTTCAGCGCCTTGACCAAAGGCGAGGTGGAGGCGGCCTTCGCGGACCTGGCCGACCCTGACGAGAAGCTCGCCGACGCGGCCGAGACCAGGCAGATCGTGGATCTGTCATGGGGGGCAGTGCTGACCCGTCTCATCTCCCTGTCGTCCGGGCAGGTGGGAAAGAACTTCATGTCCGTGGGGAGGGTCCAGAGCCCGACCCTGAAGCTTCTGGTCGACAGGCACGAGGAGATCGAGAGGTTCGTCCCGGTCCCCTTTTGGGACGTCGTGGGGAAGTTCGGGATGCTGGCGTTCAGAGGGGACCATGAGGGCAACCACTTCTGGGAGAAGGAGAAGGCGGACGCCGTGCTCGACAAGGTGTCGTCGGAGAAGGAGGGAATCGTCACGGAGTACGAGGTCTCCAAGAAGGAGGAGTACAAGCCCACGCCCTTCGACACGACCCAGATGCAGGTGGAGGCCAACAAGATAGGGATACCTCCGACCACCGCCATGAAGCTGGCCGAGGACCTTTACACGGGCGGGTACATATCCTATCCCCGTACGGAGAACACCGAGTATCCGAGGAGCCTGAACCTGAGGTCCGTCCTGGAGAAGCTCAAGGACTCCGATTTCGCCTCCGAGGCGGCGGAGGTGCTCGCCCAGGAGAAGATAATCCCTTCCAAGGGCAAGAGGAGGACCACGGACCATCCGCCCATATATCCGACCGCGGGGGCGTCCTCGGAGAAGATGAAGGGCGACAAATGGAAGCTGTACGAGCTGATAGTCAGGAGGTTCCTGGCCACCCTGGGGCCGAACGCGGAGGCCGAGATAACCAAGTGCGCGATCGAGGTCGCCGGGGAGAGGTTCAACGCCGAGGGCTACGTGCTGAAGAAGCAGGGCTGGAAGAAGTATTACAAGAAGTACCTCAAGGCCGCCCCGTCCAAGCTTCCCGCGCTTTCCGTCGGGGACAAGGTCGACGTCAGGTCGATGTCCATCTCTGAGTCGGAGACCCAGCCGCCGTACAGGTACAACCAGGGGACGCTCATACAGGAGATGGATCGCCTTCAGCTGGGGACCAAGAGCACCAGGCACGACATCATAAGCAAGCTGTTCTCTAGGAATTACGTGCAAGGGAACTACATGATCCCCACCGCAAGCGGCATAGCCCTCACCAAGTCGCTGGAGAAGCACGGAGGCGGGATAACCGAGCCCGACATGACCTCCAGGCTGGAGTCCGACATGATGAGCATCGCGAGCGGCGAGCGCACCATGGAGGAGGTCGTGAAGGAGTCCCAGGACATGCTTCACGGAGTCGCCGTCAAGATATCCGAGGAGTCGGAGGCCATAGGCGATGAGATCAAGGCGGCCCTTCATTCCCAGCAGCATGTGGGGGTCTGCCCCAAGTGCGGGAACAGCATGGTGATAAAGAGGTCCAAGAACGGGAACTTCATCGGATGCAACGGCTATCCGGACTGCACCAGCGCATATCCCTTGCCCAGAGGGGCGCTCATACAGACCACGGAGGCGGCCTGCGAGATATGCGGCCTGCCGAAGCTGAAGGTCATCAGGAAGGGGAACCCGCCCTCGATACAGTGCATCGACCCCAGGTGCCCCAGCAACGTCGAGAAGAACGATCTGGGCCCCTGTCCGACCTGCGGGAAGGGGCGCATAAGGGTCATGTTCTCTAAGCAGGGCAAGAGGTTCGCAGGATGCTCCGAGTGGCCCGCATGCACGCAGACGTACCCGCTTAGGCCCAGGGGGACCATCGTGTCCGCGAAGAAGCCCTGCGAGCTCTGCAAGGCTCCCATGATAGTCCTCGGAAGCATGGAGGAGTGCATCAACACGGACTGTCCCGGCAGGAAGAAGTCCTCTCGTGCCAAGAAGGGTTCGGATGGCGAGGAGAAGCCTGCCGCGAGGAAGAAGGCCGTGAAGAAGAAAGAGCCCGCATGACGGATTCTCAAACCTCTTTTTCTTATTTTTACAAAATCTGTTCTTCGACGATTCCGCCGTCTATGTCGGCGGTCCCTGCGAATATGGAGTTCAGCAGGTCTATCTCGCGTCCGATGCGCACGTTGCGGCATGTGCAGCATTCTAGGTTCTTTCCGAGGATGATCTTGGTCTCCATTTCGGCGCGGTCAAGGCTCACAATGCGCCCGCACGAGCAGTAGACGCTCATGCCGTCGGTCATGGGGTTCAACATCAGGAGCTTCCCCTCTGTGTGAATCCCGTCTTCGCCGTATTCCCCGACCCTCATCATATCCCTCGTGCGGCGCGCCCGGCACCAGCCGAACCGCTTCGGAATACGCATCGATGCCCGGGCATGACGCGTTTTTTCCGCAAACCGACCCTATGCAGACTGACGATATAAGCCTTGTCAACATCAGGGCAAATGTCCCTAAACATGTCCCTGATCTGACCGAATCCATTAGAGCCAGACGATCAGGGACATGGGAAGAAAAAGAGGCCGCGGGTGATTCCCGCAGACCGGATTCAAAGCTCGGATAGCTGTTTGACCTGGGATATGACGTAGTCGCGTATCTCAGAAGGCTCGCGGTCCGGCGAACACTTCCTCCCGTGGTCGAGGACCTTCTTCTCGATCATCTCCATCATGGAACCGCAGGCGCATTTCATGTCGTCGTCGGGCGACAGCGAGACATTCATCGAGAAGCAATGGGGGCAACGGTAGGCGTATTTCCTTCCGCCGAACTTTCCGCGCTTGGAGATGGGCTTGCCGTCCTTCTCCACGAGGTCCATGGACAGGTCCAGGGTAGGCGCGTTGCTGATCGACGTGCCGACTCCGAATCCCGCGACGCAGGTGTCGGCTATGGCGGAAACGGAATCCTCGTCGAGGCCTCCGGACACTATTATGTCCACGTTCTTGTAGCCGTACATGTCGAGCTCCCAGCGCACCTCGTTGATCAGCTCCTTGAAGTTGCCCCTCCTCGATCCCGGGGTGTCCAGCCTCACGCCCTTGAGGTCCTTGACGGAGCGGCACGCGTCGAGGGCGGCCGTCCTCTCGTCGGAGAACGTGTCGATGAGCATTATGCGGGGGACTTCCGGCTCTATGATCTCGTCGAACGCCTTGAAGGCGGAGTCGTTGCTCCCCATCATCAGCATCAGGGCGTGGGGGACGGTACCGACCGGGACGGTGCCGGTGATGTCGCCCCCGATGTGGGAGGACACGGCATCGCAGCCGCCGATGTATGCGGAGCGGTCGATGACGCCGGAAATGGCGGGGTGCATCCTTCTGTTGCCGAAGGCGAAGACGGTCTTCCATTTCGCCGCGATCTTGGTGCGGGCGGCCGCGGTCGCGATCCCGGACGGCTGGCAGAGCATGCCGAGTATCGCCGTCTCCATTTCTCCGAAGCGGGTGTAGGCCCCGTTGATGTTCATCAGGGGGATCCTGACGGAGTTCTCCGTCCTGGGCCTGAAGATCGTCCCCTCCGGAATGGAGTAGACGGAGACGTCGATGCCCTCGAGCAGGTTCAGGACCTCTTGGAGGCCGCAGTAGACGGCCCACTTCCAGCCCCTGGGCAGGGAGCTTCCTGTGAACTCCGCCCATACGGGGACGTCTGCCTTGCCGCATGCCTCCAGTATGCGCTTGGTGCGGGCGAAGTACACGTCCATCGTGTAGCCTGAGCGGATGTCCTCCTCGGACGCCTGGAACAATTTCGCCATCCCGGTCCCTCATACGCGGAACTTCGACAGTCCGGGGAACCTTCCCTCGGACCCGAGCTCCTCCTCGATTCTCAGCAGGCGGTTGTACTTGGCCGTCCTCTCGCCGCGGGCGGGCGCCCCGGTCTTGATCTCCCCGGACCCCCATCCGACGGACAGGTCGGCTATGGTGACGTCCTCGGATTCTCCGGACCTGTGGGAGACGACTACGTTGTATCCGTGCTCGAAGCTCATCTTGGCTGCGTCCTCGGATTCCGTGACCGTTCCGATCTGGTTGACCTTCAGGAGCAGGGCGTTGGCGGCCCCTTCGGATATGCCCTTGGAAAGACGCCTGCTGTTGGTGACGAAGAGGTCGTCTCCGACTATCTGCACCTTGCTTCCGATCTTCCTGGTCAGCTCGGCCGTGGTCTCGAAGTCGTCCTCGAAGAAAGGGTCCTCTATGCTTACGAGGGGATGGGCCTTCGTGAGCTCCACGTAATGGTCCATGAGCTCTCCGGCGGAAAGCCTCATGCCGTCGACGTCGTATTTTCCGTCGGCGTAGAACTCGGAGGACGCCGCGTCTATGGCGAGGAACACGTCCTTGCCGGGCGAGTATCCCGCATCGGAAATCGCCGACACTATGGTGGAGAGCGCCTCGTCCACCGTGTCCAGGGGAGGAGCGAATCCGCCCTCGTCGCCGATGTTGACCGCGCTGAGGCCGTATTTGGACTTGAGTATGGACTTGAGGTGCATGTAGATCTCGGACGAGGCCCTGAGGCACTCGGAGAAGCTCTTCGCGCCTGCCGGAATGATCATGCACTCCTGGATTTTCAGGTTCCCGCCGGCATGCTTGCCGCCGTTGATGATGTTGAGCATCGGAACCGGGAGGGTGACGTGGTCGCCTCCGATGTGCTTGTACACGGGGATCCCCTCGCACATGGCGCCGGCTTTGGCGACAGCCAGAGACACGGCCACGGTGGCGTTTCCTCCGAGCCTGGATTTGTTGTTCGTGCCGTCCAGCCCTATCATGGCCTCATCCACCGCCCTCTGGTCGGAAGGGTCCATGCCGGTGATCCTCTTGGCGATTTCGCCACGGACGTTTTCTACGGCCTTCAGGACTCCCTTGCCTCCGTATCTGGAACCGCCGTCACGCAGTTCCAGGGCCTCCCAAGATCCGGTCGATGCGCCGGACGGCGCTATGGCCGAAATCTTGTGTCCGCCAACGGTGACTTCGGCCTCGACGGTGGGGTTTCCCCTGGAGTCCAAGACCTCTCTTGCCCATACTTTCTCTATCTTCATTTGTCGACCTCGGTTTATCGGGGTAAATAGTTTCATGTCGTGTAGCAGAATGCCGAGATGATCGCTGATCTCCTTGTCCTCTTTCACCGATATAGCGATCGTACGGTCCTTCCCCTCGGTGTCGCGCAACAGGAGATGTATCATCCTCATCGAATCATTGATGCCGTTCGCCTTCACTATCGCGTTGAAGTCGTCGAAGACTATGACCGGGTTGTCATGGTCGTTCACGTAATCGCGGAGGAACGTCACCGTGCTTCCAAGGCCTGTGATGTCGAACATGCCGTCGGGGGGCTTGGCGCTCATGATCCTGACCTCGATGTTGCCGTATCCGAACCTTTCCTTGACGGCCTTCAGCGAGTCCGAGGTAATAATCATCAACGAGTAATCGCTTGGACTGAACAGCCCCGCGAACTTGTAGATCGAATCCTCATCGGCCTTGAGAACCACGTAAGACTCGCCGAAACGCGCGCCGGAGTCCTCGGGAGCGGCCGTGGGCATCTCTATCTTCGGTTCTTTTCTGCCGAATACTCTATCGCGCAACCGTTTGCGCGGTCTTGAAGGGCTCGAATGGGAGGATTTGGGAGAGGAGACCTTGTATAGGGCCCCTACGACCTCCGCGGTCTTGAAGGGCTTCATGATGTGTCCTCTGACCTCGGGAACGTCCGTGGGGACCTTGTCGTAAGGGGATGTGAGAAGAATGACGTTGAAAGTCAAGGCCGGGAAGGACTCCTTGGCGCGGGTTATGAGGGACAATCCGTCCACGTCCCCGACCCACATGTCCAGGAACACCACGTCCGGGTAGAATCCGGACATCTTCTCCAGCGCCTCGTCCACCGTGCTGGCCACGCGGGTCAGGCACCCTTCCGCCTCGGCTATGTCGCGGATGATGTCCTGGACATCGACGTTGTCATCGACGATTAGCGCCTTCATGTCTCACCCGCGATTCAATGCGTTTCTGGATATTTAACGAAAATCATGGCGGCCGAAGGGTAAGGACCTCCCGGACGAATCCGTCCAGGTAGATCCCTGCCGTAAACCGGCCGATTGCGGCCGTAAGGTCGATAGGATGGGGAAGACTCACTGCTTCCTGCTCTCTTTGGCTTTGGGCCTGAGGTTGCTGTATCCGCACTTCCTGCACTTGTCCGCCTTGGGAGGGTTGGTGGCGTAGCAGTTCATGCATACAGACTTGTCAAGGAGCCTGTGCTCAGCCTCTTTGAAACGTGCCATTTACATTCCTCTGGCAGTCGCATTATGGAGGTCATATAAAAACGGTTCTATAAATGACAAATCACGGGAGGAGGGACCTCTGCTTTATGAAGTCCTCCAGCGGCCCGGTCTCGGAACCGGGCATCTCATGGGTCACGTATTCCGGCTTGAGGATGTCCAGGATCTCGGCGCATCCCGGGTCGGAGAACGGCTTATGCTGGTCTATGCTGCCGACATGGGGGTAGAGCCCCCTGACAAAGTCGGAAATCGGCTCGTCGCCGAGCATCCTCTCCTCGAAGGAGTCCCTGTAATCCGATGAGGCGCTGTAATGGAAATGCACGGTCTCTATGCGGTCCAACGTGTCCTCGCCGTATCCGGAGACGATCCTTGTCACCGCCTTGATCCCGTCCGACTCCGTGCGGATTCCAGGCAGGCAGTTCATCAGATGGCCGACGTCCAGGCATATGCCCCAATTAGAGAACTCCAGACTCCTCTCGAGAAGCCTGAGGCCGGATTCGTCGACCATCCTGAGTCCGGGCCACCAGAGGTTCTCGAACAGGATCCGGAACGGCGGCTCCCCGTCCGTGAATCCCGAGGCAACCCTGTTCATGACCTCCGAAAACGCGGATATGACCTCTTGGTCGGTCCTCGGGAAGCGGCGGGTGCGCATGTAGGGGATGTCCGCATTGGCCAGGTGCATCACGCCGTAGGGCGGGGAAGCCTTCTCGGCCCGCCTTATCGCCAAGGATATGTTGGAGACGACCTCTTCGGGCGAGCGTCCGAACATGTAGTACTTCGAGGAATAGCCGTCCATCTCGTACGGCCTCCCCTCCCAGGCCGCCATCCAGTCCGTGGCGTATGGAAGATGGACCGAGACCGAGAGCGCGCAATGGGCGTCGGGCACCTCGTCGTAGGACGTGAGCATCTCCAGTCCGTCGCAGCCCATGCCCTTCAGTAGGGCCTCGGGCGTCCTGCCGAAGAACCCCATGTCCTGGTAGACGGAGTAGCTCAGCAGGTGCCTCATGTCAGAAGAGCTCCAAAGCCGCCGACACCGCCGCTTCCACGGCCCTGCACTGGCTGTCCGCGCCTCCGATAATGAGGACGTCGGCGGGGGTCATCCCGGTGACTTCGCGGATCTCCGCCGCCTTGGACGGATCCTTCTCGTCCATGTCCCAGTCCGGCGGGACCATGAGCTTCCCGTCGCGTATGATGATGGTGGTGCATCCCTCAGCTCCGACCTTTATGCCGACGTCCCTCTGCTCCATGCCGTTCTTGACCTTGTCCGCTACTCCGAGGACCAGCACGGCCTGCTGGAACTCGCCTTTGACGCTGTCGGGCACCTTGACGTCCACGGGCTTGATCGGGATCTGCTGTAGAAATGCCAGGCCGGCTTTGGTTATGGTTATCCCGGTCTGCTTTATCTGGATGAACTCCCACTCTTTGAGCGTGTCGATAATCCTGCGCATGCTCCCTTCGCCGACTCCCACTTCGCCGGCCAGCCTCTTCCTGCCCATGCATCTGCCGCTTGACAGCACGTAAAGGGACCAGTAGACGTTCGCGTCGTTGAACCTGAACATTGGGCCGAACTGGGGTTCGTCGATTATCTTCATGTTTTCCACCTGGCACATATAATCTACGTTGGGATTATAAAAATGTTGGACGGGATAATTCATAATATGATATAAAGTGGATTAATTCAAAGAGCGGAGGTTATGTCCATCTAATAGCCAGATAAGAAAAACGACTAAGAGGTTTGGTAAAAAGTTTGCGAATTCGGAATCAGAAGGTCCTGACCTTTCCATCGATGATCATGTCGGAGACCTTGTCGACGTTGTCGAGCCAGTATTCGGCGATGGACTCGGCGTCGGACCTCCATCCTGCGAGGTGCGGGTCCTTCTCGGCATCGGGGAGGACGATTTGGATGGATGCGTTGAGAGGCTGCGACACGGGCTTTCCTATCTGGGACAGGAGCCTGACCCTGATCTCGGCCTCGTTGGTGACCTTCTGGGCGACCTCCTCGGCTATGATCTTGGACATGACGTTGTAGATCTTTCCGATGTGGGTGATGGGGTTCTTTCCGGAGGTAGCCTCCATGGACATGGGCCTGTAGGGGGTGATCAGGCCGTTGCACCTGTTGCCCCTTCCGACGGATCCGTCGTCTCCCATCTCCTGGGAGAGGCCGGTGCAGGTGAGGTAGTAGACCCCGTTGTCGTAGTTGTCCCCGGTGTTGATCTCCAGCTTGTAGTCGACATTCTCGTCTCCGATGATCTTCAGGGCGTTGTCGGTCACCAGGTCGTACATCTGCTCGATGGCGGACCTGTAGTGGGACGGGTTGGGGATGTACTTGTCGACCATGGCGCAGGCTATGGTCATGGTGATCTTGTCGTCGACCCTGGAGCACATGACCTTGACGTCCTGGCCGGTCTCGGGGAGCTTCTTCTTCATGGCGCCGTTGATGTACTCCTCGGTCTCGAGGGTGAGCCTGTCGGTTATGGAGTAAGGCGCGTATCCGACGCCGAAGGAGGTGTCGTTGGCGAGGACCCCGGAGGTCTTGTAGACGCCGGTGAGGTCGTCGGACCCCATTCCCAGCTTGGCGTCGAGGATGATGTCGGAGTCGACGTCCAGGTTGGGGAACGTCCTCCTCAGGTACTCGGTGGCCGCCTTGAGCGCGGTAGGCTTGCAGGGGAGGGACTTCATGTCCTTGCCCTCGCCGACGTGGGTGGTGGCGCGGCCCACGAGGAGGATGTAGGTCGGGTCGACGACGGTTCCTCCTCCGAACCTGGGCCTGGCCTCCCCGGCCGCGATCTGGGTCTCGTCGGTGTTGTGGTGGAGGACGTGCCCGAACTCCTTCCTGTACATCCTGCAGAGGGCCTTGCTGACCTCCTCCGCAAGCGCGTCCGAGACGCTGTCGGGGTGGCCTATTCCTTTTCTCTCGACGATCTCCACTTTTCTCATAGGCGTGGGAATCTCGTTGAGACCCTCCACATAGATGTTCTTAGAAGTCATCAGAATCTTCTCCAAGCGTACGAAATAATATCACTACATAAACCATGCGCATGAAAATATTCATATATGAATAAAATTTCATTCTAGCATGCGTTTTCCCCCTTCTTCGGACATCCGCAGGATGCGCATGGCGCTCGACGTGACGCAGACGTGCCTCGCCGAGTAGTCGGGCGTCAGCCAGAGCACCATCGCGAAGATAGAGCGCGGAAGGATCTCCGCCAGCTACGACACCGTGGTGAAGCTGTTCGAGACGCTCGACGAGATGAAGCACAGGGGGAGCAAGGAGATCAAGGCGGCCGACGTGGCCTCCAGGGACGTGGTGACGGTCCAGAGCACGGACACGGTGCACCAGGCATCGGAGATGATGAGGTCCACCGGCTACTCCCAGCTCCCCGTCCTTCAGGGCGACGCGCCGGTGGGAAGCATCTCCGAAAGGGGCATCTTCGAGATGCTCCGCCAGGGCTATACTATGGAGCAGATGAAGGACATGCCGGTGTCCAAGGTGATGGGCGAGTCGTATCCTATAGTCTCGGACAGCACGCCGATGTCGTCGGTGACGATGCTCATGAGCGACAGCAACGCCGTCCTGGTGTTCAACAAGGGCAAGGTCGTGGGCCTGATAACCAACGCCGACATGCTGAAGCTCATCCGAGGTCCCGCGACGGCCTCTTGACGGATTTGGCGTTTATCTCGTACAGGTCGAAGTCCTCCGCCAGGTCGGAGTCCGGGAAGAACCTTCTGGCCTCTGCCAGGACCTCGTCGCGGGAATCGTCGTAGCGGTTGCTGACATGAGTCAGGATCAGAAGCCTGGCGCCCGCCTTCGCGGCGGTCCTCGCGGCCTGTCCGGCGGTCGAATGGAAATGGGAGTCGGCGAGGGCGGAGTCGGCGTCCACGTAGGTGGATTCGTGTATTATCACGTCCGCCCCTTCGGACTCTTCCTCAAGCTCCGGGGAGGGTCTTGTGTCCCCGGTGTAGACGGCGCGCACCCCTTTCACGGGAGGGCCGACCACCTGCTCCGGACGGACCCCCTTGACGGTCTCCCCGTTCTTGAGGCGGGACATGTCCGGTCCGTCCTCTATCCCTAGGGACAGGGCCTTTCCGCGGTCCAGCCTCCCTGGCTTGTCCGGCTCCGAGACGGAATATCCCATCGACGGGATTCCGTGGTCGGTGCCGAACGCCCTTATCTTGAACGGCCCGGCCTCGAAGCCGTCGCCAGGCGCCGTGACATGGAATTCCAGCTCGTAAGGTATCTCCCCTCCTGTAGAAGCCGTGGAGGACCGGATGAACTCGTCCACCCCTTTCGGGCCGTAGACGTCCAGCCTCTCCTTCCTTCCGAGAAGGCCCATGGTCTGGAGGAGCCCAGGGAGCCCCAGGACGTGGTCGCCGTGGGCGTGGGTGATGAGGATCGCGCGTATCTTCATGAACGAGAACGGGGAGATCATCAGCTGGCGCTGGGACCCCTCGCCGCAATCCATGAGAAGGACGTCGGATCCGTAGCGGAGGGCTATGCAGGAGGTGGACCGGTCCCTCGACGGGACGCTGGCGCCGGTCCCGAGGAAGAGGATCTCCATCTCCCGCGCCTCCGCTCAGTAGACCTGGTCCAGAGACCTGTCGGTCTTGGTCTCCTTCTTGAACTCCTTGTAGTGCTCCTTGCAAAGGTGTATCTGGCGTGCGGACGGGTCCTTGAGAGGCAGCGAGGACCTGGATACCTGTTTGATGTTGAAGGATCTCTCGGCGGGCTTGTCGCAGCCTTCTACGCCGCAGACCTCCGCTTGGGAGTCGTGCTTTGCCAATGCCATGCCTCCGGAATCGTCGGCATACCGTATAATGGTGATGGAGTGCCAGCAGCCGAACGGACGTCGGCAAACATGATATATCGTGAGTATGCGATTGGACCGGCATGACCAAGGTCTCCCCTTCAATGCTCTCGGCGGATTTCTCGAGGCTGGGCGACGAACTCGTGCGCGTCGAGAAGGCCGGCGCGGACTGGGCCCATCTGGACGTCATGGACGGCATGTTCGTCCCGAACATCACCTTCGGACCGCCGGTGATCAAGGCCATACGCGGACGTTCACGGATAACGTTCGACGCGCACCTGATGATCCAGTCTCCCGAGAGGTACGTCGACGCGTTCGCCGACGCGGGATGCGACATGGTCACAGTCCACTGCGAGGCTGAAGGGGACCCCGCGGAGGCCATGGACAGGATCAGGGAGCGGGGGATGAAGGCCGGGGTGTCCTTGAATCCGGAGACCCCGACGTCACGGATCGAGCCCTTTCTCGACAAGGCCGACCTGGCGCTGGTGATGACCGTCCATCCGGGATTCGGCGGTCAGGCGTTCATATCCGACTGCGTGCCGAAGATATCGTGGATATCGGAATGGGCCAGGAGGAAGGGGAGGAGGATGGAGATATCCGTGGACGGAGGCGTCAATTCCGTCACCGGGAAGACCTGCGTCGAGGCCGGAGCCACCGTGCTGGTCGCCGGCTCCTCGCTTTTCAAGTCCGCCGACATGGCATCTCAGATATCCGAATGGAAGGCCTACGGCCCGAGCCTCTGAGGTGTCGTCATGGGAGTGAACCTTTCGCCCATCGTGGAGGCAGAGGAGATCGGCCTGGACGCGCTGCGCGGCAGGACGGTGGCGGTGGACGCGTACAACACGATATTCCAGTTCCTTTCGATAATCAGGCAGCCTGACGGGAAGCCCCTGATGGACCAGGACGGCAACGTCACCTCCCATCTTTCCGGGATACTGTATCGCACGGCCAATCTGATCGAGGCCGGCGTGGAGCCCGTGTTCGTGTTCGACGGCAAGGCCAACGATCTCAAGGCGGAGACCATAGAGGGCAGGATAGCCCGCAGGGAGAAGGCGAAGCGGGAGTACGAGGAGGCCCTGGCGGCCGGAGACCTGGAGAAGGCCTTCTCCAAGGCGCAGCAGACCTCCAGGATGACCCCCGAGATACTGGAGAGCTCCAAGGAGCTGCTGGACCTTCTCGGGATACCCGTGGTCCAGGCCCCCAGCGACGGGGAGGCCCAGGCCGCCTACATGTGCTCCAAGGGCTCCGTGTACGCGGCCGCGTCCCAGGACTTCGATTCGATCCTGTTCGGGGCCCCCATCCTGGTCAGGAACCTCACCATCTCCGGGAGGCGCAAGGTGCCTGGGAAGAACGTCTACAAGGACGTCAAGACCGAGATCATCGACACCGGCGCCATGCTGGAAGGCCTGGGGATAACGAGGGAGCAGCTTGTGGACGTCTGCATACTCATCGGAACCGACTTCAACCACGGGATAGACGGCATAGGCCCCAAGAAGGGGCTGAAGCTGATCCAGAAGCACGGGAGCCTCGAGGCCGCCCTTCCGGCGATAGGGAAGGAGATACCGGAGTACCAGGAGGTCCGCGACATATTCCTGGACGGCCCCAGGTCCGACGATTACAGCGTCAAGGCGGGTTCCGCGAGGATGGAGGAGACGGTCGAGATGATGTCGTCCCACGGATTCTCCGAGGACAGGGTCCGCAACGTCGTGAACAAGATAGAGGCCGCCAGGAAGGCGGAGTCCAGCAGAAGGAAGCAGAGGTCGCTGGACAGCTGGTTTTGAAAAAGGGAGGGCCGGGAACCGCCCGGCCCCGGTCTCAGACCACTTTCACCGTCGCCGTCCCTCCGTCGGAGAGGACGACCTGCACCCCGTCCATTCCCTTCAGGGTTTCGTAGAGTATGTACCTGAGGTATGCGTCGTCGCTGTCGAAGGATTCGCGGACCTTGTCGACGGCGGCCTTGCTGGCTTCCGCCTCCACCTGTATGCGTTCCAGGTCGATCTGCGCCTTCTCCAGCTGCTGCTGGGCGATGAGCTTCTTCTCGACGGCGTCGCTCATGGCCTGCGGAATGCGGAGCTCGCGGATGATGACCTTGTCGACGACTATGCATCCGCCGCATCTGTCCATGATCTGTGCGGACAAGTTGCTGGTTATGGCGGATTCGACGTCGGACCTCTTGTCGGATATGATCTCCAGGGCGGTGTAGTTGACGCAGATTAGCCTGGGGACGGATCTGACCTCCTGATGGAGGATGGTTATCTTCCAATCCGCGCCGTACTCGAACCTGAGCTTCTTCACCATCTCCGCCGGGATATGGAAGGTGACCGCTATGTCCATCTCCACGTTGAGGCTGTCCTTCGTCAGGACGGTCACGCCTCCCACGGTGTCCACCTGGTCGTCGTACCCGATGTACTCCACGGTCTGGGTGTTGAATCTGATGTGGTCCACGGATGCGAACGCGTATCTGGGGTCGAAGTGCCATCCTTCGTCGATGACCTCGCCTATGTTCCCGGCGGGGCTGTTGACTACGACCCCTTTCTCCCCCGCGTCCACCTGCACTATGGAGAGGCCGCCTATCATGAAGATTATGAAGAACGACAGGAATCCGAACGTAATGGCCGGGGACACGCGCCCCCCGTCCTTGCGGGATAGGATTCCCGTTACTATGCAAACTACGGAGAGGATGGCGCCCGGAATGAACGCCACCATGCCCAGGAGCGCGCTGGATACCACCAAGGCGATGCCCACGAGACCTGTGATTATGCTGATTCTGGATAGTGACATGCTGTCCATTGTCTCACGATGCCAAATTATCGCGGTGAGATATATAACAACAATAGTGGGACGACGCGCCGCCTCCGCCTGGTAATATAAACCGCCAAGGCGATTGGCGCGCATGATCCTGACTGACGCTCATTTGCATCTGGCGGACGGTCCGCTGGACGGGTACGGCGATTTCCGTTCCCTCGGCGGATACATGGCATGCACGGCTAGGATGGAGGAGTGGGCGGCCGTCTCCGAGGCCGTCTGTTCCTCCAGGTCGTACGGAATCCATCCGTGGTACTGCGGGGATTGGGATGCCGGCGTCTCGGACAGGCTCAGGAACCTGTTGGAGGAGGACCGCGCCGCCGGCGTCGGGGAGATAGGGTTGGACTCCAAGTGCGGAAGCGTGGCTGAGCAGCTCCCTGTCTTCGAAGCCCAGCTGTCGTTGGCCTCGGAGATGGTCCGTGTCGTCTCCATCCATGACGTCGGCTGCGAGAAGACGGTCCTGGACGCCGTCAGAGCATATGACGGGTTCAGAGGCGTCATCCTGCATTCCTATTCGTCCGACAGCTACGTGAAGCCCTTCGCGGAAGCGGGCTGCCATTTCTCGATAGGCCCCCGGCTGCTGTCCAGGTCGGACGTGAGGGTCTCGCGGCTTTTGAAATCCATTCCGTTGGACAGGCTGCTCTTGGAGTCCGACGCTCCGCATTTCCCCGCATGGTTCTGCGGGATGGGCGACTTCGTCGGAAGGATCGCCAGGCATCTGGACATGGAGGCCGAGGACTTGGCCGAGGCCGTCTCCGGGAATTACGGGAGGCTCGTCCGTGGCCGAGGGCTTCTCGGATAGGACCGAGCTGCTGATAGGTCCGGGGGGCGTCGAGAGGCTTCGCGGCGCCAGCGTGGTGCTGTGCGGGGTCGGGGCCGTGGGAGGATACGCCTTCGAGGGGCTGGTCCGCGCGGGAGTGGGGAGGATACGCGTGGTCGACAAGGACGCGTTCTCCGAGAGCAACATGAACCGCCAGATCCTGGCCACGCTGGACACGATAGGGATGGAGAAGACCGAGGCCGCCCGCCGCAGGGCCTTGAGCATCAATCCTGAAATCCGGGTGGAGAGGATGGACGTCCTCGTCTCCGAGGAGACCGTCCCGGAGATACTGGACGGGGGGTTCGACGTCCTGGTCGACGCGATAGACACGGTCAGGATGAAGGTATGCCTCCTCAGGGCCGCCTGCGAGTCCGGCATGAGGACGTTCTCCTCCATGGGGGCGGCCCGCCATCTGGACGCCGGGGCCGTCAGGATAGCCCCGGTGATGAAGTCCAGGGTCTGCCCCGTGGCGTCCGCCGTCCGGTCCGGGCTGAGGGGATACGACGCCTCCCGCGTCACCTGCGTCTATTCGGAGGAGCGTCCGATACCGGCCGACGCGGGCAGGGACGGTCACGGCAAGGGCGTCATAGGCTCCATGCCGACGATACCGGCGATTTTCGGGATGACCCTGGCCAGCGAGGCCATAGGGTACATCCTCGGGAACGAGTTCAGGCGTGCCTGATCCCCGTTGCCCCCGCTATCTCCGAGTCCGTAGTGCACAGGTCCTTCAGGGAGAGGCCGTGTATGTCCTCGTGTCCGGTCACGCGGGCGAAGGTCCTCAGCTCGGACGACATGGCGTTCAGGAAGTTCGCGACCCTCATGGATCCGGCTTCGACGTCGAGGCGGTCCTCGAGCTCCGGGTCCTGGGTGGCGATGCCCATCGGGCACTTCCCGGATCCGCATATCCTGTACCTCTGGCATCCGAGGGCCATCAGGGGGGCGGAGGCCATCGCGACCGCGTCGGCCCCCATCGCTATCGCCTTGGCCACGTCGCCGCTGGTGCGGAAGCCGCCTGTCATGATCAGCTCCTGCTTCATTCCGTGCGCGTCCATGTACTTGCGAGCCCTCGAGAGCGCGTAGATAGTGGGGACGGAGGAGTTGTCCCTGAGGAACTTCGGCGAGGAACCCGTGGCCCCTCCGCGGCCGTCTATGGTTATGAAGTCGCATCCGGACTTCGAGATGAACTCCAGGTCCTCCTCGATGTGGCCGGCGGCGATCTTCACCCCGATGGGAAGCCCTCCGCTCCTCTCGCGGAGCATGCTCACCAGCCTCTCCAGGTCCTCGGGGGCGTCGATCCCGGGGAATCTGGAGGGGCTCTGGATGTCCTTCCCGGGGCTCTTCCCGCGCATGGTGGCTATGATCGGGGTGACCTTGTCGCCGGGCAGGTGTCCGCCCATTCCGGGCTTGGTGCCCTGGCCTATCTTTATCTCGACGGCATGGGAGCCGGCCAGGGTAGGCGAGTCGAAGGAGTACATGTTGGGTGCGAGCTCGAATATGTAGCGGTAGGAGGACGCCATCTCGTCGTAGAGGGCCCCGCCTTCTCCGCTGCACATCGCAGTCTTCGCCATCGCGCTGCCCTTCGCCAAGGCTATCTTGGCCCTGCCGGAGAGGGCTCCGAAGGACATGTGGCTCACGAACACCGGCGTCTCCAGGACCATCGGCCTCTTCGCCTTCTTCCCTATGACTGTTTTCAGCGATACCTCCGCCCCGTCGTCCAGCGGAGGGCGGGCCAGCTGGCCTCCCAATATGAGGACGTCCTTGAACCCGGTCACGGGGACCTCGGTGTCCATGGCTCCGGGGATGCTCCTGCCGGTCTCCGCCATGGTATGGATGTCGTCCATCGGCCCTCCGTCATGCCTGACCAGTGCGGGAAGGACGGCCAGGGAGGGGGTCGGCTCCCTGCTCTCGGCCTCCTGCGGCTTCTCCTCCTCCGCTTTCGGAGCAGGGGCGGACGGCTCCTCCCCGACTTTCACGAATGCGCTCTTGGGCGATCTGCACAGGGGACAGACCCAGTCGTCCGGAAGGTCCTCGAACTTCACGGGCTCCTTGTCGTCGTCGTATATCTCGCCGCAGATGCTGCACTTGTAGACTGCCATGGCAGGGTGTTGCACCTGCATGGTTAAAATGATTTCACAGGCGAGAGCAGTGGACGGCTTCGCAGCCGTGTTTTTTCCCCGTGCGAATGCAGCGTCCGTCCCGTCAAGCGCCGCGAGGACGCCGGCCTTCGGCGCCCGAGACCCCACGTTATATAGGAAGTCGGTATAGCGGAGCCGAAAACCGGCAGGCTAGATACACCCGTCCGGAGGGACTGACGATGATAAAGCAGATCCAACCCGTCTACAACGGAACCAAGCTCGAGAAGGAAATCCAGGAGTACTGGAAGGCCGAGAAGGCATATGAGAGGACGAAGGCGCTGAGGGCCGACGGAGAGAACTTCTACTTCGTCGACGGGCCGCCCTACACCACCGGGCACATCCACCTCGGAACGGCGTTCAACAAGACGATCAAGGACATCTTCATCAGGTACTGGAGGATGAACGGCTACAACGTCCGCGACGTTCCAGGCTTCGACATGCACGGCCTCCCCATCGAGGTCCAGGTCGAGAAGCTCATCGGCATACATTCCAAGAAGGAGATCGAGGAGATGGGCATAGACAAGTTCGTCACCACCTGCGACGAGCACGCCCACAAGCTCCATGCCGAGATGACCGAGGAGTTCAAACAGCTCGGAGCGTGGTTCGATTGGGACAACCCCTACCAGACCTTGAAGCCCGACTACATAGAGTCGGCATGGTGGACGCTCCAGCGCGCCTACGAGAGGGGCCTCCTGAACGCCTCCAGCAGGGTCGTCACCTGGTGCCCCAGATGCGAGACGGCGCTAGCCGAGGCGGAGATAGAGTACTGGGACGAGACCGACCCCTCCGTCATGGTGAGGTTCCCGCTGAAGGACGGCGGCGCCTCGCTGCTCATCTGGACCACCACGCCCTGGACCCTCCCGTCCAACATGGCGGTGGCCGCGCATCCCGACTTCGACTACGCCAAGGTCAGGATGAGCGGCGGGAAGGGCTCCGAGGACGTCATAATCCTGGCCTCCCAGGCCGAGTACGTCATGAAGGCCGGAGGATACGACAGGTTCGAGATCCTCGAGACCATGAACGGAAAAGCCCTCGAGGGGCTGGAGTACATCCCTCCCTTCGAGCTGGACGCCGTCAAGAAGAGCGAGTGGACGTTCAAGGTGGTCAACGCCGACTACGTGGAGCAGGACAACACCGGTCTGGTGCACACCGCTCCCGGACACGGTCCCGACGACTACGACACCGGAAAGAGGTACGGGATGGAAGCGTTCTGCCCCGTGGCGGAGAACGGAAGGTACACCGACGAGTTCCCTCCCCTGGCCGGAAAGAAGGTCAAGACGGTCAACGAGGACATCATCAAGATGCTGACCGAGTCCAAGGACGCCATCTACAACGTCGCCAAGATCAAGCACAGGTACGGGCACTGCTGGAGATGCAAGTCGCCCATCATCTACAGGAACACCAGGCAGTGGTTCGTCAACATCCCCGAGATCAAGGAGGAGATGCTGGGAGAGATCGACCGCGTGAAGTGGGTCCCCGACTGGGCCGGATCCACCAGGGAGAAGAACTGGGTGGACGGCGCCAGGGAATGGTGCATCTCCCGTCAGAGGTACTGGGGGATCCCCCTGCCCGTCTGGGAGTGCGAATGCGGAAGGAAGAAGGTCGTCGGACAGTACGAGGAGCTCAAGGCCGGGGAGGGCTACACCGAGGGGATGAACCCACACAGGCCATGGATCGACGGCGTCACGTTCAAGTGCGAGTGCGGGAAGACCATGCACAGGGTCCCGGACGTCCTCGACGTCTGGTTCGACTCCGGAGTGGCGGCATGGGCGTCCCTGGGATACCCCCACCACAAGGAGGAGTACGACCAGTGGTGGCCCCCGAAGTTCATCGTGGAGGCGCACGACCAGACCCGCGGATGGTTCTACTCCCAGCTGGGAGCAGGATGCATCTCCATGGACAAGGCGCCTTACAACGAGGTCATGATGCACGGATGGGTGCTGGACCCCAAGGGTCAGAAGATGTCCAAGTCCAAGGGCAACGTCATCAACCCGCTCGACCTGATCAACGAGGTCGGAGCCGACTCGATGAGGTTCTACCTGATCAAGTCCAACGCCCCCTGGGAGGACACCGCCTTCCAGAAGGAGGGGCCGAAGAACGCCAGGAAGGTGCTTAACACCCTCTGGAACGTCGTCAACTTCGCCTCCACCTACATGATACTGGACAAGTACGACCCCGACGAGCACCCCATCGAGGACGTCATGCCCTACCTCCGCGACGAGGACCTCTGGATGATTTCCAGGACCGAGAAGATGAAGGCCGAGGTCACCAGGTACCTCGAGTCCAGGGAGCTCCACAAGCTCGCCAGGACCCTGGAGGACTACATCATGGAAGACCTCTCCAGATGGTACGTCTGCCTCGTCAGGGACAGGTCCTGGTCCGAGGACGAGGGAGCCGAGAACGACAAGATCGCCTCGTACTTCACCCTGTACTACGCCATCATGAGCACCACCGTGGTGCTCGCTCCCATAGCGCCCCACATCACCGAGGAGATCTACAGGAGCATGGACGGAGGCCTGGAATCCGTGCACATGGAGAGCTGGCCCGTCTGCGACGCTTCGCTCATCCGCGAGGACATCGAGCGCAGCATGTTCCTCGTCCAGAAGATCGACGAGCTGGTGGCTTCAGAGAGGGCGAAGGCGTCCTACAACCTCAGATGGCCCCTGCTCAGGATCATGGTCCGCGGAAAGGACGCCGACACCAACGACTACGTCAAGAGGTTCGACAAGGTCCTGTCTTCCCAGACCAACTCCAAGCAGGTCGTCTATCTCGCTCCCGACCAGGAGCCCGAGGCCTCCGACAAGATCGCCATGGCCGAGTTCGACGACGGAGTCGTGTTCGTGGACTTCACCGTGACCCCCGAGATCGAGGCTGAAGCTCTTGCGAGAGAGGTCATCAGGAGGATCCAGCAGATGCGCAAGGACATGAAGCTGAAGGTCGACCAGTTCATCGCCTGCGACCTCATGTCCGACGAGTTCCACAACGCTCTGCTGGAGAAGTGGAAGGACGGCATCGCGACCGAGGTCAGAGCCCAGCGCCTCTCCATCACCGACAGCCCCGCGGGAGCCGTCATCAAGGAGTGGGAGTTCGGCGGAAAGACCGTCACCATCGGTATATCCCCCATAGAATGAGTTTTCCAAGGGGTCGGAGAGGCTTCTTTCCGGCCCTGAAACCACTTCATCCGTCTTTAGTTCTCTAATCAATATTTGAATACGAAATCCATATTTTAACTACGGATATCGTATTATAAACAGATGAATTCTGCGTAAAACCGCAATTGGTACTCAAACAACTTATATCCTCTCGATGAGATTCAGATTTCATGGCCATCCGTTGTGACTGGATGGCAAAGGGGGATTTTGAATCTCAAAGATACAGCCACTGACCGCATACAAGGCGGGAGCGATCGTCGCATTGGTCCTCATCGTCCTGCTCGTGGCCTTCATGACCACCGCGCCCACAGGCGAGGGGAGCAGGTTCGCCGGGACCGTCTGGTCTCTTGCACCGCCTCTCGTCGCCATCATCCTGGCGCTGATAACGAAGGAAGTCTATTCCTCGCTTTTCATAGGTATCGCCATCGGAGCGATATTCGCCGGCGACGGCAACATCGAGAACGCCATGAACATCATGTTCGAGAGCGGGTTCATCACCGTCCTGAGCGACTCCTGGAACGTCGGTATCCTGATCTTCCTGGTCATCCTCGGAACCTTCGGGGCGTTGGCTCTGAAGACCGGAGGTACTCGTGCGTACGGAGAATGGGCCCTCGCCCACATCCACAGCCGCAAGATGGCCCAGCTGGCCACCATGATCCTCGGATGCGTCATCTTCATCGACGACTACTTCAACTGCCTGACCGTCGGATCGGTCATGCGCCCTGTCACGGACGCCCACAAGGTCTCCCGTGCCAAGCTGGCGTACCTGATCGACTCCACCGCGGCCCCTATCTGCATCATCGCGCCCATCAGCTCCTGGGCAGCTGCAGTGTCCGGAGCCATCGGAGACGCCGGCCTCGGAGACGTCCTGAACCCTTACACCGTCTTCACCCAGAGCATCGAATACAACTTCTACGCGATCTTCACCATCGTCGCGGTCCTCTGCATCATCTTCTTCGACATCAACATCGGACCCATGAAGAGGCACGAGGAGAACGCCGAGGGAGGAGACCTGTTCACGGTTCCCTTCAACCCCAACGACAAGCAGGAGGACGAGGACGTCAAGGGCAACGGGAAGGTCATAGACCTCATCCTCCCCATATTCCTGTTCCTGATCCCCGGATGCATCCTCGGACTGATGTACACCGGAGGCTTCTTCAGCGGAGCCAGCATCCAGGACTCCTTCGCGAACTGCGACGCGTCCGTCGGACTGGTGTACGGTTCCGGGATCGCCCTCATCCTGTCGATCCTCTACTTCATGCTCCGCAGGGTGCTCAAGTTCGACGAGGTCATGAACTGCCTGCCCCTCGGATTCCGCAACATGGTCCCTGCGATCCTCATCCTGATCTTCGCCTGGACCCTGTGCGAGATGACCAGAGGACAGCTGGATTCCGCGGCTTACGTCAAGGACGTGATTAAGGACTTCGGAGGAACAGCGTTCCTTCCCGCCATATTCATGCTGATCGCCTGCTTCATCTCGTTCTCCACCGGAACCTCCTGGGGAACGTTCGGAATCCTGCTGCCCATAGTGCTGACGGTGTTCGACCTCGGCGATCCTCTGATGATCGTCGGAGTGAGCGCATGTCTCGCCGGATCCGTCTTCGGAGACCACTGCTCTCCTATCTCGGATACGACCATCATGTCGTCCGCGGGAGCGCAGTGCAACCATATCGAGCACGTGTCCACGCAGACGCCGTACGCGCTCATCGTGGCCGGGATCTGCTTCGTGTTCTTCCTGATAGCCGGATTCTGGCAGAGCATCTTCGTGACCGTGATCGGAGCCGCGGCCACCGTCCTCGTGTTCTATCTGATAAAGAAGCTGAAGGACAACGACGAACCTGCTGCGGCATAAACAAAACCGGGGGGCATCCCCCATCTTTCTCTTTTACCATACTGGAGCAACAACAGACAACGGTTTGGTCAGAAATCATATATTGATAGAGGTATAACACATCCCAATGGAGAGATCCGAAGCCAGCAGCCGTCTGAAGTCCCCCGACATCTTCAAGGGGATAGCGATATCCTTCATCGTCGTACTCCATCTGGCCATAGCCTCTAAATGGGACGTCGGAGACCCTGCTCCCGTCATCCAGGCTCTGTACCTGGGCCTTGTCGGATTCTTCATCATGTCAGGGTACTTCTTCAAGCCTGGGAGAGGCTTCAAGGAGAACATGAGGCGCCGTTCCAGGCTGTTCCTCGTGCTGCTGATCGTCGCCGCGGCCGTCCTGCCGTTGATCAGCTTCCTCTGGTGCAGCCTATGGGGGCAGCCCACGGACTTCGACGACCTCGTCTCCTGCATGACGAGGACTTTCGCGCTGGAGCGCACCTTCGTCCCGTTCGACGAGAGGCTGCCCTGGGCCATCTGCGGGTTCTCGATGGGATACTACTTCCTATGGTGCATGCTCTTCGCGTTCGTCATCTTCTATGCCATCGCCGACCGCATAAGAGACGATGCGAGGCGGGGGATGCTGGCGATAGCCGTCCTTCTCGGAATAACGATAGCCTACAGGGAGCTCTTCGACTTCAGCCTCCCCATGTACGTCAACCTCTCCCCGATGGCGGCGGCATTCATGACATGCGGTATGTACCTGGCCAAGTACGATCTGGTCGGGAAGGTGGAGTCCGGAGCTGT
>JAEEGH010006649.1_pt1 | contig 28164 bp, 28 predicted proteins | sample 9134181 | NCBI WGS metagenome assembly JAEEGH01 (sample SAMN16246544, study PRJNA631951) | gut metagenome | biome: gut microbiome; feature: rumen; material: DP-attached | host: Bos | place: Iran: Karaj | collected 2018-10 | reverse complement strand
GGCTGAACGCCTGCGCCGTGACAAGAGCAGCCACCTTGCCGCAAATGCCGCCGGCGTCCCTGCTTGCGCGACGGGCCGCCAACGGCGCGGCGGATAAACAAAAGAAAAACGGGGACGGTCCTCAACGACTCGAAAAAGAGTCAACGAGAACCGTCCCCACTGACTCAAAAAGCGGGAAAATGAGTCAACGAGAACCGTCCCCGCTGACTCATTTTTTTCTGAGCGGGGGAGCGTCGTAGCGGTGTTCGGAAGCGCCGCCGAGCCCCACAAGATTGGGCACGCTGCCGAAAAACCGGCCGTAGCAGGCCTGGGCGACAAGCAGCAGGGCAAGCATGTGTATATCGCAGTTGAAGCTGAGTATCTGCGTTTCCTCACCGTCTATATTCGCCCGCTGAGATGTGAGAAGCCAGGCTTTTTTCAGGCGGGAAATGACGGGCTCGGGATCGTCCGTACCGAATATCCCGGGAGCCTCCGAGATATCGAAGGGCATGTTTTTTCCGCTCAGAGAGCGCAGTATCGCCCGGCGGACGCAGGGATCGGCAAGGCTTTCCCAAAGGGGCGCGAGCAGGTCGGGGTCCTCGAAGAGCGGCAGCCAGCCGCCCTCCTCGCCGATGAACAGGCCCAGAGGCAGTACGTCGCTTTTTTTCCAGTACGCCATGCCCTCGTCGGCGAGCATGATGTAATCCCATTCGGTTTCGGGATAGTGCGGGTCGTCCTCGCCGTATGGGTCCGGCTCAAGAGTCCCGTCGGGACCATATCTGTCCATCAGCAGCCTGAAGCAGAAGCCCATCAGAGTCTGTATCCCGTCCATTCTGCCTTTTTCGTCCTTGTCAAAGAGCCAGGCAAGCAGAGCGGCCTCCGCGTCGGGCCAGGCGGCGGTTTTTCGTCCGAAGAGCCGGTCCAGCGAGAGCCTGAGGGCGTCGGCAAGATCGGGGAGCAGGGCGGGATCGGGCAGGCTTTCGCCCCTTTCCCATTTTGAAACGGTCTGGGCGGCCATGCCGAGCTTCGCGGCCAGATCCTCCTGGGTCATGCCGAGCCCGGTGCGGGCGCTTCTTATGTTTTCACCCAGTTTATTCATTTTTTTCTTCTCCTTTTTCTTTAAGCGTTATCCGGGGAGCGCCGGTGCCGAATAATCCGCAGCCGTGCCCGAGCCCGACGCCGCGGCTGAAATGCTTTGCCAGCGCGATCATTCCCAGCAGCACCGCCGAGGTCGCATCCGGAGACTGATACAGCCGCAGCTCGGTCCCTCCGCGCAGGACGCTCTGGGCGGTCATCAGCTTCAGAGACGCCGCTTCCTCCAGCGCCGCGGCGGCCTCGTCGGGCGATACGCCCGCCTCGGAGGCAATATGATCGCAGCTCAGAAGGATGTCGTTCGGATAAGAAAGGATAACGGCGAAGCAGGATATCGCGCCGGGCATGGCCAGCAGCCGGAAATAGGGCCTGAGCAGCTCTTCGTCCGTTTTCAGCCAGCTCCAGCCGTCGGCGTTGGGCTGAAGCAGCAGAGATATGTTCAGCTCCTTTCCCGAGGCGATGAGCGCCGTGAGGTCCGGCATGAAGAAGACCGCCGCGGCGGGCTCGGGGGTCTCCGGCGGAGGGGGCGGCGGCAGGGACCGTACCGGGCTGCCGGGATGCTCCGAATAATATCTGTACATGGCGTCTTCCATGCCGAAGATCGCGTCGTAATGCAGCCGGAACCAGCGGCGGGACGCGTCGTCGGGACTCAGCGCGCCGAGCTCGGCGCGGACGCCGTCCGTTTTCGGAGCGTCCGAAGGAAAGAAAACGGCGGGACTCTCGCCGTAAAGCTCCGCCAGGCGGCACAGAGAGCTTACGTCCATCTCGTTTTCACCCGTTTCCCACTTGGAATAAGTGCGGTCGGAAACACCGAGCTTGTCCGCAAGCTGCTTTTGAGTACAGCCCCGGCGCTTCCGCTCTTCGACAAGACGTTTGAGAAAGCTGTTTTTATCCATTATGCTCACCTCATGCTCAGTATAGGCGAAACGCCGGGCAGAGTCAAAAACCGAAACAAAGGAAAAATCTATCGCCGATAGAAAAAGCGCGAATAATTCAACGGGGAGCGGCCCTGCGGCTGCTCCCCGTGTTTTACCGTATTCCGTCGGGCTGCCGCCCGATCAGCTCAATGTCTTTATGATCATGTCGAAGGCGTTGTGCGCGGCGAGAGCGCGGCAGCGGCCGCGGTCGCCGGGGAAGAAAAGGCGGCGGCACTGAGTGCCGGAAGCGTCGGCAAGGGCCACGTACACGGTGCCGACGGGCGTTTCGCTGCCGTCGGAGTCGGGCCCGCAAAGGCCGGTAGTGCTCACCGCGACGTCGGAGCCGGTAAGGGCGCGCGCGCCCTCGGCCATTTCGACGGCCGTTTCGCGGCTGACCGCGCCGAAGCGCTCGAGAGTTTCGGGCTTCACGCCGAGGACCTTGCTCTTCACGGCGTTCGAGTAGGCGGCGACGCCTCCGAGAAAAACGGACGAGGCGCCGGGTATGGCCGTTATGCGCTCGGCGATCAGGCCGCCGGTGCAGGACTCGGCGCAGCTGAGAGAGAGCGAGGCTTTTTTCAGCTTCAGAAAAGCGGCCTGCTCGAGAGAGTCCACGTCTATGCCGTATATGTACTGCCCCAGGCGCTTTTCCGTCTCGGCAATTATCGGCCTTGTCATGGCCTCGGCCTCGGCGGCGTCCCCCGCGCGCGCCGTGACGCGCAGGCGCACCTCGCCCGTGGCGCAGTAGGGGGCAAGGGAGGGATTGACGGAGTTTTTCATGATGTCGCCCATGATCTCGTCTATCGCACTCTCGCTCAGGCCGAATACCTTTATGTCATGCGAAACGAGCGTCTTGTCGGACAGCGAGGACAGATAGGGCAGAGCGCCCGTGCGCAGCATCATCCTCAGCTCGCCCGGAGGGCCGGGCAGCATGACGACGTGCTTCCCCTGCGCGAAAAAGGCGCAGCCCGGCGCGGTGCCGCAGTGGTTTTCCAGCACGGTGCAGCCCTCGGGCAGATAGGCCTGGGCAAGGTTGTTGTCGGTCATCTCGCGGCCCATGGCGGCGAAATGTCCGCGTATCTTCTCGGCCTGCTCGGGATGGAACACAAGGGGCAGACCGAAGCATTCGCTGAGGGTCTGCTTTGTCATATCGTCGTAGGTGGGCCCCAGGCCGCCGGTGGTGATTATCACGTCGGCTCTGCCGCGGGCCGCGGCCACGGCCTCGCTCAGCCGCGCGGCGTTGTCGCCCACGACGGTGTGCCGGAATACGTTGATGCCCAGCTCTGACAGAGCGACGGAAACGTCCCGCGCGTCGGTGTTGGCTATGTTTCCCAGCAGTATTTCCGTGCCTACGGAGATTATCTCGGCGCAAAGATCTTTCATGCCTTTATCCTTTCAATGCCGTCGACGGCTTCCTTTACCAGCGCGTCTATGTCCAGAGCCGACTCGGCCTCGAGCACCGCGTCCAGCCTCGGCTTCGTGCGGGGATGCTTCGGAGTGAAGACGGTGCAGCAGTCCTCGTAGGGGAGTATGGAGGTCTCGAAGGTGCCTATTTTTCGGGCGGCGGCGATGATCTCCTCCTTGTCCATGCCTATGAGCGGATCCAGCACCGGCAGGCCGGCGCACTGTTCTATCACGCCTATGGCCTCCATGGTCTGACTCGCCACCTGACCGAGATCGGCCCCGGTCACTATCGCGCCGCAGCCGTTGCGCTCGGCTATCACCCGGGCTATGCGCATCATGAAGCGGCGCGTGATTATCGTGAGATATTCCTCGGGGCAGTTGTCGCGTATCTGCTCCTGGATGTGGGTGAAGGGCACGAACTCCACCGTCAGGCGGCCGCACCAGTCGGTGAGTATATGCGCGAGCCTGAGCACCTTTTCCTTGGCGAGCTGAGAGGTATAGGGAAAGGAAAAAAAGTGGACGGGGATTATGGATACGCCTCTTTTGGCAATCATATACGTGGAAACGGGACTGTCGATGCCGCCGGAGAGCAGCGACACCGCCCTGCCTCCGCTGCCCACGGGCAGACCGCCGGCGCCCGGCGTGCCGCCGGCGTGGACGTAGGCGGCGTAGTCCCGCACCTCCACGTTTACAGTCAGCTCCGGTGTGTGCACGTCCACCCGCAGATGCGGGTACGCGTCGGAGATCATGCCGCCGACGTACTGCGACAGCTGTATCGAGCCCAGATGAAAGCTCTTGTCCGAACGCTTGGACTCCACCTTGAAGGAGGAGGCGGCGCTGAGCTGATCGCGCAGGTATTCTATGGCGGCGGCGCTTATGGCGTCCTCGTTCTTTTCGCAGGCCATGGCCCGCGACACCGCGCTGACGCCGAATATTTTCAGGCAGGCCTCGAAGGCCGCGTCCGTATCCGCAGCCTCGTCGAGAGGCTCGACGTATATCGTGGCCTGAGTGGAATATATTTTGAACTGACCGATGTTTTTCAGCCTTCGCGCGACGTTTGCCTTCAGTCTGTCCTCAAAGGAGCGGCGGTTGAGGCCCTTGAGCACCACCTCGCCGAGCTTCAGCAGGAGCATATCGTTCATCATATCACCTTCCGAGGGTATTTTAGCGGCGCGAAAAGAGCGTGTCAAGCGCCGCTCTGACACATCATATTATCACAAAAAACCGAAAAGGGGGCATAAGCATGAAAAAAATATTCATACGCGCCGCGGCGGCGATCGCGGCGCTTGCGCTGATCACCGCGGCAGCCGCGGCGGAGGAAACGGCGGACGGGAGCGAATGGGCCGCCGTCGCCTCGCTGCGCTCGGTGGACGACGTGGCGGCCAACACCGGCTCGGCGCTGCTCATGGAAAAGGAGACGGGAACGATACTGTACGAGCACAACGCCCGCGACCGGCTGGCTCCGGCCAGCGTGACCAAGGTGATGACCATGCTTCTCGTCGCCGAACGCATGGAGGCGGGCCTGCTTTCGCCGGAGGATACGGTGACCTGCAGCGCCCACGCGGCGTCGATGGGCGGCTCGCAGATCTTTTTGGAGGAGGGCGAACGGATGAGCGCGGAGGACCTGCTCAAAAGCGTGGCGGCCGCCAGCGCCAACGACGCGGCGGTCGCGCTGGCGGAGCATATCGCCGGGACGGAAAGCGGCTTTGTGAAAATGATGAACGACAGGGCGAGGGAGCTGGGCATGGAGGACACGGTGTTTGCCAACTGCACGGGCCTGCCCTGCGAGCAGGAGCATCTGACGAGCGCGCTCGACATCGCGATAATGTCGCGCGAGCTGATAAAGAAAGACATGATAAAGAAATATACTACGATATGGACCGACAGCGTACGCTCGGGCAGCTTCGGTCTGAGCAACACGAATAAGCTCATTCGCTTTTATCAGGGAGCGACGGGGCTGAAAACCGGCTTTACGCAGCAGGCCATGTACTGCCTGTCCGCCACGGCGGAAAGGGACGGCGTGGAATACATCGCGGTGATCATGCACGCGCCGGGCTCCGACGAGCGCTTTGAGAGCGCGAAGCTCCTGCTGAACTACGCCTTTGCCAATTTCACCCTTACCGAGCCGGCTCCGGACACGGCCATACCGCCGGTGGAGGTGAAATTGGGGGAGAGCGGATATATACAGCCGGTGCTCGTGTCCCCGGGAAAGATACTCGTGAAAAGATCGGAGCTGTCCGGGCTGAAAAGAGAGCTCGAGCTGGAGGGCAGCGTCGAGGCGCCCGTCGAGGCGGGCAGGGAGCTGGGGCGGCTCAGCGTGAGCGACGCCTCCGGCAGGGTGATATACTCCGCCGCGCTCGTCGCGCCGCAGTCCGTGGAGCGCATGGGCGCGGGAAGGATCTTTCTGCGTTTCCTCAGGCTGATGCTCACCGGGAAGGCGTGAGCGCCCTTTACAGCGGGAAACGGAGAATGTATAATCGGAATATCAGGAGGAAAGAGGTACGGCAGATGACGACGATAGATATCTCCGGAGCGGGAAAGTACGCCGAATTCGGCGAAAGCATGGAAAAAAGAGCTTTCGCGGCGCATGAGCGCCTTGAAAGCGGAGAGCCCTTCACGGGCTGGCTGCATCTGCCCTCGCGCGCGGACGAAAGCGAGACACGGCGCGTTTTCGAGGCGGCCGACAGGATAAGGCAAAGCAGCGACGTGCTGCTGGTGATAGGCATAGGCGGCTCTTACCTCGGCGCGAGAGCCGTTACGGACGTGCTCTGCCCGCCGCCGGGAAACAGCGGTACTCAGCTCGTTTTTGCGGGAAACGGCCTTTCCGGAGCTTACACGGACAGACTGCTGAGATATCTTGAAGACAGGGATTTTTCGATAAACGTCATATCCAAGTCCGGCACCACTACGGAGCCGGCGGCGGCCTTCCGCATCTTTGAGCGGCTGCTCGAAAGAAAATACGGAGCGGGCGCGGCGAAGCGCGTTTACGCCACCACGGACGCCGAAAAGGGGGCGCTGCGCTCCATGGCCCGGGAGAGAGGCTACGAGAGCTTCGTGATACCCGACGACGTGGGCGGAAGGTACTCCGTGCTCACGCCGGTGGGCCTGCTGCCGATCGCGGCGGCGGGGGCGGACGCCGCGGGCTTCCTCAAAGGCGCGGCCGAGGCCGAGCTCAGCCTCGGAGCGAACGATATGTCGAACCCCGCCCATAAGTACGCCTGCGTGAGACAGGCCATGTACGAGGACGGGAAAAAGATCGAGCTGCTTGCGGTATGGGAGCCGACGCTGCGCTACGTCGCGGAATGGTGGAAGCAGCTTTTCGGCGAGAGCGAGGGCAAGGAGCATAAGGGGATATTCCCGGCCTCGCTGGAGTATACCGCGGACCTTCATTCGATGGGACAGTATATCCAGCAGGGGGAAAGGACGCTGGCGGAGACCTTCCTGTGGTGCGAGCCGACGGGAAAAGCCGAGGTGCCCTTTGACGAAAACGACGGCGACGGGCTGAACTGGCTTGCCGGGAAAAAGGCGGACGAGATAAACCGCACGGCGCTCGAGGCGGTGAAAAGGGCGCATATCGACGGCGGAGTGCCCTGCCTGGAGATAAACATGGGCCCGCCGGACGCGCGCAGCCTCGGCGGACTGCTGTATTTCTTCGAGCTTTCCTGCGCGCTGTCGGCGTACGTTTCCGGAGTGTGCCCGTTCGATCAGCCCGGCGTGGAGGCGTATAAGAAAAATATGTTCAAAATGTTGGGGAAACCTTGAAGTCCGTCCGGGGAAATGATATCATGAGCACAGGACGGAAAACGGATCATTAAGGCACTAAAGCCGATCAATATAAAGGAGTATTATTCGTATGGTTAAGGTGATCATGGGCGTAAAGGGCTCGGGCAAGACAAAGCTGCTGATAGACCTGGTGAGAAAAGCCATTGAGGAAGAGAGCGGCAGCGTAGTGGTCATAGAGAAGGAAAGGTCGCTGACCTATGATATCCCGTATCAGGCGAGACTTATCGTGGCGGACGATTACGATTTCGGCAGCACCGAGTTCATGAAGGGCTTCATCAGCGCCATACACGCCGGCAATTACGACACCGCTCAGATATTCATAGACAATCTTTACAAGATGTTCCCCGATAAATCCATTGCCGCGGCGGAGGAATTCCTCGACTGGCTCGAGGAGTTCAGCAAGCGGGAAAACGTCAAGTTCACGCTCACCCTTTCCGCTCCGGTCGAAACGGCCACGGACAGGATAAAAAAATATTTCTGACCTTTCCGGCAGCGGCACAACATATGGAGACGTTCGCGCGCGGGTCCCGCATGATGATGTGGGATCCGCGCTTTTTCGCGGAAATCGTCGGCAGACGTCGAACTGTTTTTCTTGATGGCCCGGGCGGGAAGATGGTAGCATAAGCCGTACTATCATGAGCGCGGAGGCGGGCGAAGCATGGCGGTGAGATACTGCGTTTTCTCGGAGAAAATATCGCTGCAGGGTCTGGGCGAGCATACGGGCTGGGGCATAGAGGTCCGCCCGGACGACGGGAGCCCCGTGGGGAGGATAAGAGACATAAGCGAAAACAGACCTTACGTGGAGCTTTTGGCGGAAATGCTGAACAGCGAAGGGGCTGAGGCGGTGCATCTTCGTGATATCGTAGAGGATATCCTCGGACGGTAAAAAAACCTTTACTTGTTTAAAAGCCTGTATTATAATTACGGAACGTACAGCCTTAGAAAGAGCCCGAGAAAGGGAGGAACAGAAGTGAGCATTATTGACAGGCTTGGGGACGAGAACATCCTCGCCGGGATGTCCGTGGGCGAAAAGCTCTGGGGAGCCGTGGTGACGATGATAATCGGCCTTGCCGCCTGCATGGTGGTACTGACGATCATCATGTATTCCATAAAGCTGATGCACCTCATATTCGGAGGAAAAGAAAAAAAGACCGCCGGAGAAGAGAAGAAGACGGACGGCGAAGTCGTTCTGGATCCCGCGGATTTCGAAGACGGAGCCGTCGTGATATCCTGCCCCGCGGACGGCAGCGTAACGGCGCTGAACGCCCGGGAGGGAGCGGCCGTGAAGGCCGGGGACACCCTGCTGATACTCAGCTCGGCAGGCTCCGAAAGCGAAGTGATCGCGCCCGAGGACGGGACGATACGCCGCGTGCTCGTAGAGGCGGGCGCGCAGGTGCGCAGGGGCGAAGCCCTTGCCGTAATGTAAGGAGGCGCCGAGAGATGCTTGAAGGAATACTCAGCTTTATACGTTCTACCGGCGTTGCTCTTTTCGGCTGGAAAGAGCTGGTCATGATAGTCATTTCCCTTGTGCTGCTGTATCTGGCGCTGGTAAAGGAATTCGAGCCGCTGCTGCTTATACCCATAGCCTTCGGGATGCTGCTGTCGAACCTGTTCGGCAGCGAGGTCTTCAAGGCGGCTACCGAGACCCAGGCGGGCGGCCTGCTCAGATATTTCTATCTGCTTGACGAGATAGGCATACTGCCGCCGCTGATCTTCCTCGGCGTGGGCGCGATGACGGATTTCGGCCCGCTGATAGCCAACCCGAAATCCCTGCTTCTCGGCGCCGCCGCGCAGCTGGGCATATTCGTCACCTTCATAGGCGCGATCCTGCTCGGCTTCAACGCGCAGGAGGCGGGAAGCATAGGCATAGTGGGCGGAGCGGACGGCCCCACCTCCATCCTCGTAGCCACCCGCATGGCCCCGCAGATACTCAGCCCCGTCGCCATAGCCGCATATTCGTACATGGCCCTCGTGCCGGTCATTCAGCCCCCCATAATGAAGCTGCTGACGTCCAAAAAGGAACGCATGATAGAAATGAAGCAGCTCAGGCCCGTTTCCAAGAGGGAGAAGATACTCTTCCCCATAGTGGCGACGATAGTCGTTTCTCTCATAGTTCCCGACGCGATCCCGCTGGTGGGCATGCTGATGCTCGGCAACCTCTTCAGAGAGTCCGGCCTGACCAACCGCCTGTCCGATACCGCGCAGAACGCCCTGTGCAATATCGTCACCATCATGCTCGGCATGGCGGTGGGCGCCTCGGCCAAGGCGGAGAGCTTCCTGACGCTGCAGACCATAGAGATAATCGTTTTGGGCGTGTTCGCCTTCGGCTTCGGCACCGCCGGCGGCGTGCTGCTCGCGAAATTCATGAACCTCTTCCTCAAGGAGAAGATAAATCCCCTCATCGGCTCCGCGGGCGTTTCCGCGGTGCCCATGGCGGCGAGGGTGTCCCAGGTGGTCGGGCAGAAGGAAAATCCCAAGAACTTCCTGCTCATGCACGCCATGGGTCCCAACGTCGCCGGCGTTATAGGCTCGGCCGTCGCGGCGGGCGTCATGCTCTCCCTCTTCGGGAGATAAGCCCGGGGCGGCGCGATAACGGCGATCTCTTCGCGGAACGGAGGCAATCTGCGCCTCCGTTCCGCGAGTTCTTTCCGCAAGGCTTTCGGAGCTTCCTTTTTGTGTAAATTATACTAAGATAAACAAACGGAAAATCACAAATAAGGTACTTGAACATATTGACACGGAGAAGCGCCGTTATTATAATATGTGATATGCTCAAGTACCTTAATTGTTTTCCGAAAGGAGCCCGGCCTTGGACGCTGCTGTTACCAATATCAACGAAGCGCTGATGGAGAGCATATTCCGTCTTTTTGCCGTGATGAGACGCGGACCGAAGGTGTCCGAGGGGGACTCGTCCATGCAGATAGGCGGCAACCCGAGCGCGCAGATACGCATACTGATGATGCTTACCGAATCGGACGGCATAAGCCAGCGCGATATGACCACGCTGCTGCAGCTGCGCCCGCAGTCGGTCAGCGAAACGCTCAGCAAGCTTGAAAACAGCGGCATGGTGGAGCGGCGGCAAAACCCGAACGACAAGCGCATAAGCAACGTGTTCCTGCTGCCGGAGGGAAAGAAAAAGGCCGAGGAGATATGCTGTCAGATGCCGGACGCGGCCGCCATGTTCCTTTCGCCGCTGAGCGGGGAGGAAAAGGAGCAGATGCTCGTGATGCTGAACAAGCTCATATGCGCGGCGGGAGACGAGGCGGAGGACTATTAACAAGTATTTCAAAGACCCGGCGGAGCCCGGGAGATACAGGGGAGAAAAACAGTGGAAAAGATCATTTTGAGCGGCGACGAGGCCATAGCCCGCGGCGCGTGGGAGGCCGGAGTATCCGCCGCGGCGGCGTATCCCGGCACGCCCAGCACGGAGATATTGGAGAATATCTCACAGTATAAGGACGACATTTACTGCACCTGGGCAAACAACGAAAAAACGGCCGTTGAGATAGCCCTCGGCGCTTCCATAGGCGGTCTGCGTTCTCTCGCCGCGTTCAAGCACGTGGGTATGAACGCCGCGGCGGATCCCATATTCACCGCGGGATATACCGGCGTGAACGGCGGCTTCATGCTCGTCAGCGCGGACGATCCCGGCTGCCACAGCTCGCAGAACGAGCAGGACAACAGGCTGTACGCGCAGCATGCCAAGCTCGGCATGGTGGAGCCCTCGGACAGCGAGGAATGCCTTGAATTCACCAAGGCGGCGTATGAGCTGAGCGAGAAATTCGACCTGGTCATGCTCATGCGCGTCACCACGCGCGTGTGCCACTCCAAGAGCCTCGTCACGCCCGGCCCGAGATCCGGCGACGCCTGCGGAAAATACGTTTCCGACCCGAAAAAATACGCCATGCTGCCCGCCAACGCCAGAGTGCGCCACGTGAAGGTGGAGGAAAGCATCGCCTCTCTCGCGGAGTATTCCTATTCCTCGCCCCTGAACCGGGTGGAGAGGAACGGAGCGAAGATGGGCATAATCAGCTCCGGCATAAGCTATCTCCACGCCCGCGAGGCTTTCGGAGACAGCGCCGACTATCTCAAGCTCGGCATCACTTATCCGCTGTCGGAGAAGCTGATAAAGGAATTCTGCGCCGGCATGGATAAGATATACGTCATCGAAGAGGGCGAGCCGTATCTGGAGAACGCGGTAAAAGCAATGGGCATAGCCTGCTCCGGCAAGGAGTTCACCGGCCGCCAGGGCGAGCTGGACTCGCAGCGGCTGAAAAAGGCCTTCGGCCTTGAGGCCGAAACGGAAACGCTGGAGAGCGGCATGTCCGTACCCCCGCGTCCGCCGGTGCTGTGCGCGGGCTGCCCGCACAGGGGCTTTTACAACGCCATGTCCGCGTACAAGGACAGACTGGTCGCCGTGGGCGACATCGGCTGCTATTCGCTCGGCGTGAGCGAGCCGTTTTTCGGCTTTGACATAGGCATATGCATGGGCTCCGGCTTCTCCGTGCCCATAGGCCTGGCAAAGGCTCTGGAAAAGCAGGGCGACGGGCGCAAGGTGTTCGGCATCCTCGGCGACTCCACGTTCTTCCATTCCGGCTTCACCAGCCTGGTGGACGCGGTGCATACCGGCGCGAACGTGTGTCTGTGCGTGCTGGACAACAGCATAACCGCAATGACGGGACATCAGCAGAACGCCGGCACCGAGAAAAACCTCATGGGCTACGAGGTGCCGAAGATCGACATAGAAAAGCTCGTGCTCGCGACGGGCATCGACCCGGACAACGTCGTCGAGGTCGATCCCATAGACCAGAGCGCCATGAAGGCGGCCATAGAGAAAGCGCTGGAGGTCACGGGCGTGTTCGTGATCATCACGCGCCGTCCCTGCGCGCTGCTGAAGGAAGTGATCAAGGCGAGGGGCGATCTGCACTGCGAGGTGGACGCCGATCTGTGCAGGGGCTGCAAGGCCTGCATGAAGATAGCCTGCCCCGCGATGGCCTTCGAGGGCAAAAAGGCGAGGATAGCCGATCCGGCAAGCTGCACGGGCTGCGGGCTGTGCATGCAGCAGTGCCGCTTCGGCGCCATCAGAAAGGCGGGCGGCAAAAAATGATAAAAAACATCCTTCTCACCGGCGTGGGCGGACAGGGCACCATACTGACCACCAAAATACTTTCCACTGCGCTTGCCGCAATGGGCTTCGACGTGAAAATGAGCGAGATACACGGCATGAGCCAGCGCGGCGGCACCGTCAATACCCAGCTGCGCTACGGCGACAAGGTCTACGCCCCGAACATCGGTCCGGGCGAGGCCGATCTGATCGTGGCCTTTGAAAAGGCGGAGGCGCTGCGCGCTCTCCCGTACCTGAAAAAGGACGGGGCGATACTCATGGACAGCCGTGAGATAATGTCCCTGCCGGTGCTTACGGGCCGCGCGGAATATCCCCACGAGGCAGACAGGGAGCTGGCAAAGCTGGTGAAGACCGTGCGCGTGATCCACGCCAGCGATACGGCCGAAAAGCTCGGCAGCATCAAGGCGCAGAACATCTGCCTGCTCGGGGCGCTGGTGAAAATGCTCGGCCTGGAGAACGACTTCGACTGGGAAAAGCTCATTTCCTCCATGGTGCCTCCCAAGACGGTGGATATAAATATCAGGGCTTTCCGCGCCGGGCTCGAGGCCTGAGACGGCGGCCGGCGACAACGTAGAAAAAGGGTCCGCGGACCCGTTCTAAATACTTTTTTAAAGGGAGAAAAGGCTTGAAACTCATCTTTAAGTACGCCAAGCCCTTTGTCCTGATGGTCATAGCAGCGGTGTTCATGCTGCTGTGCCAGACAGTGTGCGAGCTGTATCTGCCCAACTTCATGAGCAAGATCGTCAACGTGGGCATAGTCCAGAGCGGCGTTGACGACCCCGTTCCCGAGGTCATGAGCGAACGTGCCTTCCGGATGGTCAGCGGCCTGATGGACGAGGACTCACGCTCGCTGATGGAGGACAGCTATACCCTTGCACAGGCCGGCACGGCATCGGCAAAGCTGCGGAGGACCTTCAAGGGCCTTGGCAATTCGGCGGCATACGTGCTGTCGGAAAAAGATAAGACAAAGATCGCGCAGCTGAAGGGCGCTTACGACAAAGCCATGCTTACCTTCAACATGTGCGTCGGCGAACAGTCGTTCGCAGCCATGCCCTCGGATGAGCTTTACGCTCTTGCCGACGGCGTGGATCCCGCGGCTTTCGCCGCGGCGGGGGCCATGCTCGAGGATATGAACGCGGGTATGGCGGGGAGCGTCGGCTCGGTATTCACGCAGGCGTTCTATAAGGAAATGGGAGCCTCCATGGGCCCGATACAGCAGGGCTACATACTGCGCATCGGAGCCATAATGCTGCTGTTCTCGCTGATCAGCGGCGGCGCCAACGTAATGACGGGCTTCTTCGGAGCCCGCGTTTCGGCAGGCATAGGCAGGACCCTCAGACGCGACGTTTACCGCCGCGTGACCAATTTCTCCGCGGAGGATATCGACAAATTCTCCACCGCGACGCTCATCACCAGGAGCACCAACGACGTGCAGCAGGTGCAGATGGTGACCATGATGGGCGTGAGGATGATCCTCATGGCTCCTCTGTACGGCGTCGGCGGAACGATAATGGCGCTGCGCAAGAGCGTGAACATGAGCTGGATCATAGCCCTGGCGGTGGTGCTGCTCATGTCGCTGCAGGTGGTCATGTTCAAGCTGGTCGTGCCGCGCTTCAAGCGCATGCAGAAGCTGACCGACCGTCTCAACCTGGTCGCCCGCGAGAGCCTGACCGGCATGCTGGTCATCCGCGCCTTCGGCAACGAGGGAGTGGAGGAGAAGCGCTTCAACAAGGCCAACAGCGATATAGCGCAGAACCACCTGAGCATCGAGCGCACCATGGCCACCCTCAGCCCCATAGAGAACTTCATGATGAGCGGCGTTACGCTGCTGATCATATGGGTGGCGGGGCACGCCGTCGCGAGATTCGATATGCCCATAGGCGACATGCTCGCCTACATGCAGTACGTCATGCAGATAATCATGGCCTTCATGATGATAGCGCAGATGTTCATCTTCATCCCCCGCGCGCTGGTCTCCGCGACCCGTGTTCAGGAGATACTCGATACCGAGCCCACCATCATGGACCGCGGGAACACCCGCTCCCTCGGCCACAGGGCCGAAGGCCATATCGTGTTCGATCACGTTTCCTTCAAATACGGCGACGCCGAGAAGTGCGTGCTTGAGGACATAAGCTTCGAGGTCAAGCCGGGACAGACCGTGGCCTTCATAGGCGCGACGGGCTCCGGCAAATCCACGCTCATCAACCTCATTCCGAGATTTTACGACGTCACCTCAGGCAGCATCTCGCTGGACGGCGTGGACATCAGGGACCTCCCCGTGCATGAGCTGCGCGACAATATAGGCTACGTTCCGCAGAAGGCGCTGCTCTTCTCCGGCGACGTGGCGACCAACATGAGCCTCGGCAAAATGAACGCCACGGACGACGAGATGTTCGAGGCCATCGAGAGAGCTCAGGCCGGCGATTTCATTACCCGCGAGGGCAGCGGCCTGGATACCGCGATAGCCCAGGGCGGCGACAACGTCTCCGGCGGTCAGAAGCAGAGACTGTCCATCGCGCGCGCTCTGCTCAAAAATCCGCCGATCTATATCTTCGACGACAGCTTCTCCGCGCTTGATTTCCGCACCGACGCGAAGCTGAGAAAAGCCCTGTATGAGACCACGGACAACGCCACGGTCCTTATAGTGGCGCAGCGCGTGAGCACCATTATGAACGCCGACCTCATCCTCGTGCTGGACGAGGGACACGTTATAGGCATGGGTACTCACGACGAGCTTATGAAATCCTGCGAGGCTTACGTCGAAATAGCCGAAAGTCAGCTTTCAAAGGAGGAATTGGCATGAGCGAGAAGAAATTTGACGCCGTCAACGGCACGGAAGCCAATTCCGAAATGAACAAGGCCCCGCAGACTCCTCCCGAGGGGATGCAGTGGCCCCCCATGGGCATGCAGATGCCGGAGGGGATGCAGTGGCCTCCCGAGGGGATGCAGATGCCGGAGGGGATGCAGTGGCCTCCCGAGGGCATGCAGATGCCGGAGGGGATGCAGTGGCCCCCCGAGGGGATGCAGATGCCCGGCGGGATGCCGCCGATGGGCGGGATGCCCGGCGGGATGCCGACGCCGCCCTTCGGAGGAGAGCAGCCGGACGGAAAAAAGAAGAAGGGGAAAAAGGACAAGGGCGGAATGAAGCCGCCCAAGGGAATGCCCCCGATGCCGGAGGGCTTCGATCCCGAAAAATTCGATCCCTCCAAGATGACTCCCGAAATGTTCGAGGAAATGCTTGAAAAGGGCGAGCTGCCTCCCATGCCCAAGAAAAAGGGCCTTATGGGACTGCTCATGCCCAAGATGCCCGACATGGGAGCCATGATGAAGGAAATGAAGGACACCAGGACCGGCATGGAGGAAGCCATACCCGGATACCGTCCTCTGGTAAGACCCGACTCTTCAAAGATGAAGAACCAGCGGCGCAGGGGCCCCGGGCCGATGGCGATGCGCGGCGAAAAGCCCAAGGATTTCAAGGGCAGCATCAGACAGCTTGCCAGGTATCTCCTGGCCTTCAAATGGCTCGTGGTGGTAATAGCCCTGTGCTCGATATGCTCCACGGTGCTTTCCACGATCAACCCGAAGGTGCTGGCAAAGGCGACCAACGAGATAGCCCGCGGCGTGGCGGCGGTGACCGCCGGAGGCACCAACGGAGTGGACTTCGCCTACGTGGGCCGCATAATACTCATAATGCTCGCGCTGTATATCACGGCGATGCTCTTCTCCTATATCCAGGGCTTCACTCTGGCCTTCATATCCGCCAGGATATCCTATAATCTGAGAAACTCGATAATAGAGAAGATCAACAAGCTGCCGATCAACTTCTTCCACACGATGTCCAACGGCGAGGTCATGTCGAGGATAACCAACGACGTCGACAGCGTCAGCAACAGCCTGCAGCAGTGCCTTACGCAGATAGTCTCCGCAACGGTCACCTTCGTGGGCGTGCTCGCGATGATGCTCAGCATAAGCTGGAAGCTGACCCTCGTGGCCATAATCATGCTGCCCTTCAGCGGGATCTGCACGGCGCTCGTCGTGGGCGTGTCGCAGAAGCATTTCAGAAACCGTCAGAAGATGATGGGCACGGTCAATGGCTACGTGGAGGAAATGTATTCCGGCCAGCAGCTGCTGAAGGCCTTCAGCAGCGAGGAACGCGCGATAAAGGAATTCGAGTACGAAAACGAGCGGCTTTACACCGCCGCCTGGAAAGCGGAGTTCCTGACCGGCATGATGATGCCCATAACCAACTTCATAGGCAACCTCGGCTATGTGGCGATATGCGTGCTCGGCGCTTCCATGTGCGCCAGAGGCAGCATACTCATAGGCGACATCCAGGCCTTCATCACCTACGTAAAGAGCTTCAACCAGCCCATAACCCAGATAGCCAACATGTCCAGCCAGCTGCAGTCCACCGCGGCCGCGGCGGAGCGCGTGTTCGCCTTCCTCAACGAGGAAGAGGAGCAGGACCCCGACGTGAAGGAAGAGCTCAAGGGTCTCGAGGTCAGCGGCGACGTCGTGTTCGACCACGTCAGGTTCGGCTACAACCCCGACGAGCCCGTCATAAACGACTTCTCCGCCACCGTGAAGGCCGGACAGAAGGTGGCCATAGTCGGCCCCACCGGCGCCGGCAAGACCACCATGGTCAAGCTGCTCATGCGCTTCCACGATCTGCAGGGCGGCGCCATCTACCTTGACGGCCACGACATACGCGAGTTCAGCAGGCAGGATCTGCGCGGCAACATAGGCATGGTGCTGCAGGATACGTGGCTGTACAACGACACGATCATGGAGAACATACGCTACGGCAGGCTGGACGCCACGGACGAGGAGGTCGTCGCGGCGGCGAAGGCGGCACAGGTGGACTTCTTCATCCGCACCCAGGCCGACGGCTACAACATGATCCTCAACGAGGAGACCAGCAACATCTCCGCCGGACAGAAGCAGCTGCTCACCATAGCAAGAGCGATCCTTGCCGATACCAAGCTGCTGATACTCGACGAGGCCACCAGCTCCGTCGATACCCGCACGGAAATGCTCATCCAGAAGGCCATGGACAATCTGATGCAGGGCCGCACGAGCTTCGTCATAGCCCACAGACTTTCCACCATCAAGAATGCGGACCTCATACTCTGCATGAAGGACGGCGACATAGTCGAGCAGGGATCCCACGACGAGCTTATGGCGCTCAACGGCTTCTACGCTCAGATGTACAACAGCCAGTTCGAGAAGGTCTCGTAACAACGCCTTGCGATGCAGTACGCGCCGCGGTCCTCCGCGGCGCGTACTTTTTTTCCCCGAAGGTATTGACATCGGGCGGAATGTGATTATAATTACAGCATAGTCTTCAGGGCGGGGTGAAATTCCCCACCGGCAGTTATAGCCTGCGAGCCCCTTCGGGGGTTGAACCGGTGAGATCCCGGTGCCGACGGTACAGTCCGGATGGGAGAAGATGCTTTATTATGCCCTTTTTTGCCCGGAGACAGATATGCCTTCGGGCATTTTTATCAAAAGGAGTGGGAAAAATGACGAAAACGAAGAAGCTTGTACTGTACGCGATGCTGAGCGCGCTGGCGTATGCGGTGATGATGCTGATACATATCCCGTACCCGCCGTTTCTTACGATCGATCCGAAGGACACCGTAATAGTGATCGCCGGCTTTATCCTGGGGCCTCTTGCCTCGCTGATAATAACCGTCGTGGTATCCCTGGCAGAGATGATAACGGTGAGCCAGACGGGCATTATCGGCTTTCTGATGAACACCCTGTCCAGCGCGGCGTTCTGCTGCACGGCGGCGCTGATCTACAAAAAGAGACACAGCATCAAGGGCGCGGTCATAGCTCTCTTCTCCGCCGTGATAGCTCAGACGGTCGTGATGCTGCTGTGGGACTGGCTGATGGTGCCGCTGTATATGGAGCACGCCACGAGGGAAATAGTGGTAGGCATGCTGGTACCGGTCTTCCTGCCCTTCAACCTGCTCAAGGGCGGCATAAACATGGCCCTCGCCCTGCTGCTGTATAAGCCCGTGACCGCGGCTCTCAGACGCGCCGGGCTGATGCCGAAGACGGAGCACAAGGGGAAGATCAATATTTTCCTGACGATCTTCGCGGCGGTCCTGCTGGCGCTGTGCGTGATACTCGTACTCATCGTCAAGGGAATACTGTGATATGAGATCTCCCGCCGTCCGGAAGGGCCTGAAGGTCAGGCTTTTCCGGACGGCCGCTTTTTCCCGAAAAACGCGCGGCGGGAAGCGCGGACGGAAAAGACCGATCCGGTATCAGACCGTCCCCGTCACCGTCAGCACGCTTTGGCTCGGCTCGACGCTCCATGCGCCGGTAACGGGATCCTGAGAGCCGACCGCGGCGGGGACCGTGATCTGTCCCGCGGCAGTGGTGAATACGCCGCCCGCGGCGTCATAGGAATAGTTGCCGGGAGCCGTCCACGCGCTGCCGTTGAAGCTGACCTCCAAAGCGGAAAGAACGGGGGAGAAGGTATCGCTTATCACGGCGTTGTCGTCCGCGTCGGCAGGCGCTCCGCCGGAATTCTGTATGATGAAGGTATAGGTCAGAGTGCCGTTCTCGCTGACCGAGGCAGGGGAGAGCGACTTGCTTATTCCGAGTATGGGCAGGGACTCGAAGCTTATGGTCTCCGCCGCCTTGACGGGATCGGAGCTTCCGCCGGTAAGCGTAAACTCGCTTGTGACCTCGCCGCCCGCCGACAGCGGGGCGTATTCGTTCACCCTGGCCTGATAAATGAGCATGGCGTCGCCGTTCGCTCCGATGGAGAAGGGGCCGAAGGTCACCGTGGACCCTGCCGCGGCCGGAGGGGGCGTCTGCTCCTCGCCGTTGCTGAAAAACAGCAGCGAGTCGGGGACGTATGTGAGAGGGTAAAGGGTCTGAGCGCCGAAAAGATACGCGCCGAGATCGTCCAGAAGGGTCAGCCCCGCGATATCCGAAGAAGAACTGTTTTTTATGCTGACGGTGAAAGTGACGACGTCTCCGGCGCCGTCGTATGAAGCGGGCAGGGCCGCCGCGGAGAGAACGAGAACGTCGAGCAGCTCGCCGGTCACGGTATTGGACAGGACCGTCCCGCCGCTGTATGTAAGAGTTGCCTGATTTGTAAACTGTGCCAAGTAATTCACCTTGCTTATATTTATTCAGCGGCTGCGCGCCGCGCGGGCGAAGTCTTTTCGCCCGAACCATAATATGCCGCAAGATGCACAAGTGCCTTTTGCCCCGCGGGGCAAAAGGCACTTGTATCGCTGATATGCATTTGGCGTCAGCTCATCCCGCCGTCGAGCTTGTTCAGAAAAGCCCTGGTGCGGGCATGGCGCGGATCCTTTATGATCTGATCGGGATCGCCCTGCTCGACTATCACTCCGCCGTCCATGAATATGACCCGGTCGGCTACCATGCGGGCAAATTCCATTTCGTGGGTCACGATCACCATCGTCATTTTTTCCTCGGCGAGCTGCCGTATGACCTTGAGCACCTCGCCCGTCAGCTCGGGGTCGAGAGCGGAGGTGGGCTCGTCGAAGAACAGTATGCGGGGCTCGAGAGCCAGCGCGCGGGCTATGGCCACGCGCTGCTGCTGGCCGCCCGAGAGCTGGTGAGGATAGGCGTCCTCCCGGCCCTCGAGGCCCATGCGCTTCAAAAGCGCGCGGGCTTTGTCAAGGACCTCGCCGCGGGGGCGCTTCTGCACCCTTACGGGAGCGTCGGTGAGGTTTTTGATGACCGAGTAGTGCGGGAAAAGATTGAAATTCTGAAATACCAGCCCGAAGTATCCTCTGACGCGCTGGAGCGTTTCGGCGGAGGCGTATCTGACGGCGCCGTCATGTTCCCCGGCGGCCTCGACCCCGAGATAGCTTATGCTGCCGCCGTCGACGGTCTCGAGAAAGACGGCGCAGCGAAGCAGAGTGGACTTGCCGGAGCCCGAGGGGCCGATTATCGCGATGACCTCGCCCTCGTCCACCGAGAGAGATATATCCTTCAGCACCTCGACGCCGTCAAAGGACTTCCTTATGTTTTTCATTTCAAGCAGATGCATTTTTCAAGTATCCTTATCTGTAATAAGACAGTCTTTTTTCACAGCGTTCCATCGCGAAGGCGACGATGAAGTTGAAGATATAATAGAATATGCCCGCCACGACGAAGGGCATCAGCGTGGAGTGCGAGGAGGCTATCTGTTTAGCGAGAGTGAACATTTCCGCGTAGGAAATGGCGAAGGCAAGGGAGGTGTCCTTGACCAGCGTGATCATTTCATTGGTGATCGCGGGCAGTATGCGCTTGACTACCTGAGGAAGGACGATATAGACGAAGGTGTGCGCCCGGGAGTAGCCCAGCACCTGCGCCGCCTCGTACTGTCCTCGGCTTATGCTCTCGATGCCGCCGCGGTATATCTCGGCAAAATAGGCCGCGTAATTCAGCACGAAGCCTATTATCACCGCGGCAAAGCGATAGCTGCTGCCGGTCCTGATGCGGAAAAGGAAAAACGGGCCGAAAAACACCACCATGAGCTGCAGCATGAGAGGCGTGCCGCGCATGACGGATATGTAGAACTTGATGAACAGCTGCACCGGCTTTATGCGCGACATGCGGCCGAAGGCCACCAGCAGGCCCAGGGGGAGCGCGCCGACAAGGGTGCAGACGTATATCAGTATGGATTTCAGCATGCCCGAGGAAAGGGTGGATATCATGGTCTGTAGGGACATGGCGTTATCTCCGTTTTTATATTTTCGCCGGCAAAGTCCGGGGGACCCTGCCGACAATTATGGGGGCGGCTTTTGCCGCCCCCACGCAGCGATGCGTATCAGCCGATGATGCAGATATTCTCTTTCACAAGGCCGTACTCGACGTACTTGTCGGCAATTTCGGCCATGGTGCCGTCGTCGGCTATCTCCTTGACGACCTTCCAGACCTCTTCGGCGAGAGCGTCGTTGCCCTTCAAAAAGCCGATGGCGTAGGTCTCCACGGAGATGGGCTCTTCCATAACGATGAACTTGTCCTCCTTGCCGACCATGTTGTATTCGGCGACGCCTATGTCGGCGGCCACCGCGTCGGCGGTGCCCATTTCAAGCTCCATGAACGCGGAGTTGTAATCGGCGCACTCGAGCAGCTGAGCAAAGGAATCGGTCAGAATGGGATCGTCGTTCAGCGCGGCGAGCGCGGAGGAGTCGGCCTGGGTGATGACGTTTTTGCCTTCCAGATCGGCAAGAGTGGCAATGCCGCTGTCGGCGCGCACCACCATCACTATGCTGCTGTCGTAATAAGCGGGAGTCCAGGAGTAATCGTCCTCGCGGCCTTCATAGGTGAAGCCGTTCCAGATGCAGTCGATATTGCCGCCGGAGAGCTCGGCGTCCTTGGCGTCCCAGGCTATGGGCTGTGCTACGAACTCCCAGCCGCTGCGTTTGCAGACCTCTTCGGCAACGGCAAGGTCGAAGCCGTCGTAGCTTCCGTCGGCGGCGATGAAGCCGAAGGGCGGGAACTCGGCGTCGAAGCCGACGGTGAATTTCCTCGCCGCGTCTTCGGGCTTATCCGCGCCTCCGTCGGCAGCGGGCGTCTCGGTCTTGGCGCATGCGCCGAGGCAGCCGAGAAGCATAACGAGAGCAAGTATGATAATGATCGTTTTTTTCATGGTTTTGACCTCCAAGTATGATTGATTATCATAATAGCACATCAATCAATTAAATCAAGTGTTTTTTTGCTCTTCGCCGGAAGGAAAGGCTTCTTCGCCGTAGACCGCGGCGCGGACGACGCGGCGGTAAGCCTCAAGCATGGGCCTGTGTTCCTCGGGCACGTCGTGACACGTATCCCCGTTCCCGTCCGCGAAAAGACGGGAGCGGTACATGAGCATGTCCGGACGCACGAAGGAATCGAGCCATTCGAAATAGCCGTTGAGAGGCACCCCCGCCCGCCGGAGCGTCTCCAGACCGAGGAAGGTGCAGCTCTCCCGGCGCTCCTCCGTTTCACCGGAGGGATAATTTGTCCATATCACGTAATCCGTCGACAGCATTTCCTCAAGCTCGCCGCCCTCCCACAGAGAGCTGTCCGCGCCGGTGCAGAGACCCAGGCGGGAATACACCGAGTCGCCCGAGGGCAGGGTGAGCGTGGGCAGATGATCGCCGACGAATACCAGCATGACCCGCTCTTTGCATCCGGAGAAATGCCCGATCAGCTTCCCGAGAGAAGCGTCCGCGTCCGCCAGCCCCACGAGCAGGGCGTCGAGCACGGCCTCGTCGTCGGCGTCCAGCAGGGGAGAGCTTATGCCGATACCGGAGGCAAAGCCGTATTTTTCGGCGTTGTAGGGCTGGTGGTTTTCCATGCTCATGCCGTATATGAAGCGGGGACCGGGACCGCCGGCTTCGTAAAGGGATATTATCTCGTCCGCGAACGCCGCGTCGGAGATATACGGGCCGCGTCTTTCGGCGTTTTCCGGGAAGTCGTCGGAGAAGAGCACACGGTCGTAGCCTATGCGGGGGTATATCGTTCTGCGGTTGTACAGCTTGTCGTTGTGGGAATGGACCGCCGTCGAGGAGTATCCCGCCAGGTCGAACAGCTTTACTATGGACGGCATGGCGTCGTAGCAGTCGTCGGGGAGGGAGGAGAGCGTGTCGCCCTCGCGCAGCAGGGCTCCGTTCACCCCCGTCATGATCTCCATTTCCACGTAGCCCGTGCCTCCGCCGTAGGTGTTGGAGACGAAGCGTCCGTGCGCGCACCCGGCCTGCAGGGAATGGAATACCGGTATGGGATCGCGGGAAAAGCTTACGTTCGGCAGGCGGGAGATATCGAAAAAGCTCTCGGAAACTATGAATATCACGCAGGGAGCGTCCTCGGCGGCCTCGGGCCGTTCGGAGGGCGGCGGGACCGGGGCGGCAAGCTCCTCGAGCATGAGCGGCAGCCCGGCGACCGGATCGGAAGCTCCGAAGCCGTCGTCGGCGGAGCGCAGGGAAAGGGCGGAATACATGCCGAGGACGAGCCCCATTTTTTCGTTGCGGTCGCGCTGATCGGCGCAGCCGTCGGACAGGCCCGCCGCAAGGGTCTGAAAGGCCCCGGGGATGGCGGCGGCGGCAAGAAGGACCGCGCAGACCGCGCCGGAAACGGCGGCGAGCCTGCCGCCGGGCCTGCCCCGCCGGTCGGCGATGAAGAGCAGGACGAGCGCGGCGGCCGTGATGAGCAGAGCCGCGGCGGTAACGAAGGATATGCGTATCTGCGGCAGGGCGTAGTCCGCGACGGCGGCAAATTCCCCGGCAAGGGAAAAATCGCTCAGCTGCAGGGGAAAGCCGTTTATCGCGTTTTTATAATAGCTTACCAGCGTCAGAAGCAGCGTGAAGAGAGCGGGAGGCAGGTAGGCAACGAAAAGCCGTCTGAAAAGCGCCAGCAGCACCATGGCGGCCATGGTGATAAGCAGCCAGGTAAACGCTGCCGCGCCGAAATGCCCGGCGATCCACGCAAAGGGAGCCAGCATATCCTGCCTCATGATTGCCTCGGAGCAGTAAAGCAGCACGAAGGGCGTCAATATCAGCGCGGCGGCAAAGCGGAGCGGCGGCAATACTTTTTTCACGTTCGCCCTCCTCAGTACGGCCAGCGGGCCGGACAGAAATAATCGGTATAAATACCGCTCAGCCCGAGCTCGCGCCATTTTTCAAACTCTCCGAGATCGTTTACCGTATGCGCGTATACCCTTATCCCCGCCCCGGTCAGAGAGGCGAGCAGCTCCTCGCTGAGCCGCGATACGTTTATCGTAAGCGCCCAGAGAGGATGCTCGGCGCCGAAGCTGATCAGCGCGTCGGCGTCGGCCTCGGGCATACGGTAAAGGGTGAGTATTACGTCCTCGGCGCCGAGAGCCTTCACGGCGTCGTATTCATCGAAGGAGTATATCTGTATTATGAAGCGCCCGCGCAGCTCCGGATACGCCTCGAAAAGCCGTCCGATCACCTCGGCGTTGTCGTCCTTGCAGTCGGTTATGACGCGGCAGTCCCCGTGGCTGCGCAGCCAGTCGGCGAGCATGCCGGCGTCCATGAGCGTGAGCCCGGCGAAGCTCTCTTCGGAGATGAATTCCCCGCGGCTGCGTATGCCGGGAGAGAAAAGCATGCGCCGGGCCATGCTGTCCCAGTCGTGTATGAGCACGACCTCTCCGTCGGAGGAGAGGCTGAGATCGGTCTCAATGTATTTGAAGCCGTTGTCATAGGCGCAGTCGAAGGCCTCGAGGGAATTGGTGTAGCGATAGCCCCATACTGCTCCGCCCGCGTGGGCCACGAGCTGCTCGCGCGCGGACGCGGACGCGGAAACGCCGGGCTGCGCGGCGCAGGCGCACTGCATTGCCGCGAGCAGGGCGGCGAGCAGCAGGGAAACGGTCTTTGTCCTTCTTCTCATATCATGAAATGCTCCGTATACCGATGATGTGTACCGAAACATTATAGTAAATCCTCGCGGGATTTACAACAGTCCGCGTTTTTTCTATTGACATTCGTGCTATAATTGCCTTAGTATATCCGGACGGAAGACACTGACGACCGCGGAGGCTCCGAAAAGCGCATGGCAGCAAAAAACGAAAACAGACAAATAGCCGCAAACCGCAAGGCTTTCCACGATTATTTCGTCGAGGAGCGCTGCGAGGCCGGCATAGAGCTGGTGGGCACGGAGGTAAAGTCCGTCCGTCAGGGCAACGTGAGCCTCAAGGATTCCTTCTGCACGGTCACGAACGGCGAGCTGATAGTAAGAGGCATGCATATAAGCCGTTACGCGCAGGGCAACATATTCAACGTGGATCCCGTCAGGCCCCGGCGCCTGCTGATGCACCGCAGGGAGATAAACCGCATGGCCGCGAAGGCCTCGCAGGACGGCTGCGCGATAATACCGCTGTCCGTGTATTTCAGCGGACCGAGAGTGAAGCTGGAGCTCGGGATATGCAAGGGCAAAAAGCTGCACGACAAGCGCGACGCCGCGGCGGAGCGCAGCGCAAAGCGGGAAATAGACAAAGCAATGAAGGAGAAAAACAACCGATGAGCAATCCGATAGCAACGATCGAAATGGAAAACGGCGATATCATCACCGCCGAGCTGTACCCCGACGTCGCTCCCCAGTCCGTATACAACTTCATAGAGCTCGCCAACGACGGCTTTTACGACGGCCTGACCTTCCACAGAGTGATACCCGGCTTCATGATCCAGGGCGGCTGCCCTCTCGGCACCGGCACCGGCGGCCCGGGCTGGCACATCAAGGGAGAATTCGAGGGCAACGGCGTGAAAAACGATCTGTGCCATACCAGAGGCGTGCTTTCCATGGCGCGGGCCTCCTCGCCCGACTCCGCCGGCAGCCAGTTTTTCATCATGCATGACGACGCCGAGCATCTCGACGGGCAGTACGCCGCCTTCGGCAGAGTGACGAAGGGAATGGAAGCGGTGGACCGCATCGCCGACACGGAAACGAACATCTACAACGACAAGCCGCTGAAAAAGCAGATAATGAAAAAGGTCAGAGTGGAGACCTTCGGCGTGGATTATCCGGCTCCCGAAAAGCTGAGATGATATACGGCCGCCCGCGCGGCCTGCACGGGGGCGTACAGGTTTCGACGGGGGCGCTGAGACGGAGGAAGCGTGCGGATGCGCCCGGCATCCTTAAAACGGGCGATTATAAATCAAATAACAACGATTACACTGCACCGGTAGCCGCTTAAGGCTGCCCGTCCGCCCCGCGGAGGCCACGCCGCGGGTGTCGGGCGTGACTTATGTGGCGTCCGTGAGTGCGCAAAGCTTTGAGCGCACCATGCATAATGAAGCTACCCGACCGGAGGGCGTGACGGCTTGCCCTCCGCGAAGGAAAACGGCCTGAGGCCGCAATAACCGTCTGCGCACGGAGAAGCCTCCGAGGATACGCTTTCGGACAGGGGTTCGACTCCCCTCGCCTCCACCAGAATCCTTGAAATCCTTGTGGTTTCAAGGATTTTTCTATAGTGTGCCATAAAATGTGCCATAAAATGGGGCTTTTTTTCTAGAGCCTTATTCTATCGATTGTTTTAGAGAATAAGACCAACTCTGAATCAGAAATCAATCAACTCACAAAGCACAATAATACAGCTTTCATACAACTTTGATTCCACTTCTTAACAACAATTATAAGAAGCCTCATGGCAGCCATGAGGCCAGTCGAGCGGGCGTCAAGCCGCGCACAAAAGAAGAAGCCCCCAGAGAGTATCGATCCTACTTGGATAATCTCTGGGGACATTTTTTTGAAAATGCACTTTCAATACAGAATAACGTTCATCGGAGCTTATGAGAAAGAATTTGCAGGACGATGTAAGATTTCAGCTTTTGGTGTTCGCGCTTGCCGCTTTCTTTGGTTCCCATGGTGCCACGCTCCTTTGCGTTGTCTTGCTTATAATATCACAAGTTGAATAAAAAAAGAAGCTATTCGAAATAGCCCAAGCTTGAAACCATGGGTTGTTGATGATATTATTGAGTATAGTTTAGGGTACTGGTAAATTCAATGTTATTAATAATAGTTTCTTTCACATAAGGAGTAACCGCAATGGACATGTTTGATGATCTTTTTAATAGCTTCTTTGGAGATGGCAGCAAGTATTCTTTCTATAATGACGACTTAATGGATTTGATTTCACGCCTTGAAGCTATTGTTGGACAGCATTATCACAATCATCAAAAAAGAGGGGGTTTTTACTTTCGTTATCCAGTTAGGATTAAGAGAGATGATACAGAATATGAGTGCAAAGGTCGTATTCCAGACCTCCAATCAGATGAATTAGAATCCGTTCGTTATGTTACAGGTGCTAATGAACTCCATATTGGAGTTGCACTATATTATGTGCTGCGCTTTCTCGAACAAAGGTATCAGGGAGAGATCAATTTTGCCGATCTCGAACAAAAGTATCATATGGGCTATTACGACAGCGAAGATGATGATTAAGATGATAACAGCAGTGATATTATAGCAAAATCGATGATTTGAGTAAGGGGTAAACTAATGCGTTCGTCGAAATCAGGTTATTGGACGAAGCGCACTCATCTGTTCCGCGCTGACGAGTTCATCTGCTCCGTCTGCAAGTCATCCAGCAACAAGCCCTACAAGGAATGCCCGGCGTGCGGAGCTCCTATGAAGAAGTCAAAGTACGATCCATCATGGGTGGACGAGGCCGAGGGCCTGTCTGCGCTACTGGATAATGATTGGTAAACACAAAGCGAGTGAGGTTTGTATATGCCTAATACGAAATGGAGTCAATTGAATCATCTGCAGCTTGGCAGATACGCTGAGTACTACGCTAAGATGGAATTCACCTCATACGGATACGATGTTTATACCAGCGAGGTTGACGATCACGGCGTTGATTTTATCGCAAAGTTCGACGGTGTCTTTTATGAAGTTCAGGTCAAAGCGGTTAGGAACAACAACTATGTTTTTATCCGACAGGATAAGCTTGAACTTGATGATAAACACATTGTTTGCTACATCCGCTTTACCGATGGGCAGATGCCAAATGTCTACATTATTCCTTCAACAGTCTGGAAGAAGCCGAATAGATTATTCGTGGTCAAAAACTATGCCGAGGGGCAAAAGAGTAAACCGGAGTATGGTATAAACTGCAATAACAGCACCCTGGAATTGCTTGAAGAATACAACATAAACAAACGCGGTTTGTAAGGTTGCACCCCCTTAAGTCAAGTTGCACCCCCCTGACAGGCAAAATGCACCCCCCTACGGTAAGCTTTGCACCCCCCTGCGGCAATTCTATCCATATATGATTGCCTCCACCAAACAGACAGGGCACCCGCAAGGGTGCCCTGTCTGGTTGGCGGAGGAAAAATAGGGGAGTCGAACGCGAGGGCACTTAGCAAAGCGCCGGCGGCGCTCGTCAGG
>JAEEGH010006648.1_pt1 | contig 28166 bp, 22 predicted proteins | sample 9134181 | NCBI WGS metagenome assembly JAEEGH01 (sample SAMN16246544, study PRJNA631951) | gut metagenome | biome: gut microbiome; feature: rumen; material: DP-attached | host: Bos | place: Iran: Karaj | collected 2018-10 | reverse complement strand
GTCTATGTGGACTCCAATGTCATGGCCGGACGGACCGGCACCTACGATCCAGAGGCTCAGACCTGGAGCGATGTGATCTACATGCCCTGCACCGCGGAGAACGGCTTTGCGCCGCAGCTTCCGCAGCAGCAGCCGGACCTGATCTACCTGTGCTTTCCCAACAATCCCACCGGCGCAGCCATCACGAAGGAGGCGCTGCAGGAGTGGGTGGACTATGCGAACCGCGTGGGTGCGGTCATTCTCTATGACGCGGCCTACGAGGCCTATATCTCCGAGGAGGGGATCCCGCACAGCATCTACGAGTGCGAGGGCGCACGGACCTGTGCGATCGAGTTCCGTTCCTTCTCGAAAAATGCGGGCTTTACCGGCGTGCGCCTCGGCTTTACCGTGATCCCGAAGGATCTGAAGGCGGACGGAGTCGCCCTGCATCCGCTCTGGGCAAGGCGCCACGGAACCAAATACAACGGTGCTCCCTACATCATCCAGCGGGCGGGAGAGGCCGTCTATTCCGAGGCAGGTCGCAGCCAGCTTCGGGAGCAGGTGGCCTATTACATGAAAAATGCCCGCACGATCCGGGACGGGCTCCGTGATGCGGGCTACACTGTATCCGGCGGCGTCAATGCGCCCTACATCTGGCTGAAGGCTCCGAACGGCATGACGAGCTGGGAGTTTTTCGATGATCTTCTGGACCGGGCCCATATCGTCGGCACGCCCGGCTCCGGCTTCGGACCGAGCGGCGAGACGTATTTCCGTCTGACCGCGTTCGGCACCTATGAGAATACCGTCCGTGCCATCGAGCGGATCAAGGCGCTGTAGCGCCTCCTTCGCAGGCCGGAACGGGCGGATGCAAGAGGTTTTTCATGAAAGAGTATGCGGCAGTGGTTTTTGATATGGACGGAGTGATCTTCGACTCCGAGCGGTGCATGATGGAATGCTGGCTGGAACTGGCGGAGAAGTACGGGCTGGAGGATCTGCGCCCGCATTATCTCGCATGCACCGGAACCAATGTCGCCAAAACAAGGCAGATCATGCTGGACGCCTACGGAGCGGATTTCCCCTACGAGCGCTTCGCGAAGGAAGCGTCCGTCCTTTTTCACGGCCGCTATGACCATGGGAAGCTCCCCATGAAGCGCGGTGTGTTTGAGATCCTGGACTACCTGAAGGGGCAGGGGAAAAAGCTGGCCCTGGCCTCCTCGACGAAGCGGGAGACGGTCACCATGCAGCTGCGGGAAGCGGGCGTGCTGGAGTATTTTGCCGAGCTTGTCTGCGGCGATATGGTGGAACGCAGCAAGCCTGCGCCGGATATCTTCCTCAGGGCCTGTGAGGTCATCGGGGTCCGGCCGGAGGATGCCTACGCGATCGAGGATTCCTACAACGGCATCCGCGCGGCGCACGCGGGGCATCTGCGCCCGATCATGGTGCCGGATCTGCGGCCCGCGGATGAAGAAATGAGATCACTGGCCGAAGCGGTACTCCCTTCGCTCCCGGATGTGGTAGAATATTTGCGGAACTGATTGGACTGCGGCGAAGAGCCCCTCTTTTACGGAGGATGGTAAGACTATGACATTTTATGACTATCTGATCAACAATTTCGGCATCCTGATCTGCATCATCGGTCTCGTGATCATCCTGCTTTTCAACCGGGGCGCCGCCCCGCAGATGAAGCGGATGCTCCTGGTCATCTCGGCGATCGTTTTTCTCCTGACGATCGTGGAGAGCGGAGAGCGCGCGGCTACGGATGCGAAGCTATACGGCAGCTATCACATCTTTCTCTCCGTGGCGGGATACCTTCTCCGGACGATCCCGCTCTGTGCGATTGCCGTATATTTTGCCCGCAACAAGCGGATGCGGATCCTGATCTCCATTCCGATGGCGGTCGATTTTCTGGTCTGCGGACTGGCCTTCTTCACACCGCTGGTCCTCTGGTATGATACAAACGGTGAATTCATGCGGGGACCGCTGGGCTACATCCCGCACCTGATCGGACTGTTTTACCTGATCGGCATGATCGAGCGCACGGTGAGCCTGTTCCGGAACCGGTTTTTCCAGGAAGGTATCATCATGCTCTTCCTGGCGCTGGCCGGCGTGGCCGCGCTTTTCTTCGAGACCTTCGGCACGGGAAAATATCTGCTGAACATGGTGATGGCAGCAGGCTTTTTGATGTATTACATGTTCATCCACGTGCAGATCTCCGCGCGTGATCCGCTGACCTCGCTTCTGAACCGCGCTTCCTTCTATGCGGATTCGGAGCGAAAGCTGGTGGACATCAAGGGCATCATTTCCATCGACATGAATGAGCTCAAGTGGATCAACGATACGAAGGGACATGCCGCGGGGGATGCGGCGATCGTGCAGGTGGCGAACGCACTCCGGAGCGGTCTCGGGAACAAGTTCCCCGTCTACCGTGTCGGCGGCGATGAATTTGTCGCGATCTGTTACTGCAAGCAGCGTTCGGAAGCGGAGGCGGCCATCGAGCGCGCCCGCAAAAAGCTCGAGGAAGCCGGAAGGAGCTGTGCCTTCGGCCTGTCCTATGAGGATGAGGGCAAGGACATCAACATCGATGAACTGCTGCGCGTCGCGGACGTGGAGATGTACGAGAACAAAAAAGAGATGAAGGCGAAGGCGGATGCGGACGGCACCGAGCTTCACATGCGTTAAAGCAACCGGCGTCCGGACCTTTCACATACGGATCAGAGGCGACCCTGTGTCATGCAGGGTCGTCTTTTTTTGCTTTTTGCAAATACTTCTTGACTTTAACGCGTGTGCGTTTTAAAGTGATAAAGTAATCTTATTCTCAGGAGGGAAGACAATGTTTGTAAAGATAGCGCTCTTGGTTCTCTTTTTTGCGATTATGATCGCGGTGGGATTGTATTCGCGGAGACATTCCACGAATGTCAATGATTTCGTGCTCGGCGGCCGCAAGGTAGGCCCCTGGCTGACCGCGTTCGCATACGGCACCTCATATTTCTCGGCCGTGGTATTTGTCGGTTACGCCGGCCAGTTCGGCTACAAATACGGTATGGCCTCCACCTGGATCGGTCTGGGCAATGCCGCCATCGGTTCCCTGATGGCCTGGGTGATCCTCGGCCGCAGGACAAGGATCATGACCAAGTACCTCGATGCCAAGACGATGCCCGACTTTTTCGGCAAGCGTTACAACAGCAACGCGCTTCGGATCAGTGCGGCGCTGATCTCCTTCATTTTCCTGATCCCCTACACCTCGTCGGTCTACAACGGACTGTCGCGCCTGTTCGGAATGGCGTTCAACATTCCCTACACCGTCTGCGTGATCGCGATGGCGGCGCTTACCTGCCTCTATGTCATCCTCGGCGGCTACATGGCGACGGCCATCAATGATTTCATTCAGGGAATCATCATGCTGGTCGGTATCTCCGCCGTCATTCTGGCCATCCTCGGGCAGCACGGCGGCCTGAATGCCACGATCATGGAGCTCGCGCAGATTCCTTCGGATGTGGCGCCCACCATGGGACAGCCCGGCGCGTTCACCTCGTTTCTGGGTACCGATCCCATTAACCTGCTCGGCGTCGTCATCCTGACCTCCCTGGGCACCTGGGGACTGCCGCAGATGGTGCAGAAGTTCTACGCGATCCGCGATGAGCGCGCGGTCAAGATCGGCACCATCATCTCCACCTTCTTCGCGATCATCATCGCCGGCGGATGCTATTTCCTCGGCGGTTTCGGAAGACTCTATGATACGGAGGCGATCCATCTTGCGGAAGGCAAGATCGCATACGATGCCATCATTCCTTCCATGCTGAGCACCCTGCCCGATCTGCTGATCGGTGTCGTGATCATGCTGGTTCTGTCCGCTTCGATGTCCACGCTGGCTTCCCTGGTGCTGACCTCGAGCTCCACGCTGACCATCGACCTGATCAAGGGCAATATCGTAAAGGACATGGATGAGAAGAAGCAGATCATCACGATGCGGGTTCTGCTGGTCGTCTTTATCATCATCTCCGTGGTCATGGCCCTGGATCCTCCGACCTTCATCGCGCAGCTGATGGGTATTTCCTGGGGCGCACTCGCCGGCGCGTTCCTGGCACCGTTCCTCTATGGCCTGTACTGGAAGAAGGTGACCAAGGCAGCCGTCTGGGCCAGCTTTGCATCCGGCGTGCTGATCACCGTGATCAATATGTTCCCTGCGACCAAGTTCATCCAGAGCCCGATCAATGCCGGTGCTGCAGCGATGATCGCTGGCCTTGTCATCGTCCCGATCGTCAGCCTCCTTACGCCGAGGATGAAGGCGGACGATGTCGATGCCGTCTTCAAGTGCTACGATGTGAAGCACATGGTCGAGCAGAAGTACGCGCTGACCGAGGAAGAAAACAAAAAAGCATAAGCAGTGATCCGAAGAAAGCAAAAATCCCCCGCCACACCCGGCGGGGGATTTGTTTATGGTTTCGTCTTCAGCAGGAAATCCAGGAATGCGGCGCTGAGGGTCACATGCTGCGAATTGGTGGGGATCCCGATCATGTAGGGGCCCTCATCGGCACAGATCGCGTAGGTGTCGAGCAGCGGGATCTCATCGACGATGATGCCGGCCGCACGGGGCTCCTTCATCGCGTCCGGGTCGGTCGGATCCGGGATCGGCACCGATTCATCGTGGGTCCCGTCCGCCATGTCCGCCTCGAAACTCGCCAGCGTGGCCAGGTCGATGTAGTAGATCCGGCCGGCCTCCCGGAAGGCCGCAAATTCCTCCGCGCTCAGGTATTCCTCGGGATTCATGAAGACCTCCTGATAGGCGTAATTGGTGAAATAATCGCTCCTGGTGAGGATCATGTCCAGCCCCTTCGAGTAGATCAGGGCTGCCACCTTCTGCGTGCCTGCCATCGTTTCCTGTGTGGGCTCGTCGAGACTGACATAGATCGCATCGTCGAGGGTGATGTCTTCCTCCTTGGTATTGAGGCCCTCCTTCATCAGGAAGACATCGTGGATCTTCTGTTCGGCGTCATCCACCAGCGTGATGTTCGGAAGCGCGACATAGAGCACGATCTCCTTCATCGTCACATAGTGGTGAATGAGGGATCCTAGGAAGAATACGCCGGCCGCGATCGCGATCGCATGCCATTTGTAATACCCCCAATAATAAGCCATCCGCTCCTTAAAGGGACGGGATTTGATCTCCTCCCGCTCCTTTTTGAATTCATCCATCAAAGCCATTTCCAAAACCTCTTGCCACGATTATCCCCCGGTGATCGCCGGGGCTTTTGGACCCTATTATACCAACATTTTCCGCGCATGGAAGTATGTCACAAAATTTTCACATTTGGGAAATCCGAGCGCCTTGAAAGTTTCCGCGTGGTGATTTATGATAAGAAAAATATGCGTGTTTTTCCGCACGGAGGTAAGAAAATGAACGAAGGTTATGTAGAATGCCTGGTGAAAGGCAAGCCCAATTATCTGGCCAAAATCGGTAAGATCGTCCTGATCATCCTGACGGTGCTCCTGTTCCTGGCCAGTCTGATCACGGGTGGCTTCTGGGTGATGATCCTGGCGGTACTCGCCGGCGTGGGAGCCTACCTGGTCAGCATGTTCACGGATGTGGAGTATGAATATCTCTATCTCGACAAGGAGATCACCGTGGACAAGGTTTTCAACCAGTCCCGCCGCAAGAGAGCAGCCGTATTCAGTCTGGACAAGGTGGAGGTTTTTGCCCCCATCCATTCCTACAATCTGGAGAAGTTCGGCAAAAAGCAGGATCATCCGGTCGACTACAGCATCGGCTATGAAGAAAAGCCTGACCTGCGCTACATCATGTATTACGAAGGCGGCAAGCAGATCCTCTTCAGCCCCAATGAGGCGATGGTCAAGGCCATGAAAAATGCGGCTCCCCGCAAGGTGTTTACCGACTGACAGACCGCGTGCGAAAGACATTGCTCCGTCATGCGCGAACACTTGAAAATAAAGGGGAAAAGGATATTGACACACCCCTGAAATCTTGCTAGTCTATTTAGAAAATTTCACGACAACCGTACCAATCAATGCAGGAGGTTAAAATGGCAAAAATTATCGGAGACGGCATTACCTTTGATGATGTTCTGCTGGTTCCCAGCTACTCCCAGGTGATCCCCAATCAGGTGGATGTCACCACATATCTCACGAAGAAGATCAAACTCAACATCCCGCTGATGAGCGCGGGCATGGATACAGTCACCGAGCATCGCATGGCGATCGCGATGGCACGGCAGGGAGGCATCGGGATCATCCACAAGAACATGTCCATTGAGGCGCAGGCGGATGAGGTGGACAAGGTGAAGCGTTCCGAGAACGGTGTCATCACGGATCCTTTCTCCCTGAGCCCCGAGCATACCCTCGGCGACGCGGATGCCCTGATGGCCAAGTTCCGGATCTCCGGCGTGCCGATTACCGAAGGCAAAAAGCTGGTCGGTATCATCACCAACCGCGACCTGAAATTTGAGACCGATTTTACCAAGAAGATCAAAGAGTGCATGACCAGTGAGAACCTGATCACCGCGAAGGAAGGCATCTCCCTCGAGGATGCGAAGAAGATCCTCGCCGCTTCCCGCAAGGAAAAGCTCCCCATCGTGGACGAAGAGGGGAATCTCAAGGGTCTGATCACGATCAAGGACATCGAGAAGACGATCAAGTATCCGCTCGCAGCCAAGGACGAGCAGGGCAGACTGCTCTGTGGCGCGGCCGTGGGAATTACGGCGAATGTGCTCGAGCGTGTGGCCGCCCTCGTGGAGGCCAAGGTGGATGTCATCGTGCTTGATTCCGCGCACGGACATTCCCAGAACGTTTTGAACTGTGTAAAGATGATCAAGGAAAAGTTCCCGGATCTGCAGGTGGTCGCAGGAAACGTGGCAACCTATGAAGGTGCGAAGGCACTGATGGATGCGGGCGCTGACGCGGTCAAGGTCGGTATCGGCCCAGGTTCCATCTGTACCACCCGTGTGGTGGCCGGCATCGGTGTACCGCAGATCACGGCCATTATGGATGCGTATCGCGCATCGCAGGAGACCGGCATCCCCATTATCGCGGACGGCGGCATCAAGTATTCCGGAGATGTCGTGAAGGCTCTGGCAGCAGGCGGCAGCGTCTGCATGATGGGTTCCATGTTTGCGGGATGCGAGGAAAGCCCCGGAGAGTACGAGCTCTATCAGGGCAGAAAGTACAAAGTATACCGCGGGATGGGTTCCATCGCGGCGATGGAGAACGGAAGCAAGGATCGTTACTTCCAGGAAAATGCGAAGAAGCTCGTTCCCGAAGGCGTCGAGGGACGTGTGGCTTACAAGGGACCTGTGGAGGATACCATCTTCCAGCTGCTCGGCGGACTCCGCTCCGGTATGGGATACTGCGGCGCACAGACGATCCCGCAGCTCACCGAGACCGGCAGATTTGTCAAGATTTCCGCCGCCTCCCTGAAGGAGAGTCATCCGCATGACATCCAGATCACCAAGGAAGCACCCAATTACAGCACGGACGGTCATTGATCTTTACAGAGGCTCGAGCAGGGAAGAAAAACCCTGCTCGATTTCTTTTACGCCCCTTTTAATAACAAAGGTATTTATGTTAGAATAAGAGGAATGTTTGGACAACCACCTACTACTTAAAATGGGGTACAAGGATCAATGCCGGATAATCAGTTGCTTTTGGACAAAGAGCATATTCAGATACTGCAGGATCGCTTCTGCCACGTGGCGGATCTTTCCATCATCTGCCTGGACCGGGACCGTTCTCCGCTGACGCGGGTCAGTCTCTGTGAAGGAGAGCCGGATTCCATCGCGGAGCTTTTGCAATCCGACTACCTGCAGACCCTGCTGACGAATGTGGGGGAGGGATCCGTCGAGGATCTCTCGGTCGAGACCCTTGAGTCGGGGGACGGGGATCTCGTTCGCCTGGCCGTTCTGAGTATGAAAAATGAAGGCAGGCTGATCGCTTACTGGATCGTGACCAGTCGCCGCAACATGTCCCTGCCGGACTTTATGGAACGCATGGATCTGGTGCAGGAAGGAACGGAGGCATTTCTGAGCGCGCTCTTCCAGGGGGAGGGAGCCCGCGTGGAGGAGTTTCGCATCCGGGATGCGGAGGCGGAGCGTGATCAGCTGGTCCGTACGCTGGAAGCCACGAAGAGTATTCTGCAGCTTCTCGACAGCAGTGCCAAGGTGGAAGTGGTGATGCACCAGTGGACCCAGGTGGTTTCCACGTATCTGGGGCTGGATTATGCCCAGATCTACCGGCTGCATGAGAGCGATACCATGGATGTCATGGTCGAGACGTCGGCCACCGGGCTTGTGTCTCCCTTCGAGAAGAAGACGCAGCTTCCCGTCCGTCCGCTTCTGACGACGCAGATTCCGCTGGTCCTGAGCTCGGATCTGCTGCAGACGCCGGAGTATCAGGCCGTGTGGGATCTGGGACTGCGTGCGGTCATGATCTTCCCTCTGCTGAACGCGCCGGGCGGAGACGGCAATCTGGTCGTCAGTCTGGACTACGTGAGTGAACCGAGGACCTGGACCGGACAGGAAGTAAAATTTGCCGCGGACGCGGCGCGGGTGCTTCAGAGCATCCTGATCGGACGGATCCACCGCAGCTCCATCGCAGAGTCCATCCGCGCTCTGGAGGACATCCTGAACAACGTGGGCTGCAGCGTCTATCTGGTGAACCGCAATACCGGACGGCCGCTTTTTGCCAACAAGATGCTGGAGAATACCTTCGAGCAGGAATGGCACAACGGAAAGCTGCGCGAGCTGGTCTCCAAAGGAGATTTCAGCAATCCGGACAGCGGTTCCTTCGAGATCTTCTACGCGGAGAAGGAGCGCTGGTACGACCTGATCTACAAGCAGCTTGAGTGGGTGGACGGATCGGCGGCGATCATGTATTCCCTGTATGACATCACCGACCGGAGACTCTACCAGAGAAAGATCGAGCAGCAGGCCTTCACGGATTTCCTGACGGGTCTCTACAACCGCATGTGCTGCGAGCGCGATCTGGCCAAGCTGATCGACGAAGCGAAGCGGGACGGGACCAGGGGCGCCCTGATCTATCTCGATCTCGACAATTTCAAGCATATCAACGACGGACTGGGACACCAGTACGGCGATATCCTGCTCAAGTCCGTATCCGGCGCTCTGGCCGAGATCAAGGGACTTGAGGAGCATTGCTACCGCATGGGTGGAGACGAATTCGTCATTCTGGTCTCCCCCGATGCATATCGGGATCTTTCCCGGATCATGGAACAGATTTCGGAAGTGTTCCGCCGTCCGTGGTATCTGAAGGATTCCGACTATTACTGCACCGCCAGCATCGGCTCGGTCACCTATCCCGACCTCGGCGACACGGTGGCGGAGCTGATCAAGAAGGCCGACATCGCCATGTACGAGGCGAAGAAGTCCGGCAAAAACCGGCAGGCCAATTACAGCGAAGGGCAGGATACCGAATTCGGCCGGCAGCTCAACATGGAGAAAAACATGCGCGACGCCGAGAACACGGGCTATGACGAATTCGAAGTATACTACCAGCCCATCATCGACGTGGAAAACGGCGGAGCGGAGTGCGCGGGTGCCGAGGCACTGGTGCGCTGGAACAGCTCCAGACTCGGATTCATTCCGCCTTCCGATTTCATTCCGCTGGCGGAGTACCTCGGTCTGATCAATCCCATCGGCAACCACGTCCTCGAGAAGGCCTGCAAAGCCTGCAAAGCGTGGAATGAGAAATCCGCGCACAGCATGAAGGTGAACGTGAACCTGAGCGTGGTGCAGCTGCTGCAGAATGACATCGTGGAATGTGTCGAGCGGGCCCTTAAGGAGTCCGGACTCGCCGCGGCGAACCTGACGCTGGAGGTGACGGAGAGCCTGGCGATCAATGACATGGCCCGCATGAAGGAGATCCTCTCCAAGATCAAGGCCCTCGGCGTATCCATCGCCCTCGATGATTTCGGAACCGGCTATTCCTCGCTGAACCATATCCGCGAGATCCCCTTCGACATCATCAAGGTGGATCAGAGCTTCGTGAAGGATCTGGCCGAGGATGCCTACTCGCAGAGCTTTGTGCGCATGGTGGCGGAACTGGCCGAGACGATCGGCGTGAAGATCTGCGTGGAAGGGATCGAGACTCCGGCACAGTATCAGGCGCTGAAGAACATGAAGATCAAGTACATTCAGGGATTCTATTTTGATCGTCCGCTCAGTGTGGAAGACTTTGAGGAAAAATATCTCGGCGCCCGGACCTGAGGGTCTCTTCCTGCAGCGCAGGAGGAGAAGGGCGGCGTGAAATAAGCAGATCATCTGCAGGGAAAGGGAAAAATATGGCAAGTCTGAAAGAAGAACTCTCAACCAATACCTACCCCGGACGGGGCATCGTCATCGGCAGATCCGAAGACGGCAAGTATGCGGTGACCGCATATTTTATCATGGGACGCAGCTCCAACAGCCGCAACCGTGTCTTTGTGACCGAGGGAGAAGGTATCCGTACACAGGCCTTCGATCCTTCCAAGCTGGAGGATCCGAGCCTCATCATCTATGCGCCCGTTCGCGTGCTTGGAAATGACACGATCGTCACAAATGGCGACCAGACGGACACGATCTATGACGGACTGCAGAAGGGACTGACCTTCGAGCAGAGCCTGCGCAGCAGAGAGTTCGAGCCTGACGGGCCCAATTACACGCCGCGTATCTCCGGCCTCATGCATGTGGAGAACGGAACCTATGATTATGCGCTCTCGATCCTCAAGAGCAATCACGGCGATCCTTCCTCCTGCCAGCGCTTCACCTACACGTATGAGAATCCGAAGGCAGGCGAGGGGCATTTCATCCACACCTATCAGCATGACGGGAATCCTCTTCCCAGCTACGAAGGAGAGCCTACGCCCGTCGCTATTGGCAACGATATCGATGCGTTCACCGAACTCGTCTGGACCAACCTCAACGCAGAGAACAAGGTGTCGCTGTTCGTCCGCTTTATCGATATTGCAACCGGAAAATATGAGACGAGGATCCTGAATCTTAACGAATAAGGACTCAGTCGCCGCGCTGTGCCGGGCAGATTTTTCTAAATCTTGCACCAGAGTAAGCCTGCATCGGCATATACATGCGCAGAGGGACGTCCGCAGCGTCGGTCCTTGGCTCGCGTACTGTGCGAGCCTAGTACCGCTACGCGAGGACACCGGCGATAGCGAATCCCGATGCACATGTATATGCCAAGGCAGGCGTGACTATATTACAAAAATAAGGAGATACATACAACGATGAGCGAAAAAGAAATCCAGCTGAAATACGGCTGCAACCCCAACCAGAAGCCTTCCCGCATCTACATGGAGGATGGCAGCGATCTCCCCGTGACCGTTCTGAACGGCCGCCCGGGCTATATCAATTTTCTCGATGCCTTCAACGGCTGGCAGCTCGTGAAGGAACTCAAGGAGGCGACGGGCCTTCCCGCAGCGACTTCCTTCAAGCATGTCTCTCCGGCAGGTGCCGCCGTGGGCCGGCCCCTGTCCGATACGCTGGCTAAGATCTACTGGGTCGATGACCTGGGAGAGCTTTCTCCCCTGGCCTGTGCCTACGCCCGTGCCAGAGGCGCTGACCGCATGAGCTCCTTCGGCGACTTCATCGCACTCTCCGACGTCTGCGACGAGTGCACCGCCAGACTCATCAAGCGCGAGGTATCCGACGGCGTGATCGCACCCGGCTATACCGAGGAGGCTTTAAAGCTTCTCGTCAGCAAGAAGAACGGCAATTACAATGTCCTGCAGATCGATGAATCTTACCGTCCCGACCCGATCGAAAAAAAGCAGGTCTACGGCATTACCTTCGAGCAGGGCAGAAACGAGCTCGATGTCAACCACGGACTCCTGGACAATATCGTCACCGTCAACAAGGAGATCCCGGATGCGGCGCGCGATGACATGAAGATCGCGCTGATCGTTCTCAAATATACCCAGTCCAATTCCGTCTGCTATGTCAAGGACGGCCAGGCCATCGGAATCGGTGCAGGGCAGCAGTCCCGCATCCACTGCACCAGACTCGCCGGCTCCAAGGCGGACAACTGGTTCCTGCGTCAGTCGCCGCAGGTGATGGGCCTGCAGTTTGTGGACGGACTCGGCAGAGCCAACCGTGACAATGCCATCGATGTCTACATGGGCGATGAGTATGAAGACATTCTCGCGGAAGGCGTGTGGCAGCAGACCTTCAAGGTAAAGCCGCCCGTATTTACCCGCGAGGAGAAGAAGGCATGGCTGTCGAAGCTGCAGGATGTGACGCTCGGCTCCGATGCATTTTTCCCGTTCTCCGACAATATTGAGCGCGCGCATAAGAGCGGCGTAAAATACATTGCGCAGCCCGGCGGATCCGTCCGGGATGAGGATGTCATTGCATGTGCGGACAAGTACGGTATGGCCATGGCCTTCACCGGCATCCGCCTGTTCCATCACTGATCCGCTGATCGGAAGCAAGACCGTGCCTGAGGGGGAAGGGCGCACGAGGTAAAAGTATGAGGCTGAGTGATCTCCTCGTATATAACAGCATAACGCTCCAATGTCATGACAATCCGGATGCCGATACCATCGGTTCCGCTTTCGCGCTCTATACCTATTTTCGCATGGCCCATGTGCCGGTGCGGATGATCTACAGCGGAAGGGATCCGATCTCCAAAAAGAGTCTGGAGCTCATGATCTCCGAGCTGGAGATCCCGATCGAGTATCTTCCGCCCGTTCAGGCGGCAGCGGTGTATTTTCCGGGACTCCTTCTGACGGTGGACTGCCAGCCGGGGGCAGGCAATGTGACGCCTTTCCGGTCGGACGAGGTGGCCATGATCGACCATCACCCGCTGGAAGCCAGGGATGTGACGCAGTTCCGTGTAGAGCCGACGCTCGGCAGTTGTGCCACGCTGGTCTGGGAGATGCTCGGGGAGGAGCACTTCCCGATGGGCGACAACCGGAAGCTTTCCACCGCCCTGTATTACGGGCTCTACACCGACACCAACCAGTTCTCGGAGCTCTTCGGAACCAGGGACATGGATATGCGCATGAGCCTGGACATCGACGAGCATCTGATCCAGCGCCTGCACAACAGCAACCTGACGCTGGAGGAGCTTCGCATCGCCGGTCGTGCCCTGGAGCATTACTATTTTGACGAAGAAAAGCATTTTGCCATCCTGCGGACGGAGCCCTGTGATTCCAATGTCCTGGGGATCATCAGCGACTTTCTGCTGCAGGTGGGAGAGATCGAGTCCTGCATTGCCTACAATGAGACGGAGGACGGCTACAAGCTCTCTGTCCGGAGCTGCCTGCGGGAGATCAGCGCCAATGAGCTGGCGGTCTTCATCACCCGGGATATCGGGACCGGAGGCGGTCATACGGACAAGGCCGGCGGATTCATCAGCCGGAAGCTTTTCCTGGAACATTTCAACGAGACCGGATTTGAAGATTATCTGAAGATCTGTCTCTGCGAATATATGAGTCTCTACCGCGTGATCTATTCCGCCCGCGAGGAGGTGGATATACGCAAAATGAGCCGCTACCGCAGAGCGGACGACACGATCTGCTATGTGCGTGCGGACCGGCTGATCCGGGGAGAAGAGGAAACGGTTACCCTGAACTTCCCCGATGCATCGGAGGACCTCGTGCTGCACGCGGATGATTATCTGATCATCGAACGAAGCGGCACGGTCCACGTGATCCCGGAAAAGCGCTTCCAGTTCTGTCTGGAGCCTGCCGAGGAAAAGGTACCGGCCCGGTATCTGCGCAGGGGAGATCCGATCCTGCACTGCTGGACCGAAGGGAGAGCCCTGCACCTTCTGGAATATGCATCCGTCTGCAGACCCAGATCGCATTTCCAGGTGTATGGCAAGCAGCTTACAAAGAACGTAAAAGTTTTTCCCGAATGGAACGAGGACCGTTATTACATCGGACAGACCGGCGATTTTCTCGTCGTGGACGCCTACGACCTTCACCACATTTACGTGGAGCGCGCGCAGGATTTCAAGGATAATTATTTGGAGGATTATTGAGGCATGTGTGAAGAAGAAAAGAAAGCCAGACATTTTATAGAGCGGGAGATAGACAAGGATCTCGCGGAGGGGGTGTACGATCATGTACAGACCCGCTTCCCGCCGGAGCCCAACGGATATCTGCATATCGGACATGCCAAGAGCATCCTGCTCAATTACGGAATGGCGCAGGAGTATGGCGGAAAATTCAACCTTCGCTTCGACGATACGAATCCGACCAAGGAGAAGATCGAATTCGTCGAGTCGATCAAGGCGGATGTCAAATGGCTCGGCGCCGACTGGGAGGATCGCCTCTTTTTTGCCTCCGACTATTTTGAACAGATGTATGAGGGCGCGGTAAAGCTCATCCGCAAGGGCAAGGCTTATGTGTCCGACCTGAACGCGGACCAGATCCGCGAGTACCGCGGCAGCTTTGAGGAGCCGGGCAAAAATGACCCGAACCGGGACCGCAGCGTCGAAGAGAACCTTCGCCTCTTCGAGGAGATGAAGGACGGAAAATATGCGGACGGCGAGAAGGTGCTGCGTGCGAAGATCGACATGGCTTCCCCGAATATCAATATGCGCGATCCGGTCATCTACCGCGTGGCGCACATGACGCATCACAATACCGGCGACCGCTGGTGCATCTATCCGATGTACGATTTCGCGCATCCCATCGAGGATGCCATCGAGGGGATCACCCACTCCCTCTGCACGCTGGAATTCGAAGATCACAGACCGCTCTATGACTGGGTGGTGAGAGAACTCGAGTACCCGCATCCGCCCCGTCAGATCGAATTTGCGAAGATGTATCTGACCAATGTCGTCACCGGCAAGCGCTATATCAAGAAGCTTGTGGAGAGCGGCACCGTGGACGGCTGGGATGATCCCAGACTGGTCTCCATCGCGGCGCTTCGCCGCAGAGGCTTTACGCCGGAGTCCATCCGCATGTTTGTGGATCTGTGCGGTATCTCGAAGTCCCAGGCTTCCGCGGATTACGCGGCGCTGGAGTACTGCATCCGCGAGGATTTAAAGCCGAAGGTGCCCCGCATGATGGCGATCCTGGATCCGATCCGCCTCGTGATCGACAATTATCCCGAGGGACAGACCGAGGAGCTGGAAGTCCTGAACAACCAGGAAAACGAAGCGCTCGGAAGCCGCATGGTTCCCTTCGGAAGAGAGCTCTACATCGAGCGCGACGACTTTATGGAGGAGCCTCCGAAGAAATACTTCCGCCTGTTCCCGGGCAATGAGGTCCGCCTGATGAATGCTTATTTTGTCACCGCTACCTCCTTTGAGAAGGACGCGGAGGGCAGAGTGACCACGGTGCATTGCACCTACGATCCCGCGACGAGAGGCGGCAACAGCCCCGACGGACGCAAGGTCAAGGGAACCATTCACTGGGTGGCTGCGGCTACGGCAGCGGATGCCACCGTGCGTCTCTACGAGAACATTGTGGACGAGGAAAAGGGAGTCTATGACGAGGAAGGGAATCTGAACCTGAATCCCCACTCGCTGACGGTTCTGGAGCATTGCAAGCTCGAGCCGTCCCTGGCGGGAGCGAAGGCCTACGAGAGCTTCCAGTTTGTGCGTCAGGGATTTTTCACCGTGGATTATAAGGATTCAAAGGAAGGCGCGCCGGTATTTAACCGCATCGTTTCCCTCAAGAGTTCTTTTGTACTGCCGAAGGCAGAGGATAACCAGAAATGAGGTAAGTATGGCCGGATTATTGGATGGATTGGAGCAGCTGGGACTGGGTTCCCTGAAGAGCGCGGATGTGCTCGCGGATGAAGAGAAAAAGGACAACACTCCGGAGCGCCCCGCCCAGAAGAAGGTGGAGATTCCGAAGGTGGTTGAGAAGGATCTTGTCTATGACAAGAGCTTCACCTGCAAGGTGTGCCGGAAGGAATTTACGGCCAAGGTAATGAAGACCGGCAAGTCCAAGCTCCTGGGGATCGATTTCGCGCTTCGTCCCCGCTATGAGGGGATCGCCGCGGAAAAATACGACGTGATCCTGTGCCCGAACTGCGGCTATGCGGCGCTGAGCCGGTATTTTGACGGCCTGATCGATGCGCAGGCACGGCTGATCCGGGACAATATCAGCAAGAATGTCATTCTCACGAAGTACATCGGAGACACCTACGGCTTTGATCAGGCGCTGGAGCGTTACAAGCTGGCCCTCGCGAATGCGGTGGTCAAGAAGTGCAGACTCAGCGAGCGTGCGTTCATCTGCCTTAAGACGGCCTGGGTGCTGCGCTCCTATCAGGAAGCGCTCGAGGGCAGCGGGGAAGCGGATGCGGACAAGATCAAGGAGCTCAAATCGCAGGAGAATGAGTATCTGCGGGCGGCCTATGACGGCTTCCTCGAGGCCAGACAGAAGGAGAATTCTCCGATCGCGGGAATGGATTCCGTGACGCTGGATTATCTCCTTGCGGAGCTGGCTGCTTACTTCAAGGATTATGAGGTGGCATCCCGCATGATCGCGGGGATCCTGACCATGGCAGGTGCCAATGCCAGGATCAAGGATAAGGCAAGGATCCTGAAGGATCAGATCCTGGAGGCCAAAAAGGGCTGAGAAGAAAAGAAAAGACCGGCTTCGGTTGGTTCCGAAGCCGGTCCTGAGCATTCGTATGTAAGCGGGGAGAGTTATTTATCGTCCTCTTCCGTGAAGAATTCCTCCACGTTCTCGACCACATCTTCCGCAGCTTCCTTCACGGAATCAGCAAGAGGAGTGAATTCCTCCTTTACCGCGTCGGCTGCGTCTTTGGCAGCATCCTTCAGATCCTCGGCAGCATCTTCCGCCTTCTCCTTCAGATCTTCGGCAGCATCTTCCACCGCATCGCCGAGCGAAGTGTAATTGCGCTCCGGTTCCGACTCGTCATCCTGCTCTTCATCATTTAAGGAGATGCTCTCCTTGTCCTTTTTCTGATAATAGAAATAGGCAGCTGCTGCAGCTGCTGCACCGATCAATGCGGTTCCGAACAAAACCTTACCGAACTTTTTCGCCATAGGATTACCCCTTTCTATCAAAACTGCTCTTCTTCTTTATTCAGAGCATTATTATTCTACCTTAATTCAAAGTGCTTGAAAAGATAAAAGTGTGAGATATGAATGAAAAATTTTTTGATCTGAGCAAGGAAAAACAGGATCGAATCATCAACGGTGTGCTGAAGGTTTTCGCCGTCAGCGGGTATGAACAGGCGGCTACGGACGAGATGGTACGGGAGGCCGGCATCAGCAAGGGACTTCTGTTCCATTATTTCGAGACCAAGCTCGGTGCATACCGCTTCGTGTATAATTACGTGGTGCGCTATCTGAAGCTGGAGCTGGGAAGCTCGCTGGAGAGCGGCTTTGAGACTCCGCAGGAGACCGTGCAGGGGACGCTGAAGCTGTGCACCAATATCCTTCGGACCTATCCGTACGGGCTGCTTTTTCTGCGCGTGGCAGCGAAGGAGCAAAATGAAGAAGCCCTCGCGGCTACGGCTTCCGCACGGGAGCAGACGGAAGGGATCCTGCGGGATATGCATCGCAAGGCCATCGTCTACGAGGGGGATGTATCCCGTCTCTGGAAGGCCATGGATTACTGCCTCTTCGGGCTGATGGAGGAGATGCTTCGCACCCAGACCCGGGAGGATCCGTTCCTGGCGGAAAATTACCTGCGGGAAGCGGATCGGTTTCTCGAGCTACTTGTTCTGCCGGTAGGGGGCGTCGGCCGGATATCCGCCTTTTAATTTCTGCATGGCGCGCTGGATCGCATCCCGCGAATTCTTCCAGTCCGCGTCCTTGTTGCGATAATCGTATTTTTCCACCAGCCAGGCGACATCTTCATGGAGCCTGGCTAAATTTTTCTCCATCACGGGAAGCAGCGTTCCGTAGAAATCCTCGAGGTCGCGGCCGCCGAGCTTCCCGTCCGCCGCGTCGCACAGATCTCCGAAATGGGTCAGGCAAAAACCCTTGCCGCCGGTGATCTTCGAGCGGAAGGCGTCATCGTTCTCCCAGAGATAGAAGAAGGTATCGAGGTAGCGCGCATACATCTTTTCAAATTCCTCGCAGATGTAGCAGGACTCCCGGCGCTTCCGGATGAACATGCTGATGGGATTCGGGGCATCCTCGCTCTTTTTCATGCGCTGTAGCAAGGACTTGCGCTCCGGCCGGAAGGAGGCCGCCACGCGGTGAAAGTCCTCGTTCAGATGCATCGTATGCGTCTTGAGGATCCAGGCGTTGCCGAGGGTATTGCCGTAGTCGAACATCATCTTGAAATGGGTACGGCAAAAGCCGGCGCGGTCGGTCAGATCGCGCATATCCGCTTCCATATAGGTCGACCCGGAGCCGAGGACATGGTCGAGCAGGTCCTGCGTGACCTTGCGCTCGATAAAGCAGAAGGGGCATTCGTCATCGGCTGCCACGGCATCGTTCAGGGGTATGGTGTAGAGTTGTTCTTTCATGAAACCTCCGTCCCGGGCAGGTTCTTCCCGCCCCACAGATTCATTGTACGCACCCGGCGTAAAATTCGCAATAAAATTACACTTGGTTTCGTTGACGGGAAAGAGAAGTTTTACTATATTAGATTAGGGTGCCGACGGAGAACTCCGTTGGCTATTTTTATGCACCCGAATCATACATTTTCCATAAGGGAGAGGAGAGTACGATGAGTAACAGTACGAATCAGAAACTGGGGGAAACCGGCATCTATGATGCGAAGACGCTGGGCGTACCCAAAACCTTACTTCTGGGTCTGCAGCATATGTTTGCCATGTTCGGTGCAACGGTGCTTGTGCCGATGCTGACCGGCCTGGACGTATCCACGACACTTCTTTTTGCAGGACTCGGAACCTTGCTGTTCCACCTGCTGACCAAGCGGAAGGTTCCCGCATTTCTGGGTTCTTCCTTCGCATTCCTCGGCGGTTACTTCGCGCTGGCAGGACTCGAAGGAACGGATGGCGGCGCCGGCCTGACGCAGCCTCAGCTTCTTACCTACGCCTGCTTCGGTGTAGCCTGCGCCGGTCTGCTTTACCTGGTGCTGGCCCTGCTGATCAAGGTTTTCGGAAGCTCCAAGGTCATGAAGTTCTTCCCTCCCGTTGTTACCGGACCGATCATCATCGCCATCGGTCTTACCCTTTCCCAGTCTGCGATCGACAACTGCTCGACCCACTGGGGCATCGCTCTGGTGGCCATCGTTCTGGTGATCGTCTGCAATATCTGGGGCAAGGGAATGCTTAAGATCGTTCCCATCATCATCGGTGTCATCGGCTCCTATCTGGTCGCCGTGATCTGCGGCGCCGTGGACTTTACGCCCGTGAAGGAAGCTGCCTGGATAGGCTTCCCGGTTCACTTTGAGCGCACCGTCTTCTGGGCCTTCAAGGATGGCAACACTTCCCTGCTGCTGACGGCAGCGATCACCATCGTTCCCATCGCGCTGGCTACCATGGTGGAGCACATCGGAGACATCTCCGCCATCTCCTCCACCGTCGGACGTAATTTCATCAAGGATCCCGGCCTGCACCGCACCCTGCTCGGCGACGGTCTCGCAACGATCCTTGCATCCCTTTTCGGAGCACCTGCCAATACGACCTACGGTGAGAATACCGGCGTTCTGAGCCTTACCAAGGTATACGATCCCCTGGTCATCCGTCTGGCAGCCCTCTTTGCGATCATCTTCTCGTTCTGTCCGAAATTCGCAGCCATCATCGCCTGCATGCCCACCGCTACGGTCGGCGGCGTCAGCCTCGTGCTGTACGGCATGATCTCTGCAGTCGGTGTGCGGAACGTGGTGGAAGCGAAGCTGGACTTCTCCAAGAGCCGCAATGTCATCGTAGCTGCCCTGATCCTGGTGCTGAGCATCGGTATCAATTACAGCGCGGCCGGAGCGATCTCCTTCGCAGTCGGCAATGTGACCATCAGCTTCTCCGGTCTGGCAGTCGGCGCTCTCGTCGGTATCATCCTGAACGCGGCGCTGCCCGGCAAGGACTATGTCTTTGACCAGGAGAGCGGCACGGAGACCGGCGTGGACTTTTCCGTACGCAACAAAGAGAAATAAGCAAGGGACGAGGCCTGCCGGCGATACCGGCGGGCCTTTCTTTTTACGTCCCCTGCGGGAGGAAACATGGTCAAGGCAGATCTCATCACCGGCTTTCTCGGAGCCGGCAAGACAACCTTTATTCGAAAATACGCACTCCGGCTTGCTTCGCTGGGACACAGGGTCTGTATCCTGGAGAATGATTACGGAGCGATCAATGTGGATATGATGCTGCTCTCCGACTTAAAGAGCGACCGGATCGGTCTCGAGATGGTGGCGGGCGGATGCGATTACGACTGTCATCGCCGTCGGTTTAAGACCAAGCTGATCACCATGGCCATGCTCGGGTACGACCGGGTGATCATCGAGCCATCCGGTATCTTTGATGTGGATGAATTTTTCGATCTGATGCATGAGGATCCGCTGGACAGCCGGTATGAGATCGGCAATGTGATCACGATCGTGAAAGCGGAAGGAGAGCGGGAGACGTCGCCGGAGACGGACTATCTGCTGGCGAGCCAGGCGGCGCAGGCCGGCACCGTGGTGCTGAGCCACGTGCAGGAGGCAGATCCGGCCGCCTTGCCGGAGACGATCGCGCATCTGAACCGGGCCCTGGAGGGCATCGGCTGCAGGCGCAGATTTTCTCTGGAGGAAAATGTGCTTTCGAAGGACTGGGAGCATCTTACGCCGGAGGATTTTGAGGCCATCGAGCGAAGAGGCTATACGGAGGCCGCCTTCGAAAAGCGCTTTTCCATGGACGACAACGGATTTACGTCGCTTTTTTACATGGATGTGGATCTGACGGAAGGAGAGCTGAAGGAACGGATCCGGAAGCTTTTTGCGGATCCTTCGGCCGGAGTGGTGCGGCGCGTGAAGGGTTTTTTGCCGCGGACGGACGGCTCGTGGGCGGAATTTAATGCCACGCCCGAGGGAACGCAGGTGCAGGATCTGAAGGAAGGACAGCGGGTGATCATCGTGATCGGAGAGCATCTTCGGACCGAGGCGATCGATCCGTATTTTCCGTCGCAGTATTCGACCTCCCACTGGAGATGAGAAGAACCCGGATAACAGAACAGATTCCGCGGTGTGGTCAGCGGAATCTGCTCAGGTAGAAAGATTTATGAAAAGTCGGCTATGGGAGGGCGACTTTACCTCACGATCTCGTAGAGAATGTAATTGCCGGGAAGGGTCGTCAGTTCAAACACGGCCTCCCCATTCTGTTCATACAAAGGCTTTATCTCCATGCCGTCCTTGCCGCCGAAGAAGCGGATCGGGCCGCCCGGATAGACGCGGAGGGCTTTGGCATCCTTCACATGGACGCGGACGATCTCGCGCTGAACACCTTCCATCACGTAAGGGTACAGGACAAAGGTGTCATTGTCGTAGGCGAAGAGGCTGATGCGGGCAGGCCCTTCGAGCCAGATCCCGTTCACCGGCATCGCTTCGCGGATCCTGCTCAGGACAGGGGCGGGCATGCGGTAGTAATCCGGCATCGCATCCGGCACCGCGATGGTGTAGAGCAGGCCGTCCGCGTAGCAATCCTTCAGCAGGATCGCATAGCTTTCCTCCCCGTGGGACGCTTTGACGATCGCCCAGGTGGAATTGTTCCGGAACTCCATGACCGGCAGATTTACGGGGGCGCAGCCTTCCGGGAAGAGGCAGCCGTAGCGTCCGGTCTCCTCCACGCGGTAGGTATCCGCCGTGATGCTGCGGCCGCGCAGGCGGATCGAGGTCAGGTCCTCATAGCCGCGGTCCTGAACGGCTTTCCAGAAGCCGGTCGTCACCATGGCGGTGCCGCCGCCCACCAGATATTTTTTCAGCTTCGGAAGGATCTCGGGATCGTAAGCGGAGGATCCGGTCAGCAGGATCTGTTTTGCGTCCTCCGGGAAGTACGGGGTGCAGACGATCGGCAGACCGACCATTCCCAGAAAATCCTGTACATTGTCCTCGCCCTGGCAGTTGTCCGGCAGATAGCAGGTGATGCCGACAGGGCTTCCGGCGTGATCCAGCAGGGCATCGAGCTTGTCCAGCTGATAGCCGAGCGCGGGGACATACATATTGTCCGCGAGGGACTGGAAGCAGAACATCATCAGCTCCTTCGGCTTCGAGAAGGCGGTCAGATAGGCCTGCTCGAGATAATGCTCCGTGATATGCATGTCGAAATTGTCAAACCATCCGCCGCCGTTGTGTCCCGGCCACATATTCTCAAAGTAGGTCATCAGGGAATAGCTCAGGTAGCGCGGCAGGTGCTGGTCGGTGGTCACGGGATCGCGGGTCTCCGTGCCGGTATAGATATTGTCGAAGAGCTTTCGCTGCTCGGCCGGATTGTAGCCGGTCTCCTGATAGCTCTCCGCCCAGTTGGGATATTTGATGGTGATGCGGCAGTTCGGATTGGCCGCTTTCGCGGGCCCGATGATATCCTCCTCGCTGACCCGCTTGAGGAGATCGAGACGGAAATCCTGCCAGCCGGCTTTGATTTTGTGCGCCGCGTTGTATGCGTCGCGCGCCTTGATGCAATCCGGGCAGGTACAGTTCGTGAAAAAGAAATCGTCGATGATAAACTCATCAAAATGCGCACCGATGAAGGCGCTTACTTCCTTCAGCTTCGCGCGCATACCGGGGTCGCTGTAGCAGAAGGTGTCGAAGAGTCTGGGCTTCGGCTTCTCCCCTTCGGGCGTGGAGATCACGGTAGTCAGTCCGCCGGCTACCTCCACTCCGTGCTCCTTGAAGACCTCGCGGATCATCTCCACCTGTTCATGGGAAGCAAGCAATCCGCGCCAGGGCTCAAGATAAACCTTATCCAGGCGCATGTGGCGCTCCATGAAGGCAAGCTGCTGCTCAAGCTCCTCTCTGGTGACTTTGGCCGTGGCGGCTGCCACAAAATAGGTCGTCAGTGTAAAATTCCGGTAATTGCCCATACATACCTCCTTAAGAATCTGCGGATGGAAACGAAATCCGTCCATCTTCCGTCAGTGTCAGTGTAACATTCGCCGGTCGGAAACTTATACCTATTTTTTGATTCGAACTTCTCAATATTTGTTACGGATCCTCAGCCTGTGCTATAATAGGCTTTGGTTCGATCGACTTAAGAGGAAGGAGATTCCGAAAAGCTATGTATCACATCGTGGTGAATCCCGCTGCCAGAACCGGCAACGGCAAAAAAATGTGGGAAGAGAAGGTGCAGCCCTATCTGAAGCACCACAATATCCTTTATAAAGTCTGGTTTTCCGAAGGAAAGGGAGATCTCATCCGTATCGGCGGAGACATCTGCTCTTCGGAGATCGAGCGTCCGATCCGGATCGTGGTCCTGGGCGGCGACGGCACGATGAATGAATTTCTTCAGGGACTGCATCATACGGAGGACATCGTGCTCGGTTATATCCCGACCGGTTCCGGCAATGACCTGGCCCGCGGACTGCGGATTCCGGCGGATACCGCACAAGCGCTGGATATCGTTTTTCGCAGCGGTCATCCCGCGCTCATGGATGTCGGAACGGTCATCTATCCGGACGGAAAGGAGCGCAGATTCCTGGTCAGCTGCGGAATGGGCTTTGATGCGGCCGTATGTGAAGAGGCGATGCATTCGAAGCTGAAGGCGGTGCTGAACCGGATGAAGCTCGGAAAGCTAACCTATCTGCTGATCGCCATCAAGCAGATTTTCGCTGCAGGGCGCGCAGACGGGACGCTGATCCTCGACGGTACGGAGGTGATCCCGTTCAAGAAGCTGCTCTTCCTGGCCGGCATGAACCAGCGCTTCGAGGGCGGCGGATTTGAATTTGCTCCCGATGCCCGGGACGATGACGGGTATCTCAATATCTGCATGGCACAGAATATCTCGACCCCCCGCGTGTTCATGGCCCTTCCGCTCGCGCTGAAGGGAAAGCATACGGGTGTGAACGGGATCTCCATCTATCGCTGCAAGGAATTTGAAGTCAAGGCAGACCGGCAGCTCTGGGTGCACACGGACGGCGAAGTACAGGCCAGACCCGAGGGGATGAAGGCGTCCGTAAGGCAGAAGGCGATCCATATGATGCGTCCGTAAGCGGATGGTGCAAAGGAACGGAAGCAATGAATTTACCGAACAAAAGACTCTTTCTTTTTGATATCGACGGAACGCTTGCGCTCGGAGACGAGCTTTTTTCCGGGACGCGCGAGCTGCTGGATGCGATCGATCAAAAGGGAGGAGTCTCTGTTTTTATCACGAACAATTCCACCCGGAGCGGCGCGGACTATGTGAAGCGTTTTGCGGATGTTTTCCGACTGGAGACCCGGGAGGATCAGTTTATCACTTCGGGTGCGCTGACGCTGGATTTTCTGAAAGGGCATTTTTCGGGGAAGAAGATCTACTGCCTCGGAACCGCTTCCTACATCGCGGAGCTGCGGCGAAACGGACTGCGGATCACGGAAAAATGCGAGGACGATCTGGACTGTATCCTGGTCGCCTATGACAGCGAGGTGAACTACGGGAAGCTCTGCGAGGCGTCCAAGGCGCTACAGACCACGGATGCCCCGTTCTATGCAACCAATCCGGACCTGCGCTGCCCGGCCCCCTTCGGTTTTATTCCGGACTGCGGTTCGATCTGTGAGATGCTGACCGAGACGACCGGGAAGGTCCCGACTTATCTGGGAAAACCGGCGGCCGAGATGGTGCGCGTCGCGCAGCGCTCCTTCGGGTTCGGGGATGCGGAGACCGTGGTGGTCGGCGACCGGCTTTACACGGATATCGCCTGCGGGATCAACGCGGGCGTGGATACGATCCTGCTTCTCACCGGCGAGGCACGGCGGGAGGATCTGGCGGATACGAAGTTCCCGCCATCCCTGGTGCTTGAGGATGTGGAGGCGCTGGTGCGGGCCTACGGCGCAGGATTCGACGTGTAATTCCCATGAGACAGAAAAACCCTCGGAGCAGATGCTCCGAGGGTTTTTTGTATGGTTCTATACGTTGAATCGGTTCGTGGTCTCCTGCAGGGTGGAAATGCTGCTCAGCACATCCTCTGCTTCTGCCGATACATTTGAACTGGATTCGGTGATGCTCTGCATGTTGCCGGAGATGTCGTGTACGGCTTCCGTCAGCTCCTGCTGTGCGGATCCGATACGTTCCAGCACTCTGCCGATCTCCGAGATGGAGCTGCTGACCGACTCGGATCCGCTGCCCAGATCGTTGCTGATCTCGCTGTAGTAGCCCGCATCTTCCATGTAGTTCTGGGCCAGGGCCTCCAGATTGTCGTAATCCTTCAGCACCTTGTCTGTCAGGAAGCGGATGATCTGCTCGCTGACGTTGGAAAGACGCTCCACATTGGCAGTCACTTCGTTGGTCAGGGCGTTGACCTTGTCGATCTCCTGGCTGGTAGTGGTACTCAGGCTGTTGATCTCCCCTGCCACCACGGCAAAGCCTCTGCCGGCCTCTCCGGCTCTGGCGGCCTCAATGGACGCGTTCAGTGCCAGCAGGTTCGTCTGGCTCGCAATGCTCTGGATAGCGCCGGCCACATCCACGATCTGGTTGATGACCTGAATGCCTTTCAGCGCTTCCTCCAGATCCGCTTTGGACTGGTTCGTCATATCCACCGCATTCTTTTTGTTGGTGAGGATCTCGGGTACCATGCCCTTGACGCGGCCGATGATTTCGTCCGTTCTCTCACTCATTTCCTTCGTGTCGTGTGCGAAGGACTCTGCAGCTGCGCTGACCTCACTGCAGATCTGCTCGATATTTTCAATGCTGTCGGTCTGGCTCTCGATACCGCCGGTGGTGCGGCTCATGGCGGTATTGATCTCGGCAATGCTGTCGCCGATGCCGTTGATCTTATCCGATGCGGAGGTCATCTTTTCCTTGATGAGCTGGGATTCTTCCTTGGTCTTGTGGATGGTGTCGATGATCCGGTGCTCCAGCTCTGTCGTCAGGTAGCGGATCTCCTCCACCTCGGAGTCGGATTTTTTGAGATTGTTCTCTCCGATGACCTTTGTCTTTACGAAGGACTTCATATCCTCCATGGGTGCCAGCACCTTGCCGATGAGGCCGGTCATGATAAGGATGACTGCGGCAATGGCGATGACTGTGATGAGGGCGCCGGTTGCGATGAGACGGTAGGTGGTGCTCATCACGTTGGCTGCGGGAAGTGCCAGTCCCAGGGACCAGTTACAGCCTTCGATGACGGAGGTTGCCATGTAGTTCTGCTCGCCGTCGTAATCCGCAACCTTCAGGATCTTGCTGCCGGGAGCGGTGACGATGGCGGAGATGCCGGGCATGACGGCGGATACCTCCGTGGCCACGTCCTCTCCTGGCAGGTATGCTGCATTCTCATGCATGATATAGTTGCCGGATGCGTCGATGAGAAAACCGTATTCGCTCTTCTCATAAGGGATGTTGTTCATGACATCCGAGATGTAGTCCAGAGTAAAGTCAGCGCCCAGAACGCCCACCAGTGCACCGTCCCGGTAAACAGGCGTGGCGATGGTGATACACATACCGCCGATGAGCACGTCCATGTAAGGATCGGTGACGATGGTGGTACCGGCTGCCTTCGCTGCTTTATACCAGCCTCTCGCGGTGGGATCGTAGCCATCGGGAACCGTTGCGTTCGGATCCATCTGGATGTGCTGCTTATCCTCCATACCGTAGTACAGATTCAGAAATTCAGGATGGCCCTGAGCCTCTGTCGTAACGATGCTCTGAATGTGCGGTCTGTCATAGGAACCTTCCGGAAGCGCTGCGAAAGCAGCGGCACCGGCAGCATTCAGACCTTTTTCCATCTCGATCCAGCTGTTGATGGAATTAGCGTACTTGTCAGCCTTGATCTGGAGCTCAGAAGACAGCTCGTTGGTGAGCTTCCTCCCGGCTTCTCCTACGATGATTGCTGTGGATGCCAGCATCAGGGCTACCACGATCAGGATCACCGCAAATGTCAGCCTGCCTTTAATCGTTTTTCTCATGATCCGTCCTCCTGATATTCATGCTTCATTCAGCACTTTATATTGAATTATTATGACCCAAAAGCGTCAAATTTCAATACTTTTTATAGATATTTTGCATTTTTATACATCACGGCTACCCCAGGGGACAGGGGCATTATCCGGAGCAGGATCCGGCAAATGAAAAAGGCACATCCAAAGCGGATGTACCTTTTTTTGTGGAAGCAATGGGGCTCGAACCCATGACCTCTCGCGTGTGAGGCGAACGCTCATCCCGGCTGAGCTATGCTTCCGAAACAATACGATTATACCATGATAATCGAAAGTTTCAAGTCAAAAATTTCCCTGTCAGGTGTGTCAGGTGTGACGCCGCAGAAAATCAAGCACTTCCGCGTTTCTGCGGACATCCTCCTGCGCATTGAAGCCATGTCCGCCGCCCTCGTAAATCTGCAGCGTGGCGTTGGGATAGCGCTTTGCGGCCTCTGTGCTGTACCGGATCGGAACGACCGGATCGTCCGTGCCATGCATGATGAGCACGGGACCTGCATATTTTCCGGTGGCCTTTGTGACATCCAGGTCACGAATGGCCATGGCAAAAGCTCTGCCCAGCATCAGTCCCCAGAAATCCTCCTCCTCCGGAATCATCGACTCGTCCGGGTAGCGTTCCTTCCAGTTATCCGCGATGCAGAGGGCCGGATATTGCAGAAGGAGTCCGGCAATCGGGAGCTTGGTCTTCTCCGCGACCAGCGCACTGATCATGCCGCCCTGGCTTTCGCCGAAAAGGAAGAGCTTCTCGTGGCTGACCCAGGGGAGGGACAGCGCATATTCCATGACTGCGATCAGATCCTCCTGCTCGGTAAGCAGGGTCATCTGCGTGGAGGGAAGGGGACTTGGTTCATCCTTGCTTCCGCCGCAGAAGCTGTGATTCAAAGCGGCAAAGCCCTGCTCGACCAGAAATGTGGCAAGGGATTCAAAGGCAAAGCGGTTGCCGCCATAGCCGTGGGAGATGATGACCAGGGGAGCGTCGGACAGCTGATCTTCCGGCTTCGGGAGATAAAGCATCGCATCGCTGAACCGGTTGTCATGGGGGATTTGTATGGGTCTGGTATACATAAATGTACCTCCGATTACTACAGGTATTGTAGCATGCTGCGATCCCGGAGAGCAATGTACATCGTGCGGGATTGTTGTCAGAGATTCTCAAAAGGCGTAAAATCATAGGAGTATTGCATTATGAAGAATACAGGAAAAAATGGATCTGCGGATTTCCTGTATTCGTGAA
>JAEEGH010006647.1_pt1 | contig 28167 bp, 19 predicted proteins | sample 9134181 | NCBI WGS metagenome assembly JAEEGH01 (sample SAMN16246544, study PRJNA631951) | gut metagenome | biome: gut microbiome; feature: rumen; material: DP-attached | host: Bos | place: Iran: Karaj | collected 2018-10 | reverse complement strand
TTATGCGTCTCCTTTGACCTCCTCGAAGTCAGCGTCCTGGACGTCGTCGTTGGGGTTCGACTGAGCCTGCTGGCCGCCCTGGAAACCGGCACCGGGACCGGCTTGCTGACCGCCGGGTTGAGCACCACCGGCCTGGCTGTACATCTTCTGGCTGGCAGCCTGCATCACCTGGTTCAGGTTGTTGATGGCGTTGTCGATGGCCTGGACGTCACCCGACTTATGAGCGTCCTTCAGCTGCTGGACGGCCTGCTCGACGTTTGCCTTGTCGGCACCGAGCTTGTCGCCGTTCTCGTTGAGGAAGGTCTCGGTCTGGAAGATCATCGAGTCGGCCTGGTTCATCTTGTCGATGCGCTCACGCTCACGCTTGTCGGCCTCGGCGTTCTGCTCGGCCTCGGCCTTCATGCGGTTGATCTCGTCCTGCGACAGACCGCTGCTGGCCTCGATGCGGATGGCCTGCTCCTTGCCGGTGGCCTTATCCTTGGCGCTCACCTTCAGAATACCGTTGGCGTCGATGTCGAAGGTCACCTCAATCTGAGGCACACCACGGCGGGCGGGAGCGATGCCGGTGAGGTTGAACTGGCCGATGCTCTTGTTCTGGGCAGCCATCGGACGCTCACCTTGCAGTACGTGGATGGTCACCTCGGTCTGGTTGTCGGCTGCGGTCGAGAACGTCTCGCTCTTCTTGCAGGGGATGGTCGTGTTGGCCTCAATCAGCTTGGTCATCACGCCGCCGAGGGTCTCGATACCCAGCGTCAGCGGAGTCACGTCGAGCAGCACGATGTCGCCCACGCCGCCTTCCTTGTTCAGGATGGCACCCTGGATGCAGGCACCCACGGCCACCACCTCGTCAGGGTTCACGCCCTTTGAAGGCTCCTTGCCGAAGTAGTTCTTGACGAGCGTCTGCACAGCAGGGATACGGCTCGAACCGCCCACGAGGATGACCTCGTCGATGTCGCTGGTGTTCAGACCGGCGTCGCGCATAGCGTTCTGGCAGGGAACGAGGCAGGCCTGGATCAGCTCGTGAGCCAGCTGCTCGAACTTGGCGCGGGTCAGCGTCTTCACCAAGTGCTTGGGCACGCCGCCGACGGGCATGATGTACGGCAGGTTGATCTCGGTAGAGGTCGATGACGACAGTTCGATCTTGGCCTTCTCGGCAGCCTCCTTCAGACGTTGCATGGCCATCGGGTCGGCCTTCAGGTCGGCACCTTCGTCGTTACGGAACTCCTGTACGAGCCAGTCGATGATGACCTGGTCGAAGTCGTCGCCGCCGAGGTGGGTGTCACCGTTGGTTGAGAGCACCTCGAACACGCCGCCGCCGAACTCCAGGATGGAGATATCGAACGTACCGCCACCGAGGTCGAACACGGCAATCTTCATGTCCTTGTTGGCCTTGTCGACACCGTAGGCCAGAGCAGCAGCCGTCGGCTCGTTGACGATACGGCGCACGTTCAGACCGGCAATCTGACCGGCCTCCTTGGTAGCCTGGCGCTGAGAGTCAGAGAAGTAGGCAGGCACGGTGATGACGGCATCGGTCACCTCCTGGCCCAGATAGTCCTCGGCAGTCTTCTTCATCTTCTGCAGGATCATAGCCGAAATCTCCTGCGGGGTGTACTTGCGTCCGTCGATGTCGACGCGGGGGTAGCCCCCTTCGTTAACAACTGAATAAGGTACGCGCGAGATTTCCTTCTCCGTCTGCTGCCAGTTCTCACCCATGAAGCGCTTGATGGAGTACACCGTCTTCTTCGGGTTGGTGATAGCCTGACGCTTGGCGGGGTCGCCAATCTTGCGCTCACCGTTGTCCACAAAACCAACGACTGAAGGTGTCGTACGCTTACCCTCGCTGTTGGCAATCACTACCGGCTCGTTGCCTTCGAACACGGCGACGCAGCTGTTGGTAGTACCTAAGTCAATTCCAATAATCTTTCCCATAATTCTTATCGTTTTTATTGTTAATAATCACAATTACTCACGGGAAAGACAGCAAAGCACGTGCCAAAACGGGTTTGCGGGCGAGAAATGACGTATTGTCACGCCATTTTGTCAGTCCTTGTCGGCAATGGCCTGCATGATTTTGGCCTCCAGCTCCTCGCAGAGTTCGGGGTTGTCCTTCAGCAGCGTCTTGGTGGCGTCGCGCCCCTGGGCCAGTTTCTGGTCGCCGTAGCTGAACCACGAGCCGCTCTTCTTGATGATGCCGTACTCGACGCCGAGGTCCACGATCTCGCCAATCTTCGAGATGCCCTCGCCGAAGGTAATCTCGAACTCAGCCTTGCGGAATGGCGGTGCCACCTTGTTCTTCACCACCTTCACGCGCACCTGGTTGCCTATGGGCTGGTCGCCGTCCTTCAGCGTTGTTACCTTGCGTATGTCAAGTCTTACCGAGGCATAGAACTTCAGGGCGTTGCCGCCGGTGGTCGTTTCGGGGTTGCCGAACATGACGCCGATTTTCTCGCGCAGCTGGTTGATGAATATGCACGTGGTGTTGGTCTTCGATATGGTGGCCGTCACCTTGCGCAGGGCCTGGCTCATCAGTCGGGCGTGCAGTCCTACCGCCGAGTCGCCCATGTCGCCCTCAATCTCCTTCTTAGGTGTCAGTGCTGCCACGGAGTCGATGATGATGATGTCGATGGCCGCCGAGCGTATCAGCTGGTCGGCAATCTCCAGGGCCTGCTCGCCGTTGTCGGGCTGCGATATGTAGAGGTTGTCGATGTCGACGCCCAGCTTCTCGGCATAGAAGCGGTCGAAGGCGTGCTCAGCGTCGATGAATGCGGCTATGCCTCCCGCCTTCTGCGCCTCGGCAATGGCGTGGATGGCCAGTGTGGTCTTACCGCTTGACTCCGGTCCGAATATCTCGATGATGCGCCCCCTGGGGTAGCCTCCCACGCCGAGTGCGGCGTTCAGTCCGATACTGCCCGTCGGTATCACCTCTACGTTCTCTATTTTCTCCTCGCCCATGCGCATGATGCTGCCCTTGCCGAAGTCCTTCTCAATCTTCGACATGGCTGCCTGCAGGGCTTTCAGCTTCTCCTGTTGCGGGTTCAGCTGTTCGGTTTCTTCTTTCTTTGCCATTGTTGTTGTATTGTTTTTGGTTTGCTATTGTGTCGCAAAGTTACAACAATTCCCGTGGCCTGCAAAGAAACCTCCTGCTTTTTTAGGTTTTTATAACTGAATGCTATGACAAGACTGTCCGAAGACTTTCCGTTCGCTTGGGTGTTAGGGGGTGACGTTTTGTTGTCTGGAAAGAAACTTCTCCAAAATCATCCCGAGTTAATCCAAGTTTTCTACCTTGTTTTTATCTGTCATCCGTCACTTTCTGTTGAGCGCATTGATATACAGGCTGTTATATGGTAACGGATGACGGTGACGGGTGACGGATGCGCTCTGTCGGCCGATGCATAGCTTCGTCAGCTGAACTGGCAGGAAATGTTCATTGGGCGTGAATGATTGTTCACCGTTAGTGAACAATTTGCTGACATGACGTTAATGATACCACCTCTGGCTCTTCACCTATAAGTGAAAGACTATGAATCCATCATCCGTCACTATTATTCATCACGTTATAAACGTCTGATTTTCAATGTGTTTGCAGAAGGTGACGGATGTGACGGATGAGAAAAATTTACGTGGTTTACAGCCCCCAAGCGATGACACCGCTGACGATGACACCGCTGACACTGACGGTATTTATATTTTCTTGGCGGCAGTAAGGCTGTAATAATTATATATATGTATACTTATATATATTTATTTGTTTATTTAGACATAATCCAAGCAGCACGACTCCTCTCTCCCTGCTCCGGAAAAATAAAAATAGGCCGCTGTAAGCGCTGTCATCGGTGTTATCGCTTCTGCCGTCAAGGGCAATAATACGTAACACGCTGAAAAACAGCCACATACACAACATTCTGCACTCAAACCGACGTCAGCACCCCCGATTACAGCGATGACAACACCCCCCCGTTTATCATTTCCCCGCCTGACTGGGCCACTTAGTCCGGCTAAAACGGCCACTTAGTCCGGCCAAAAGGGCAGTTTGCCCGGGGTAACAGCTCACGCTGGCAAAAGAAGCGGGGCGCACCTTTCGGCACGCCCCTCTTGTTCAGTCTGTCGCTTGTAATGTGCGATGAAATCTGCTGTTAGTCCTCGTCGTCGTCGAAAATGATGTCGCGGGTCAGAGGATTGCTTGTCGGCTCATCAGACACGGTCATTGAAGCCTGCATCAGTTCGGTCGACTCAATCAACATTACCTCAATCTGAGGAATTTCATATACCTTTTTCATAATCGTATTCTTTTTACTTTTTACTTTTTACTTATCACTTCACAACAACTTTCTTGCCGTTGATGATGAAGATACCCTTCTGAGCCTTCTTCACCTGCTGGCCGGCGAGGTTGTAGACGACACCGTTAGCCTTCAAGTTCTCAATGCTCTTGATGGCGGTAGCTTCGTTGTTGATGGCAATGAACTCACGGCTGCCTTCACCGGCAATCTTCAGGTAAGCCTTGCCAACAGGAAGAGTTGCGCCTGCAGCCAGCTGGAAGAAACCAACCTTGTCTCCTTCATTGGCCAGTACGTAGACGGTGCCATCACCAGTGATTGTTCCATCAGAAACCAGCAGGTCGTTATTGCTAACTGCAGCTGCACTTAGAAGAATTTCCAAAGAATAATCATTTTCGGCAGCCTCAATGATAACTGGTGTTCCTGCGGGAATCTCAGTAATTGCGGTCAGATTGACAGACGTCTTACTATCAGACAATTTTGCTGAATAAGCCTTAATACCTTCGGGTAATGTGACGTCCATTGCCGGAGTAAATGTTGCGTAGCCAGCTGAGGAAACAGTCAGAGGAATGTTGAGCATCACGAAAAGTTCGTGACGAATAATTCGTGATGCAAAGATAGGACATATTTCTGTAACCGCCAAATTTTCTGCCGCTTTTCTGCTTCTTGAAGATAAATTGTTCCCATTAAAACTAATCTTTCCCTTGACGCCGTTCGTAAAAAAAGGTGAAATGTTTGGCGGTTTCAGATATATTCCGTATCTTTGCGGCGAAAAAATGGTACTAACTTTACTAATTTTTAAAGCTTATGAAGAAATTACTACTTTTTGCTATGGGGGCAATGGTGTCGATGGCATCGTATGCCCAGGAGGATGTGACACACTACATCCAGAACGCCGGATTCGACGAGGACCTCACCTTCCAGGTTGACGGCTCGATGAAAGAGGCTCAGACCACTAACACCTCGTTGAGCGACCGCAGCTGGGCCTACATCGCTGCCGACAGCTCGGTCTATGCCAAGCCTAAGTCAACCAGCTCTCAGCAGCGCAAAGACGGGCGCGACAAGCTGGATGCCACCAACGGCTTTATTGGCCGTATCCAAGGCTGGACGATAGAGACCAACCAGGCTTTTCCCAAGTGTGAGTGGGTGTACTTTGGCTCCGTGCCTTACGCTCTGGCAGATCAAGCCATACCCATCGCCGACGATGGTGATACTTATCTCCTCGCGCCTTCAAAACCCGATGCCTATAGTGGCGACGACAATGTCGGCTTTGCCTATCTGCGTGCAGGCTGGGGAGGCCGCGCCGTTTATAAGCAGGTGGTGAAACTGCCTTGTGCCGTTTACCGTCTGGAGTATTGGGCCATCAACAACAATCCCAACGGCAAGAACGGCAAGAACCTCTCTAAGGTTGTATGCCGTAAGGACACGTGGGAGGACGAGACGGGCTTCAGCGACACCGAGTGGACGAAGCATACCATTGAGTTCACCCCGACTTCAGAGTTCACCATGCAGTTTGGATTTGAGTCGTCTGGCGGTTCGGGTAGCAACCCGTTCCTTTGCATCGACGGCATCAAGCTCTACAAGATTGACGAGGCCGACCCCATCGACCTGCTGCGCTCCGACTTCCAGGACGCTGTGGCTGAGTGTGAGGAACTGGCCGGTAAGGCAAGCGGCGAGAACTTCATGGGACTGTCGGGCTATCTCAGCGACTACGCCATGGATATCGACGACCTGTCAGGAAGCACTGACCAGGCTGAGCTCGAGGCTTCGCTGAAGGAAGTGAATGCCCGCATGGCCGAGATCCGCAACGCTATGGCTGAGTTGGCAAATCTGAACGCCGCCCTGACCCGCATGGACGACCTGCTGCAGAACACGAGCATGCCTGGCAAGGCCGAACTGGAGGCTGCCTATCAGAAGATTCTGAACTATAAGGAGAAAGACCCCGAAGAGGGTGCCGACATCATTGCCCAGATTATGGGTGCCGTTGCCGAGAGCGAGGATGCCATCAAGGCCTACTACCTGAGCCAGGTATCGACGGCTTCGGCTGAGAACCCCGCCGACCTCACCATCTTCATCCAGCACCCCTGGTTCATCGAGACCAGTGCCGAGCCTACGCTGAAAGACGAGGGTTGGGAATTCCCCAATGAGATGAACGAGGAGACTGGCGAGTCGAACTACACAGAGGGCAGCGCCAGCAGCCCCGACCTGAACAGCACGGGCTGGTACGTGGCCGGTGCAGGCGGTGGCGACCAGCGCCTGAACTGGCAGCGCGGACGCAGCTGCTGGAACGCCTGGAACCAGAACTTCACGACCACTGTGGCTGTGGCTCAGGACATCGAGGGACTGCCTAACGGCTACTACACCGTTTCGGCTGACCTCATCACTCAGAGCGGCTATGCCAACGGCACGCAGCGCGTATTCGCCAAGAGCATTGCCGAGACCAAGACCTCGACGAAGGCTCTCGAAGGCGAGGGCTGGGACTACAATGAGTGGGAGACCGTGGCCATGTCGGCTGACGACAAGGTGCTCGTCGTCGACGGCAAGCTTACCATCGGTGCTCAGGGCACGGGCGACGGCAATGCCTCGGCCGGCTGGTTCCTGGCTACCAACTTCCACCTTTATTATTTAGGCGAGGCTCCTGCCGAAGCTGTCAAGGGCGCCTTCGACGCCAAGGTGGCTGCTGCCAGCGAGATGGCCGGACAGATTAAGTTCAAGGCCGACCAGAAGGCTCTGAACGATTCCATCGCCAAGTTTGGTGCCATGACCGACTACATTGAGGCACTCAACGGCCTGACCGCCGCCATGACTGAGGGTCAGAAGAGTCTCGACAAGTACGAGGAGTACATCCCCGAGGACGGCACCATTGAGGGCAAGACCATCCCCACCGTGCAGACTACGCTCAAGGAGAACGGCGGCGACGGCTACGGCGAGGCTGAGGACATCGTGAAGTTCGCCTACGACTATGTCGTGAACTGGGTGAAGAACGACACCGCCAGCTATGTTGACTTCGACGCTCAGGTTGATCTGCTGAAGAACTATCTGAACACCTATACGCCAGCCTATAACAACGCCGCTGCTACGGCACAGACAGCTGCCGAGAAGGGCAAGGCCGCCATCGAGAACCTGATGGCTGCACAGAAGGCTGAACTCATCAGCGAGATGAAGGACCTGAACACCATCAACACGTTTGTTGAGGCCCTGAACGACGTCGTTGCACTGGCTGACAAGCAGAGCATCGTCGACGATCCCAATGCTACCGACTACACGGCGTTCATCAAGAACCCGAAGCTGGAGGCTGAGACTGGCTGGACCTTCGACAAGGGTAACGGTAACAACAACACCGCCGGCGGACAGTGGCTCGACGGCTCGTCGACCCGCTACATCGACTCCTACAACGGCGGTGGTCTGCAGGGCTATATCGCTCAGCAGCTCATCACCGGTCTGCCCAACGGCACATACACCGTAGGTGTCTACACCCGTACACCGGCTGAGGGCGCCTATATCTTCAACGCTCCTGGCGACGTGAAAACTTTCGTGGAGATTCCGCTCGACTACTATATGGGCTATAACGAGGAAGGCGAGGAAGTGCAGATGATTGCATCCGACACCCACGGACCCATCTGGGAGGCTGCCAAGGCTGCCGTTGAGTCGGGGGAATACACCGACGAGCAGTACACCATCTACAACACCAACGTCGTAGAGGGCGAGGGCATCGGTCGCGGCTGGAAGCACCAGGAGATGACGGGCATCGTGGTCACCAACCACCAGCTGCTCATCGGTACCTGTGCAGGCAGCGAAGCCCTGCAGACTGAGAAGGTGTTCGCCGGCAACTGGTACTCTGTCGGCGGTTGGACGCTGACGCTCATCGAAAAGGGCGACAACACCGGTTGGGAAGGTCCCGTGGCCGACGGCATTGCCGACGTGAAGACGGCTGCCACCGTGGCCGACGGCGTCTACACCATCAGCGGTGTGAAGCAGGCCAAGATGCAGCGCGGACTTAACATCATCGTCCGTGGCGGCAAGGCCCAGAAGGTCATCGTGAAGTAAAGATAGATGGGCATAATGGGCAATTTGGGCATTATAGGTCCATCCTGCCCAGAATGCTCATCCTGCCCATAAATAAAGAGGGGCGCTTCCCTAACGGAAGCGCCCCTCTTTAATCGTCTGGCAGCTTAGTACGTCATCTTCGGCTCCAGCTCCTTGGCCTGGTCAATCATCTTCTGAACCTCGCTGACGGCAGGCACGCGGTTGCAGATGTTCTTCTGCTCGTTCACCTCGGCCAGTTTTGGTTGCAGGTTCTCGGCTACCCGGTGGCGGAACTCCTTGACGGTGTCGACGCCGGCGGCTTCAAGCAGTTCTGCAAACTGCGGTCCTACGCCGTTGATGCGGTAGAGGTCGGTGTGGTTGGCCCACTTCAGGATGAGCTTCTCACTGATGCCCGTGGCCTCAGCCAGTTCCTTGCGGCCCTTCGGGGCAGCGCACTTCTCCAGCAGTTCGCTGGCCTTGTTGATACCTGCTGCAATGAGCTTCTCGGCGTACACGTCGCCTACGCCTTCGATGTCGATAATCTTGTAATCCATAACGTTTCTCTGTTTTTTGAGGTTAGTAAACTATAATCTGTCGGCAAAAATACGGAAAAATTCGTAAAGCCGCAATTATTTAACGCTTTTTTTGTATTTTTGCAGGCGTAATGGTATACATCGACGAACATATCGATGACTTCGACCTCCAGGCAGCGCTGACCGAAATCAGTGAGCAGCGCCGCCTGCAGGCACTCCGCTTCAAGTTCGAGCGGGGCCAGCGGACGTGTGTCCTCGCGTACCTTTTATTAAAGAAGGCGCTGCGCGAGGAGTACGGGCTGACGGAGAACCCGCTGTTCGAGTACGGTCCTCACGGCAAACCCTTCATCGTCGGCCACCCGGAGATACACTTCAGCCTGAGCCACTGCCGCGAGGCCGTGGCCTGCGCCGTCAGCGACCGGCCCGTGGGCATTGATGTGGAGAGCGTGCAGCGCTACCGTGAGAGCCTGGCCCAATACACCATGAACGCCGAGGAGCAGCAGCTGATAGCCGCCGCCGAGCGCCCCGACGTGGCCTTTATCCGGCTGTGGACGATGAAGGAGGCCCGCCTGAAGCTGACCGGTGAGGGCATCACCAACGACCTGAAGTTGGCACTCTTGGGCGGTTCGTGGCAGTTTACGACTGTCGAGCGGCTTGACCGTAATTACATCTATACCGTTTGCAAGGAGAAATAATTCGTGAAATTCGTATAATTCGTAGTCGGAAAACAAAATGAACGTCATACGCTTTGTGAAGGACTGGACGCTGCCCGTGGCCATGACCGTGGGCACGGTGGTCTACCTCGTGTTCTACTATGTGCCGCAGTTAGATGCCGCCGGCGACCGTCTGGGACCCGTGCTCGACGTGCTGATGCCGGTGATGGTGTTCCTGACGCTGCTCATCACGTTCTGTAAGGTCGACTTCCACCAGATGCGGCTCCACCGCTGGCACGTCGGCGTGCTAATGGCCCAGTTGCTGTTGGTGGCGCTGAACATCGGCATCATCTTCTATATGGAGGACGACCCGCAGCAAAAACTGCTCTGGGAAGCTGTGCTCACCTGCATCATCGGCCCATCGGCAGCGGCGGCACCCGTCGTGGTGGGCAAGTTGGGCGGCAACATCTCGACGATGACCACCTACACGCTCATCTCTGCCTTCCTGTCGGCACTGCTTATCCCCGTGGTGTTCCCGCTGCTGGAGCAGACGGTCCACGTCGACTTCCTCACGGCCCTGCTCATCATCCTCGAGAAGGTGTCGATGGTGCTGCTGTTGCCCTTGGCCCTGGGCTGGCTCATCCAGCATTATGTGGAGCCCCTGCGCCGCTGGGTGGTGTCGCAGCCCAACCTGAGCTTCTACAGCTGGGCCGTCTCGCTGAGTATCACCACGGGTATCACCGTGAAGAACATCGTTCACAGTCAGTCTCCCGTCTCGCTGCTGCTCCTGATAGCCGTTGCTACGCTGGTGCTCTGCTTCGTGCAGTTCATCGTAGGCCGTGGGGTAGGGCGGTGGTTAGGCGAGACTGTCAACGCCGGCCAGGCCCTGTTCCAGAAGAACACCGGCCTGAGCATCTGGGTGGCCTATATGTACCTCAGTCCCGTGGCCTCTATCGGAGCCGGCTGCTACGTGCTGTGGCAGAACATCATCAACTCCGTGGAAATCTGGTTGCATCAGAGAAAAAAAACCACGAAATGTTTGTAAATTGTATTTTTATTAGTACCTTTGCAGCGCACATAACTGAGACTTTATATGAGACGATACAAAAACTTTACCTTCAGACTATTTGCAATTGCCCTACTCATTCTGTCGGGTAGCATACAGACAAGCGCACAGCTTCCCGGCGTCACGGTCAAGGACCTGAGCGGGCGGTCGGTACAGACCGACACGCTAAGCAACGGCGGACGGCCCCTCATCATCGACTTCTTTGCCACGTGGTGCAAACCCTGCAACCGCGAGCTCGACGCCATCAGCGAGGTCTACGACGAATGGCGCGAGGAGACGGGCGTCAGGCTCATAGCCGTCAGCATCGACCAGGCTCAGAACGTACATAAGGTGAAGCCGCTGGTCGACAACCACGGATGGGAGTACGACGTGCTGATTGATGCCAACGGCGACTTCAAGCGGGCATTGGGCATACAGATGATACCCTACGTCCTGATAGTCGACGGACAGGGCAACATCGCCTACAAGCACAATGGCTATACAGACGGGGCCGAGCAGGAACTGATAGCAAAGGTCCGCGAACTCATCAAGTAACCGACGATGAACAGAAGGCTACTCACCACCTGTATCATGTGTCTGACGGGCAGCATGACAGCTGCCTTCGCGCAGACGGAGCAGACGGTCACTCTGAACGGAAGCGTGCAGAGCGATGTGCTTGTGCCCCGCAACGACAGCGAGATCGGTGCCGAGAAGGATGGTGACTGGGCCAAGACCAATACCTATATTGACTTGAACCTGCAGAGCCGCTACGTCGATGCCGGCGGCCGGTTCGAGTATCTTGACCACCCGCTGCCTGGCTACGAGCCCGACTTCCGTGGATGGGGCACCCGCCACTACTGGGTAAAAGGCAAGCTCGAGGGCGAGCGGCTGTCGGCAGAGCTGACGTTAGGCTCGCTTTACGAGCAGTTCGGCTCGGGACTCATTCTGCGCACCTACGAGGAGCGTGCCTTGGGTATCGACAACTCGCTGCTCGGCGCACGCCTGACCGTCCGCACCAAGGGCGGACTGACGCTGAAAGCCCTGACCGGACGGCAACGCCGCTACTGGCACTATAACGACGCCCTGATCAGCGGTGCCGACGCTGAGTATGAACTGACGCTGGCCCGCCAGTCGGAGCATCCGCTGAACGTGACGCTCGGTGGCTCGTGGGTGAACAAGCGCGACAACGACGACCGCGACGTGTTCGTAGACTATGCCCACAAGATTAACTTCCCGAAATACGTCAACGCCTGGGACGTGCGCCTGAACCTGAGCCGCGGCGACTGGCGACTGTTGGGTGAATATGCCCAGAAGACCGACGACCCCTCGTTCGACAATGGCTACACCTTCCGTCGGGGCAATGCCCTTCTGGTATCAGCCTCCTACTCGCGGAAGGGGTTGAGTGCGCTGCTGCAGACAAAGCGCAGCGAGAACATGGCCTCGCGCAGCGACCGCATGATGGACGGTACATCGTCGATGCTGAACCACCTGCCATCATTCACGCAAGACCAGACCTATGCCCTGACAGCCCTCTATCCCTACGCCACGCAGCTGGCTACCGGCGAGTGGGGCTATCAGGCCGAACTGGGCTATAACTTCAAGCGCCGCACGACGCTGGGCGGTCCCTATGGGATGAATGTCAAGCTGAACTACAGCTACATCCGTGCCATCGACCGCCAGATGGTAGCCGACGGCGACCTGCGCGGCACGGGCTGGTTCACCAGCAGTTTCCTGAAGTGGGGCGACGACACCTACTATCAGGACCTGGACGTGACGCTGACGCGAAAGCTGAGCCGCGACTTCAGGCTGACGCTGATGTATATGAACCAGCGCTACAACCAGGCCGTCATCGAAGGTCACGGTGATATGATACACAGCGACATCTTCGTAGCCGACGGCAAGTACCAGCTGTCGCCCAAGACGACGCTACGCGGCGAGCTGCAGTACCTCAGTACCGCCCAGGATCAGGGCGACTGGCTCTTCGGGCTGCTGGAACTGTCGCTGGTGCCCCACTGGATGCTGACCGTCAGCGATATGTACAACAGCGGCGACACCCACACGCACTACTACCAAGGGTTCGTCACCTTCAATACCGGCAGTCACCGCCTGCAGTTGGGCTATGGGCGCACCCGTGCCGGTCTGAACTGCTCGGGCGGCGTCTGTCGCTATGTTCCCGCCATGAGTGGCATGACGCTATCGTACAACTACAACTTCTGAACTGATGAACAGACACCTTATATATATAATAGGTATCGTGCTGCTGGCCGCCTGCAGTCATATAGCCGAAGACGAGCGGCTCGTCTACGTCAAGCCGCCCGAGGTGGCCCGTGCCGTGCTGATAGAGGACTTCACAGGCCAGCGCTGTGTCAACTGTCCGACGGCGCATGACGAGATTGCCCGGCTGTGCCGCGAATATGGCGACTCTACCATCGTGGCTGTCAGCATTCACGGCGGACCGTTGGCGGTCGCTTCTACCCAGAAGGTGCTGGGACTGCGCACCACCGAGGGCGATGAATACGTCAGATACTGGCAGACCGAGAACTCGCTGCCCAAGGGACTTGTTAACCGGATGGCACCTGTCAGCAACCCCGACCAGTGGGCAGCACAGGTGCGCCAGGCCATTGCCCGTCCTGCACCGCTTATGCTGCATATAGCCAACGACTATCTGGCCGACACGCGCCAGCTTACCGTTAGCGTCACGCTGCAGGCCGTGGAGCCTGTCGGAGGCCGTTTGCAGCTTTGGCTGACCGAGAGCGGCATAACGGCGATGCAGCTGATGCCCGACGGGACTGCTAATCCTGAATACCGTCACGACCACGTGTTCCGCTGTTCCATCAATGGTACGTGGGGAACGGAAATAACCGCTAAAGCCGGACAGACGCTGACCATCAGCCACACCATTACGCTGGACGACGGTTGGCCGCCTGACAAGATGTCCGTCGTGGCCTTTGTCTATGACGACAACGGTGTTCAGCAAGTGACTGCGGCGGCGTTAACCAATTGACAGCCTGCCCGAAACCAACTCAAGCGCTAAACTAACAGCAATATGAATCAGTTAAAGATATATGTCATTTTAGGACTCCTGGCCCTGCTGCTGCCACTCACGGCCTCAGCCCAGAATGTGGGCACCATCAAGGGCGTGGTGGTCGACGAGCTGGAGGAGCCGCTCATCGGTGCTACAGTCAAGATGAAAGGCCAGGCCACTGGCGTCGTAACCGACATCAACGGCGAATACACCTTCCGGCCCTCGGTCAGCCAAGGCACAGTGGTCGTTTCTTACGTGGGTTATGCCTCACAGGAGTACGACCTGGCCCGCTTCTCAAGGCTAAAGCGCATCGTCATGAAGGCCGATGGCCAGATGCTCGACGACGTTGTTGTGACGGGAATGCAGAAGATGGACAAGCGCCTGTTTACCGGCTCGACGACGAAGATTGACGCCAAGACGGCCAAGATTGACGGTGTGGCCGACCTGAGCCGCTCGCTTGAAGGACGTGCGGCGGGTGTCAGCGTTCAGAACGTCAGCGGAACCTTCGGTGCTGCCCCCAAGATTCGCGTACGTGGCGCCACCAGTATCTATGGCTCGTCAAAGCCGTTGTGGGTGGTCGACGGCGTTATTATGGAGGACATTGTCGAGGTGAGTGCCGACGACCTGGCGTCAGGTGATGCCAATACGCTGATATCGAGTGCTATTGCCGGTCTGAACTCCGACGACATTGAGTCGTTCCAGATTCTGAAGGACGGCTCGGCAACCTCTATCTACGGTGCACGCGCCATGGCCGGCGTGATTGTCGTCACCACAAAACGGGGTGCCGCCGGACAGGCCCGCATCAACTACACCGGCGAATACACCCTGCGCCTGAAGCCCTCGTACCGCAACTTCAACATTATGAACTCGCAGGACCAGATGTCGGTCTACCAGGAGCTGCAGCAGAAAGGCTACCTGAACTACGCTGAGACGGCGAACGCCTCAGAGACGGGCATCTACGGAAAGATGTACCAGATGCTGAGCCAGTATGATGCGCAGACGGGCACCTTCGCGCTCGACAATACCCCGGCGGCTATTGCCCAATATCTGCGGACTGCCGAGTGGCGCAACACCGACTGGTTCAACCTACTGTTCTCGAACTCCATCCAGCACACGCACTCGGTCTCCATCTCCGGCGGTTCCGACAAGGCCCAGTACTACGCATCGGTGTCGGCAATGGCTGACCCGGGCTGGACGAAGCGCAGCTCCGTTGAGCGTTATACGGCTAATATGAATGCGTCGTTCAACCTGTCGAAACAGCTCACCTTCGGCGTCATCACCAGTGCCAGCTACCGCAATCAGGAGGCACCGGGCACGCTGACGCGCGCCGTCGACGCCGTGTCGGGAGCCGTCAGCCGTTCGTTCGACATCAACCCCTATTCGTTTGCGTTGAACTCCAGCCGCGTACTTGACCCTGATGCCTACTACACACGCAACTATGCGCCGTTCAACATTTTCCACGAACTGGACAACAACTACATCGATCTGAACGTCAGCGATTTCCGCCTGCAGGGCAAACTTACCTACAAGCCCTTGCGCAAGCTGGAACTGACTGCACTCGGTGCCGTGAAGTATTCGACAACGACGCAGGAGCACAACATTCTGGACAACTCGAACCAGGCTATGGCCTACCGCGCTATGGACACATCGGTCATCCGCGCCAACAACCGTTACCTATACACCGACCCCGACAACATCTTCGCCCTGCCCGTATCAGTACTCCCTGAAGGCGGAATGCTCCGCCGTACCGACAACCGTATGTCGGGCTACGACTTCCGTGCGTCGGCGGCCTATAACGACGTGTTCAACGATACCCACATCGTCAATGCTTACGGCGGAATGGAGGTGAATTACGTCAACCGCCACGCCACGATGAACCAGGACTGGGGACTGCTGTTTGACGACGGCGAGATTGCTGCCTTCAACTACATGGCCTTCAAGCAGATGCAGGAGCGCAACACCGTCTACTACTCGCTGACGAACACACGCGAACGGTCGGCAGCCTTTTTTGCCAACGCCACCTATTCCTACAAGGGACGATACACTATCAACGGCACATACCGCTATGAGGGTACCAACCGCCTGGGCAAGAGCCGCTCGGCACGCTGGCTGCCCACGTGGAACGTGTCGCTGGCCTGGAATATGCACGAGGAGGAATGGTTCGGCAAACTCCCCGACAAGCTATTGTCGAACCTCACGCTGAAAGCCAGCTACTCGCTGACCGCCGACCGCGGGCCTGCCGCTATCACCAACTCCACCAATATCTTTGCCAGCTATAACCCGTGGCGGCCTTTCACCACCGTCAAGGAAACGGGTATGGAACTGTCGCAGCCCGAAAACAACCAGTTGACCTACGAGAAGAAACACGAGCTGAACCTCGGCTTTGAGGCCGGGCTGATGGGCAACCGCATCAACCTCGCCTTCGACTGGTACCGCCGTAACAATTTCGACCTCATCGGCCCGATGATGACACCTGGCTACTCTGGGGGCATACAACAGTATGCCAACGTGGCCGAGATGAAGTCGAGCGGCGTGGAGGTCAGCCTGTCGACCACCAACATCAAGACCCGTGACATTACGTGGACCACGTCGATCGTCTACTCGCACACCAGCAATGAAGTAACCAAGCTGATGTCGGCAGAAAGGCTCATCGACCTCGTTGCCGGCAGCGGTTTCACGCTTGAGGGCTATCCTGTGCGCTCGGTATTCTCCATACCCTTCCTGGGACTCAACAAGGAGGGACTGCCCACCTTTACAGGTCACGACGGGTGGCCCACAACCACCGGCATCTACTTCCAGGAGACGGAGCCCAGCCTCCTTGCCTTCCTTGAGTACTCTGGCAGCGGCGACCCGACGGACATGGGCTCGCTTGGTAACGTACTGAAATACAAGAATCTGACGCTCAATGTCTTCGTCACCTACTCCTTCGGCAACATCATACGCCTGGACCGCGTATTCTCCAACCGCTACAACGACCTGACAGCTATGCCCAAGGAGTTCAAGAACCGATGGATGGTGCCTGGCGACGAGAAGTACACCGACATTCCCGTCATCGCCAGTTCGCGACAGAACCGCAACGACACCAACCTGTCGTATGCCTACAATGCCTACAACTATTCGACGGCGCGCATTGCCAAGGGCGACTTTATCCGGATGAAGGAAATCTCGCTCGGCTACGATTTCCCCCGCACGCTCATCGACAAGGCCGGACTCCAGGCACTCAGTCTGAAACTGCAGGCCACAAACCTCTTCCTCATCTACGCCGACAAGAAACTGAATGGACAAGACCCGGAATTCACCAATGCCGGCGGTGTGGCCATTCCTATGCCAAAGCAGTTCACCTGCACTCTCCGGCTGGGACTTTAAGAAGTGAAAAGTGAGAAGTAAGAAATGAAAAGTATGACAACCTTGAAATATAGAATGAGCCGCCTCCTCGTCGCCTGTTCGCTGTGCTGCGGCGCCGCCGCAGTCCTTACGGCTTGCGACGACTACCTTGACGAGCTGCCCGACAACCGCACCGAGATTACCAATACCGAGAAGGTACAGAAGCTGCTCGTGTCGGCCTATCCCACCACCGATCCGCTCTACGTTGCTGAGGTGATGTCAGACAACGTCGATAACTATGGCGACGAGAACCCCAATACCAGCCGATTCGCCGACCAGGTCTACAGCTGGCAGGATGTCACCGAGAGTAACAACCAGAGTCCTGAGACGTTCTGGGAGACCTGCTACTCGGCCATTGCCACTGCCAACGTTGCCCTGCATTCAATCGACGAGATGGGTGGTGCCGTCACGACTGAACTCCGGGAGGCGCGCGGCGAGGCGCTCCTCTGCCGTGCTTACTGCCATTTTATGCTGGCCTGCCTTTTCTGTCAAGCCTGGAACTCGCAGACCAGCGCAACCGACCTCGGCCTCGTCTACATGGACCGTCCCGTACAGACTCTTAACGAGAATCCAGAGCGCGGCAATGTGGCCGACTTCTACACCAAGATACAACACGATCTTGAAGAGGCTCTGCCGCTGGTAGGGTCCAACTATAAAGTGCCCAAGTACCACTTCACCAAAACGGCAGCCTATGCCTTCGCCGCACGTTTCTACCTGTTCACCGAACAGTGGCAGAAAGCTGCCGACTGTGCGACGACCTGCCTGGGTAGCGAACCCTCGGCCATGTTGCGCGACTGGGCCTATACCGCTTCGATGACGCAGGATTTCAGCGCTGTCTCACAGCATTACATCGATGCCTCCCTCAGTTGCAACCTGTTGCTGCTCACCAGCTACAGCTATATGGGATTGGCCTTCGGCCCTTACCGCTACCTGTCGAAATACTCGCACGGACAGTATCTGGCACAGAACGAGGATGGCGAGGCTATCAACATCTGGGGCTCAGACCCCTTCTATTGCCAGATGCGCACCTACACGGCACGGAACCTCGACAAAACCGTATTCTGGAAGTTGCCTTACCTCTTCGAGTACTACGACGCCATCGCCGGCACGGGCTATTACCGCACCGTCTACCCTGCCTTCACTGCCGACGAGACGCTCCTTACACGTGCTGAGGCTTATACCCTGTTGGGACGTTACGACGAGGCTGCCGGCGACCTGACCACCTGGATGCAGAACATCGTCAATACCGACATGGTTCTTACCCCCAGCCTCATACAGACGTTCTATAACGATGTCGACTACGCCTACAGCGACTCCCTCGGCATCAAGTCTACTATTAAGAAACACCTGCACCCGAAGTTCGATATCGGACAAGAGGGCGATATCAAGGAGACAATGCTGCAATGCGTGCTCGGCTTCCGGCGGATCGAGACGCTACAGACCGGTCTCCGCTGGTATGACGTCAAGCGCTATGGCATCGAAATCGTCAGGCGCGTCATCAATGCCGATGGAGAGCCCGACCAGCGCACCGACCTGCTACGCACCGACGACCCGCGACGTGCCATACAGATTCCCCTCAAAGCCCGCGCCGCCGGCGTGGTGCCTAACCCGAGAGAAGTGAGAAGTGAAAAGTGAATAGATATGATTACCATCAAGTTTAGAAAGTCACGTCTTGTGGCAGCCTGTCTCCTATGCTGCAACCTCGTTGCAGCCCTCACCGCCTGTGGCGATGCCGACGAGCTGAGCAGCGAGAGCGTCATCACTGTCGACCAGGTCAGCTACACCGAGTTTGACTACTGGCTGCAGCGCAACTACGTCGCGCCCTACAATATTGCTTTCAAGTACCGATACGAGGACAACGAATCGGATATGAACTACTACACCGTGCCCTCGCGCCTTGAGGATGCCGTCAAGATGGCCCATCTTGTCAAGTATCTCTGTCTTGAGGCATACGACGAGACTGGAGGAATTACCTTCACGCGCACCTACTTCCCCAAGCTCATCTTCACCATTGGCGAATGGGAGTATAACAACAATGGCACCTATATCCTCGGTACTGCCGAGGGCGGGCGCAAGATTCTGCTCTCAGGAACCAACTACATCGACCTCTACTCCTCAAATGCCGACGACCTCAACACCTATTATATACGTACTATCCACCACGAGTTTACCCACATCCTCAACCAGACGAAGGTCTACTCCGCCGACTACAAGCTCATCACCGGCTCGGACTATGTGGCTGACAAGTGGAACAGTTATCCCTACAGCGTCGACTATCTGAAGCGGGGCTTCATCACCAACTACGCCCAGCACTCCGATGCCGAGGACTTTGCCGAGATGCTCTCCGTGTTCGTCTGTAACAGCGAGCAGCGGTGGAATGACTGGATGCAGCAGGCCGGTGACGAGGGCTCCCGTCTGATTAGTGCCAAGCTTAACATCGTCGACGACTATATGCGTACCGCCTTCAACATCAACCTCTATGACTTGCGTGCGGCCGTCCAGCGCCGTCAGGCCGAGGTTATTGGCGGCCGAATCAGTTTGACCGACTTGAATAATTGAAGAAAGAAGTATGACTACCAAAAGCATAAAAAACCTCATCCTCGCCTGTTCGCTGTGCTGTGGCGCCGCCGCAGCCCTCACCGCCTGCCACGACACCGTCGACGACTACTTCCCGCAGACTGCCACCCAGCGGCTGCAGTCCACAGTCAGCCGGCTCCACAAGCTGCTGACGAGTGCTGACTACGGCTGGGAATTCGAATACTACCCCAGCTCCGACCTCAGCTACGGAGGCATTGTCTACACCGTTCGCTTCGACTCGCTGACGGCCACCGTCGGCTGTTCGCTCATACCCGACTCGACGGCAACGTCGCTCTACCGCATCACCAACGACAACGGTCCCGTGCTCACCTTCGACTCCTATAACCCCCTGATGCACTACTTCTCCACGCCTTCTGCCGGCGAGTACGAAGGCAAGGGCGGCGAGTTTGAGTTCGTTGTCGACAGCATCGGCGACGACCAGATAGTGCTGTATGGGAAGAAAACACGCAATACGATGTATCTGCGCCGGCTTACCGGCAGTCCCGATGACTATGCTGCCAAGACCATCAACATCTTCGACCATTTTGTCGACTCCCTTCGCGGCACCATCGGCAGTCGTGCCGTCAGCGGATGCTTCAATCCCTCCGACAGAAGTCTGCAGCTCTTTGCCGGCACTGACACGCTCCCCGTAGCTCACTACACCTTCAACAGCCGGGGCATACGCCTCTACCGCCCCCTGCGCATCGAGGGCAAGAGTCTGCAGTCGTTCGTATTCGACACCGCAACCAAAGAGTTACGATGCACCGACCCCGGGGCCGACGATGTCGTACTGCAGGGTGTGCCCCGCCCCGCCAACTTTATGAGCTATCCTAAGTATGAGGCCGACTATACGCTCGTTTACAAAGGTGGTAGCGTCAACGTTCATCTCAAGCCCAACCGTCTCGAGGGCACTTACCTCCTTCAGGGGCTCAGCTCCGCCTACGACCTCGTATTAAACTACGACGCCGCCACTGGCAACCTCACCCTTGGTTCGCAGGTCGTTGCCGAGCGCGACGGGCGTACCTACTACTGGGTGTGCTACAACTACACTGACGGCTCACTCTCACTCGCCGACGAGGGGCAGTTCACAATCAGCTGGAACCAGAACCGTTTCTACCCCGTCTTCAATTTCACCACCACCAATCCTAAGGTGCTCGACTGCGACGGCGGACTCCTCATCTACGTCTATCTCGACGAGAACGACAACTACCATGCCGCCGTTGCCGACGACGGCAGCCTGCTTACCAACGGCAGTGCCCTCTTTGAGGGACTCAAGTCACTCAACCGAAAGACAAGAATGGAAGATTAAGAAAAAACGAAAGTATGAATACCAAAAGCATAAAATTCCTCCTCGCCTGCTCGCTGTGCTGCTGCGCCGCCGCAGCCCTCACCGCCTGTGGCGATGACCCGCTGAAGGGCCACATTCCAGGCGACGAACGCCTTGCCATCGTCAGCAACCAACTGCTTTTCACCGCCGAGGGGAGCACTCAGACCGTAGCCGTCAGCACCGACCAGCCATTGACAGCCTCACTTAATGCCGACTGGTGTTCTGCTGCCGTTGAGGGTACTACCGTCAGCGTCACCGTCCAGCCTAATATCGCTTACGACGGACGCACGGCTCTGCTCACCCTGAAAGCAGGCTCTGCCTCGCGCCAGCTGCCGGTCCAGCAGCAGGGGGCCGTCTTCGGCACACTGCCCGCCAGCGACCACTATATGCCTTCTGAGGGCGGCTCCTTCGTCAGCACCGTTCGCCACAGCCTGCCTATGACGGTCACGTCGTGCAGCGACTGGATCAGCGTGTCGCTCGACGGTGAACGGCTTACCGTCACCACAACTTCCAACGACGACGGCCACCTGAGGCGTGGCTTTATCGTCAGCGAGTGTGCTGATGTACGCGACACGATGAACTTTGTGCAATTCGACCTCGCAGCCGATGTCCTTGGCTCATATTATCTGGTTGGCAACAACGGCGGTCCCACCGGCCCTTATTCCGCTGCCCGGTTCGACCTCATCGAGCGCGAAGGAAAAATCGTTATGCACTGGGCCAATCAGGCGCAATGGGACGATGCCTACATACCCGTTCGACTGGACTATGCAACGTGTACACTGACGTTCCCGTCGAATATGCAACTCTCAAGTTCCGCCAGCGGCTCTGACGTCGGCTACTTCTACGACTCCAATGGACGTGTGGCCACCTCTTCCGATATTGGTGCCAGCGCACGCCTCGATTATGTGGAATCGACAGGCTACCGCACGGCCACTCTGAAGGCTGCCAACTGGGCTGGCCACCAGCTGGGTGGCTTTGTCGTGCGCGTCAATCGTGGCGGTCTGATCCAGACGACATTGTTCCAGATGGCCAACCTCGTCATCACCCGAGTCGGCACCGAGGGAACATTAATTGATAATTGAAGTGATAATGAAGATATGAAAAAGATTTTTACTATTGTATTGATGACGGCGACTGTAGCCGTGAACAGTTGGGCACAGTCGGCACAGTTCTGCTACAAGGGACAGCCGCTGGCCGACGGGGCTACCGTCACCATCGAGTCTGAAGAGGACATCTGGGGCGAAGCCGCCTGCGAAACAAATCCTGCCGGCAGCAACGCGAATGGACTGATACTGCGGAACCTGACGTCGGCCGAGCTGTCGGGTACGGCGACGCTGACGATGAAGGCTGAGACAATGAACGCCTCGCGCCTGCAATGGTGTATGGGTGGCAGCTGCGACATCATCAAGACCACACCCCACGAGAAAGGGTTTGTCGTACCGGCTGACGGCTTTATCCAGACACAACTCGACGCCCAGCCTACGCAATACGGCGAGCTGCTGGCTGAAATTTCGGTTATGGCGGGCCTGCGCCCGCTGAAGGTCAACGTGCGCTTCGTCCATCGCGACCCTTCGGCTCCGGTGACGTTCCCGCGCTGTTCGGTCATCGAAGAGTACACGGGCACGTGGTGCGGCAACTGTCCGCGGGGCATTGTCGGCCTACGGAGGTTGAAAGAGATTTTCGGCGAACGCTGCATTCCCATTGCCATTCACATGGGCGACTCCGAGCCAATGGAGATAGGGGCGTACCCGGAACTGGTGCCTGAGACGGGCGGCGTGCCGGCCTGTACCATCGACCGTGGCGGGAAACTCGACCCATACAGTGGCTCTAAGAGCAAGGGCGCGTTCCACTTCGGTATTGATGCCGACTTTGCCGCTGCCCTCGAGAAACCGGCAGAGGCAGGCTTAGAGCTGACAGCTCAGTGGAACGACAGCCAGCAGTGGGACGTGCGTTTTACCGTGACCACCACTTTCGGCATCAATAGCGACGAGGCTCCCTATCGCCTAGCCTTCATCCTTGTTGAAGACGGCATGAAGGGCGAGGGGAAGCCATGGGCCCAGGTCAACTACTTCAGCACGGAGTCAGGCTTTGACGACAACAAGAACTACACGGACGACGATATGAAGTTCTGGCGTGAGGCGCCGTATAACGTCACTGGTCTGGAGTTTAACCACGTTGCGGTGAACACTCTTGGCATCAAGGACGGTAATGCTGGGAGCATCAAGGCTCCTATCGTGGCCCTGGAGACTCAGACCTATTCGGCACTGGTAACGACTCTGAACGTGAAGGTCATTCAGGACAAGGCGCGGCTCTCAGCCGTAGCACTACTGCTCGACACCCGCACTGGCAAGGTGGTGAATGCCGCCAGTTCCGCCATTCTGCCGTTCGGAACGGTCGGCATCTCCGACGTGAGTCGTACACACACGACGGCCAACCGGCTATACGACCTGACGGGCCGTCGCCTCACCAATGCCGCTGGCAAGGGCATATACATCGTCAATGGAAAGAAATACATCAAATAAAATAAAAACAGGTAATAAGCGTATGAAACGGAAATCAACACTCATTTCACTACTCGCGCTGCTGGGACTCTGCCTACAGTCGCAGCAAGCCAAGGCGCAGGACACCGAACCGGAAATAGTAGGCTACACAAACGTCTGGTATCAGATTGTCGCTTCCCCCAATGGTGGCGGAAAGGTATGCGCGAGCCCTAACAGCAACTCCATCAAGGTCTGGCGCGACGAGTTCCCCTTCAAGCAGGCTGTTCCGGTAGGACAGATTCTGGGCTCTAACATTACCCTCTTCTACATCTATGCTAAGCCCGCCGACGGCTTCGTCTTTGCGGGCTGGTATTTCGATGCCGACGGCGACGGCCAGCTGGACACGTCCAAGGATCAGCTGCTCAGCGAGGATGCCGAGCACCTGCAGATCGACGCTCTGAACGACGATGCCACCGTCTATGCCACGCAGGCCGAGGCAAAGCAGGGAGCGTTGCCCGCCGTGCCGCTGACGTTATTTGCCTACTTCACCAACGGTGCCGTCATCTCTACCAGTTATTATCAGGACAACGAACATGCCGGTTGTGGCTCTGTGTTCGTCGACAAACCCATCAACTCGCCCGGCGACGAGATTACGGTGCGTGCCCTGCCCAACGATGGTTTCCAGTTTGAGTACTGGCAGTCGGAGAGCCTGATGGGCGACATCATCAGCCGAGAGAATCCTTACACCTTCACCGTCAAGGGCGGCGAGCGGCTATACGCCTATTTCACGGCCATCGACGCGCCGCAGGCGGAGCTGCCTGCTGATGGCGGCTACAAGGTGATTATCACCAGTCAGCCCTGGGTGCTCAGCGAGCAGTCCTTGCGTGAAGGGGCTCACGTCGTGGTGCCTGAGCGCGATGACTTGGTCAAGACGGCCGACGGCAAGACTTATCTCGACATCACGAAGGAGGAAGCACTGGTTGACGTTACGCAGATTAACGGCGTGCCCACCATTGTCAGCGGCAAGGGCACCGTCCGCTTTGCCTACAAGATGAACTACGGCATCGCCCGCGAACGTGCCAACGACGCTCTGGTACATTATAGTGGTACGAAGGGGGCTACCTGCACTGGCGAGAACATCTACGTCTACACCTTCAACGAACAGATAGGGGCCTTCGTGCAGTATGGCAACACTGACAAGATGATCAATCCCGATGCCCCTGATAAGGTAACGGTATCGCCACAGCTGGTCTACATCGCCATCAGTGCCTACGACATCGTCGACGACCAGGGTCAGATTCCTGTGGCCATCGGCCTGTCTGCCGACACATTCGACCGTGCCGTGGCTGGTATCGACGGTGCGCGCGTCGGCAGTCGCACTATCCAGAACCAGAAAGTCTACACCCTCAGTGGTGTCGCCTTGCCTGTCGTCGGTCAAAAGGGCCTGTATATCATTGGTGGCCGCAAGGTGGTTGTCAATAACAAATAGCTAATCATTTATTAATAACTCTTTTAAACTAAAATGCTTATGAAAAAATTATTATCTTTTGTCGCTCTGCTGCTGACAGTAGCAGTGGGAGTGAAAGCCCAAACTACGCTCTATTCTTGGGAGTCGCCTGATGGAGCTGTTGTGCAGACGGGTGGTACTATTACTTACGTCAATGGCGATGGTGACCGTATTAATTATAAAAACGGTAATTACTATACCATTTGCTTGAATGGCAAGAAAGACTATATTAATGACGCCACCCCTTCTGCCAATGCTGGTCATATGGAAATTTCTCTTGATGAGGCTCTCCAAGAAGGTGACGAGATTAACATCACTGCTTATATCAATAAGAATTCCAGTTCTAAAGCAAGTGCATATATCCTTATCGGTTCAACAGGAATTGATGGAACGGAATATGGCGATAATGCAAATATTGGTCTGTCTACCCCCGGAGTGATTACCACCACTACAACAAAAGTGCCTTCTGCAGCCGCAGGAAATAAGATGGTAAAGTTGTCCCGCTCAGTAGCGAGTACCAACCTCTTTATAACCAAGCTGACTATCACCCGTCCCGATGCAAGTGCGCCCACGTTGAGCGTTGACAACAAGACACTCACATTGCCACTTGCTCCTGCAGTCTTGTCTAATTCGGCTAAGTTTAAATTGACTGGGGAAAATCTGACCGACGGAACTTATAGCCTGACAACTTCCAACTTGGCGGGTCTTAGTGTTTCGCCTGAAAGCTTCACTGTCACAGACGGAAAGGTTGAACAGGAATTCACCGTCACTTTTACCTCTGAAAATGATGTTACCCTGACCTCTGCCACGATTACTGCAGCTGCTGACGGCGTTTCTGCCAGCGTTACCGTGAATTGCTCTGCTATTACTACTCCTTATACTCCGATTTCGGTCAGTGAGGCTACCACTTGGGATTTTACGAAACTAGCTAACACTCTTGATCTTAGTAACATGACTCCAAAGCATAATACAGAGACAATACTATTTGCAAATCTTAATGGATTGATATCTTTCAACGAGAATTTCCCTATTGAACTGGCTCAAACGATTTCTTTTGAGGGACAATTCCCCTGTCGTAGTGGATATGCTCAGAATGGTGCACTCACGTTCAATATTACTGTCCCAGGAACAGTAGAGGTGGAGTTCTCAAATACGGGCGGCAGTAATAAGGACCGTTATGTGCTGGTGACCGATGCTGATGGTGACAAAAAAGGTAAGGTGGAGGCTGATGGTACCACCCATCGTACAGAAAGCTTCGATGTCGCTGCCGGCGACATAACTATTAAGGGTATTGCTGGCACTGAAGGTGGATCAAATGCCCTTCGCTTCTTCACGATTAAGTTCACTCCGAAAGCTGTAGAACCTGCCACTGAGCCTAACGTCATCACCGTTACCGATGCCATCACTGACGGTGAGTTCTTCTACACCACATTCAGCAGCAACGAAGCTCTGGACTTCACAGGCATAGAGGGCATTACCGCTTATGTTGGCAAAAAGAAGAGTGATTTTGGCGAAGTGAACATCTTGGCACTGACCCCAGTAGAGAAAGTTCCAGCTAATACTGGTCTTTTTGTTAAGGCTGAGGCAACAGGCAAGTACACTATTCCTTTCGCAGAGGGCAGTGTTGATGATGTAGCAAATGATCTTCTTGTAGCGTCAAAGGATTTGGATTTATTTAATGCGGTAACTACCAGTTCTTATGGAGATTTTGTGGCTGGTCCTGTTGTTTTAGGGAAAAAGACTGTCGGGTTTTATGATTGGTCTACTTCAGAGTATGATGAAAAAGAAATAGTGGCTTTTTTCCCGGCAACAAAGCCTGAATCCACTGGTACAGATATCTTATCAGCAGGAACGGTATATCTGCCTTTAGATGCAGCTACAGATTCTCAAGATGATTGTTTCTTGTCTTCATTCTATGTAGAGTTGGAGTATCCTGCTGTAGCAGGTGGCTCAGTAGAAAACATTGCTGCCCTGAAAGCTATTGAGGAATCATCAATTGTTGAGCTTACTCTTACGAATGCTGTTGTTACGCAGTCGAAGTATGACGAGGACAACTTAATTGACGCAATTGTGATAGAAGACGCTTCGGGTGCTCTACGCTTAACCAAACAGCAACTCTCAACGGTACTTCAGGTTGGCCAGACTCTGAACGGTAAGATTACTGTGACAGTTAATGTAATTGATCTTTCTTCGTTAGGATTGGGCGTGGACTATAGTTACACCATCTCAGACGCGTCGATTACGTCTATTGCTTACGCTGCTTATGGTATACCTGGCGATGTCACCATTACTGATGGAACTGCCGAGCCTAAGGCAATAACGGATGAAACAATATATGAATGGATGTATGATTATGACTGGCGTTATGTCAGCCTTGCCAATGTTTCATTTACTACTCAAAATGAGGTAGGTGGCAATGGTGTCATTACAATAGAGGATTTAGGATTGGACATAACTGTTCTAGATGCTGACCTTATGATTACTGAATGGCCTGCTGATGGAAGTATTGTAACAGTTGAAGGATTTTTGTGTGACTATATCGGCAGTTCTGTTGATTATATCTTCCAACCCACTAAAATTACCGTTGCTACTCCCACTACCGTTGCCGTTACCGTCGGCCCCGACGGCTATGCCACCTTCTCCTGCGACAAGGCGCTTGACTTTACCGATTCGGGCATCAAGGCATACAGAGCTGTTTTGGATGGTAAGAACATAACTTTCTCTGAGGTTCAGCAGGTGCCTGCCAATACTGGTGTGCTGCTCTATGCTGAGGGTGGCGCAACCGAGGACATCAACATCGCCAATGGCGGTACACTGGGAGCTATGCAGAATAGCCTTGAGGCTTCTACCGCTGATATGGGTGGAACCTCTCTCGCCGGCTGCTACATCCTCTCGAAGGTGAACGGCCAGATTGGTTTCTACAAGGCCAGCTCTAATGCTACACTCGCTGCAGGAAAGGCCTACTTCCCTGCTGCTGCTGTTGACGGTGCCCGCATCATCCTGCCCGGTCAGGAGGCTACCAGCATCCGCTCGATTGAGACAGCCGAGAAGGATGCCGAGATCTACAACCTGCAGGGTCAGCGTGTCAAGAAGGCTGCCAAGGGTCTGAACATCATCAACGGACGCAAGGTGATTATCAGATAATGTGACTACGTATTTCACAGTTTTAACCAATAATAGAACGAAAGATTATGGAAAAGAAAATCTATATGACACCCGAAGTGGAGGTGCTCAGCACTGAAACCGAAAACCTGCTTGCCGGCTCACCGCTGATCGACCTTGAAGGGGGCACAGGCACGCTAAGCGACGATGAGACTGACGGCCCTGGAATGAGCC
>JAEEGH010006646.1_pt1 | contig 28175 bp, 24 predicted proteins | sample 9134181 | NCBI WGS metagenome assembly JAEEGH01 (sample SAMN16246544, study PRJNA631951) | gut metagenome | biome: gut microbiome; feature: rumen; material: DP-attached | host: Bos | place: Iran: Karaj | collected 2018-10 | reverse complement strand
AGAATGAATGGATATTCCTTCTTCAATCATATGCATGTACTTCAAACATTCTGCCAAACCATGTTTCTTTCTTTTTGACATAATAAACCCCGAAAGTTTTTTGTCTAACTTTCGGGGTTCAGATCATTCACGGAGAACCCTTTTTTTATTTGAGCAGGCGCTGGACAGTGGATTTGATGTTCTGCTGGGCGACTTCTGGCTTCATGGCTTCCTCTAAGGGCAATCCTGGGGGATTGATGCATTCCACATGGGCGAAGCCTGCATCGAGCAACTGCTGACGATCGCCGATACGACCTGCTATGAGGGCCACAGGCACCTGATGGCACTTGGCACTCTGAAGGATGCCGAAGGGCAACTTACCCATCAAAGTCTGACGATCGGCAGAGCCCTCGCCTGTAATGACGAGTGAGGCATCCTGCAACAGCGACTCAAAGCCGACGGCCTCTAACAGCAGTTCGATGCCTGAACGACAAGCGGCATTCATGTATTGCAGGAAGGCATAGCCGAGACCGCCTGCGGCGCCTGCACCGGGCTCGTTCTGACGATCGAAGCCGAAGTGCTTGGCAGAGAGGTCGGCAAAGTGCTGGGCGATGGAGTCGAGTTCTTGTACCATCTCGGGGGTGGCTCCTTTCTGAGGGGCAAAGACATGGGCTGCGCCCTCTGGCCCGCAGAGGGGATTGGTGACATCGGTGGCAATGGTGAAACGCACATCCTGAAGTTCGGTGATGTCATCCCAAGTGCCCTGTTGGGCAAAGGCATCGATGATGGCACGCAACATGCCCTTACCGCAGTCGCTGGTGGCACTGCCACCAAGACCGACAATGATCTCCTTACACCCTCGGCGCACGGCATCGACTATAAGCTGACCCGTGCCGTAGCTGGTGGCTACCATCGGATTACGCTCCTCTGACGTGAGCAGCGGAAGTCCGCTGGCCTGGGCAATCTCCACGACGGCGGTCTGATCCTTGACGAGATACTGGGCCTCGATCCAACGCATCAGTGGATCGCGGACGGACTTAGTGATCAACTCGCCACCAATGGCGGCATGATAGGCTGAAAGCCACCCTTCTCCCCCATCGCTGACGGGCATCTGAACCACTTTGGCATCTGCCGAAACTGACAGGACGCCATCGGCTGCCGACTGGTTGGCAAGGGCGGATGAGAGGCAGCCTTTGAAGGAATCAATAGCAATAATTATGTTCATAATGCAAAATTATACAATAAATTTTAAACTTCAAATTTCTTTTGCAGATTTCTTTCATTTTTGAGCAATTTTTCCCGTTTTCTTTGTACCTTTGCACGCGACAAAAAAGAAATCAATCGTCAAACAACTAAAAATAATATGAAGAAAGAACTGAAGAAGGTGTTGGTGCTCGGTTCGGGTGCCTTGAAAATCGGACAGGCCGGTGAGTTTGACTACTCAGGTTCACAGGCATTGAAAGCCCTCCGCGAAGAGGGTATCAAGAGCGTACTCGTTAACCCCAACATCGCTACCATCCAGACCAGTGAGGGTATTGCAGACAAGGTGTATTTCCAACCCGTGAATACACATTTCGTAACCGAAATCATCAAGAAGGAGCGCCCCGACGGCATCCTGCTGGCATTCGGTGGACAGACTGCCCTGAACTGCGGTACGGAGCTCTATCTGAACGGCACCTTAAAAGAATATGGTGTAGAGGTATTAGGTACGAGCGTAGAGGCTATCATGAACACAGAAGACCGCGACCTCTTCGTGAAGAAGCTGGGCGAGGTGGATCTGAAAGTGCCTGTGAGTCACGCTGTGGAGTCGATGGAGGATGCCCTGAAGGCAGCCCACGAGATCGGCTTCCCGATCATGATCCGTTCGGCTTACGCCCTGGGTGGTCTCGGTTCTGGTATCTGTCCCGACGAGAAGCGCTTCATCGAATTGGCAGAGTCGGCCTTCACCTTCGCGCCGCAGATCCTTGTGGAAGAGAGTCTGAAGGGCTGGAAGGAGATTGAGTTCGAGTGCATCCGCGACGCCAACGACCGTTGCTTCACGGTGGCCTCGATGGAGAACTTCGACCCCCTCGGCATCCACACGGGTGAGAGTATCGTGGTAGCACCGACCTGTTCACTGCGTGAGGATCAGGTGAAGATGCTGCAGGAGATCACCATCAAGTGTGTGAAGCACCTGGGCATCGTGGGTGAGTGTAACATTCAGTTCGCTTTCAACGCTGAGACCAACGACTACCGTATCATCGAGATCAACGCCCGCTTGAGCCGCTCTTCTGCCCTCGCCTCTAAGGCTACAGGTTATCCCCTCGCCTTCGTGGCAGCGAAGATCGCCCTCGGCTATACGCTGGATCAGATCGGTGAGATGGGTACGACCTCATCAGCCTACGTGGCTCCGAGCCTCGACTATATGATCTGTAAGATACCCCGCTGGGACCTCACCAAATTTGCCGGTGTGAGCCGTCAGATCGGTTCTTCCATGAAGTCTGTGGGTGAGATCATGAGTATCGGCCGCAGCTTCGAGGAGATGATGCAGAAAGGTCTGCGTATGATTGGTCAGGGTATGCACGGCTTCGTGGGCAACGACCACACGAAGTTCGACAACCTCGACGAGGAGTTGGCTAATCCGACCGACCTACGTATCTTCGCCATCGCCCAGGCACTGGAAGAAGGTTACACCGTGGAACGTATCGAGGAACTGACGAAGATCGACATCTGGTTCCTGGAGCGCTTGAAGCACATTGTGGATCTGAAGCATGAGCTGCTGAAGTACAATGCCCTTGAGGAGCTGCCCGACGAGCTGCTGCTGGAGGTGAAGCGTTGTGGATTCAGTGACTTCCAGATTGCCCGTTTCGTGCTGAAGTCGCAGAAGACGAATATGGAGAAGGAGAACCTGCAGGTGCGTAAATATCGTAAGCAGAAGGGCATCGTTCCCTCTGTGAAGCGTATCCCGACAGTGGCCTCAGAGAATCCTGAACTGACGAACTACCTCTACTTCACCTACACCCACGTGCCTGCTTTTGGCAATCCCGAGGGTGAGAAGTATCAGGCTGCCCACGACATTAATTATTATAATAATGAGAAGTCGGTGGTGGTTCTGGGTTCCGGTGCCTACCGCATCGGTTCGTCGGTGGAGTTCGACTGGTGTTCAGTGAATGCCATCAACACTGCCCGCAAACTGGGTTACAAGAGTATCATGATCAACTACAACCCCGAGACAGTATCTACCGACTACGATATGTGTGACCGTCTGTACTTCGACGAGCTGTCACTGGAGCGCGTGCTCGACGTGATCGACCTGGAGCAGCCCCGTGGTGTGATCGTGTCTGTGGGTGGTCAGATTCCTAACAACCTCGCCATGAAACTGTACCGTCAGGGTGTGCCCGTACTGGGAACCAGTCCTGTGGATATCGACCGCGCCGAGAACCGCGACAAGTTCTCTGCCATGCTCGACAAGCTGGGTATCGACCAGCCTTCTTGGCAGGCGCTGACCTCTTTCGACGATGTGAAGACGTTTGTGGATAAGGTGGGTTATCCCGTACTGGTACGTCCGTCGTATGTGCTCTCTGGTGCTGCGATGAACGTGTGCTACGATGAGGAGGAGCTGCACCGCTTCCTGAACATGGCTACGGAGGTATCGAAGGAATTCCCCGTGGTGGTATCGAAGTTCATGACGGAAACGAAGGAGATCGAGTTCGACGCCGTAGCCGACAAGGGCGAGGTGATCGAGTATGCCATCTCTGAGCATGTGGAGTATGCCGGTGTGCACTCTGGTGACGCTACGATGGTGTTCCCCGCCCAGCACATCTACTTCTCTACCATCCGACAGATTAAGAAGATTGCCCATAAGATCGCTGCCGAGCTGAACATCAGCGGTCCGTTCAATATCCAGTTCCTGGCTAAGAACCGCGAGGTGAAGGTAATCGAGTGTAACCTCCGCGCCTCTCGTTCGTTCCCCTTCGTATCAAAGATCCTGAAGCGTAACTTCATCGAGACGGCTACGAAGATCATGTTGGATGCACCGTATCAGAAACCAGAGAAGAGCGAGTTCGACATCGACCGCATCGGTGTGAAGGCCTCACAGTTCTCATTCGCCCGTCTGCAGAACGCAGACCCTGTGCTGGGTGTGGATATGAGCTCTACGGGTGAGGTCGGTTGCTTGGGTGACGACCTGAACGAGGCACTGCTGAACTCACTGATTGCTACAGGCTACTCAATTCCGAAGGATGCCGTACTGATCTCTTCTGGTGGCGCTAAGGGTAAGGTGTCTCTGCTCGAGCCCGCTCAGCAGTTGGCTAAGAAGGGTTACACCATCTATGCGACTGCCGGTACCGCCAAGTTCTTCAACGACAACGGCGTGAAAGCTGTAGCAGTGGCTTGGCCTGATGAGGAAGGCGACAACAACGTGATGGATCTGATCTCACAGCATAAGGTGGGCTTGGTGATCAACGTGCCGAAGAACCACACCAGCCGTGAGCTGACCAATGGTTACAAGATCCGTCGTGGTGCCATCGATCACAATATTCCTCTGATGACGAATGTGCGTCTGGCAAAGGCTTTCATCGAGGCCTTCACCGCCATGAGTCTCGAAGATGTGAAGATCAAGAGCTGGCAGGAGTATAACAACTAAAGTTTTTCCCCGCGGCGCGAGGAAAATCCTTCAGTATGACTGACGAGTATAAAACGATTAAGACCGAAGGCGAGGGCTACTACACTGAGAAGCGGAGCAAGTTCCTCGCCTTCGCTCATCATGTGACGTCGGTGGAGGACATCAAGGAGCTGCTGGCGGGGTATCGGAAGAAGTACTATGATGCGCGCCATGTGTGCTATGCCTACATGCTGGGCCCTGAGCGCACGGAGTTCAGAGCCAACGATGACGGAGAGCCCTCATCGACAGCCGGAAAACCGATACTCGGACAGATCAACAGCAATGAACTGACGGATATCCTGATTGTGGTGGTGCGCTATTATGGGGGTGTAAATCTCGGTACCAGCGGACTGATCGTGGCTTATCGTGAGGCAGCTTCAGACGCCATTGCCCACTGCGAGATAGAGACGCGTCAGGTGGAGGAAGTCATCACCTATACTTTCGCCTACCCCATGATGAATGATGTGATGCGGATCGTGAAGGAGATGCAGCCAAGGATCATCTCGCAGACGTATGACAACACCTGCGAGATTAAGTTAGGCATCCGCAAGAGTGAGGCGGAACAATTGAGAAACCGCTTGGAGAAACTTACTTTTGAATAATTTTCGCAAGTTTCCAATAATTCTTTTGGTGGTATCGGGATTTTGTATTACCTTTGCAAACGCTTAATCAGCAACGTACAATACAATCGGAAGGTTGGCAGAGTGAACGATCGCGCTGGACTCGAAATCCGGTATACCCTTTTAGGGTATCGGGGGTTTGAATCCCTCACCTTCCGCAAAAGTAACAGTTTATAAGTTAGATATATTTTGAGAAAGAAAGAGGCTCGTCGTGATGACGGGCCTCTCTTCATTTATCATTTGATGGCGGTATTACTTGATGGCGGCAGCGATGATCTCAGCCATCTTGGCTACACCCTTCTCATTAGGATGGATACCATCGGGCTGTATTAGTTCCTCATCATTCAGCATCAGCGTATGCAGATCGATCAGCTTAAAGCCATGCTGACGAGCCACTTCCTTCTGGATGGGAATCACACCATTGACGATGATGGAATCGTTGATATTCCAAGAGTCCTTGAAAGCTGGGATCGGTGTGCAGAGGAAGATCTTCGCGTTACCAAGCGCCTTGATCATCTGCTCCAGATCCTGCTTGAACTCAGCCGAGTGTTTCCAGTTCTGGGGTTTGGTATCGTTGGTACCTAATTTGATGATGGCAATATCGGGTTTGAAAGCCTGTGCATCGCGCCAAGCCTGTTCATTCATATAGGCCACATCCCCCTTATTCAGCATCGTGCGACCACTCACGCCGAAGTTCTTCACCCAGTAGCCGTCGCCCAGAGTCTTCTGCAGCAGGGCAGGATAACCATACTGAGAAGCCATCTCAATGCCATGTCCATCGGTGATACTGTTTCCGATACAAGCCACACGGATGGCATCGGGCTTAGGTGTCTGAAGGTTCTTCAGCCAATTGCCGAGGTCTTCGAGCAGCAGGTCGTGATACTTAAACCAAGGGCCGAAGCCGAAACCATGATCACCTGTGGGATAGACATGCATCGTACACTCGTTACCCGCATTACGCATCGCCTTATAGTATTCCAGTCCGTTGGTGACGAAAGGTACGAGACGGTCATCGCTGGCAGTAATGACGATAGCAGGCGGTGTGAGATGACGGCGCACGGCATTCATCGTCGAGAAGTCGCGTACGAGGTCAGGATTCTTCTGTCCCTCCTCACCCAGGAAGTTCACGCACGACCACTTGTGGGATACCCGCTCATCCATCGAGATGACAGGATAGAACAGAATCGTGAAGTCTGGACGCAGATCGAACTCGGAATGGGTAGAGATGACGGATGCCAGATGGCCACCTGCCGAGAAGCCCATGATACCTACATCATGAGGATTGATGCCCCAGACAGCTGCGGAGTCGCGAACGATACGGATACCTTTCCAGACATCGCCCATCGGCAACGTGCGATCACCATTAGGCAGACGATAGTTCACCACGAAATAGGCGATACCCTGCTGGTTGAGCCAGTCGGAAGCCAGATAGCCCTCATGTCCGTTAGAGAGTACAGAGTAGCCACCACCAGGCACACCCACAATGGCTTTGCCTGAAGGGGTCTCCGGAAGGAAGCACACCATCTGTGCCTTCCCGTCGTCAGTCAGATCGAGGGTAAACTTCCTCGAAGTCTGGGCCTGAGCCGTCATGCCGACGAGCAACAGACCAAATAACATCCATCTCTTCATAGATCGTGTTAGTTTTAAAAATATGTGTTAGCTCAATTTGTGGATCACCAGTCCGGAACGCAACTTCGGCTCAAACCAGGTAGCCTTCGGCGGCATGATCTTGCCTGAATCAGCGATATCCATGATCTGCTGCATCGAGACGGGATAGAGTGCCAAGGCTGCACGCATCTCACCAGAATCCACACGACGCTTCAGTTCTTTCAGACCACGCAGGCCTCCCACAAAGTCAATGCGCTGTGAAGAGCGCAGATCACCGATGTTCAGAATCTCATCGAGAATCAGACGACTGGAGATATCGACATCGAGTACACCGATGGGATCCGAGTTGTCGTAGGTACCCTCCTTCGCCTTCAGACTGAACCAGTGCTGATCCAGATAGAGCGAGAACTCATGGAGCTGCTGGGGCTTGTAGATCTCCGTACCCTTATCCTCTACAATGAAGTTCACCTGCAGGGCAGCGAGGAACTCTTCCGACGACATGCCGTTCAGATCCTTCACCACACGGTTGTAATCGAGGATGGTGAGCTGAGAGGCCTGGAAGCACACTGCCATGAAGTAGTTGTACTCCTCAGTGCCTTGGTGGTTGGGGTTCTGCTTCTGTTTCTCTGCACCCACGAGGGCTGCAGCTGCAGAACGGTGATGTCCGTCGGCGATATAGAGCGATGGCATCTTGGCAAACTCCTCCGTGATGGTTTGCATATCGGCAGCATCGGAGATCACCCAGAACTGATGACGGAAACCGTCAATCGGTGCGATGAAGTCGTATTCGGGTTCAGTGGCGGCATAACGCATGATCAGTGCGTTAAGCACGCTGTTGTCGGGATAGGCAAAGAACACGGGTTCGATGTTAGCGTTGTTCACACGCACATGCTTCATACGATCCTCTTCCTTATCGCGACGAGTAAGCTCGTGCTTCTTGATGCGACCTGCCATATAGTCGTCGGTATGAGCACATACCACCAGACCATACTGGGTCTTCCCATTCATCGTCTGTGCATAGATATAATAATGATCCTGCGCGTCCTGCACCAGCCAACCCTTATCCTGGAACTTCTTGAAGTTCTCGGCAGCCTTCTCATACACTTTGGGATCGTACTCTGAGGTGCCTACAGGGAAGTCAATCTCGGGTTTGATGATATGATAGAGACTCATCTCATTGTCGCCAGCCTCGGCACGAGCCTCTTCACTGTCGAGCACGTCGTAAGGACGGCTCTCTACTTTCTCCACCAAGTCCTTTGGCGGACGAATACCTTTAAAGGGTTTAATAATTGCCATGAATTATATGAAAGATTAAAGTTTAAACATTAAAGATTAAAGGTTGACCTTGATTTTTTCAATCATTTCGGCATACTCCGCATCAGAGAGATACACCTTACCAGGATTCATCTGGAACACACCGCCGTAATCGGGGCCATCCACATACTTCGGAGCCAAATGGAAGTGCAGATGCGAGAGCTTATCGCTATAGGCACCATAGTTGATCTTCTCGGGATTGAAAGCCTTCTGCATGGCACGGGTCACACGAGCCACATCTGCCATGAAGGCATTACGGTCAGCATCGCTCAACTCATTCAGATCGTTCACATGATCCTTATAAGCCACGAGGCAACGACCATGATAAGTCTGCTCCTTAAAAAGAAAAGCACGAGACACTGACAGTTCACATATCTCAATCATCAGATCGTGGAGCGTCTGGTTGTTGGTGCAGTAAAGACACTGCTTGGGGTCACTTTGCATAATACTTGGTTTTAAAGTTTCTGAATAATTAGGTGCAAAATTACACAAAAGTTCTGAATTTGCAAAAACTTTCTAATTATTAATGCCTTATTTCATAAATTAATTGTAATTTTGCAACCAAAATAACTATTAAACTTTATGTGTATGAAGAAAACTCTACTTTTTGTTTGTGGACTGCTGATGTGCATGAGCACACAGGCAGGCGATTTTGAGAAAGCTAAAGACGCCGTTACGAACATGGGCGTAGGCTGGAATCTGGGTAATACCCTTGATGCCAACGATGGATCCAAGACCTGGACTACAACAGAGCAGCATGAAACCTGTTGGGGACAACCTGTTACAAAGCCAGAGCTGATGAAGATGATGGCAGAAGCAGGCTTCAATACGATCCGTGTACCAGTTACATGGTATCAGGAGATGGATGCTAACGGTAAGGTTAATGATGCCTGGATGAAACGTGTGAAGGAAGTTGTTGATTATGTTATCGACAATGGCATGTACTGCATCCTGAATGTCCATCACGACACAGGTGCCGATAGCAACACCTTCAAATCTTGGTTGAAGGCATCTAGTAAAAACTACACCGCCAACAAGGACAAGTATGAATATCTGTGGAAACAGATTGCCGAGACGTTCAAAGACTATGACGACCATCTGCTTTTCGAGGCTTACAACGAGATGCTTGATGAAAAAAGCACTTGGAACGAGCCTGTTGACAAAACCGATGGATATAAGGCTATCAACGACTATGCCAAGAGTTTCGTAACAACTGTTCGAAATACTGGTGGCAATAATAAGGATCGTAACCTGATCGTTAACACCTATTCTGCCAGCAGCAAGCCTGACGCCATGAAAAATCTGAATCTGCCAGAAGAGGGCAATCATATCATCTTCCAGATTCACAGCTATCCTAACTGGCAGACTAAAAGTAACGCAAAAAATGAAATCGACAACCTGATCAGTAATATCAAAAAAAATCTGCTGAACAGGGCGCCTGTCATTATTGGTGAATATGCCACCTTTACCACATGGCCTTCGGATATCGATTATTACAATACGAATCGTGAGGTAGCCCTCTACGCCATGGACTACTTAATTCAGGAGACCAAGAAGGCAGGTGTCGGCACCTGCTATTGGATGGGACTCTCGGATGGAACCTACCGCACCCTACCCGTCTTCCATCAGCCTGATCTTGCTCAGACCCTCATCAAAGCCTACTATGGCAGCATCGAGGGTTATAAATATCCTACAGTTGATGATTTCGACATTGTGTATGATATTAGCTATGAAAAATTATGGGGAGAAGCGTTTCTCTATGGTGCCTCGACCCCACTGAAACTCAGTGATTACAAAGGGCTTCGTTTGGAACTTGATAAAGACGGTTATAACGAAAAACTGCAGGTTAAACTCTATGGTAAAACCGACGGAAAGGAAGATTACATCCCTGTCTCAGGAACTGCCACCACCGTTAACTTCGCTGATTCACAGGACAAAATAGGCGATGCGATCAGTAAGATCACCCTACAGACAACTATCGAAGAGGCACAAACAGTCAAGGTATTGAAGGCCACACTGATTAAGGCCGATGATAGTGAGTCGAATTGTGATATCAGTGTTTATTGGGGATGTACTATTACTTCCGAGGCTACACCGAAACCCACTGGCATCCGTGCTATTCCCATGAATAAAGTGGCATCTGATGGCGCCATCTATAATCTCAGAGGACAACGCATCCTGAAGCCGCAGAAAGGTTTCTATATCCAAGACGGTAAAACGCACATTGCCAAATAACAATAATAAAGCCTCCCGATTTGGGAGGCTTTTCTTTTTTATTCAACTATTAAATTTCTCTGGTTTACTTGTTCACCTGGAACTTGGTGTCACCATCCTTGAAGAAGGCGTTGATCTGCTTGGCGGCAGCAATACCGGCATTGATATTAGCCTCGGCAGTCTGGGCACCCATCTTCTTCGGTGTTGAGAAGTAACGACCCTCGAACTTCAGGAACTCATCGTTGGCATCGGGCATGATGTCGGTAACGAACTTCAGATCCTCACGCTCAGCCATCAGTTTGATGAGCTCAGGCTCATTGATAACTTCCTTACGGGCTGTGTTCACCAGTACACCACCCTTCTTCAACTTACCAACGAGTGCGTAGTTGATGCTCTGCTTGGTCTCTGGGGTTGCAGGGATATGCAGTGAAACAACATCACAGGTCTCGAAGAGGGCGTCCTGATTAGCAACTGCATGAACACCAGCCTTCTCGATCACTTCTGCAGGGCAGAATGCATCGTAAGCATAAACGTCCATACCGAAGCCCTTGGCGATGCGGGCCACGTTGCGACCTACATTACCGAAAGCGAGGATACCCAGCTTCTTACCGAGCAGCTCTGAACCGCTCTTACCATTGTAGAAGCCACGAACAGCCATCACCAGCAGACCGAATACGAGTTCTGCTACGGCATTGGCGTTCTGACCCGGAGTGTTCTCTGCTACGACATTGTGGGCGGTAGCGGCGGCGAGATCGATGTTATCGTAACCAGCACCTGCACGAACTACGATCTTCAACTGCTTGGCAGCATCGAGAACCTCTGCATCCACCTTATCTGAACGGATAATCATGGCGTCGGCATCCTTCACTGCATCCAGCAGCTGAGCCTTCTCTGTGTATTTCTCGAGCAGCACGAGCTCATTGCCTGCTGCCTCAATCTCTGCTTTGATACCATTCACAGCGGCTGCTGCAAACGGTTTCTCTGTTGCAACTAATACTTTCATGATACCTTATTAATTAATGATTAGCCTCAAATTCCTTCATGCAAGCTACGAGTGCATTGCATCCCTCGATGGTCTGAGCGTTATAGCAAGAAGCACGGAAACCACCAACACTGCGGTGACCCTTCACACCAACCATACCCTTAGAAACGGCGAAGTCGAGGAAGTCCTTCTCCAACTCCTTATACTCATCAGCCATCACGAAGCAGAGGTTCATGACAGAACGGTCCTCAACATTGGCAGTACCACGGAACATCTTGTTGCGGTCGATCTCACCATAGACGATCTCTGCACGCTGCTGAGCCAGCTTGTCCATAGCTGCAACACCACCCTGAGCCTTGATCCAACGGAGGTTCTCGAGAGCACAGTAGATGGGTACTACAGGAGGCGTGTTGAACATTGAGCCCTTATCCACGTGTGTGCGGTAGTCGAGCATCGTAGGAATCTCACGGGGAGCACGACCCAGCTTCTCATCCTTCAGGATAATGATGGTCACACCAGCCATAGCGAGGTTCTTCTGAGCACCGGCATAGATAGCGTCGTATTTGCTCACGTCAACAGGACGGCTCATGATATCCGATGACATATCGGCAATCAGGGGAACATTGACATCCAGGTCCTTGCGGATCTCAGTACCATAGATCGTATTATTTGTGGTGATGTGCAGATAGTCTGCATCTGCAGGCACCGTCCAGTCTTTCGGAATGAAGGTGTAGTTGGCATCAGCTGAAGAAGCCACCTCTACTACCTCACCGAAAAGTTTTGCTTCCTTCATAGCCTTCTTGGCCCAAACACCAGTGTTCAGGTAAGCAGCCTTCTTAATCAGGAAGTTGAAAGGAATCATGCAGAATTCCAGACTGGCACCACCGCCGAGGAAGATCACTGAGTAACCCTCGGGAATGTCGAGCAGCTCCTTAACCAGAGCAACTGCCTCATCTACGACGGGCTGGAAATCCTTTGCACGGTGGCTGATCTCCATCAGAGAAAGACCAGAACCATTGAAATCAAGACACTGTTGAGCGGTCTTCTCAATCACCTCACGTGGAAGCATAGAGGGACCTGCATTAAAGTTGTACTTCTTCATTTTGATTGTTATTTTATAATGTTAATACGTTCTTGTTTCTGAAAAACGCTGCGAAATTACACTTTTTATTTCATTCGACCAAATTTTTGAGCAGGAATTCACAAAAATAAAGCATTTTCTTTCATTTTGTCAACTCGACATATCAGTTCTTTTACAACTTTGGTGCAAAGTTACAAAGAAAAACGCAGATAGAAGAAGTTTTATCCCGTTAGTTTTTGCCCTTTTTAGATTTTTTACCTTTTAACTTTTTTGCCTTTTTACTTTTATGATTACCTTTGCATTCGTTATGACTCAAAAGCAACATCAGATTATCATCAGTCTCGCCTCGAATGAGAACCAGGAGGCGAACCTTCAGGCAGCCAGGACACAACTGACCCAGCTGCTCTCCGAGGTGCATTTCACCTCAGCCATCTGGACGGAACCCGTCAATTGTATCCGAAAAGAGCCCTACCTCAACCAACTCTGCAGGGGTACAACGGCTTTCAGCATGAATCTGCTTTGCGAGGTGCTAAAAGAGACGGAGAAACGGTTAGGTCGCACCCATAACGAAGACGGCATCGTGGCAATCGATCTCGATTTATTGCAATACGATGAGGAGCAACATCACCTGAGAGACTGGAGTAGAAACTACGTAAAGGATTTAATGAAAGAATTATGAAGAAAATATTGGCTGTCAGCCTTTTATTATTTTTATCAATATCTTCAAATGCACAGCGTTTTGAGGATTATTTCGAGGATCGTACCCTCCGTCTTGACTATACGTTTGCGGGAGATCATGAGCAATCAAGCATCTATGTTGATGAGCTGGTAACCCTACCTCGTTGGTATGGTAAGCGCCAGCATCTGAATGAGGTACCATTACGAGGTAACGGACAAATCATCATGCGACCTCACGGGAAGGACGAGATCATTTTTCGCCACTCTTTCTCTACACTCTTCCAGGAATGGATGGCTACCGAAGAGGCCAAACACACAAAGAAATCGTTTGAGAATGTCTTCCTCGTACCTTTCCCCAAGGATACCGTTGAAATCACAGTAGAGCTCTATGACTACCACGATGAAACGGCAGTTTCAATGACTCATACCGTTGTGCCTACAGACATTCTGATCCGTCAGGCAGGAAAGCGCGATGTCACCCCATACGACGTACTGCATCAGGCTGCTGACACCACCCGCTGCATCCGTATCGCCTTTGTGGCTGAAGGATACACAGCCGATGAAATGGACCGTTACATCTCCGACTGTCAGAAGGCCATCGGCTCTCTCTTCAATCACGAGCCGTTCAAATCGATGCAAGACCGTTTCAGCATCATTGCCCTCAAGTCGGTATCGGAGGAATCGGGCACCAGCGAGCCTGCCAAAGGCATCTGGAAGAATACGGTCCTCGGTTCCCACTTCGATACATTTTATAGCGACCGCTACCTCACGACGCTCCACTTGAAGCAGTTACACAATGTTTTGGCAGGTACGCCCTATGAGCATATCATCATCCTCGTGAATACCGAGCACTATGGCGGAGGCGGTATCTACAACTCCTATAACCTCTGTTATACAGGAGGCAAGCACTTTCTACCTGTCGTCGTGCATGAATTCGGCCATTCCTTCGGAGGTCTGGGTGATGAGTATGGCTATGGCAATGACGACCCGATCTATTTTGCCGATACAGAACCCTGGGAGCCGAATCTGACCACCCAGCACCATTTCATCGGAAAATGGGAGGATCTGGTGAAAGAAGGTAAGGCCGGTCTCATCGAAGGTGGCGGCTATCTCACCAAAGGTGTATGGCGCGGATACGAGAACTGCCGTATGCGCACGAACGAAGAACCAGAGTTCTGCCTGATCTGTCGTCGGGCTCTTACCCGTCTCATCGATTTCTATACCAAACCTGATACCGACGAATGATTCAAGAAATAACTGCCCTCTCCGACCCTCGTCTGGCAATCTTCGCCTCACTTACCGAAGCCCAGTTGCGTAATCGGCTTGATCCCTCGCGTGGTATCTTCATTGCCGAGAGTCCGAAGGTGATCCGTGTGGCTCTGCAGGCAGGCTACGAGCCTCAGGCACTGCTCTGCGAACGGAAGCATATTACGGGTGATGCCGCCGATATCATTGCCAACTGCAGCGATATACCTATTTATACAGGAGCGCGCGAACTGTTGGCACAGCTGACAGGCTATACCCTCACCAGAGGGGTACTCTGTGCGATGCACCGTCGTCCTGAGCCGCCTGTGGCCGAAGTCATCGGGAAGGCACGCCGGATCGTTGTTATCGATGGTGTCGTGGATACCACGAATATCGGTGCCATCTTCCGTTCTGCAGCGGCCTTAGGCATCGATGCCGTCCTACTCACGCGGAATGCCTGCGACCCCTTGAACCGTCGGGCTGTACGTGTCTCCATGGGGAGTGTGTTCCTGGTGCCTTGGACTTGGCTCGATGATTACGCCACCCTTCATAACCTCGGTTTCACCACAGCCGCCATGGCATTAACCGACGATTCCATCGCCATTGACGACCCTCGGTTAAAGCAAACCGAGAAGCTTGCCATCATCATGGGAACAGAGGGAGACGGCTTACCCGCACAGACCATCCGCGATGCAGACTATGTCATCCGCATCCCAATGTCCCATCAGGTTGATTCCCTGAACGTGGCTGCCGCTGCTGCAGTAGCCTTCTGGGAACTGGCCCGTAAATAAATCCAATGTTTAGAGAGAGTCTATGTTGTCTGCATAGATCTTCGTGGCTTCAGGTCCGCGTTCGTCGTCGCTCATATCGATCTTCGGATGAATCTCCATCGGCTCCAGATTGATACCAATACGATTCAGGTTCTGGTTGGTATATGTCAGTTGCGCCCCAAACAGACAGATAGTCCACGAGAACTGCACCCAGAGCATAAACAACGGCAGCGCCGCAAATGAACCATAGATAGCGTTATAGCCCGTCACCCAGATCTGCGCGTAAATATAGAAAAGTTGTAAGACATGCATAGCCAGACCCGCCAGGATACCTGGTACGATGGCACATGATAACTTCACCTTCGTATTCGGCATATACACATAGAGCACGATAAACAGCACCGACAGCAGCAGAGAGGGCGACAAATCCAGCAACTTGATGACCACAGGCCCCAGCACAAAGAAATTCTCTATCTTATCTGCAAGGGTTGTCATGACGATGGAAAGACCCATCGACACGATGATGATAATTGGAAACAGCAGGAACATGGCGAGATAATTCGTCAGGGAACGCATGATCGGACGGGCATTGCTCACCTGCCAGATCTGGTTGAAGGTCTCCTCGATATTGTTGACCAGCATCAGCACGGTATAAAGCATGAAGATCAAGCCGATACCCAGGAAGATACCACTACGGATATGCACCAGATAACTGTTCACAAAGCCCACAATCACATTAGCCGCCTCAGGCTGTGACGACAGCGCATTGAGAAACCAGATCTCTATATATTTGTTATAGCCGAATCCTCTGGCGATGGCAAACACCACAGCCAGGATAGGCACCATAGCCAATAGTGAAGAATAAGTCAAGGCGGCAGCCTCTGCCATAACCCGTTTCTCAGTAAAGAAACGGATCGTCAGAATCATCTTCCGCATCACCTCTTTGAAGAAAGCTCCACTATCCACTGTTCATTCAATTAAAAAGAAAACACTGCCCCTATAAGCCGGGTTCTGTACCACCCTGACGGATGGCGTCTGTCATTTATCTAGTCTATGAGTCACCCCATAGCTCAAGCGTTCTACCCTCCATCGTAGAATCGGGCGGGCAACCCTCAGACGATGGTTTACGTGAACTTGCAGCCCCCAGCAGGCACAGCCCGATGATCACCCACCGGCTGGTGGTCTCTTACACCACCTTCTCACCCTTACCTTACGGCGGTTATTTTCTTCTGCCCTCACCTACTGTCACCAATAGCTTCCACTTTCAGAAGTGGGGTACCCTATGCTGCCCGGACTTTCCTCTTGTGCCGAAACGACACCAGCGACAGACCGTGACAGTGCTTTCCGCCTGCAAAATTACGGTTTTTATTTGAGAAACCGTAATTTTACAGCATTAAAAGTAACGATAATTAATTATTTGCAACTAAAATAATCGTCAATTCTTAAATTTGTCATTAATTTAAGATTTGAAGTGTTAATCGCAAATGCCCGTTAAGCGTCTTGGCGAAATTGTTAAATTGGGACAAATATTCACGACATTTTGTCAGTAAATCGAATTTTGCCCCTATCTTTGCACCGTCAAACAGCGTGTGAGTTAATGCAGCCCAGCTGCCAATGTTGAATTTAAATACATAATAAAATGAATGAGAATATGAAAAAGATTGTAAATGTAGCAACCCCCGCCGTATGCGTGGTTGCTTTGGTTCTTTCTGTAGCAGCTATCTCCAACACTAACGCCGCTACAGCTACTGCTCCCGCTCCCGTCGTAACATCAGCTCCTGCCGGACAACCTGTCGATCTGACTTACGCAGCAGAGAAGGCCCTGCCCTCTGTAGTGTACATCAAATCCGTACAGAACTCAAAGATCCAGACTGTTGAATACAACGATCCGTTCGAGGATTTCTTCTCCGACCCCTTCGGCGGCTTCTTCGGACGTGGACAAGGAAACAACGGCAAGCGCCAGCGTCAGGTACAGACCCCGAAGCGTGCTGCTGCAGGCTCAGGTGTCATCATCTCTGCCGATGGTTATATCGTAACCAACAACCACGTAGTGGATGGTGCTGACGAACTGACAGTCAGTCTGACTGACAATAAGGAATATTCCGCCCGTGTAATCGGTGCTGATAAGACCACCGACCTGGCACTCATCAAGATCGACGGCAAGAACCTGCCTGCCATCACTATTGCCAACAGCGATGATGTACGCGTCGGCGAATGGGTACTCGCTGTAGGTAACCCCCTCGGGCTGAACAATACCGTCACAGCAGGTATCATCTCCGCCAAAGCCCGTACCCTTGGTGCCAATGGCGTAGAGAGCTTCATCCAGACCGATGCCGCCATCAATCAGGGTAACTCAGGTGGTGCACTCGTCAACACCCGTGGTGAACTGGTAGGTATCAACGCCATGCTGTATTCACAGACCGGTTCAAACATCGGCTACGGCTTCGCCATCCCCACCACCATAATGAATAAGGTGGTTGATGACCTCAAGCAGTTTGGTAACGTACAGCGCGCCATGATCGGTATTCAGGGTACCGACGTCAAGAACTTTGTGGATGCCGAGAAAGAGAAAGACAAGGAAGTGGATCTCGGCACGATGGAAGGTATCTATGTGGCAAAGGTTGTCGAAGACGGTGCTGCAGAGGCTGCCGGTCTGAAGGAAGGTGATGTCATCACCGCTGTCGATGGACAGAAAGTCACCAAGTTCGGTGAGCTTCAGGGCATCCTGGCCAAGAAGCGTCCTGGCGACAAGGTCAGCCTGACCTACCTGCGTAACAAGAAGAGCCACACCGTGAGCGCTACACTGAAGAACGAACAGGGTAACACGAAGGTGGTGAAGAATGCCGACCTCGACGTGCTGGGTGGTAGCTTCCGTGCCATCACCGATGCCCAGAAGGAGCAACTCAACATCGGTTACGGTCTTGAAGTAATGAAGATCAGCGGTGGTAAGCTGAAGGATGCAGGTGTACCTAAGGGCTTCATCATCCAGAAGGTTAACGATCAGAGTATCAAGACTATCGACGACCTGCAGAATGTCGTGAAAGAAGCCTCTACCAGCAAGGAGCCTGTGCTCTACATCCAGGGTATCTATCCCACTGGCAAAAAAGGCTATTTCGCAGTGCCTTTGCAGAACGAATAAGCGAAAAAACAGGAAAAAAGCCACGAATTTGAAATTTCGTGGCTTTTTTTTTGGTTGTTTCAGAAAAATGCCCTACTTTTGCAAATTGGCTAAAAAACGGAATTATCATGCGACAACTTAAAATCTCTAAATCAATCACCAACCGTGAAAGTGCCTCCCTTGAAAAATATCTCCAGGAGATCGGAAAGGAGGAAATGCTGACGGCAGAGGAAGAAGTGGAACTCGCCCAGCGTATCAGGAATGGTGATCAGAAAGCGTTGGAAAGGCTCACCCGGGCCAACCTCCGTTTTGTCGTATCTGTAGCCAAGCAGTACCAGAATCAGGGTCTCACCCTGAGCGACCTCATCAATGAAGGTAATCTCGGTTTACTCAAGGCCGCAGAGCGTTTTGATGAGACAAGGGGATTCAAATTCATCTCCTATGCCGTATGGTGGATCCGCCAGAGCATCCTGCAGGCCATCTCTGAACAGAGCCGTATCGTCAGGCTGCCGCTCAACCAGGTCGGTTCCGTTAATAAGATCAATCGCGAGATCAACAAGTTTGAGCAGGAAAACGAGCGTCGGCCTTCTGTGGATGAGATCGCCGACCACATCGATCTGCCGCAGGATAAGATCGACGAGGCCATGAACATCAGCGGGCGCCATGTATCCGTAGATGCACCCTTCACCAACGATGAGGACAGCAGTCTGCTCGACGTTCTGCCAAACGAAGATAATCCCTCAACGGATATGGCCCTCGTTGCCGAGTCGCTGAAGTCGGAGATACAAGAAGCCCTGGGCATACTTAATGAGCGTGAGCGCAACATCATCGAGGCATCCTACGGCATCAACCAGACGGAACTCACGCTCGAAGAGATTGGTGAGAAATACGGACTCTCCCGGGAGCGCGTCCGTCAGATCAAGGAGAAAGCCATCCGCAAACTCCGCACATGTACAAAGCATAAAATATTAAAAACGTATTTAGGATAAATGAAAATCATCAGACACATCACCCTTGCTGCCGCCATCATGGCAGCCTTGGCTTTCGTGCCCTCCCTGGCTCAGAACAACCGAGTCGTACCCAAAGCATATATGTTCGGCTTCGTCGCCTCATTCACCGACTCCATCGTCTTCTTCACCGACATTCAGGAAGTGGATAGCGTATGGCTGATGCCTAGGAAAAAAATGCTTGCCGGCAAAAGCAACTACTCCTACCAGCTGCGCAACTTCTGTGCAGACAGTCTTGGATTCAAGAATCGCACCGTTGTCGTGGTGTCAGCCCTCACACGTAAGGAAATCGAGAAGAAATATGCCAAGATGAAGAAAGACTATACCGTGAAGCGTGCCGGACAATACGACGTGCATTACATCGATGCCTCAGAATTCCGTTTCACCTCCGTAAACATGGATAATAGCAAGTAATGAAGAAATTCCTGTTCTTGATCGTATTCTTAGCTGTAGTCGCCGGTGCGCTCATCGCCACATGTCCTGACCGAAACACCCACCTGGAGGCCATCAAAAGTGTGGTATCAGAAGTTGCCAACGAAGAGATGGATAAACAGAGCAACATCTTAACCACAGGACTGGCATCCATCAGCACCATGCTGACCATCAATATAGCCGACTCCTATCTCAAGTCCAACCTGATCATCAGAGATCACACCTTTTATAATATAGGGTATATCAATTACAACGACGATCTCAGGATGATTTCATTCGGGATCCTCAATCATGTCTTCACCTTAGACAAAGAGACAGCCAAAGAAATAATGAAAGAAAAATCAGAGACATTACCCTTCAAATAGAAACATCGAGGCACCCGACAAAATCGAGTGCCTCAATGCTTATGATTACAATATAAGGATATGCCAAAAGAACAATCAGCTATCAGAGAACGACAGCGGACTGACCTACGGGAGCCGCGACGCTATAAAGTGACGATCTATAACGACGACTTCACCACGATGGAATTTGTGGTGAAAATCCTCACACAGGTGTTCTACAAAAGCGAGGCTGAGGCAGAGACGCTGATGCTGCAGGTACACCACTCCGACAAGGCGGTGGTGGGGATCTACAGCTACGACGTAGCCACCTCGAAAGTGAGAAAAGCCACCAGTATGGCCCGTGAAGCAGGATTCCCGCTGAGACTGACAGTTGAACCAGAGGAGTGAGTATGGCAGAGATCAAACAAACCAAACGTGCAGCCACCTTACTGAAAGAGACCGTTGACTGCTGCAAGGAATACAGACATGAGTTCATCATGCCCGAACACCTGTTGATGGTACTGATCGACGAATTCAGTTTCGGGCGCATCTTCAACAACTACGCTGACCTGCAGACGCTGGCAGAAAAATTGGAAGAGAAACTCGAAGAGACAGAAGTGGTGCCTGAGGGTCAGACCTACAATCCCGAAGTGTCGGCACTCATGAGTCAGGTCATCGATACGGCCTATGTGCAGGTGATGAACAGCAGTGCCCAGGCCCTCGACATCCCCCACCTGGTGATGGGCGTGCTGCAACTCAAAGAGTCGTGGGCATGCTATCTGCTGAAAGACGCCCTGGGTGACAGGGAGAGCAACTTCATGAGTGAGCTCATTAGTGCCTATGAATTCAGCGACCATCTGGAAGAAGAGACGGGCGAACATCAACACGAAGCAGCCTGGCGACGCCTCGTCACCTGTATGAACGACCTCTACCAGAACCACAATCCCCTGATAGGTCGTGAGCAGGAGCTGGAGCGCACCATCCAGGTACTCTGCCGACGCGACAAGAACAACCCGCTGCATGTGGGAGAACCCGGTGTCGGTAAGACGGCACTGATATGGGGACTGGCCAGGATGATTCAGGAAGGCAATGTGCCCGAACGCCTGAAGGGCAGTCGTATCTACCAGCTCGACATCGGCACCCTGTTGGCAGGCACACAGTATCGCGGTGACTTCGAGAACCGCATCAAACAGATCATGGACGGCATCCAGGAAGAGAGTGAAAAGAACATCGTCTATATCGACGAGATCCACACGCTGGTGGGCGCCGGTGCCACAGGCGAAGGTTCGATGGACGCCTCCAACATGCTCAAGCCCTATCTGGAATCAGGCAGCATCCGATTCATCGGTTCCACCACCTACGAGGAATACAACCGCCACTTCTCGCGCTCCAAGGGACTGGTGCGCCGCTTCCAGCAGATCGACATCCCCGAGCCGACGCCAGAGGAAACGAAGCATATCCTGCAACAGCTGCGCCCGCAATACGAGCAGTTCCATCAGGTGACCTACGACGAGGCCGCCCTCGACTTCGCCGTAGATGCCAGTTATAAATATGTGAACGATCGTTTCCTGCCCGACAAGGCCATCGACCTGATTGATGAAGCTGGAGCAGCGATAGAAGTGAAAAGTGGAAAAGTGAAAAGTGAGAAGTGTGTCTCTAAGGCGGAGATCGCAGAGGTTCTGGCAAAGACCTGCAAGGTGGATGCGCTGGCGATGAAAGCCGACGAAGACAACTCGCAACTGGAAACACTCGCGCCACGTCTGTTGGCCAAGATCTATGGGCAAGACGAGGCCATCCGACAAGTCGTGGAATCCGTTCAGATGTCAAAAGCTGGTCTGCTCGACGACAACAAACCGTTGGCCTCCCTGCTGTTTGTCGGACCTACTGGCGTGGGTAAGACAGAAGTGGCCCGCGTGCTCGCCCAGGAACTGGGCATCACCCTCCTGCGCTTCGACATGAGCGAATACACCGAGAAGCACACCGTCGCCAAGCTCATCGGTTCGCCGGCAGGCTATGTGGGCTACGAAGACGGCGGCCTACTCACCGATGCCATCCGCAAAACGCCCAACTGCGTGCTGCTGCTCGACGAGATCGAAAAAGCCCATCAGGACATCTACAACATCCTGCTGCAGGTGATGGACTATGCCCGACTCACCGACAACAAGGGACGCAAGGCCGACTTCCGCAATGTCATCCTCATCATGACCTCCAATGCAGGCGCGCAGTTTGCCGCCCAGGCCAACATCGGCTTTACGGGTAAAGTGTCGCGCGGTGAGGCGATGCTCAAGCAAGTCAAGAAAACCTTCAAGCCTGAATTCATCAACCGCCTCACTGGCACGGTGGTCTTCAACGATATGGACCGTGAGATGGCGACACTGATTCTGAAAAAGAAACTCGGCGAGCTGCAGGAGAAACTCACCGCCAAACAGGTTGAGATGACGCTGAGCGACGACGCCTTCGCCTTAATACTCGACGAAGGTTTCACCCGCGAATACGGTGCCCGTGAGATGGATCGTGTCATTGCCCAGCGCCTCAAACCGCTCCTCATGCGCGAGATCCTCTTCGGCTCCCTCAAAAACGGCGGAAAAATTACTATAGGAACAAAAGATGGCAGTTTATCTATTAGATAAGAATCTCTGGTTCCCCGACCCGCATCTGGGAGAGGAAGACGGACTGGTGGCCATCGGCGGCGACCTGAGTGTCGATCGTTTGATTCTCGCCTACTCCAACGGCTTCTTCCCCTGGTACTCATTTAAGGATCAGCATCCGCTATGGTACTGTCCACTGCAGCGGTTTGTCATCTTTCCCCATGAGATCCACGTCAGCCACTCCATGCGGCAACTCTTCAAGAAAAATCCTTACCGTATGACCATCAACAAGGACTTCGAGGGCGTGATGCGAGGTTGCGCCACCGCCCAGAACCGCAACGAGCTAGAAGGGGCTTGGTTGGGTCCCAATATCATCAAGGCCTATACAGAATTATATCGGCAGGGCTTTGCCGCCAGCGTGGAAATCTGGGAAGATTCACAACTGGTGGGCGGACTCTATGGCGTCACCCTGGGCAAAGCTTTCTTCGGTGAGAGCATGTTCTCCCTGGTGCCGAGTGCCTCGAAGCTGGCCTTGATCTTTCTGGCCCGAATGTTAGAAGCCCATGGCGGCCAACTCATCGACTGTCAGTTCGAGACACCCCATCTTTGCACCATGGGTGGCCGCCACATCCCCTACGAAGAATACATGAAAATCATCAGAATGTAGAGCCTTTTACGACACGCTCTAACCCTATTCCCCTACTCTGTCGCAATCTCCTTCCCTTGTCGCAACAACTCCGACAAGAATCCAGCTAATTTCTTGGAATCAACCCAAAATCACCGTACCTTTGCATCAGTTATTTGAATCTTACGTTTGTTCATTTTGCATATTTGTTTTAGGTTATTGGTTATTTGGAAAAGACAAAGGCTCGCAGCGGCGAGCCTTATTTCATATATTAATTCCATCCCTCTTCATCATTATTCTCCATATGTGGAGTATGATTATCCATGACTTTTTTAGTCACAGGAACTGAATCTTCAACCAAATCAAGCTGATTGATCGTAGCTGTGTCTCTTCACCAATAATCATTCGGAAGCTCTACATGCTCAACCCTAGAGATAATTACTATCTCATACCATTATTGTTTTTATTTGTTCTATGATAGTTCTATCAGCTGGTAACCAATCAACACTATTAAGTTGTTCCTTATTAAGCCACTTCGCAGCCTCGTGTTTTGGGAAGCCTTCAGGCGTCTGACGGCTGTTACCTTTGGGAATACAAATGATGATTCCTTGACGGGCACGGGTCAACAGTACTCGATACGCTTTCCCATACGAGGAATCTCGTACTCGAAAACAATCTGTGCACACTCCTCTTTCCATGGTGTTAGCACCTGTTGCAAGATGTCTATTTCCCCCATCCAAGCATCATCTGTGGTAGTCAACGCCTCACCCGGGTTCTTACTTTTGCAACATATACCACCTATAGACGGCATCGTAAAGAGTGTATGAAGCTAAAAAGTCATTTCAAGAGGGATGATTTTGCTCCAGCGTGGGATAGGATTTTTGGATGCAGATTTCAGATTTCAGTTTTTAAAATAGAGGGGGTATGTGGTGCTGAGAAGAGTGTGCTTGACAAGAAAGAGATTAATATATATATATTAATAAAATTATATAATATATATATTATATAATTCATAATAAAGGGTGGTTACAGGGAGGGGGGTAGCAAAATAAAAACTGAAATCTGAAATCTGAAATCGTAATACATCATTATTTGCCCAATTTTCGAAACGTGTCTTTTGGGGCGATTATTTGTAAAAACACTGAAATTTTTATACATTTTTAATATCAAATAAAAGAGGATGCAGAGGCAGCTATTAAGGATAAAAATTGCGAGGATTAAATCAAAAAATAGCGCGCATTAATGGTAGCAACATTTTCCTTTAATGGTGGTCGAAAGCGGCTCAATTAGGCAGCAACGAAAGAACTAATAATTTTTTTAACAAAAGCATAACAAAATTAGATTGAATTATGGCTATTAAACACCGGAGGTTTTGACAAAGTAAAAAGGGAACCTTCTCAGGTTCCCTTTTTTTTAACCATTCGCATTACAAATAATTAGTTGTATTGCGCATGGAGTTTGAATAGTACTTATCTCGCGATAAATAAGATTCTAAAATTAACCTTAATAATCTAATACCATGAAAAACACGATGCAAATTTAGGAATTTTCCCCCAAAAATGCACATTTGTTATCATTCTAAATCGTATTATTAACCTTATTTAAAATTTCATCACTCCATTTAAGGATCGTTTGCAGATTGAATCCTGCTATCCGTTTCTGCTGACTTTCACTCAACGGCGGAACGGGCATCGGATGCCAGTCGGGGGTGAAACAGCGCAGCGTGGTCTCACCATGGATGGAATCGACCATGAAGGTCTCCCCTACTACAATCACCTGACTTACAGTGTCGATGGGTTCGGCCAGCGGGAGCAGGAGCATGTCCACACGGAGAGCGGGACTCACCTGCAGAGAGAGGCTGTCGGCAGTAAGGGCAGTCATCACACTGGTGCCGCCCAGACGGTTCTTGACCTCGGCTCTCATGCCTGCATCGAGGAAGTCGAGGAAGTCGAGACGGTCGTTCTGCGTGAGTGAGGGCATCAGCGAGTCGGGCATCTGACGAAACGCATCACGCAGTGTCAGCTCTTGGGCAGAGCAGACACTGGTTATGCATAGGAGCAGACAAGCTGCGAGCCACTTTTTCATCCTCGGCCTGGTCTTAGATCCTTCACACGGACAGCCTTACCCTCGCTCATGGGCAGTGAACCCTTCTTCACGAGCTTCACCTGAGGCTTCAGCAGAATCTCGCTCTTCAGGGCTGCCTGGATGTCCTTGATCATATTCTGCATATCTGGATAGATATCGGTATCCAGTCCTTCGAGCTCGACCTCAACGGTCATCACATCACTATCATCAATGGTATCGAGCGTGATGAGGTAGTTGCTGCCAAGACCGGGATACTGTACCAGCACCTTCTCAACCTGCATCGGGAATACGTTCACACCCTTGATGATGAACATATCGTCGGTACGACCCTTGATGCGGTCGATACGGCGGTGGGTACGTCCACACGAACACTCGCCAGGAATGATGCGGGTGAGGTCGCGCGTGCGATACCTTAATATAGGCATCATGTCGCGGTCGAGCGTGGTGAGCACCATCTCGCCCATCTCACCGTCGGGCACTGGCTCCAGCGTGTCGGGATCGACGATCTCCACGATGTAGTTGTCTTCCCAGAGGTGCATACCCACCTGATTCTTACACTCGAAGGCGACACCAGGACCGTTCATCTCGGTCATACCGAACGAGTTGTAGGCCTTGACACCGAGCAGGCGCTCAATACGGCGACGCTGCTCCTCCGTATGCGGCTCGGCACCGATGCAGAGTGTACGGAGCTTTGTGGTGGCAGGGTCTACCCCCTCCTCCTTGAACACCTCGGCCAGACGGATGGCATAGGAAGGAATAGCATGGAGAGCTGTCGTACCAAAGTCCTTGATAAACTTGATCTGACGCTTGGAGTTACCAGCTGCGGCAGGCACCGTCATCGCACCCAGCCACTCGGCACCATACTGGAAGCCGAGACCGCCGGTAAACATACCATAGCCGGAAGAGTTCTGGAACACGTCGCTCTTACGGCAGCCCACCATATAGAGGTTGCGGGCAATCATATTGGCCCAAGAGCAGATATCGTGCTCGGAATAGACAACGACACAGGGATTTCCTGTGGTACCACTGGTAGAGTGGATGCGCACGGCATCGTCCAGATTAGCGCCTACCAGTCCGTAGGGATAGTTGTCGCGCAGGTCCTGCTTCGTGGTGAAGGGGATCTTGCGAAGATCGTCGAGCGAATTGATGGAATCGGCCGTGATACCGAGTTCACCGAGACGCTTCTTGTAGAAGGGAGAGTTCAGGCAGACCTTGATGGTCTCCTTGAGTTTCTTCACTTGCAACTGCTGGAGCTGCTCTCTTGGCATCGTCTCTATTTCCGGCTGCCAGTACTCACCATCGGGCTTGATGGTTGACATGATTTTCTCGTCAGTCATACTATTTTAGAATTTACGGATTTACGATTTACGATTTATTTCATTTTTTCGCGAGTTGCATCATCATGACGGCACTCAGTCCGGCGGTTTCTGTGCGCAGGCGGCTGTTGCCCAGATGGACAGACTTGTAGCCTGCACGGATGGCGCTCTCCACCTCGTCGATGGTGAAGTCGCCCTCGGGACCGATCATCACGGTGGCGTCGCTGTCGGCATCGCACTGCCTGAGCTCGTCGAAGAGGTAGGTGCGCGGTATCTCATCGTAGCAGTGGGCAATGAACTTCTGTCCTTCGCGCGGCGCGGCGATGAATTCGTTGAACGGCATCAACTCGTTGATGACGGGCTTCCACACCTTCCGGCTCTGCTTGACGGCGGCGATGACAATCTTCTCGAGGCGCGTCAGCTTGACCAGCTTGCGCTCTGTCAGCTTACTGTGGATGAACGACACCTCGTCGAAACCGATCTCGGTGGCCTTCTCCAGAAGCCATTCCATACGGTCCATCATCTTCGTAGGGGCGATGGCCAGATGGATATGACCCTTCCATTGCCGCTCCTGCGGCAGCGTCTCCAATATCTCGTAATAGCAGTGATGGGTGGCAGGAATGGTGATCTGCGCACGGTAGTAGTTGCCCACACCGTCCATCAGGAATATCTCGTCGCCTCCTTTCAGACGCAGCACGCGCATGGCATGCATTGCCTCGTCGATGGGCAGTTCTGTCTGCCTCGCTGCATCTGGCACATAAAAGAATCTCGTCTCTTTCATCTCCTCTTATTTCTTTTCAGGATGGAACACTAATGCGAATGATACGCCCACGATGAGGGCGAAGGTAGCGAAGATAAACCAGCACGTCTGCCACTCGCCCTGCAGGAAACCGTTCTCCCAGTAGCAGTAGTGGTTGACGATCTCACCGGCTGCGAGCGTTCCCACCGTCGCACCGATGCCGTTGGTCATCATCATGAAGAGTCCCTGAGCGGAGGCCTTGATAGAGGGTTCGCACTCCTGATCGACGAAGATACCGCCAGAGACGTTGAAGAAGTCGAAGGCCACACCATAGACGATGCAAGAGAGGATGAACATGATGACGCCTGGCATGGCCGGATTACCCACTCCGAAGAAGCCGAAGCGGAACACCCACGCAAACATGGACATGAGCATGACCACCTTGATGCCATATCGCTTCAGGAAGAAGGGGATCATCAGGATACAGAGGGCCTCGCTGATCTGCGAGATACTCGTCAGCAGCGTGGCATTGTTGGCAGCAAACGAAGTGGCGACAGCCGCATCGGCACTGCCCTTGAAGCTCGTGATGAAAGGACCGGCATAGCCGTTGGTCACCTGAAGGCACATGCCCAAGAGTGCGGAGAAGATGAAGAACAGGGCCATCTTCTGGGTCTTGAAGAGCTTGAAGGCGTTCAGGCCAAGGCTCTCGGCCAGCGACACGTTTGACTTCTTCTCGATCTTGCACTGCGGCAGCGTGAAGCAATAGAAGCAGAGCACGATGCTCAGGATGCCTGAGACGAAGAACTGCA
>JAEEGH010006645.1_pt1 | contig 28182 bp, 19 predicted proteins | sample 9134181 | NCBI WGS metagenome assembly JAEEGH01 (sample SAMN16246544, study PRJNA631951) | gut metagenome | biome: gut microbiome; feature: rumen; material: DP-attached | host: Bos | place: Iran: Karaj | collected 2018-10 | reverse complement strand
GTCCTGGGCGGAAGCGATGTTCGCAGTGAAGGTCATGAGACCGGCAACTGCCAAAAACATGAAAAACTTTTTCATAATCGTTTTTGTGTTGTTAGTTATAAATTGAATTGAGTTAGTTAATAAATTCTCAGTTTCGGTGCCTTCAGTTCAAAAGTCCGTGCAATTTAGCGAAAAAAAATCAAACGGCAAAGGATTATTTGCTTATTTCGCCAAACAAGTCCTCTCCAAAGCGGTTTTTGACCCATTCCCCGTCGGTGCTCTGACCCAGCAGGACGAAGAGTTTCCCGAGGGCGGCTTCGGTGGTGATGTCGTATCCGGAGACCACGCCGGCGAGTTTCAAGGTCTTTCCCGTGGCGTAGATATCCATGTTGACAGAGCCTGATTTACACTGCGTTACGTTCACGATGACCTTGGTCTTGCCTGCTTCGCGGAGGAGCGAGAGGAACCAGGGGCGGGACAGGGCGTTGCCCGAACCGTAGGTTTCCAGGATGACCGCGCGGATTTCCGGGGCGAGCAGGAAGACGGTCACGACTTCGGGCGTGATGCCCGGATGGATCTTGAGGATGGATACGCGGGTGTCCAGCCGGTCATGGACGGTGAGCGGCTGCGTCCAGTCCTTCGGGTAGCGGATGATGCCGGTGTTGTACCGGATGCGGATGCCGGCCTCGGCGAGGGGCGGGCAGTCCGGGGAGGCGAAGGCGTCGAAGGCTTCGGCGCTGAGTTTGGTGGACCGGTTGCCCCGGATGAGGATGGAGTCGAAGTAGATGGACACTTCCGGGACCATCGGGTGGCCGTCTCCGTCCTTCGCGGATGCGATTTCCACGGCCGATATGAGGTTTTCCTTGCCGTCGGTGCGGGGGACGCCGATGGGCAGTTGGCTCCCCGTGAAGATGACGGGCTTCCGCAGCCCCTCCAACATGAAACTCAGGGCCGAGGCCGAGTAGGCCATCGTGTCGGTCCCGTGGAGGATGACGAAGCCGTCATAGTCGTCGTACCGGTCCCGGATGAGGTTCGCGAGCCGTACCCACAGGGACGGTTCCACGTCGGAGGAGTCGATCAGCGGGTCGAAGGTATAGGAGTCGATCCGGACGGCGAACTTGCGCAGTTCCGGGACTTCCTCGGCGATCTGGCTGAAGTCGAAGGGCTTCAGGGCCTGGTCCACCGGATCCTGTTTCATGCCGATGGTACCGCCGGTGTAAACGATGAGGATGGAGGATGCTTTCATATCCGGTACAGGGTTTCAGCGTTGCGGGTGGTGGCCGCCTCCACCTCCTCGAAGGAAAGACCCTTGAGTTCGGCGACCTTGGCGGCGACCAGGGGAAGGAAAGCGCTCTCGTTGCGCTGCCCGCGGTGCGGGACGGGTGCGAGATAGGGCGCGTCGGTTTCCAGGACGATATGTTCGAGCGGGATACGCCTGACCGTCTCCGCGAGGGAGGCTTTCTTGAAGGTGACGACACCGCCGATGCCTACCGAGAACTCACCAGCCCGGCGGGCCCGCTCATAGACCTCGAAACTGCCCGAGAAGCAGTGCAGCACGCCCCGCAGGTGCAGGTGGCGGCAGTCTTCCAGGATGGTCAGAAGGTCCCCCCAGGCATCCCGGAGGTGGATATTGACCGGGAGGTCCCACTGCGAAGCGAGTTCCAACTGGACGCGGAGAGCCTCCTTCTGGAGCGCGCGGTCCTCGTCCCCTTCGTGGTAATCGAGGCCGATCTCACCCACGGCGACGACGCCCCGTTCCCGGTAGGGGAGCATCTTGTCGATCTCCTCCTTCCAGCCGGGACCCACCGAGCAGGGATACAGGCCCACCATCGGGAACAGCACCCCGGGATACCGGTCATTGACTGCCCAGAGGGCGTCCCTTTCGCGGCTGTCCACATCGGCCTGGACCATCTTTCCCACCCCGGCCTCCAGGGCGCGCGCCACGGCGGCGTCGGCGTCCGGCAGCAGCCATTCGTCGTAGAAATGGGTATGGGAGTCGATGAGCATCGGTCGGTTCTGGTACGACCGCAAATTTAACTAATTTTTGTCGGAATCGTGCACCGGCGCAGGATGTCGGTCTCCAAAAAGCCGTCGGTCTCCAGGATGGCGGCCCGCTCCTGCACCTCCGGCCAGGTCCAGCCTGTTTCCCGGACGATTCCTTCCAGGGAGATGCCCGGATGCCCCTTGACGACCAGGGCCAGCGGGATCAGCGGGCTGTCGGCCCCGTATTTCCGCCCTAGGAGCGTCTCCAGGCCCGCTTTCCGCCGCCGGGCGGTCTTCCCGAGCCCGAGCCGTTCCACCAGGTCCTCCGGGTCGGTGATGATGTCGGCCATCCGCTGGCGGATCAGGGAGTTGCACCCGGCGGACCGGACGTCGTCCGTCCGGCCGGGGAGGGCGAAAACGTCCCGGTTGTAGTCGCAGGCATACTTCGCCGTGATGAGGCTCCCGCCCTTGGTTTTGGACTCCACGACCACGGTCGCCCGGGACAGTCCCGCGATGATGCGGTTGCGCCGGACGAAGTTCAGGGCGACGGGGGAACTTCCTGACGGATAGTCGGTTACCACGGCGCACCCGGGTGTCCGGACCATCTGGGCGGCCAGTTCGGCATGCTGCCAGGGATACACTTTCTCGATGCCCGTCGCCATCACGCCGACGGTCGTGAGACCGCATTCCAGGGCCGTCCGGTGGGCGATGCCGTCGGCCCCGAAGGCGAGTCCGCTGACGATGCAGGGCGGCACCGAGGCCTCGCCCATCGCCAGCACCAGCCGCCGGCACCAGTCCCGCCCGTACGGGCTGAGGTCCCGGGTGCCCACCACCGAAATGCACGGGCGCATCTCGAAGACGGCGGCCGGGGGAGAGCAGGCGTTAAAGTACAGACCTAGGGGCGGGTCTTCGCATTCGGCCAGCAGGGAGGGGTAATCCCCGTCCCCGAAGCCGATGAACCGGAATCCGCCGTTTTCCATCCGCTCCAACTCCTGCCGGGCCCAGTCCAGGAGTTTCCCGTCCAACTGGTCCGCGAAGTCCCGGTAGTGCCCCAGGGCTTCCCGGACCTCGGCGCTCTTCCGGGTGAAAACGGGGGCGGCCGCCCCGAAGCGGGACAGGAGGGCGTGGCCGGCGGCGGGGACATAGCCCAGCGCCTTGTTCAGGGCGCAGAGGGCCGTCAGTTCGTCTTTCTCAAGCATGGCGTTTTTTCCGCCAAGGTAGCGAAAGGCACGAAAAAACAACACAGGCTGTTGATAACTTGTGTTGTTTCAGTAGGTAATTTAATGATTCTTGCGCTACAGGATCAGGAGCGCGTCGCCGTAGGGGCCGAACCGGTAGCCTTCTTCGAGGGCGACCTGGTAGGCGTGCATCACCTTGTCGTAGCCGCCGAAGGCCGCGACGCACATGAGCATCGTGGACTGCGGCAGGTGGAAGTTGGAGACGGCGGCGTCCGGAACGGAGAACTGGTACGGCGGGAAGATGAACTTGTTGGTCCACCCGTCGAACACGTTCACCTCATGCGTGGTGGTGACGTAGGTCTCCAGGCCGCGCATCACGGTCACGCCCACGGCGACGACCTTCTTGCCGGTGCGCTTGGCCTTGTTGATGTCGGCGGCGGCCTGCTCTCCGATGATCAGGCGCTCGGAGTCCATGCGGTGCTTGGAGAGGTCCTCCACGTCCACGCGGCGGAAATGGCCGATGCCCATGTGGACGGTGATGAAGGTCTTCTCGATGTCCTTGAGGATCATGCGGTTGAAGAGTTCGCGGCTGAAGTGCAGGCCGGCCGCGGGGGCGGACACGGCGCCTTCGTGCGCGGCGAAGATGGTCTGGAAGTTCTCCGCATCTTCCGGCGTGACCTTGGGCTTCACCCAGCCCGGGACGGGCGTCTCGCCAAGGGCGAAGAGGGCCTCCTTGAAGTCCTCGTACGGTCCGTCGTACAGGAAGCGCAGCGTGCGGCCGCGGGAGGTGGTATTGTCGATGACCTCGGCCACGAGCGACTCGTCGTCACCGAAATACAGTTTGTTGCCGATGCGGATCTTGCGGGCCGGGTCCACGATCACGTCCCACAGGCGCTGTTCGCGGTTCAGTTCGCGGAGGAGGAAGACGACGATGTCGGCCCCGGTCTTCTCCTTCTTGCCGTACAGGCGGGCCGGGAAGACCTTGGTGTCGTTGAGGACGAAGGTGTCGCCCTTGCCGAAATAGTCCACGATGTCCTTGAAAAGCCGGTGCTCGATCTCTCCGGTATCCTTGTGGAGGACCATCAGACGGGCCTCGTCCCGCCAGCGGACCGGCTCCTGTGCGATGCGGTCCTGCGGCAGATCGAATGCGAATTGCGATAGTTTCATGGTTCAGTACTTGTCAGAAGTGATACTACCTAAATACGTCTCCCGACGGAAAAAAGTTTCACTTTGCCTCCTGAACACAATCGGATTGTCATTCTGAGCGAAGCGAAGAATCTATTTCTTCCCGTTCAGCGACTCGAGCCTCGCCTTGGCGGAAGCCCGGTCAACGTCGTTCTCGCCGTACTGGGCCATCATCGCCAGATACTTCTTTTCCAGTTTCACGTCCTTCTTCGTGCGGGCGAGCAGGACGCAGTTCCGGATGGCGGTCACGTCGTCCGGATGCTTCTTGAGCACCTGGTTGTAATACTTGAGGGCCTTCTTGAAGTCCTTCTTGGACACCAGCCAGTAGGAACCGAGGTTGTCCAGGAACAGGGGATCTTCCTTGGAGTAGGTGAGGCAATGCTCCGACAGGCTCCGGAAGGCTTCGGCCGATGAATCCGTACCCAGGCGGAAGAAGGTGAAACAGTAGTCCTGGATAAAGGCCTTGAACACCTCGTCATCGACCTTTTCCACGGAAGGGTGGGTCCAGGCGGTGCGTTGCTTGTAGTTCTCGTCCACCAGCGCCTTGAGGGAGGCAAGGGCCATGTCCGGGCTGCCTTTCTCGTAGGCGGTGAGGGCATCGACGCGGAGCAGGCGGAAGTCCAGCCGCTCCGGCTCCAGGGCCACGGCCTTGTCCAGGGCCTCCAGGGCATGCCCGAACCCTTCGTCGTCATAGACGTAGTCCTCGAAGAAATTGTTCTTCCGGCCCAGGGAATCGGTCATGGGCAGGAGGGGGTCACGGCCCAGGTAGCGGTCCTGGGGCAGTTGGATGACCTTGGAAGTCTGGCATTTGTCGAACCAGAAGGAAAAGCGGGCCATGAGTTGCTGCGTATCCTCCGGATAGTCGGCGGCCCATTTGTCCAGCAGGGTTTCCACGCCCACGCCGGAGGCGCCGACACGGCTGATGAGGTTGTTGTAACGGCGGATGTAGTCCTCCTGCGACGGGGTCTGGGCGAGGAGGAAGAGGGGCAGCGCGAGCGCCGCGAGGAAAGTGAGGATTCGTTTCATCGGATATCCATTCTGATTCTGCGGTCTTTGGGATAGAGGTTGTTGCAGCGGCGGCCGAGATTCTTCCCGGGGCCGAGCGGATGGCCTTCATAGGTCAATGTAAGCATGCCCGCCGGGGCGTCGGGGATGCTGATGGCATCGCCGTGGAGGTACCGGAGGGCGGTTTCCAGGTCCAGGTCGAACATGGGATACGGGTCCGGCGGGGGGACGGGAAGGTCCGCCTTGAAAAGGGAGAAGACATCGGCGGTCCGGACGCTTTCAGGTTCCCCGTGCTTGCGGAGGGCGGCGGCGTACTGGCCTTCGCCGGGGACATAGCCCGGCAGCAGGGCGTAGCCGTGCTCCGTGCGTACGACCGGCGGGAAATCCCCGCAGTCGAGGATGTCGGCGCCCAGTCCGGAGGCGATCCAGGCCACGGTTCCGTCGTTTTCCTGCCGGTTGAAGGTGCAGGTGGAATAAAGGAGGATGCCGCCCGGTTTCAGGGCGGACCAGACGTCCGAGAGGATGCGGCGGCTGCGGGCGGCGCAGAAGTCCACCGTTTCGGGCGACCAGTCTGCGACGGCCTTTCCATCCTTGCGGAACATGCCTTCGCCGGAGCAGGGGACATCGGCGACGACGATGTCGAAGACCGGCTTCCCCGAGAAGACTGACGGGTCCCGCGAGACGACGCCCACCCGGGGATCGCCCCAGGTCCGCACGTTCGAGCGCAGCACGCCGAAACGGCTGCGCATCACTTCGTTCGCGAGGAGAGAGAAGCCGTCCCCGAAGCGCTCGCGGAGCGAGGCGGCGAGGTCCGTCGTCTTGCCGCCCGGAGCGGCACAGAGGTCCAGGACGGTCACGCCCGGGCCGACGGACGGGAGCACCTGGCGGAACAGTTCCCCGACGAACATGGCCGAGGAATCCTGGACGTAGTAGCACCCGGCATGGAACAGCGGGTCCAAGGTGAAGTTGGGCCGATCCTTCAGCAGGTAGCCATAGGGACTCCAGGGGATGCGTTCTCCGTCAGGGAAAGGACAGGCGCCCAGTTTGGAAGGGTTCAGGCGGATGGACACGGAAGGGTCGGCGGACAGTGCGTCGAGCACCGTCTGCGCCCGTTCGGGGCCGATGGCCTCCGGGAGCATCCGGATGAACGCCTCCGGAAACATCAGAATTTGAACTGGGAAGGGTCGAAACCTTCGGGCATCTTGCCGTTGGATGCATCGACGAGACCGTCCACGACCTTGTTCAGGCCGTCCTTGATCTTCCCGCCGAGCATCATCTTCATCATCAGGTTCAGGTCCGCCTCCAACTTGATCCAGAACTCGGTCTTGTAGGGCTCGGAGGGGGCGGGGTCGAAGTGCAGTTCGATGTGGAAGGCGAAGGGGGCGCCGTAGTCCACCAGTTCGATACGGGAGTAGGGTACCCGGTCGTGGACCTTCACCCCGATGTTGAATCCCTGCACGGTTGCGGTGAGGGTGTCGAAATCCGCCTGGACGGCTTCTTTCTTGTCCTCGGGAAGCATCGCGAGGAAGTTGCGCATGTCCACGAACGACATGTACAGTTCGTATGGCTGGCGGGAGACGATCCCGTGCTTGCTTTCAATTTCGGTCATAATAAACTATCTTTGCAGCATGCAAATATAGCAAATATTATGCACAAGATATATTTCGGGAAAAGAAGCATAGTCATCTGCGCCCCGGACGACGAGGCGCTCTCCGACCCCAATTCCGTCGAATTCCACCTCGGGGACAAACTGGATGTCCACGCCCTCGTACGGATGTTCGAGGTGCAGGATTCCCTGCAGCGCATCTACATCCCTTCGGACGACGCCCAGCGGACTTACCGCCGCCTCTGCGCCGAATTCAAGGAGGTCAATGCGGCCGGAGGCCTGGTGTCCAACCGCCGGGGCGACTTCCTGCTCATCTCCCGAAGCGGCCTCTGGGACCTGCCCAAGGGCCACCAGGAGGCCGGCGAGGACATCGAGGTGACCGCCCTCCGCGAGGTGCAGGAGGAAACCGGGGTGGACCAACTCCAACTCCGCCGGCTCATCTGCATCACCGACCACTGCTATCTCCGGGACGGCCTGTGGCATCTCAAGCACACCTGGTGGTACGATATGCTGTACACGGACCCGACGAACCTCACGCCCCAGCGCGAAGAGGACATCACCAAGGCCGCCTGGGTGGCGAAATCCAGCCTCCCGCCGTTTCTCAAGAATACGTATCCCTCGATCGTGGAGGTTTTCCGCGAAGCGCGGATCTAGATTCCGTCACGCTGCCGTCCCCGGTGCTCGTGCTCGTAGAGTTCCCAGGAGTTGAACAGATTCTGCCAGATGGCATAGAGCCCCCCGGCGACGGAAGTCACGGGGGTCAGGTAGTTGTATCCCAGCCAGATGAGGAATCCGGTATTCTTCTGGCCGAGGCCTTGTCCGGCGGTGATGGAATCCACGCGGCCGCGGCCGATCTTCCGGCCGGCGATGAATTGCAGCGCACAGGTCACCATCGACACGGCGACGATGCCGGCAAGGGTCCATGGACCCGGATAATTCATGACGAGCGCATGTGTGGCGAGCACCATCGCCAGGGTGAGTCCGACGAACCAGAAGTAGAACGAATTGGGAGCGAACCGCATGAGTTTCCGCTGCAACTTGTGCGTCGTGTAGCGGATGGTCCAGGCGACAAGGCCGGGAAGGACCAGGATGGGGAAGACCTTCAGGGCGATGCGGAGGACGTAGGTCCAGAAGCCGAGGTCCGAGGAGGGGCGGATCATCGGGATGACCATCGGGATGAGGAAGGTGGCGGCGAGGTTCGTCAGGCACAGGTAACTGACCGTGGCGGCCAGGTCGCCGTCCAGTTTGCGGGTGATGACGCCCGCCGCGGCGGCGCAGGGGCAGATGAGGCAGATCATCGCGCATTCCGGGAGAATGCGGGCCGCCCCGGCCGGGAGGAAGACGCTGAGCGCGGCGAAGAGGATGAAACCGAGTATCTGCACCAGCAGGGCCCCGAGGTGCCAGCGGCGCAGCCGGATGTCGTGCGGGGAAATCTGGACGAACTGGAAGAACAGCAGCAGGGCGATGACCAGGCGCTGTCCCTCGGAGGCGACCTTGTGCAGGACCGCCCCGTACGGCTTCAGGAAAGTGGTGAAGTGGTAGCAGAGATAAAGGCTGATGCCTGTCGCGATGGCCAGGGGCAGCATCCAGTCCTTGAAAAACTGAACGGCTTTATTCATGCAGGAGTGGCTTGAAAAACCTGTCCACGAGCGGGTCGGTCAGTTTCATGCACAGGCCGGTAAGGGCGGCGAGGATGAGGGTGCCTTCCCGGATGACGATGTGCTCGCCATTGCCCCACGGACTGCCGAAGCAGATCCAGGCGAAGATAGCCGAAATCAGCACCAGGATGACGTCTTCACCGATTTTGGCATTGCTGAACTTGATGCCCGTCACCTCGGAGAAGGTGTCGACGACCTGGTCGCCCGCGAGGATCCAGGTCTTGCCGATGACCTCGAGGCGGATGCCGACGGCGGTGAGGAGGACGGCCACGAGGATGAGGACGATCTTCATCAGGTAGGAGGTGATTTCCACACCGTGGAGGAGCCAGATGCAGGCGTCGCACAGGTAGCCGAACACGAAGGCGGCGGCGAGTTGGATCAGGTAATGGACATCCAGCACCTTGCGGCGCATCGCCATCTGCGCGGCGATGAACAGCAGGTGCATCATCCAGGTGAAGGTGCCGAAGGAGATGGCGGTCCATTTCAGGTTGAGGACGGCCGGCGGGCAGGACGGGGGTGCGGTGCCCAGGTTGGATTTCAGGGAAAGCGCGACTCCGAAAGCGATCAGGACGAGGCCCAAAGTGCCGACCAGCCAGCGCGCGGCGGTATTGTTCTTAGCCATAAAATTCTTGTCAAAAGGATTACAAAGATGCACAATTATGCGTACATTTGCAAACTTATGCTTTTGACTGTGTATTATTAATCATCGTTATGAAAAAGTTACCGATCCTTATGATGATGCTTTGCGCCCTTGCGGCCTGCAATCAGCGTGGAAAGGGAGCCCTGGACCTGACGGACCTGGATCCCTCGACCTCTCCTAAAGCGGATTTCTACCAGTACGCCACCGGCGGCTGGCAGGTCAAGAATCCCCTCAAGCCCGAATTCTCCCGCTACGGCTCCTTCGACGCCATCAGGGAAACCACCCAGAAGAACCTGAACGAACTCTTCGAGAGCATGGCCACCCTCCAGGCGGAACCCGGTTCCCTGGACCAGAAGATCGCGGACCTCTACAAGATGGCCCTCGACTCCACCACCCGCAACGCCCTGGGCGCCCAGCCTATCCAGCCTTACATCGCTGAGATCCAGGCGGTTTCTTCCAAAGATGCCCTCGCCGACCTGCTCGGCAGGATGAATCTCTACGGAGAAGGCGGTTTCTTCGGCTCCTACGTGGAGGCTGACCTGACCAACAGCGACGTGCAGATCCTCTACCTGAACCAGGGCGGCCTGGGCATGGGCGACCGTGACTATTATCTCCTGGAGACCAACGCAGCCCTCAAGGCCGGCTACCAGGCTTTCCTCGTGAAGGCCCTCACCCTCGCCGGCGTGGAGAACGCTGAGGAGGTTGCCGCGAAGGACATGGCGGTCGAGAATGCGATGGCACCCATCTTCTGGAGCCGCGAGCAGAACCGTGACGTGGTGGCCGGCTACAACCCGATGTCCTCCGCCGAGATCGACGCCCGTTGGCCCGAACTCCGCTTCGGCCGCGTGTGCGCCGCCGCGAACATTCCCGCCCAGGACAAGGTGGTCGTGGGCCAGCCTTCCTATTTCGACGGCCTGAACAAACTCTTCAAGGAATGCGACCTCGAGACCCTGAAGGCCTATCTCCTCGCCCAGTTCGTCTCCGGCCAGTGCGGCGCCCTCTCCGATGACTTCTACACCGCCTCCTGGGAGTTCTTCTCCCACCAGATGTCCGGTGCCCAGGAGCAGCAGCCCCGCTGGAAGCGTGCGATGAATGTCCCGAACAGCCTCCTCGGCGAGGCCGTCGGCCAGATGTATGTCGAGCGCTACTTCCCGGAGTCTTCCAAGAAGCAGATGGTGGAACTCGTGGAGAACCTCCGCACCGCCCTGGGCCAGCACATCGACGCCCTCGAATGGATGAGCGACACCACGAAGGTCCGCGCCCACGAGAAACTCGCCGCCTTCACCGTGAAGATCGGCTATCCCGACAAGTGGAAGGACTACAGCACCCTCGCCATCAACCCGGAGAACACCTACTATGAGAACCTCCGCAACGCCAGCGCCTGGTATGTGCAGGACAACCTCTCCAAACTCGGCAAGCCCACGGACAAGACCGAATGGGGCATGACCCCGCAGACGGTGAACGCCTACTACAACCCCACCACCAACGAGATCTGCTTCCCGGCCGGCATCCTGCAGAAGCCGTTCTTCGATCCCGAGGCGGACGAGGCGGTGAACTACGGCGGCATCGGCGTGGTCATCGGCCACGAGATGTCCCACGGCTTCGACGACCAGGGTTCGATGTTCGACGCGAAGGGCAACATGGTGAACTGGTGGACTGACGCGGACAAGGCGAAGTTCGACGCCCTCGGTGACAAACTCGCCGCCCAGTTCGACGCCGTGGAGGTCCTCCCGGGCGTCCACGCCAACGGCCGCTTCACCCTCGGTGAGAACATCGGCGACCACGGCGGTCTGTCCATCGCGTACTCCGCCCTGGAGAATGCCCTGAACGGCAAACTGGACAAGCCGGTCATCGACGGCTTCACCCCCCAGCAGCGCTTCTACCTCTCCTACGGAAACATCTGGGCCCAGAACATCACCGACCAGGAGAAGGCCCGTCTGACGAACATCGACCCGCACTCGCTGGCCGTGAACCGCGTGAACGTGTCCGTGCGTAACTTCCAGACCTTCTTCGACGCCTTCGACATCCACGAAGGCGACCCGATGTTCCGTCCGGAAGCGGAGCGCGTCCACATCTGGTAAATGAGTCCCGACCGCTTCATAGCGCGGAAACTCAAGTTTCAGGGGAAACTCGCGGCGGCGTCGATCGCCGTGAGTTTCCTCGTCATCATCGTCGCCGTCGCCGTCTCGTCCGGATTCAGGCATTCCGTGCGGGACGGCGTCGCGCGGCTGACCGGCGACATCCGGATCGCGCCGTCGTCCGCCGTCGCCTCGGAGGGGGCTCCGATTCCCGTCCACCTGCCGTCGGAGAAAGCCATCCTGGACATTCCCGGCGTCGCGGACATCCGCCCCGTCGCCGTCCGGGCGGGTATCGTCCGCAGCGGCGACATCATCCACGGCGTGCTGGTCAAGGGCGTCCCCGACCGTCCGGACTCCAGCCTGTGCGTGTCCATCCCCACCCGCCTTGCGGCCATCACGGGCCTGAAGGAAGGGGATGATATGACCACATATTTCGTCGGGGAAAAGGTCCGCGTGCGCAAGTTCCACGTGACCGCGGTGCACCGGGACATCCTGGAGATGGACGACAACCTGATCGTCTATGCGAATCTCGCCGACATCCAGCGCCTGAACGGCTGGGATACGGACCAGGCTTCCGCCCTGGAGGTGTCCGTGGCCCCCACCCATCGCACCAACCTGTGGGTCAACGAACTCACCGACGAGATCGGGATGCGCCTGGTGCTGAGCGGCGAGGAAGGGGAGGACAGCCTCGTCGCCACCTCGTCCGTCCGGACCTACGCCCAGATCTTCGACTGGCTGGACCTGCTGGATTTCAATGTGCTCGTGATCCTCATCCTGATGATCGTCGTGGCCGGCGTGAACATGATCTCAGGCCTGCTGATCGTCCTGTTCCGCAACATCGCCACCATCGGTACGCTCAAGACGCTGGGGATGGGGGACCGCGCCATCGGCAAGGTGTTCCTGCGCGTGGCGGCGGGTGTCGTCCTGAAGGGCATGCTCATCGGAAACGCCCTGGGCCTGCTGTTCTGTGCGGTCCAGCACTTCACGCATCTCCTGAAACTGGATCCGGCCAACTACTTCGTCTCCTACGTGCCGGTCCATGTCGATATCCCCTGGGTCCTGGGTGCCGATCTCGTGGCCTTCGTGGCCATCATGCTGCTCCTCCTCATCCCGACGCTCTTCATCGCGCGGGTGGACCCGGCCCAGACCGTCAAGGCCGAATAGATTTATTCGGCATAAACCTCCGAATACTCTTCGTACGTGTCGAGAACCTCGCGCACGTAAGCGATCGTCTGCTTGCCGTGGAAGCCGGGGACTTCGGGAATCACGGAGACGATGTTGTCCCAGATGGTGGGGTCCACGCCCATTTCCTCCGCGGTCCGGATGCATTTGAGGATGGTGCCCTCGCCGGCGTTGTAAGCCGCCAGGGCGAACTTCAGGCACTCCACGGAGTCGGCGCCGTGCGCCGAGAACATCTTCGAAAGATAGGTCAGGTATTTCGTGCCGATGTGGATGTTCACCTCCGGAATCAGGAGGGTGTCCACGGAGTATCGATCACTGTGGATCTGCATCAGGCCGACGGCTCCCCGGTCGGAGCAGGATTCGTTGATGAACCGGGATTCGTGGTAGATCATCGCGGACAGCAGACGCCAGTCCCAGCCCATGGCGCTCGCATTCTGCTTGATCAGGTTGTCATAGGGACTGATGGACGAAAGGCTGGTTCCCACGCGGCGCTGGTAGGAACGGTCCAGTTTTCGGAACCCGCCTTTCCCGTCCATCTCCGCAATCCAGGCGTTGAGGAGGCGGACTTCGGCGTGCCGGTCGTCCCGGAGCACCCAGACGGTGCTGTCACGGAAGGGGATCGTGCTGATGAAGCCGTCGGCGTGGAGGCTGTCCGCCTTGTACATGACCAGCAGGTCCACCGTGCCGTCCTGGAGGGAATCCAGGTAGTCGGTACTGTCAACGGGGTTGATGAATTCGAGGTCCAGCAGATGGTCGTCGGCGAATTCCCGGAGGATGATCTTGTTCATCCCGACGGTAAGTCCGCGGGCGGGTTCCCCTTTCAGGTCGATGACGCAACGGAGCGTCTTCAGCGGATATTCCGGGACGGAATACCGGGTGGTCCGGGGCGCGGCGACCACGGCCCCGATCACGAGTACGGTGATCAGCAGATATTTCCAGAATGCATGCATGGGATCAAAAGTTTCCGCCACCGCCGAGCATGCCGCCGAAGCCTCCGCCTCCGCGGCCGCCACCTCCTCCGCCGCCACTCATGCCGGACCCGGCCCGTTCGGACATCTTCCGGTTGGAGCCCAGGCTCGGATAGAACGGCCAGGTAATGCCGAACTTGATGATCCGGGCAGGATGGATATAGCGGTGTGCGCTGAAATAATCGTGTTTCTTCGTCGGCCAGCCCTGGCCGGCATTCTCCATCTTCAGGAAGATGCAGGCCTGTTTCCACTGCAGGTTCAGGAAGACGTCGAAGTAAGGCGTCTCGCCGTACTGGTACTCCTTCTGGTTATAGAAGGTTCCGGAGACGAGATTGAAACCCGGGGCGTACCACTTGGTATTGTAGCGGGCGTCCACACCGATCTGCATCTTGAGGACGTCCTCGCTCACGACCGGGAACTGCAGGTACCAGCGCAGGTTCAGGGCCAGTTTGGGCAGCGGGACCACGTCTTCCTTAGACGAAAGTTGGAAGAGCGCGCTGTTCTCGAGCCGGAGGACGCCCAGGTGGAAATCCTTCCGCAGGGCGGCCGTGAGGACGCTCATCGCCTCCGGGTTCTGCCGGATGACGCCGAGGGAATCATAGTAGATGTTGTTCGCGAGCAGGGCATAGCCGGCCGATGCGTAGATCTTCCACTTCGGGAAGTCCAGGGATGCCTGGAACCGCGTCGTGGATGTCTTGGAGAACTCGTTGTCCCACATAAAGTGGTTCGCATACAGGTGCTGCTCGTAGAAGTCGGGTTGCTTGAGGTCGGTCTCGAAGCGGGCCGTGAGGCTGATCGGGCTCAACGAATCCCGGCGGAACGGGAATACGCTCAGTTTCGCCTTGCCCCGGACGAAGAAGTCCCCGGCATCGTGCCCGGCGAAGTTGAGTTGTCCGAGTGCATCCCACTCGAAATACCGGCTCAGGCGGCCCTCCGCTCCGGCATAGGCATACACCGAATTCCATTTCGCCGGCTTCGGCTTGTACAGGTAACTGCCCGGCCGGAGGTCGTAGTGGGACTGGTACCGGTCACCCACGCCACCCTCGACCTTGGACACGACGGCATTCTCGTGCCAGGGCTGGAAGCGGAGGAAGACACGGTTGTCCAGCCGCATCGTATGCAGGGAATCGGCGCTCTTGGCGGGATTGATGTAGAAATTGTTATTGAAGAAGGCCCTTCCCGCCGCATCACCGATGGCATCCGAATATGTCTTGTTGTACACCGACCATTCGGTGGAAGTGCCCAGGAAGACGGACGTGAGGTCCTTGTTCAGGGTATCCTTCCGCACATAGTTGGAATCGCCCCGGTGCCTGAGGTCTTCGATGAAGGAGAAGGGCAGGCGGACGGACTGGTCGAAGAAGACCGTCCGCTTCGTGTACTTGTTGGTGGCGGAACTCAGGAAGACGTCCACTTCGCGGATGTCCTGCAGGATCGTATCCTTGACCTGGGCGATGTCGGAGACGCCGCCGTTCTCCACCCGGTTGATGGAGTTCCAGATGATGCCGGCGTGGGCGAGATACCGCTTGCCCATCCAGTTGGCCGTGGCGAAGGCGGTCTTGTTACGCGCTTTCTGGTTCTTGAGGATGCCGGCGCCGCCGTAGGTCTTGAACTCCAGGGCGATGTTCAGCGAAGGGAGGATGTTCTGGGTCGTGAAGACCCGGATGTCGTCGTTGGACGTGGTCTCGGAGTTCAGGATGTTGCCGTAGTAGGCGAGTTCCGTGTACGGGGTCTTCGTGTTGAACATCGGGAGCGAGGAGGGCGTGTACGTCCAACTCTCGTAAGGCGCATAGTAACTGACGGTGGAACGCGGGTCCTCCCGCTTGAAGAAATTGTAACTCTGGACGGCCGATCCGGTCATGCCCAGGAAGGTGCCGCCGATGTCCTCCTTCAGGTAGGGATAATCGTGGAAGTGGTAGTTGAAGGTGGTGTCCCACTCGAAAGGTTCCACGCGGTTGAACCAGCGGTCGTGCTTCCAGGCGACCAGCCGCTTGTAGTAGAGGCTGTCGGGCAGATAGGCGGTTTCCAGGATGCGCGGGGTGTTCTCGATGATGCTGTCCTTGATGCGCCGGATGCTGTCCTTGACCTGGCGGATGGAATCCTGCCGGCGCTGGATGATGGGAAGCCGCTGTTCGTAGTCGTAACGCTTCCTTTCCGCCTTGGAGAGTCCGGCATACCATCTTTGGAACCGTTCCTTCGCAACAATCGACGAGTCAACGCGGTACAGGGAGTCGATGCGGGGCCAGTCCAGGCTGTCGCCCGCCGCCTTCAGCGAGTCGATGACGATGCGGTGGGTGAGGGAGTCTTTCGTGGCGACATACCATTGATACAGGAAGGGATCCGTCAGGCGGAGACTGTCCGGGACCTTCATCGTGTCGCGCGCGGTAATGCGCGGAAGGGTATCGGCATCCTGCAGGGATTCTCCGAAGAAGTCGAATTCATCGTCCGAAAGGTCCTTCAGCACGGTGTCTTTCTTCACGGCGGCGGTTTTCCGGACCGTATCCGGCGGAACCGTATCCCGGCGGAGGGTATCCAGCCGCACCTCGCGGAGGACCCGTACCCGGGTATCCGGACGCACGGTCCGGGCGGATTCCACCCCGACCGTGCCGACGACCGTCAGCCCGGCGATGACCGCCGGGACCAGTATTTCGGACCACAGATTCTTCATCAATCTGCAAATATAATCATTTTTCGCGGGAACCCATTTTTTTAAGCATTTCGCTTCACCCTGGCTTTTTCTAACATATTGGAAAAACTACAGTGGCCTAGGGAAGGTTGATTACGACAATAGGCTTGACTATTTGGGAAACCTTACTTGACTCCTATCTTATTAAACGACCTCTTTAGTTATTACACCATGCTTAAAAACTGCTGTGCCTGGCAGGTATTTTTGACGTCCTGTCGGCATTCCTGTGCGGTGTCCAAATCTCAACGCAGAAGAAAGCCATCAGAGAAACGGTCGTGGACGCCGATGGCGCTCCCGCCGTGGGAGCCGCCATCATGATGGTCGGCAACAGTTCCGTCGGCGCCGTTATTCCGATGTCTTTTGTTAGAGAATTATTTCCGAAAAAAGTTTGCAATTAGGGATTAAGTTATTTATCTTTGTCCTCATAACGGATTCGGCCGGACGGGACAAGGCATTTGAACTCCGTTATCATGCAACGTGAATGATGTAGTTCCGCTGCAAAGTTTGCGTTTTTTTTGTTTTTAGTGAAAAAAATGCTATCTTTGCAGTCCCTAAAAATGATGAAGGATGAAAAGTGCCACTATGCCCTTGAGTTCCAAGGAGTTGCAAGAACTTGGCGAGATTTCCAAGAAAAAATACAATGGTGCTGTGTGGAACTACTTCAAGCAGGTGGTTCGGATTCCCCGTCCCTATACAACCGCCGATTTCAACCGCTCTTACTTTATCCCTGATTTGTAGCCGGTCGGTTGATTCCTTCTCTCCCGCGAAGTCCTTTTCCAGTCTTCTTTTCAAGTTGTCCGCTGGATGTCTTTTGGTTTTGTGACGAGGTGCCATGCAGTTTGAGAGTGAGGGTCTGTTCATCGGCCTGGTAAAATTTGCCTTCCACATCGATGGGGGGCGTCTGTTCCGGGACATATTCCAGGGTTTCTTCGAAGTCCAGCATCGAAAGATGTATCTTGACCGGCTCAGTGAGAACAAAGTGGATTCTTCCCTTTATTCGCCTAGGGCCTATCGTATGTTCGGCAGCCATGGGTTGGCAATTATAGCCCTAATTGACGAATTCGCCTTCTGCTCTCGGATTTTTAACGCCGGCCATATCCAGATATCCGGGGAAACACCGGAGGAGATTAAGAATAAAGAAGATATCAACCAGTACAAGACCGTCGTCCTTACCGGATCATCCGAGCGATTTCTGCGTGATGATAAAGATTATCTCCGCCCCCGGGCTGCCGCCACTTTTCTACTGAATCCAGAGCGGGAAAGCCGCCGGTATCCTTTCATTGGAATCATTCGGATTAAATTTGACTACAGGTGCCTGCAGAGGCCCGAAAAGCCCTCTTCCTATTGGGGAGAATACGGAATTTCCTTTTCAAGGCTCATCAAAAGGTATATTGACGGCTTGAAAGCGAATAAATCTATCCATGGTGGTCACCCGCTTGACTGCATTATTGTTGATACCTATGACAATGATGAACTGATGGTGGTCGCTTTCTCCGATTCCATCCATACCCTGGATGCCTACCTGAAGAGCATCCGCAAGATAACCTTATCGGACCTTTTCATGTTCTGGGAAAAGGAGCACCCTGATGAAGAACAGGCGTATCCGTATGAGGAAGAAGGTGTAAGGCACGTGTGTTCGTCATGTCACATGTCATATGGTTATGATGCTGAGTTCTCATTCAGGAGCGGGGAGAATCAGAATGGATTCCTGCCCTGGGATTCCGAGGAGGATTGCCAAAACTATGATATCAATTGTTTGATTGAATCCAGGCCCGGACATAGCCATGAACTGTACGCATTCCTGAATGACTGGCGTTCCCGAGATGGAGAATGCCTTTCGGGTTCTGACGAGAATCCGTTGGATTACCGGAGGACCGTCACTGGAGGCAGCATCCAGCACATCATCATTCCAGTACGGCAGATTGGAGTGCTCCATGACCTTACTCCGAATCCTGAGTTTCGGAAACTTGCTCGGAGAATTAAATTGACGCTGAATGACAAACGGGGAAGTATAGGAAGGCACCGAAATCATCCCGACCTCGGGGAATGCGAAAACGAAATAGATTGTTTCTTTATCGAAGAGGTCAAGGAAGTCTTGCGAGATTTGGGAATCTCTAAGATTGTCCGGGAGCGGTTGCTGTCCCTTTTGGACCTCTACAATGATTGTGCGCGGAACCATCTTCAAACCTATTATTTCAAGCGCCTGCTCCCCTCTGTCAAGAATATCTTAACGATTCTTAAGGATTTCCGAGACAATGAAAAAGAATCGTTGGCCGCCATTGAAAACCAGTTGAATGTGGAGATTTCCGCTTTGGAGACTGCCTTTTACAACCGGATGCACAACAAGATGACGCCCAACGCCGTGCTGGAGTACGCGGGAGGCATTCAGCAGTTCCTGCAAGCGTTCGGGTTTGCGTACAAGGAGATTATCCGTCTTCTTTCGCCAGACCAGGCGGAAACCAACTATTCCCTCATTGCCGGCGTGAGCAAAGAATCCTCAATGAGGACGCACACGGAACTGAATATCAATCACATCATCTATCCACAGTTGTTCTGTGTCACTTCGTGGAAAGAAGCATCTAATTGCACATTACATCTGTTCGATGAGAAAAGGGGTTTGATTGACCCGCTGACCGGAGAAGTTTTTCTGGTACAGAAGTATTATGACTATTTTCGCGATTTCATCGAGAACAAAGATGCTTTCAATAGCGTCCTCGATTTGCTGCTGAATCAGACGGACCTGGTGCGGACGGATCCTGTGTACCGTTCCCTCAATTCCACGTTGACGCCGGATGTCCTCAAGTATTCCTTGCAGGATTATATCGTTTATCATTTCGCTTTCCAGCGTGATTTTCGGATGATGTGGCGATACTATCTGAAGGTGTTCCTCCAGACGCCTAGTGTCTATCGTCGCAGGGGGATTGTCAACAGGCAGGACTTCATTTTCTTCCTTTTCCGTCTGCTGATGGTCGCTTACAGGGAGATGGATCCCGATCGTAGCAAGGAAATCGATGCATTCATCCGGCAGCAGAAGAAAGAATCCTTCGATTACTTGCTTTCGCCCCTGTGGTTCGAGTGCTTTGACAAGGTGGACAGAGCTGCCCGAAACATGTGCGAGAACTTTCAGTCCTATTCTTATGTCCATGTGTCCGAGCATTTGGTCTGGTTCTCGGAACAGTATCTGGTGTATCCGGGAAAGTATTTGGATCCGAAATTGAAGAACTGGTCATTCAACATTTCCCGTGCTTTAGACCTTCCCTCTGACGAAAAAGGGGACCCTGATTCCCTCCCTATAATCCGGGAAAAACTGAATTCTATTCTTGCCGGAAGGCGCAGGACGATCGACCAGATTGTCAGTCAGGTTTTCAGTGAACGTTTTGATTCTGATACGCTGGATTCCAAATATGAGACTCCGGACAATGTAGTCTGCCTGATGAATGCGTTCCTTCGAGCCATCGACATGCTGGACCAGGGAGAGGAGGAGAGACCCATCCGTCTCCATTCTGTTCCCCGTAGGCCGGAAGACGGGGGAATCGCCTTCGCGGCTATCCGGGACCTATCGTCGGTTTCTGCTAGGTTGCTTGCGGACCCGATCGGTGGCTTTATCGTCCCGGACCCGGAAACCCGCAGGAAGTATTATGCCTGCAGGACTCTGCTTTACAGGACCCTTTGGGATTGGAGTTATCAATCCAGAGCCCCCATCTATCCCTGACTAGTATGAATAGCCCGGAAACCAAGGTCAGCCTGATTAAGCGGCCTGTCAATCTGTTGTGCCTGTCAGACCTGCACCTCGACTCCGAGTCGGGGAAAATGGTCCTGCGGAAGTTGATTCGTTCCGTCAAGGAATTGAAGTGGGAGGAAATCCGATGGCAGCCGGACTTTATCGTCCTGGCCGGAGACATGGTGCTTGCCCAGAACAAGATGTTTTACAAGGATGTCAAGGAGTGTCTCCTGGAACTGACCAGTGACAAGGATTTCCAGTTGGACCCATTCCGAGTCATCGCTGTTCCGGGAAACCATGACAAGGACATCGTTTCCTGCTGGAAGAAGGACTGCATGAAAGGTTCCCGCCGTTGTGCCGTGTGTTCGGAACTGGACCGGTACAAGGAAGTTAGGGACGCGATCAAGGCGTTTAGGAACGATGATACGAAGTTTACTTACGATCTGAGCAAGTTCAAAGATAGTTTTCAGAGATTCGGTGAGTTTTACTCCCCTTTTGTGGAAAAAAGGACCGGTGGGGAACAGTATATTTTCCCCAAGGAATTCCTGGGGGAGAATCTTTCCTCCGTCGCGCTGACGTCGGGTCTTAAAGTCTTTGACGATGCTAAGATTTGTTTCCTGTGCATCAATACGGAATGGACATATTTTCCAGATGAGGAAAGGAAGTATGATGAAGGTTTTTTGTGCGACCCCGTAGTCTTTTCTTCCCTGAACACGTTTATCAATGAGTATAAGGGATACACCCTTGTGACGGTGATGCATCACAATCCTTCTGAGATGTCCTGGGAAATCCGATTCCGGTCCCAATCCCGGAAACCGGATATCTTGCGGTATATCTATCAGTACTCGGACGTGATTCTGACAGGGCATAACCATCCGGAAATCCTGTTACCCCCAGACCGGATGGAGAATCATGCGCAACTATTCCAGTTGGGCTCTGCCTGCATGAGCGCAAGGGGTGGCAGCCTGCCCCAGTACCATGCTTCCCTGATTCACGTCGATCCCCTCTCGGGCCATGTCGAGATCTGCAATTTTCTGTATGAACATCGCAAGCAAGATTGGATCCGCATCATCGACAAGAACAACTACCAACTGACCCCATATGACACAGTGCTTCCACCTGGCACTAGTCCTGCCTTGACGGATGCGATTGTCCTCCCCATTCAGAGCCACCGGAAGGAGGAAATTGAAAAGGCGCTGCGGGCTTATTTCCCGGATGTATTCGAGGTTTATGACTGCCATTATTGGAACATCCATGAAAAAAGTCCTCTTGCGGATGAGATAAGAATGGCTTGCACGCCAGGACGCAAATCTGCTTTTTTCATCTATTCCCTAACGGATCTGGACCATCAGAATTTCTGCGAATTGAAGCAATCTCTTTTTTCCGGCAAGGAAGAGCCCGAGACCGACTCGGATGCCCAGGCCTTTACCCTCCGAAAAGCGCTCTATGCCCAAGAACTCCTCCTGGTGGAAATCTGGTTTCGGCACCGGGACACCCAAGCCGCGCTTGGGAGGCCGTACTGTCCCGGTTGGGAATAATTGGTTGGCAGGGCCGTTCTTTTTGGGGACAGCCCTGTTTCCGTATCTAGTATTTGACGCGCTTGACGGCGTTCCAGTCGATGTCCTTGGTGCTCTGGGCGACGGGGGCGGTGGGGATGACGGCCCCCTTGCGCACGAGGATCACGGCCTCGAGCCCGGCGGTGGTGATGTCGTTCCAGCCTGCCTTGTAGGTCTTGCCTGTCTGGTAGTCGACCCAGGCTCCGCCGGGGAGATAGACCTGGCGGGTCCAGTGACGCAGGCCGGTAGTCGTGTGCACGTCATCCCGGGGGCCGCGCTGCACGCTGTAGTCCTGCGGCGTGTCGAAGATGGGCGCGACCAGGATGTCGCTGCCGAACAGGTACTGGTCCTCGACCATCCACGCCACGGGATCGTCCGGATACTCGACGAACAGCGCGCGGACCATGGGAAGGCCTGTCTCCGTGCATTTGCGGGCCTGCTCCAGCACATAGGGCATCAGTTTGTATTTCAGTTCGGCGGAAGCGCGGTAGTAGTCCGTGAATTCCTGGTTGTAGAGCCACGGCTCGGTGGGCGGGGCTCCGTGGCTGCGGGTGTGCGAACTCAGGAACCCGAAGGGCAGCCAGCGGCGGTACAGGTCCTCCGGCGTGGACTGCACGAATCCGCCGATGTCATGGCTCCAGAACGGGAATCCGGACAGTCCGAAACTCAGGCCGGCGTGCAGGGTGGACAGCATGGCTTCGTTGGTGTTGGCGGCGTCGCCGCCCCAATGCAGGGGGTAGCGCTGCGAGCCGGCCCAGGCGGAACGGGCCCAGATGACGGCTCCGTCGGGTTGCTGGACGTCCTTGGTCACCTCCCACACCGCCTTGTTGTAACGCACCGGATAGAGATTGTGCTCGTAGAGGCCGCCGCGGCCGTTGGCATAGAAGCCGTCGTACGGGGCGCCTTCGCCGAAATCCGCCTTGATCGCGCCGACGCCCATCTCGAGCAGGCTGCGGAGATGGTCCTGATACCACCGGACGGTCTCGGGGTTGGTGAAATCGAGGCATGCGTCCTCATAGGGCATCGTGCCGTCGGCATTGCGCACGACGAGGTTCCTGTCGATGAGTTCCTGGTAGAAGACGTTGTGCTGCGTGAAATAGGGCAGTTGCCAGAGGCTGATGTGGAACCCGTCATCCAGCAGGTCCTTCACCATTTTGGCCGGATCGGAGAAACGCTCCTCGGAGAACTTGTAGTCGCACTGCCAGTCCACCCCGAACCAACCGGTGTCGAAATGGATCACATCCGCCGGGATGCGGTTCCCGCGGAGTTTGGACGCGATCTCATAGCCGTCCTCCTGCGTCAGGTACGTGATGCGGCTCATCCAGGTGCCGAAACTCCAGGTCGGCGGCATCGGAGCCTTGCCGACGACGTCGGTGTAGGCGTCGAGGATCTCCGCCGGGTTGCCGATGAAAAAGAAGAAGTCCAGGTTCTCGTCGGCCATGAACAGTTTGGTCGCGCCGACATAGGAGGCCCCGAAATCGCAGGTGACGGGCGCCGATGTATGCATGAACACGCCGTAACCGCGGTTGGAGAAGTAGAACGGGATGGGCTTGTACATCTCGTCGGTCTCGGGTCCCTGGGGGTCGGTGACGAACAGGTTCACCCGCTGCCCGACCTTGTTCAGGCCGGTCGGCGACTCGCCGCAGCCGTAGATGCGTTCCCCCGCCTTGAGGCTGAAGACGGGATTGATGCGGCGGGCATTGTCGATGCCGCCGCGGCGGAAGCCGAAGGGGAGGGTCTTGACCTGGCTCACGTCATTGTCATGGGCGGTCCAGGTCTGTGTCAGGACCTTGCCGGAGGCATCCTTCAGCACCAGGCGCCAGGGCTGCTTGACGATGGTCAGCGACCCTTGCGGGCTCGTATAGACGATTTCGTCCTCCGTTTCGGTGCAGGTCCAGGCGACATGCGGGTCCGCGGCGATGAACTCCGGGCTGAACATCACTTCCTCGACCTCCTTGGGCTCGACGAGCGATGTGAGCATGCGCACCCGGACCGTCCGGTCGGAGATGAAATCCACCTTGAAGCGGAACTGCGGGTCGTTCTCGTAGCCGCTGGACGGGAAGTCCTTCATGGCCAACTTGTCCATCACCACCGTGTTGGTGTTGAACGCCTGGCGCGGCTCGAGGCTGTAGCGGCCCCACTGCACCCTGCCTTCCCCCGAGGCCGCGTCGAACGCCGCGAGTTTTTCGGCGAAGAAATAGATGGACGTCATGTCGATATAGTCCCGGCTCAGGTCGGGGGCCTGGTTCATGAGGCGTTGGGCCCGGAGGCCGGTTGCGGCCGCCATGAGAAGGACGGCGCCGAGTATGAGTTTCTTCATGGATGAAAACGGTTGCATAGCGTATAAAGGTAAGTTTTTTTTCTGACATTCCACAGGGCGTACATCAAAAAGCGGGGCGCATCCCGTGAGGGAAGCCGAGGAAGTGACCAACTGGGACGAGGAACTGTAGTCATCCCGGTATCTTTTACAAGGGCCGCTCCTTTGGGGCGGCCTTTGTTGTATAATATGCGGATATTATGCGCATATCTGGTAGAAATTACAAGATAACGGCCGAATTATTGTAAAATTTCAAAAACATTTTTATTTTTGTGCTAGTGACAAAATCCATAGCCTATAACAATAACCAACACCTAATTATAACAACCAATCCATCTACTTTATGAGTTTCAAGCATTACTTGGCGGTGGCATTGCTGTCCTTATGCAGTGTCATCGTGATGGCTCAGAACAAACGGATTTCCGGAACGGTCACGGACACGAACGGAGATCCTGTCATCGGAGCCGGTGTCACCCACGTGGGCACCACGAACGGCGTCGTCACGGACGCCCGAGGAAACTTTGTATTCTCCGTCCCGGATGGTGCGACGATCAATGTGGAGGCGCTCGGCTACGAGCCCTACCAGTTCACGGTTGCGTCCGGACGGAATGTGTATGACGTGACCCTGGTCGAATCCGCCACCGAACTGGACGAGACGGTCGTCGTCGGTTATGGTACGCAGCGCAAGCGCCTCATAACCGGTTCCACCGTCAACGTCTCCGGCGAAAAACTCGCCGCCGTCAACGCGGTCGATGCCTTCGGCGCCCTGCAGAGCCAGGCCGCCGGCGTCACGATCGTCCAGAATTCCGGTCAGCCGGGTGAAAGTTACAAGATGACCATCCGCGGTATGGGTACCGCCGGTTCCACGACGCCGCTGTACGTGGTGGACGGTGTGCCGGGCGGAAACATCGAGGCGCTCTCCCCGAACGACATCGAGTCCATCGACGTGCTCAAGGATGCGGCTTCCAGCGCCATTTACGGCGCCCGTGCCGCAAACGGCGTCGTCCTCGTGACTACCAAGAAGGGTAAGGCCGGCAAGATTCGCGTCACGATGGATGCCTACTACGGCTGGCAGAACCCGAACACCAACGGTGTCACCCCACTGAACGCCAAGCAGTACATGGAGATCAACGACAAGGCGTACGATATCCAGGGCACCACCAAGTACGACTGGGCGAAACTCATCCCCAAGCAGTACGCGCAGATCCAGAACGGTACCTGGAACGGTACCAACTGGCTCGAGGAGACCACGGTGCACAACGCTCCGATCCACAACGAGTCCATCAACATCCTCGGCGGCAGCGACGTATCCCGCTTCGCCGTCGGTTTCACGAACTTCGCCCAGACCGGTACCCTCGGTTATCCGGCCACGCCGCAGTTCGACCGCAAGACCTTCCGGATGAACTCGGATTACTCCCTCATCCGCAAGCGCGGCCGCGACATCCTGAAGTTCGGTGAGAACATCACTTTCACCGTCAGCAACCGCCACGGCCTTTCCATCGGCGGCATCTATGACAACAATATCCGTACACTCATGTCGATGAGCCCGCTCCTCCCGGCCTACAACGAAGAAGGCGGCTGGTACGAGTACAAGGACATCGTGGCCGACAAGTGGGACTTCAGCGCCGAAATGGCGAACCCGCTGGCGCAGATCTACTACACCCGCAAGAACCGCTACAACAAGGGTTATCGGCTCCAGTCCAACTTCTTCCTGGAGTTCGCCCCGATCAAGGGCCTGACCTTCCGCTCCAGCGCGGGCTGGCAGTACAACCACGGCGAGAGCCGCAGCTACACGCCCGTCTACGAACTGAGCACCAAGACGTCCAATCCGGTCGATGACGTGAGCCAGAGCCAGAACTACAGCATCCGCTGGTCCTGGGAAAACACCGCCAACTGGGTGAAGTCCTTCGGCAGCCACAACGTCGACCTCCTCGTGGGACAGTCCCTGGAGAAGTGGGGCTATGGCAACAGTGTCAATGTCTCCAACTCCGACTCCCGCTTCCCGGGCTCCTTCGACCACGCCTACATCGGCAATGCGAACGTCGTGGATCCCGCCTACACGTCCATCGGCGGCAGCCCGAACGGCGAGGGCGCCCTCTCGTCCTTCTTCGGCCGTGTGAACTACAACTGGAACGAGACCTATCTGCTTTCCGTGGTGATGCGCGCCGACGGTTCCTCCAACTTCGCCCGCGGACACCGCTGGGGTTACTTCCCGTCCGTCTCCGCCGGCTGGGTGATCACGAACGAGCCGTTCATGGACAACGTCTCCAAGGATTTCCTGAGCTTCCTGAAGTTCCGCGCCAGCTGGGGCCAGAACGGTAACTGCAACATCTCTTCGTTCCAGTACCTGGCCACCATCTCCCTCGACGCGCGCTACTATTTCAGCGACAAGGCGACCCCCGCCATCGGCGCCTATCCCGACATCCTTCCGAATCCGGACGTGAAATGGGAAACCTCCGAGCAGACGAACGTCGGCTTCGACGCCCGCTTCCTGCGCAGCCGTCTCGGCCTGACCTTCGACTGGTACAACAAGATGACCAAGGACTGGCTGGTCCGGGCCCCTGCGCCGCTCATCTACGGTACCAACCCTCCTTACGTGAACGGTGGCGACATCCGGAACCGGGGTTTCGAAGTCCTCCTCTCCTGGGACGACATGGTAAGCCGTGACTTCTCCTACGGCGTCTCCGCGACCTTCTCCCACAACAAGAACAAGGTCACGCGTATCGCCAACTCCGAGGGTATCATCCACGGCGGTTCCAACGCCATCGCCCAGAACACCGCGGAGCTCTACCGCATCCAGGTGGGCTACCCGATCGGTTACTTCTGGGGCTATGAGATGGACGGCATCATCCAGAACGAGGCCGACCTCCAGGACTACCTCGCGAAGAACTGCGGCGGCGACAAGGCGAACTCCCTGCAGGGCGCCGACATCCAGCCCGGTGACGTGAAGTTCGTCGATGTGAACGGCAACGGCAAGATCGACAAGGACGATTCCGACAAGACCATGATCGGCGACCCGAACCCGGACTACACCGTGGGCCTGACGCTCCGGATGGAGTTCAAGGGCTTCGACTTCTCCCTGAACGGCTACGGCTCCTTCGGCCAGCAGGTCGCGAAGAGCTACCGCCAGTTCTCCGACCACCCGGACGACAACTACTGCACGGACGTCTATACGAAGTACTGGACCGGCGAGGGCACGACCAACCGCTATCCGCGCTTCACCCACGGCAAGCACGTGAACCAGTCCGAACTGTCCCGCGTCTGGATCGAGGACGCCGACTTCTTCAAGATCTCCCGGATTTCCCTGGGGTATGACCTCAAGCGGGCGATGAAGTTCCTCCCGATGGCCAAGTGCCGTCTGTATGTCTCCGCCCAGAACATGTTCACCTTCACCAAGTACTCCGGCATGGATCCCGAGGTCGGTTTCGGCAACGGTTCCAGCTGGGCTTCCGGTATCGACTGCGGTTACTACCCGTCCTCCAATTCCTGGCTGGTGGGTCTGAACATCACCTTTTAATCCTTGAACACCATGAAAAAGAATATATTCTATCTGATTGCGGCTTCGCTGTGCGTGATGTTCCTTGCGGGTTGTGACGATTTCCTTGACACGAAGAGCCTTACCAAGAAGGATACATCCAACTTCCCGATGAACGAGACGGATGCCTTCCAGATGGTGAACGGCATCTATGTCATGATGAACAATAACCTCGCCGACCCGGAGGAGGATCCTTTCTTCATCTTCGACATCGCTTCCGACGACCGCCTGGGCGGCGGCAGCCAGTCCAACATCGGCGCCCAGGGCGTCGACCGGCTGATGAATTCCTACATCGACTGGATGAAACCGCTGTGGCTGTGCCGCTACGCCGGTATCAACCGGGCGAACAATGCGCTGGAGACCATCGACAACGTGACCGGATGGAGTTCTCCCACCAAGAAGGAACAACTCCTGTGCGAAATCTATTTCTTCCGCGCCTGGTACTATTTCAACCTGGCCCAGGTCTTCAACGGTGTTCCGCTCGTGCTTTCCACGGAACCCAAGAACCTGCCGCGCAACACCCCGGATGAGGTGTATGCCCAGATCGCTTCCGACATGAAGGCGGCTATCGAGCACGGACCTGCCCTTCGTTATCCCGAGTTTGGCGAAGGCCGCGTCTCGAAGTGGGTGGCAGAGGCTATGATGGCCCGTATCTGGCTGTTCTACACCGGTTTCTACAAGAAGAACGAGCTTCCGCTCGCCGAGGGTGGCAGCATCTCCAAGGCCCAGGTCGTGACCTGGCTGGAAGATTGCATCCAGAACAGCGGTTACGGCCTTGTTCCCGACCAGCGCAACCTCTGGCCTTACACCAATCCTTATACGGCTGCGGACTACCCGTATGCCAAGGACAATGGCCTGAATTGGGTCGGCGACGAGAACATCGAGAACATGTTCGCCGTCAAGATGGG
>JAEEGH010006644.1_pt1 | contig 28184 bp, 23 predicted proteins | sample 9134181 | NCBI WGS metagenome assembly JAEEGH01 (sample SAMN16246544, study PRJNA631951) | gut metagenome | biome: gut microbiome; feature: rumen; material: DP-attached | host: Bos | place: Iran: Karaj | collected 2018-10 | reverse complement strand
TGTAATTATTTACGTTTGCCGCTACCGCGGCAGCACAAAATAAGTGTTTTCGTAAGTTGTTTTCACTCCTTCGCGCCGTTTTTTTTGTAATGTTAGCAACTTTTCAAAACTCGACATTCGGGCTAATTAGTTAATCTTCTTCAGAATCACTATCTTCCATATCATCAAAATCTTCGTCCTCTTCATCATCCGTGAAGAGGTCAAGAATTTCGGTAATGTTATTGTATTCCTGAAGATTCTTTTTTTGTTCCTCAGGTTCTGCGCTTATTGGAAGATAATCTCTGTAGGCTTCCAGATATTCGTAAACATTTGTAATTTCTTCATCACTTGTAAGAGCAAGGTCATCAATTGAATGAACTGTTTCAAGAAGATTTTCAAGGTCGTCAATAACGTATGCGTAATCTTCCTTGATTTCATCGTATTCTTCCCAGGTCTGTTTTTTTGCTGCTTCTGAACAGTCCTTCATGTCTGCAAGAATTTTTTTAAGTTCTTCAATAAAAAAAATATCTAATTCTTCGTCTGTCATCTTTCTTTCCTGCTTTTGTATGAGTAATCAATTGTATTTTCAGCCTTTTACAGAAGCCTTTCCGTAGGTTTTTTCAATTTCCGTAATCTGGTCACGAATTGCGGCAGCCTGTTCATATTCAAGACGTTCGGCACATTCCATCATTTCCTGCTTAAGAGCTTCAATAAGTTTCTTTCTATCTTTTGCAACAAAAAGATTTGCGTTCTGTTTAAGAATTTCCAGATTAGTTTTTGCGTTTTCTTCAGCGTCTTCTTTTTCGTGAACAAGAATGTCTTCAACGGCTTTTCTAATTGTCTTTGGAGTGATTCCGTGTTCTTTGTTGTAGGCTTCCTGTATGCTGCGACGGCGTTTTGTTTCTTCAATTGCTTCCTTCATTGCATCGCTCATTCTGTCTGCATACATAACAACTTTGCCTTCTGCGTTACGGGCTGCACGTCCAATAATCTGGATAAGGGATGTAGTGCTGCGAAGAAATCCGATTTTATCTGCATCAAGAAGGGCAATAAAGGAAACTTCCGGCAGGTCAATTCCTTCCCTTAAAAGATTAATTCCAATCAGAACATCTATTTCTCCGGAGCGCAGGCTTTTTAATATTTCAACCCGTTCAAAAGTATCGATTTCTGAGTGAATGTATTTTACTTTCATATCAAGACCGGAAAGATAATCCGTTAAATCTTCAGCCATTTTCTTGGTAAGTGTCAAAACTAAGCTGCGTTCGTTTTTCCTGATTCTTTCCTGAACTTCCCGGTAGATGTCCTGCATCTGACCTTCGCTTGGCCGCACTTCTACAATCGGATCAAGAAGTCCTGTTGGGCGGATGATTTGTTCTACAATCTGTGTAGATTTTTTAACTTCTTCCGGGCGAGGAGTTGCAGTTACGTAAATGACCTGATTCATTTTTTTTGTGAATTCGTCAAATTTTAAAGGTCTGTTGTCCAGGGCAGAAGGTAAACGGAAACCGAAATTAACCAGGTTCTGCTTGCGGCTTCTGTCACCTTCATACATTGCACCAATCTGTGGAACTGTAACATGGGCTTCGTCAATTAAGCAGAGAAAATCGTCTGGAAAATAATGAAGCAGGGTTGCAGGTGGTTCTCCGGATTTTCTTCCTGTAATTGGAGCGGAGTAATTTTCAATTCCTGAGCAGTAGCCCATTTCCTTCATCATTTCTACATCGTAAGTGGTTCTTGTTTTAAGACGTTCTGCTTCCAGAAGTTTTCCCTGACCGCGGAGTTCTTCAACTCTTTCGTTCATTTCAGCAAGGATTCGTTCTGTTGCAGTGGTAAGCATTTCCTGAGGAACTACAAAGTGTTTTGCCGGATAAAGAATCAGTTCATCCAGTTCTTCTATAATATCACCAGTGATTACGTCAAAACGGCGGATTCTGGAAACTTCATCAAAATCCAGTTCAACTCTGTAAGCCTGATCAGTTTCCATGTAAGGCGGGAAGATTTCAATCGTGTCACCCTTAATGCGGAAATTTCCTCTTTCAAGAATCATATCATTCCGCTGGTACTGAACACTGGTTAAGCTGGCGGCAAATTTGTGAATATCCAGAGCCTGCCCTTTTTCAATGTGGGTACGCATTTCTTTGTAAAGGTCAGGCATACCCAGACCGTAAATACAGCTGACCGTTGCTACAATAATAACATCCCGCCTTTCCATAAGGGCGTAGGTTGCAGCAAGCCGGAGTTTATCAATTTCTTTATTTACGGCAGCATCTTTTTCAATATACAAATCCCGGGCAGGTACATAAGCTTCCGGCTGATAGTAATCGTAATAGGAAACAAAATATTCTACGGCGTTATCAGGAAAAAAACTTTTGAATTCCCGGTAGAGCTGGGCGGAAAGAGTTTTATTGTGGCTGATGATGAGAGTTGGACGTTGAACAGCTTCAATAATTTTTGCCATGGTAAAGGTTTTGCCGGAACCTGTTACACCTTTGAGAGTCTGATATTTATCACCTCTTGCAAAGCCCTGTGCTAATTTTTCAATGGCTTCCGGCTGATCACCGCTGGGCTGATAATCTGAAACAACGTGGAACTTTCTCATACTAAAAACTTACTCAGCCTCTAAAGTAACTTTAACCTTAACGTATTTGCCTTTTCTGTAAACTGTTACGTCAACCTGATCACCAGGCTTTTTGTTTTCCAGGGCAGAATAATATTCAGCAAGATTGTTAACCTTGATATCATCAATTTGTGTAATGACGTCTCCTCCAAGATAAACTGTTCTTGTATCAAAGAAGCCGAATGGAACTGCTGTTGTTCCTCCTTCAAGACCAGCCTTTTCTGCTTCAGAGCCTGCATAAACCCTGTTAATAACCAGGCCGTTTGAAATTTCATAGCCTGCTTCTCTTGCGATTCCAGTAGAATTTTGAATAAGACTTAACTTTATTGCTCCCCTGGTTACTTTACCGTACTGCAGCAGTTCATTTACAACACGGCGGGCTGTACTTGCAGGAATTGCAAATCCTACTCCGGAAGAAGAGCCTGAAGAAGAATAAATAATTGTGTTGATTCCAATCATTCTTCCTTTTGAATCAATGAGAGGGCCTCCAGAGTTACCCGGATTGATTGCCGCATCAGTCTGAATCATGTTACGGATGATGATGTTTTGACTTTCCTGAATCGGTCTGCCCAGTCCTGAAATAATTCCAGTTGTCATTGTTCTTTCAAGACCGAAAGGATTTCCTATGGCAATGACTTTTTGACCCACTTTCAGGGAATCCGAATCCCCGTATTCAATTGTTTTAAGTTCCATACCTGCAGGAGGGGTAAACTTTAAAACAGCAATGTCACTTTCCTTGTCCATTCCTACAATTGATCCTTCATAGGAAGAACCATCAGCTAGGGAAATAATGATTCTGGAAACATTGGAAACTACGTGAACGTTTGTAACAACATATCCACGTGGATCAATGATGGAGCCGGAGCCGGAGCCTGTGGAAGCTACAATTGGTTCCAGATACCAGTTATGGCCCATAACCTGAGTTGTAATATTGACAACAGCTTCATTACATTTTTCATAGACAGCAATATTTTGAAGTTCATCCTGGGTATATCCGGAAGTGCTGTCAGTAATAGTAATTGGATCTGTGTCTGAAGCAGGGGTATCCGGATTTTCAGTAATCTGCTGAACCTGGCGGCTGCCCTGATTTATCTTTGAAATTCCCAGCACAAGAGCTGCTGAAAGGAGGGCACTTGCTACTGCGGTTATAACTATATATCTTGTTGAAAAAAGTCTCATATCTTTAACTATAATGATATAGACAAATATTGTCAAAAAAAACACCCTCTATCTTAAAAGAAAGAGGGTGCAGTTTGTTATAAAGACCTAATCAAAAGAATACAGAAAAACCAATTTTTACATCAGTAAAAAGATCCTGATTTTCCGGGAAGTATATTGCATCTGCTCCCAGATCCAGGGTCCAGGCTGACTTTCCAAGGAAGATGGAAAGGTTTGCTCCTGCCTGAACTGACTGTACAAGATTATTTATGCTGCCCATGTAGTAATTATCATTTGTCTGGATTGAGTAATCTCCAATGCCCATATTAACAGCTGCATAAGCGGCAGAAGTAATATGTTTTCCCGTATACTGGAAAAGGAAGGCATTCTTCCAGATGTCTGCATCCTCCTGACTGAATTGACCTGTAAGACAGTTAAAGACGTATTCACTCTGGAAACCAAAGTACATTTTGTTGTTTGTAAAGCCCAGTGCTCCTCCAAGTCCCAGACCGCATCCGCTGTCACAGCCGAATGGCGGGTAGAATGGTTCAGAGCTTCTTCCGTAGCGGAAAATAAAAGCCCAGTAAAGGTTAGAGGCTGAAAGTGGAATTTTTGAGCCGGTCTTAAGTGAAAGATCAAAGTAGAATACCGAACCTTCATCATTCATAAAGTTCAGGCTACTGGCAAATTCTACGTAATCCGAAATAGCCCAGAGAAGTCCCAGGTTCAGGTTGCCGTCAAATAAGTCATCATCATCAGTAATAGGACGGATTATAGAGTAGTCAATCTGGAAGCCTAATGTACCTGCAGGATAAAGTTCAGCTGATGCTACTGGTCCAATTCCTGAACCGTCAGCCGTAATCTTCATGTGCTGGAAGACCAGTTCTGAATTAATTTTAATATCAACTGAATTGATGTACTCTTCTGCTGTAATTACTGCAGTATATTCTCCATCTGTAAGAGGAGTGCCTGTCATGTCACAGCCGTTCCATTCAATATAAGTGTTCCAGCTGTTAAAGGTAACTCCTTCCTTGTAAACAGTGTCTCCATCCTGATTAAGAATTTCAAAAGTTCCTGAAGCTGGTGCGGTTGCTCCGATTGAAAATCTTGTCTTTGAGAATTTGCCGCCTGCTTCCGGATTAAATTCCTTTCTGTCGCAGCTAAAGCTTGTTAACTCAAATGGACAAGGATCCAGCTGTGCCCTTACTGTTCTTGTGGAATGACGGTACACTGTGATTGTTCCAGTTTTTTCGTAGTAACCAAAGCGGCGGATTGTAAAGGTGTAGTTTCCTTCATCCACTTCAAGAGTTTTTTGACCGCTGCTGCTTGAAGATGCAGATCCCCCTGAACCGCTTAAAGAAACCTCTGTGTCGGAAGGGTCTGTAATAAAGGTAACTCTTCCACTGATTCTTTCCATGTCCATGTAGTACCAGGCGTTAAGTTTAGTATCAACATAGATGCTTACTTCAAGAGTTTCATAGTGGGATTTGGTGATTTTTACAGTGTGCCTTCCGCTGGAAAGACCATCAATACTGTAGGGAGTTGTGCCCTTGTAGCTGCCATCAATGTAAACGCTTGCTCCTGATTCAGTTGCGTCAATGTGAACGGTATTGGCTTCTTCATCTTTTACAGGACGGGTGCGGTAAGGCTGATAGACACTGTTCCAGAAATCATATGAGCCTCCTCTAAATCCGCTTGGACGTCTTGATTCAATGTAGAAGGAAGAATCTTCTTCCGGATCGGAAATGGTAATACTTATATCAGCATATGCAACACTTGTAGCAAAAAAACTTGCTGCCAGCAAAGTGAATAATGACCGTTTAATGAATGCTTTTATTTCTTTCATGAGTTTAGTATAACACAGGGTTATATTATTACAATTAGGGGAATCTTAGAGCATTCTTAGAAGATTCTAAGACTATAAAAAATGCCGGAGCAGAGTCCGGCATAAAGAATTATGTGTCAGCAGTTATTAAATCAATAGAAGGCAGATAAACCGAATGTTACACCTGCCCAGATTTTATTGCTTGACGGGTAGTAAATCAGGTCTGCTCCCAGATCAATGTTAACTGCAGTATCCCAAGGATAGAATTTAAGTGCGGCTCCTGCCTGAAGTGCACGGATAAATCCTGCTGATAAATCAGTTTCTGCTGTATAGTTCGTACCCTTGTCATTTGTATAGTTAAGGTTTCCAATACAGGTACTTGCTGAAGCATAGGCTCCTGCTGTAAAGACAGACTTTGTGTAGTTTATCATCAGGCCGTAATTAATCAGAAGTGGATCCTCAGCTGCTTTGAAAGTTCCAAGAAGTCCCTGGTAAGTTGCACCGGCACTTGCTCCCAGATAGAGACCATTCTTTTCCCAGCCTAAAGCAAGACCACCACCTGCGCCCGCACCAGTGTCAGCTCCGTATGGGGCAAAAAGTGGATCTGTACAAATTCCGTAGCGGGCGTAAAGTGCCCAGTAGAGTGCTGAAGAATCCAGCTTGATTTTTGAACCACCCTTCAAGTTAGCAGACCACTGTACTGCAAAAGGATCTCCAATATTAAAATTAATGCCTGTTGAAATCTCAAAATGATTTCCTATTGAGTGAAGGCCTGCTGCATTAATGTTAAAGTCCCAGTCAGTTTCCTGAAGATTGTAGATTCCTGAGAAATTAACCTGTCCACCCCAGGTTTTCTTAGGGTAGAATGCGGCTGAAGCAACAGTTCCAAGGCCTGAGCCGTTTGGAGTAATCCAGGTGCGCTGGAAAGACAAATCTGAGTTTACGGTAACTGCAAGTGTTTTCATTTCTGTCCCTGCTTCCAGAACTGCAGTGTAAGCTCCGTCATCCACAAAATTTCCGGATTTATCTTTACCGTTCCAGGTAAAATAGTTGTCCCAGGTTGTGAAAGTTTTTGTTTCTTCATACAGAAGTTTTCCGTCTGAATCCTTAATCTGGAAAACGCCTGTGCCTGGACCTGTTACTTTTGCGTAACATTCAACTTTTGAGAATTTTCCTCCAGCCTTAGGATTGAAAGTATCTCTTCCTGTAATGGAGAATTTTTCCAGGGCGAAAGGAGCTTCATCCATCTGAATCTGAACATTTCTGCTCTGACCACCGTATACAGTAATGGATTCATTGATTTCCTTATAACCAAAGGCCTTAACTGTATACTTGTGGTTGCCTGCATTCAGTTCAACAGTTTTTTTGCCTGTAGAAGACAGTTTCTGTTTGTTGATTTCCACTGTTGCGCTGTCAGGTTCAGTTTTGAAAATCAGTTTACCGGTAATTCTTTCCAGTTCAATAAAGAACCAGCCGTTCTTTGAATTATTTACCCGGATTGTTACTTCCTTTGACTCGTAGTAAGCACCACCGTCAATCCTTAAAGTGTGGTCTCCTTCTGTGAGCACGGCTTTGTAAGGTAAATTACCTGCCTTTTCGCCGTCCACATAAAGAGTTGCACTTTTTACGTTACATTCAATGGTATTTGTGCTGTCGCCTTCAGAGTTTTTTGTAGTTTTATATGCTGAAATCCTGTTACTTGTGTACTGGCCCTGCTTTACTCCATTTGGCCAGTATTCAGATGTATGAAGTGATTCATCATATTTAGGCTCTGAGACTTTTACAGATTCAGCAAATGCAATGCCAGAGGCAAGAATTGCTGCCGATACCAGGGTTAAAACCGACTTATTAATAAATTTTCTTACTCTCATATCTCCATTATAATACTCTGTTATTAGAATTAAAAGACTTTGAATGAAAGCCTGTCATAAAGAAAGCAGGTCATGTTCCATAAAACTGAAATATTCATTCCGGGTTATAATGAGATGATCCAGAAATGTTATTCCAAGGGCGTCTGCTGCTTTTTTCAGGGCTTTTGTGGAATCAATGTCTGCCTGACTTGGTCTTGGGGTTCCTCCCGGATGATTATGGCAGCAGATGATTGCTGACGCATGCCGGCTGATGGCTTCTGCAAAAACTTCCCTGGGGTGGATAAAAGCCTTGTTTGTGCCTCCTACAGAAATCAGTTTAATGTCCAGAATTTCCTGGGCTCCGTTAAGAATTGCGGTAACGAAATGTTCTGTGGGGTACATTGCAAAATGCTGTACGTAAGGAAGCAGGTCTTTCGGGGTCGTAACAATTGCCCTCTGAAAGGATGTCCTTCTTCTTCCCAGTTCCCATGCCGCCGCCAGTGCCAGTGCCTTATTTTTTCCAATCCCCTTAACCTTGCAGAGATTGTCAATAAGTGTGTCCTGGTTAGAGGCGTCCATAATTTTAATTGCCTGCTGGGCAACCTGTTCAATGGGACAGCTTTTTCCCCCGGACCCTAAAATCAGCATTATCAGTTCCTGGTCGCTGGGAAAAGACAGGCCGTTTATAAGAGTCAGTTCTCTAATCTGGGGTTTAAATGTCCCTTCTTCTGTAAATACCTTTTGATTATTTTTCATACATATTTTTGTCATACTTATTAATACGATTTAAAAGTATATAAAATACGAAAAAATCCCAAAAAAAGAAGAAAAAAATATGTAAATTTATACTTTTTTATTTGAAAAAATGTATATATATGTAATTTCACCTTGAGTAAATTATATCCTTTCTATATATTGGTTTTGAAAAATTCAATTCAAGAGGGATTAATATGAAAAAACTTTTGACAATTGCTGCTTCAACTCTTATGGCAGCTTTATTTGCTTTTACTTCATGTTCTGAAAAGTCACAGGCAAAGAAGATTGGTGTTATTCAGCTGGTACAGCACTCTGCCCTGGACGCAGCATACAATGGATTTGTAGATCAGCTTAAGGTTCGTGGTTACGAAGATGGAAAAAATATTAAGATTGATTATCAGAATGCTTCCGGTGAACAGGCAAACTGCGTAACAATTGCAAATCAGCTGGTAAGTGAAAGAAATGACCTGATTCTTGCAATCGCTACTCCTGCAGCACAGGCTGTTGCAAATGCAACTGAATCTATTCCTGTTCTTATTACTGCTGTAACAGATCCTGCATCAGCTAATCTTGTTGATTCAAATGAACTTCCAGGAAGAAATGTAACTGGTACTTCTGACCTTACACCTTGTGCTGCTCAGATTGACCTTATTAAGCAGCTCTTCCCTGAAGCAAAGCATATTGCAATTATGTATTGTTCAAGTGAAGAAAACTCAATCGTTCAGGCAAACCTTGCAATTGCTGAATGTGAAAAAATCGGTCTTACATATGAAATTGCAACTGTTTCAAATACAAATGAAATTCAGCAGGTAACTCAGTCTCTGGTTGGAAAGGTTGATGCAATCTATATTCCAACTGACAATATGATGGCTTCTTCAATTGCAACTGTTTCAATGATTACAAATGAAGCAAAAATTCCTGTAATCTGCGGTGAAGACGGAATGACACAGGGCGGCGGTCTTTGTACATACGGTATTAATTACTACGAACTGGGAAAACTCACTGGAGATATGGCAGCAGATATTCTTGAAGGAAAGTCAAAGCCTGAAACTACTCCAATCCAGTACCTGCAGCACTTTGACTTTTCATACAATGCCGATACTGCAGAAGCACTGGGTATTGAATTCCCTGCTGATTTGTGATACCAAAATCTAAATCAGTTTATATAGGAAAAAATTAATGCTGAGCAATTTCTTTGTATCCCTTGGGGGGTCAATGCTCGGCGCTGTAGCCCAGGGTGTCCTCTGGGGCATTATGGCGCTGGGCGTTTTCATTACTTTTAAGATTCTTAATTTTGCGGATATGACCGTTGACGGCTCATTCGCAACTGGCGGCTGTGTATGTGCACTTTTAATCGTACACGGCTGCGATCCGCTTTTTGCGGTTCTTGTGGCAGCGGTTTTAGGTACTCTTGCTGGATTAATTACGGGGCTTCTTCATACCAAGCTTAAGATTCCTGGAATTCTTTCCGGTATTTTGATGCAGCTGGCCCTTTATTCAATCAACTTGAGGATTCTGGGCGGTAAGGCAAATCAGCCTCTTTCTCCTGTTCCAAGAAACAAGGTATTTACCGGCGCTGACTGGATTAACAACTGGAAGGCCTTTTTTGGTCATGGTGCAGTAAATGCTGACGGCAGTGCTGTTGAACCAATCAACATTTCAATAATGGATTTCTTCAACAAGTGGTTCAACCTGAAGCAGGCTTTCAAGGACAATGCAACTTCTTTTGCCAGCCTTCTTGTTGGTCTTGTAATCTGCGGAATTATTATTTTTGCCCTTTACTGGTTCTTTGGAACAGAAATTGGTAGTGCAATTCGTGCAACTGGTAATAATGAAAATATGAGCCGGGCTCAGGGAATTAATACAGACAAAACTAAAATCATTGCCCTGATGCTTTCAAATGCCCTTGTAGCAGTTTCTGGTGCCCTTGTAATGCAGCAGCAGCGCTTTGGCGACGTAGGCATGGGAATCGGTACAATTGTTATTGGACTTGCATCAATTATTATTGGTGAAGTTATTTTTGGTCACAGATTTGGTTTCTGGTGGGATTTACTTGCAGTTGTGTTTGGTTCAGTAATTTACCGCGTAATTATTGCAGTTGTCCTTAAACTGGGAATGAAGACCAATGACCTTAAGCTTCTTTCAGCCGTAGTTGTTGCAATCGCCCTTTCCGTACCAGTTATTAAAAAGAAATTAATTTCCCGGAGGAAGAAAAATGCTTGAAGTAAAGAATGTATTTAAGACTTTTAATCCGGGAACAATCACTGAAAAAAAAGCTCTTAACGGTATTAGTCTTACCCTTAATGACGGAGATTTCGTAACTGTAATCGGTGGTAACGGTGCAGGTAAATCTACACTTCTTAATCTGATTGCAGGAGTTCACCAGTGTGATTCAGGTTCAATCATTCTTGATGGAGAAGATATTACAGACCAGAAGGAGCATTCCCGGGCCAAATATCTGGGAAGAGTTTTCCAGGATCCTATGCTTGGTACTGCAAGTTCCATGCAGATAGAGGAAAATCTTGCCCTTGCCTATCGTCGTGGAAAAAAGAGAGGCCTGGGCTGGGGAATTACAAATAAGGAAAGAGAGATTTTCCGTGAGCAGCTTAAGATGCTGGATTTAGGCCTTGAAAATCGTATGGCTGCCAAAGTTGGACTTTTGTCCGGCGGTCAGCGTCAGGCTCTTACTCTGCTTATGGCAACAATTCAGAAACCAAAACTTCTGCTTCTGGATGAACATACAGCGGCACTTGATCCTAAAACTGCAAAAAAAGTTCTTGAACTTACACAGCATTTTGTTGAAAGGGATCATCTTACAACTTTCATGGTTACTCATAATATGAAAGATGCCATTCACTATGGAAACCGCCTTATTATGATGCTGGAAGGAGAAATTGTTTACGATGTTTCTGGAGAAGAAAAAAAGAATCTTCAGGTTTCAGACCTGCTGGCCAAGTTCCAGAAGGTGAGCGGAGATTCTGATCAGGTTTCTGACAGAATGCTTCTTTCGTAAAATATTCTTTTGAAAAATAAAGCCTGATTTGCAGCTGGATTTTGTAAGATGTCCAGTGTGCAAGTCAGGCCTTTTTTTTAGATTCGTCCGCTTTTTATCAGATTAACTGCAATGCGGGTGATTTTTGGATCAAACTGTGTTCCTGCATTATTTTCAAATTCAGAAATGATTTTTTCAATAGGAAGTTTTTCCCTGTAGGCCCTGTCATTTGACATTGCATCGTATGCGTCTGCTACAGCAATAATTCTTGCAACTAAAGGAATTTGTGACGATTTAAGCCCCATAGGATAACCGCTGCCGTCAAAATGTTCGTGATGATATAAAACTGCTTCCGTTAAATTTGGAATGTCTTCATATCCCTGAATATAATCCGAACCTTTGGAAGTGTGTTTTTTTATTTCATCAACTTCAGACTGGGTGAGGGGACTTTCCTTCTGTAGAACAGTGTGGCTTACGGATAACATACCAATGTCGTGGAGAATTGCATCGTAGTAAATATTGTTTTGTGCTGCGGCACTGAGTCCTAATTCTCCTGCAATTTTTCTGGAAATATCCGCCACATTTACAGAGTGCTTTTTTGTGTAACTGTCACCGGAATCAATAAGCTTTGCAAGAAGAAAGAGAAGATTATCAATTTTTTCATCAGTCCTTGCAAACTGCCTGTTTATAAGGGAATAGATGATTACAGAAATGATGAGGACAAGAATTCCTGCAATAAGTGCAATTCCTGACAAAATAAAAAATGGACTGCTGAAAGGCTGCTGTTCATAATAACCGATGATTTTAAAGTCAGCACTTTTTAGTGGAAGGGGAGTGTGAAGTACCATGCCGAACTTAACTGTCTGGCCCGGCTTAATTTCCAGATTGTCTGCTTCAGCAATTCCTTCCATAGTGATTGTTTTTTTGTCAGTAGAAAGCATGTATTTTCCATTCCAGCTCGAATCAATTATTAATTCACTGCCGCTTGTCATTTGAACGGAATAATCTTCAAGAATGCTGTAAGTGTTGTTTGTAAGATAAATATCGTACTGGGCACCCCAGAGACTTGCATTCTGTTTCCATTGATTTTTTTCTCCGCTCTCCTTATTTGGAATTTCCATCTTTACGTAAATCTGGTCGCTTTCTTTAGAGTCCAGACTGTTTACGTCATATACTTTCTGAGTATGATTTGAATTTTGTATTATGATTGTTGACAGGGCAAGCCCCACAACTGAAATTACAATGATTAATATGGCGATGATGATGCCGTTGAAACTTTTGATTTTACTTTTTGCCATTTTAGTTTTCTCCCCGATTTTTATTCCTGAGAGTTAGAGTAACTGAAGTCAGCAAAGATTTTTCCAGTTGCAACTTCATACAGGAAAACAAATCCTTCGGTGTAAAATTCTGTGAATTGTGAACTGTAATACTTCTTTTCACCGTTGATGATATAGTAATAATCAGAGGTGCGCTCATTAAGATTTGTCAGGTCGATTGCTTCTGCCCATGGATCATAGCTTTCATTTGGAAGCAGGCGATATGAATTAATTCCGTACTGAATGCTAAACTGGTTGTTTGAATTGTAGAAAGCGTGAGGTTTTGTGCTGGCTCCCATTACTAAATAAGTTGTGTCTTTTCCAAAAAGAACAGCATTTTTGAAAACCTTGAGCATTTCACAAATTTCATCGTAGGTAAAGAGACGGTGGTTATGATTGAAATCCATGCTGCCATCGTCCTGAAGATATTTTTCGTAAACTGAATCATATTCTTCTTTTGTTTCAAGCAGGGTAAAAAGAACTTCCGGTTCTGAAAGGTGAGCCGGATTTCCTCTGTAACGGTTTGCTTCTGATAAAAAGCGTTTAAGTTCCACTTCGTTTGTTGCAGCGCCAATGAAAACTTTTTCAGCTTCAAGTTTACTAAAATCCTTGTTCTGAACAGTATTATTTTTTTTCTTTGTAGATTTTCCACCGATTTCCTTAATGTGATTACAAACTTCCTGACTGCGATTACATTTGTAAGCCCAGTCCAGTGGTGAGTACTGACCGGAATGTTTTTTATCATTAATATCTCCACCAAATTCAATCAGTGTGTCTATTACGGCTGGATTTTTCTGATACATGCAGGCCCACATAACTGGAGTAATTCCATCAGAATTCATCTGGTCAATTTTGTAGTGGGCTGCAAGAGCTTTTATGCATTCTGGATTCTGGTTAAGAAATACTGCAAAGCTGAAAACTGATTCCGGCTGATTTAAAGGAATTGTCTCTGAAAAATCTGCGGTCTCAATCAACTTGTTTAATACGGCCAGGTCTTCACAGCGAAGAGCGGCATATTGAAAGAGTGATTTTCCTGCAGGTGATTTAACTGTTAAATCTGCACCTTTTTCCAGAAGAAGGTTAAAAAGCTGGGAATTTGTTTTAAGATTCCAGAGCTTTTGAATTTCTTCATAAGCTTTATTTTCATCATCATTTTTAAATGCTTCCTGGAGGCTGACAAGCGAATTTTCTGCAAGTTCAGGTTCTCCTCCTGTGAGAGCATAGAAGATGGGCATAAAACCTGTTTGATCTTTCTGATTAACGTCTTCTCCCTTGTTGAGGGCCTGTGTAATTTCTTCAACTGAATTACTTTTACATAAATCAAAGAAGGTCACTGTTTCTACAGATTTTTCTGTTGTTTCTTTTTTTGTGCAGCTGCAGATTATAAGACCGGCTGCAAAAATCGATGTTAATAACAAAAACTTTTTCATTATTTTTCTCCCCTAATGGTCTTGAGTATACAAAAAAAATTAATGTGTGAAAATAATTTTTGGAAATTCTTATTCGTCAAGAATTGATGTTAAAATTATCTCAGCATTTTTCTTCAGCAGAAACTGAAAATCCTTGTTTTTCCGTAAGGCTTTTCTCAGGGCATTTCTGTTGTTTGTAATTCCTGGCATAATTATATTTGTTCCTGCCTGAATGCAGTTCCGGGCGTTGTAATGGTTTCTTTCGCTTACCCAGTCAGTTATTACAATTCCGTTAAAGTACCATTCTTCCCTGAGAACTTTTGTAAGCAGATCGTGGTCTTCTGCGGCGTGCACACCGTTTATTTTATTGTAACTTGCCATCACTGCTTTTGGCTTACCTTCCATAACGGCAATACGGAAATTTTCAAAATAAAGTTCCCGGAGAGCTCTTTCGCTGATCTCTGCACTGACTTCCATTCTGTTGTTTTCCTGATTGTTGAGAATAAAATGTTTTACAGTGGCCTTGCTTTTTCCATCAGCCTGAACTCCCTTTACAATTTCAGCCGCCATCTTTCCACTTAAAAGCGGGTCTTCTGAAAAATATTCAAAATTTCTTCCGCAGAGAGGATTGCGCATAATATTCATTCCGGGAGCAAGCCAGTAGTTTACTCCAAATTCATTCATTTCAAGAGAAAGGGCTTTTCCGAATTTTTGTGCAAGTTTTTTGTTCCAGCTCTGTGCAAGATTCATTCCGCATGGAAAACAGGTTGTGTACTGGTAAAGCATTTTTCCTTTTTTTTCTTTCCTGAAAATGATTTTTCTGATGATTCTTGGCAAGGTGTAGAAAGACTGTAAAGCTGGTTCTACCATACGGACAGTGTTTTTTAATCTTACAGAAACAGGACAAAGTCTTAAGCCCTGAGGTCCATCGCAGAAGTTTACTGCAGGAATTCCCATGTTCTCAAATTTACTGCTTGTGTATCCTGCTGCACCAGGAACAATAAAATCATGATGTTTTGGAAGGGCAATGTCCAGTCCTGAACCGGTGCAAAGGTAAATCATCTGTTTTGGTTTAAGCTTAGAAATAAATGAACTTGCTTTTGGTCCAACAGTTTTCTGAATTTTTATATTTGATGTAAAGATATCGCTTTTGTAGAGACTTTTTTCGTTAAAGACAAGTGCCTTCTTTTTTGCAGCAGGTCTGTCTGCATCTTGTAAAGGTGATTTTAGTACGCCTGGAATTTTATGTGAATGAATGTTCCGGACTTTTTTTATAATCAGTTCATCCTTTAACTGAATGCGTTGAATTTCTGTTACGTCTGCGGATGAAGTTCCTGCATAAATAATATAATCACCCTTTTCCAGAATGTAGGAATTCTGGCTTTCATCATAAGAATAAAGGTTTGAAAAATTAAAAGTCAACTCAATGTTTTCACTTGCTCCTGCCTTAATTTCAGGAGTCTTTTCAAATGCTGCCAGACGTTTTGCTTCTTTTTTGAGTTTTCCCTGAGGACAACTGACATAAATCTGGATGACTTCTTTTGCAGGAAATTTTCCTGTATTTTTTACAAGTGCGTTTACAGTAACAGTATCATCACTTAATTTTACTTTGTAACTGCACTTAAAATCAGTGTATGTTAAACCATAGCCGAAAGGGTAGCGTGGAGTTTTTCCAAAGGTATCATAATATTTGTAGCCTACAAAAATATCTTCCCTGTAGTAGGCAGCTTTTTCTTCTTTTCCGTATTCAGCACCAAAAGGAACCTGTTCGTAATTTTCCGGCCAGCTGGCAGAGAGTTTTCCGCTTGGAGAAACTTTTCCTGTAATCAGGTTTGTAAGCGCCTGTGCACCCATGGAACCTGGGTATCCCATAAAAATAATTGCTCCGATTGGAACTGTCTTTAATGGAGAAAGATCTACAAATCCTCCTCCGTTTATAACCAGTATGAGATTTTTGTAGTGGGTTGAACAAATGCGGAGATTTTCAACTTCTGTGTCAGTGAGGAGAAAGTCGCCTTTTGTAACGCTTCTGTCTTTATCTTCGCCGCACTGTCTGGAAATAACATAGATACAGTTATCCTCTGCGGCAGTTTTAGATAAATATTCATTGGTGATTGGCAGTCCTGCCGGTCTCTTAAAAGAAACGGAAACGTTGTGTGCAATTTTGGAAATGTTCTTAAAAATATTTTCTTTCTGATGGGCAAAGTGAAAAAGTTCTTTTTTTCCAACCCAGTTACTTTTGTAGGCGTTGATCCAGTCTTTGGTTGTAACGTTAAAGCCTGCTTCTTCAATTGTCTGAAGAATATTTTTGATTGGACGGGTGTTTACTTCGCCGCTTCCTGTTCCACTTTTAAGCGTATAGATGGAACCTGCTCCGTAAAGTGCAATGTTATTCTGCCAGCTGTGACTGGACTTTTTTATAGGAAGTACTCCTGCATTCTTTAACAATACTATGCTTTCTTCCGCACATTTAAGTGCAACTTTTGCATTAACCTCTTCAAAATCGCAAACTGCATCTGTTGTTTTTGCTTTTGTATAAAACATCTCTTCTGCCTCAGTTTTCTATACTAGCATGATTTGATGATTTATAGTAGGGAAAATTATAATTGTATAAAAATGTCCTGGTCGATTGTCATTGAATCTGGAGTGATGATACAGTCTCTTGCCAGAAGCAGAACTCCCTCTTTTTGAGCTTGAACCAGTGCTTTGGCAAAATCTTCATGGGTTTCTCTGTTTGGAGAAAATCTGTTTACTCCCTTCATTTGAATTACAAAGAGAACTGCTGCCCTGCCTCTTTTTTCTTTTACAATCTGCGTAAGTTCTTTTACGTGTTTTAATCCTCTTAAAGTTGGGGCGTCGGGAAACATTGCCAGACCATTCTTTTCCAGAGTAACCCCTTTAACTTCAAGATACATTTTTTCAGATTTACCTTCCCGGCTTTCGTATTCCAGGTAAAAATCAAAACGACTTTTGCCGGAAACATATTCTGCTTTTACAAAGGTCAACTTTTTTATAAAAGGAAGGGCCTCAAGAAAAGCGGGACTTTCTATCCATTCAGATGCAGCCTTGTTTGGAGCCTGACTGTCCATATTTATAAGCAGGGAATTTTTATCACATTTCTTTTCCACTGCAACTAAATCGTATTTAGTTTTTCGTTCAGCTTTGTCAGATTCTTCAAGAAATACGGTGCAGCCTTCCACAAGGAGTTCTTTGCAGCGACCGGTATTTTTTACATGAACCCTTTCTTCTTCAGGACCGGCTCCATCCCCCTTGTTGATAAGTACGCGGGCAATAAAGCGGTTGGGTCTTGAAAGAAAAATTCCTTTTACAATCTTCCTGTATTTCATCAAAAAAATTATACAGTTTCTGTTTTGAATTCAGCAAGCATTGTTGACAGCTGGTTCATTTTGATTGTGTTGTCTTTTGTAATCTGATCAACCTGTGTAACCCGCTTTACAATATCTGAAGTTTCTGACTTGATTTCCGTTAAACTGTAACGGGTTTTGTCAATCAGTTTTTTCATGTTGGTAGTTTCGTTAATGACCATATCCTGCTTTTCTGCAAGTTCCATACAGAAGGAATTGATTTTGTCTGCAGCCTGAAAAGTTTCTTCGCTTTTTGCATTCACTTCATTCATCCTGCTGTCAATTCCGCTTATTTCGTCGGAGATTTCCGTAAGGGATTCAATAATCTGTGATGTGTTGAGTGTAACTTCTTCAAATGAAGCTTTTGCTGTTGCGCTGGTAGAATCTGCTTCATTTACGGCATCAACAATATTCTTAACTACAAGAGCAATCTTCTGGGCATTTTGAGAAGTCTCTTCTGCGAGCTTGCGGATTTCATCAGCAACTACTGCAAAACCCCTTCCTGCATCTCCTGCGTGGGCTGCTTCAATGGCTGCATTCATTGAAAGAAGGTTTGTCTGGTGGGCCACAGAATTAATGATTGTAACAACAGCCTTTACTTCATCCAGCTGATTTGTAACTTCCGAGAGAAGATTGCTCGTGGCTGTAATTTTATCACCGCCGCTTTTCATAATTGAACTCATCTCCTGGGTTGCAGCGCTTCTTTCCTTTGCCATTCTGTTAATATTTCCCAGGGATTCAACAACTTTATTCAGAGCCCTGCCGCTTTCTTCTACAGCATTTGTTTGCAGTGTATTGTTCATTACAAGGGTTTCTACCTGAAGTCCAATCTGGTTCAGCGCCGCCATTGTTTTTTCAACGGACTGGGCAATTATATCAAATTCTGCCGCAATCTCCTGAACATTTGTGTCTATGTGGAAGGTGGCCTGAGTTACCTGTCCGGAAGCTTTTTCAATTGAAGTACCGGAATCTGAGGCCTGGGCTGCGGTAGTTTTTACTGTATGGAAAAAGTCTTTCAACTGGTCCTTCATGTTATTAATATTCTGCATAAGAATTTTCAGTTCATCATGGCCTTTTGGCATAATTTCAACTGTGAAATCCTTGTCTGCCAGAGAATTTGAAAAGGAGTGAATTTTTTTCATTCTGAAAAGAATTCTATGGGTGATGAAAGCAATCAGAAATGCACAGACAATAATTGCAAACAGCGAAACCAGAATCAGAGAAATTTGAGTTGCGGTTTCTTCCTTCTTTATGCTCTCTTCAATTTTGATAGCAGTTTCCCTGTTGATGATTGAAAGTGTCTGCTGATTTGTCTGGATTCCTTCAATCTGACCGTCCATTTTTTTCAGGCAGTTGAGCATTGCTTCTATAGTTTTATCATCAGGATATTTTTCATAAGCGGCACGAATACCTAATTTCTGGAAGGTTTGCTGCTGAGCTACGGAAATTTTTATATTTTCCATTTCCTGCAAGGCTGCTTCAATAGGTTCAAATCTTTTTAACAAAGCAGACCAGAGTGTGTTCAACTCATCCAGTTTTTCCTGAATGCCTTGAGGTAATGATTTCTTTACGGGATCATTTAAGAGAACTTTATAGTCTGCATCGAGCTTTTCAATTTTCTGGACCATTTCTCTATGTGCAATTTGAGGATAGCAGCCGGAATAGTTGACAGTCATCAAATAAAGAAGAACGTCACTAAGTTCAGCCTGAGTTTTTGTCTGAACAAGCTGATAGCTTTTTATTTTCTGAAGTCTGGAAGAATTGTGGTGAGAAACGCCTACGAGTAAAAGAATTGCAAGTGCATTGATAATAACGATGCTGAAAAATTTAGTTCTGAGCTTCACTTTATTATTACCTCATATAAATTTATTGTTAATAACATTTTTTTTAATTAGAGTATTTTAACATTGTTATTGGGAATTAGTAAGTATTTTCTTCTATAATTAATGATTTTTTTTCAGAGAATTTTTTCAATTTTGCCCCGGATTATTTCTAAAGAATCAAATCTAGTATTATGAGCAGAATTATGTTATTTTTTTTATATGAGTATGGAAGAACAATCATTTAAAGAGTACAAGGAAAACGTCTTCAGCCGGAGACAAAAATCCGTACTTTTAATCGGCTGGTTTGTTGCAGGACTCACACTTTTACTTGAAATTTTTAATTACATGGTTCTTCTTAAAAAAGGTGAGCGGGTTGAAGCCAGTTTTCTTTATATTTTTATTAGAGTAATTACTCCTTCTCTCATTAACATTGTGACTCTTACAATTGCGACCATCATTCAGAAATCTGATAAGGCAAAGATGGATTTGAAAAATCTCTGGTGTTCCATTTCTATTTTTATGATTTGTTCTGTAATCGGAGTTTTTCACAGTTACTTTCAGATTCTCCTTGTGGTTCCTGCAATTACTTTTTTTGTTATATCAATTTTCAGCGATATTAAAATTTTAAATAGAATTTTTCTTGCTTCAATTATTGTTTTTTTTATTGAGTGCATTACATTCTGGCTGGACCCTGCATCCGGAGTTCCGGTCTACAAAATTTTAACTTTATTTTGTGCAGCCTTTTTTATTTTCTGTGCTTTTATATTTTCCCGTGCCCTCATTAAGGCTCAGGCTCAACAGCTCAACTATATGCATCAGTCTTACAGAAAGCAGTCAGAGTTGATTGAAGAATTAAAAATTGAACCTTTGACAAAATTGTATAACCGTATTGCAATGGACGGAACAATTTCACGCATTCTGGCAAGAAAGGGGGCAACCTTTAACAAATCTTTTTTAGTTATACTTGATCTGGATTTCTTTAAAAGAGTAAATGATAAATATGGCCACACTGCAGGGGATGAGGTTCTTATAACTCTTGCAGATATTGTTAAAGCGCAGATGGGTTCCGTAAGAAAAACTTTCCGTTTTGGAGGAGAAGAGTTTGTTCTGATTTTTGAAGATAATTTTCCTTCAACCGTAATTTACACAATTGAAGAAATACGGGGAATTTTTTCTTCAACAAAATTTGCATTTGCCCCAGAAGAAAGTTTTACTCTTTCCGGAGGCGTGGCTCCTCTTCTTCCTGAATATGATGAAAAGATGTGGCTTGATGCTGCGGACCGGGCACTTTATTATGCAAAAAATCACGGCCGTAATCAGATAAAAATCTTTGATGAAAACTGCTGAATAAAAAAAAAAGCGCCTCCTCTTAAGAAAGCGCTCTTTGATTAATCATTCTGTTTAATATTACTGATCCATGATTGAAGTCAGTGTTTCTGAAGATTCGTTGGTCCTTTGTGCCAGGTCAATCAGGTTCTTTGACTCATCAGCAAGGGACTTGGATTCACTGTAAATTTCACGGCTTGCCTTATCTACATCTTCAGAGGCTTCAATCAGACTCTGCATATTCTGCATTACAATCTTTGCAAAGTTTGACTGTTCATTTACAGCATTTTGCATGGTCTTTGCAATTTCAGAAAGAGTCTTTGATTCTTCGGAAATAATGTGACCTGCTTCCTGCTGCTCACGGATGCTGTCAGAAGCCTGTCCAACTTTCCGGGCACTTTCAATTGAATCCTTGTTGATCTTCTGGAGTGAAGAATTAACTTTTGTAGAAAGTTCAACTGAATGCTGAATCTGTGAAATAACTGTTGTAATGATTTCACCGATTTTTGCAGACCACTGTGAAGTTTGAGATGCCAGTTCCTTGATTTCACGGGCAATTACAGCAAAACCCTTACCTGTTTCACCGGCGTGGGCAGCTTCAATAGAAGCGTTCATAGCCAGAAGGTTTGTCTGCTGGGCAAAATCATCCAGGGTTGTAACAACACCAAGAATTTCTTTTGAAGAAGCCTGAACCTTTTCCATTTCATCCAGCAGATTTTTCATATCGTTGCTGGAAGTTTTTGTAATGGCAGAAAGTCCTGATGAGAACTGAGCCGCAGTATTTACACCGTCTCCAACAGTTTCCAGACCCTTAATTACTTCCCTTGTCTTTTCTGCTGTAGAAGAAATAAGTTTTGCCTGTTCTTCAAAGCGGGAATTCATTGCTGACAGGAAAGAGGTCAGGTTATCAATTGCCTTTTCTGTTTCATTCTGGGATTTGTTCTGCAGGTCCAGAGCCCTTCTGATCTGTTCAACCTTGTCCTGAGTTGCATCTGCTGCGTTTGTAACTGCAGAAACTGAATCGTTGAGGGAATGGGAAATTTCAGCAGTAGAACCTGCAACAGCCTTTGCATTTTTGAAAACTTCAGTAAGCTTGTCTTTCTGTTTTGAAGTTTCATCTGCAAGCTGAATAATTGCCTTCTGGTTGGCACCTGCCTTCTGGGACAGGGAAATATAGATTGCAAGGTCAATAAAGAAGAATGCAAATCCCTGGAGCCATACAAAAGGTTTATATCCTAAAATCTGACAGATAATATCGTGGAAGGCAAAGAGAGATCCTCCAATAAATCCCACGAACAGCTGTCTTGCACCGAAAAGTTTCTGCTTAAAGGCCTTAATGATTACAACATATCCGTAAATGATTACTCCGAAAGTCGGACCAAGACCGATTGTGAAAATTGTATTAGTTAAGCTGTATTTTCCAATGGACAGCAGGTATGCAAATATAATTAAAACATCCACTACAGCCATAATAATTGCCAGAACCTTAATTTTCTTCCGCTTAAAGAATGCTGCCAGGAAGAGTCCCATAAATGACATTGAAAGAGGCAGGCAGGCTCTTGTAAGTGCACGGTGGAGAGGATAGCTGATGAGAACCATATCAAAGCCTAGATCGTAGAAATAGTAAATTATAAAGAGAAGACAAAGGGCAAAGAAGAGGAAGGAAATGTCTTTTGTTGAAACATACTGGGTAATTACAAAAACCATCATAAAGAAACAGACGGCAGTAAGAATTATAAAGATTCTCATTGAGAAAATATTGTGAATGGTATTCTGGAAGAAAGCCTGTGCTTCACTGTCCAGTGAAAGTCCAAGTGGATCAAAATCTGTTTCAGGAGAATAGACCCGTACTGCAAGGTTGACTGTATTGTTGTGAATGCAGTTTGATGGAATTAAAATATCTGATGTCTGCTCAATGCGGCTGTTAAAATCAGGCGGCAGGTTACCCCTGGAACCAATGTAAGTTCCGTCCGCATACACTGCTGCTACTGCGTTGCCTTTATCAAAACCCAGGTAAACTTCTTCATTTCTAAGCTGAGGGGGAATTTCTACAGTTTTTCTAAGCCACAAATAATGCTGATCCTTGCTCTTAAATTTTTGTGGTCCTGTGGAAGATGAAATCTGCCAGGATGAATCATCATAATCTGGCTCTGCGAAAGACATGTTGTCTGAAAAATTAACCTTCCATTCAGAATCAATGCTGAAAGATTTTCTCTCACCTTTTGTGCAGGAAGTGAGAAGGCCTGTAAAAAGCAGTGCGGCAATAATGAAAAGGTGGCCGCACTTATTTAACTTTAGCATATAAAACTCCACTTTTGTCAGTTACTATGATTATCTGTTAAAAAATTAACAACAATATTGTATAGTTTAACATATAATTTGCTGCAAAAAAAGATAAAAAACTCAAATTTTTTGAGTAATTTACTTTAATAAAATGGAAGACAGGGAATACTTATATGAAGAAAGGTGATTTGCTTTTAGTAACAGACATGCAGAAAGTTTATACAAAAGGTGGCAAATGGGAGTGCCTGAATACTGAAGGAGCCGCTGAAAACATCCTTAAAATAATCAGCAGAAAAAAGGATGATGTGATTTTTACCAGATTCATTGCAGATCCCGCCGCAGAAAGAGTCTGGGCAGATTACAACAAAAAATATGCAGACGTAAATGAAGATTCCTGGTCCAATGAAATGATGGATGAATTTGCCCCTGCATTAAAAAAGTATCCCCTTTACACAAAAAGTGTCTATTCCTCTCTGGCAGTTCCACAGGTGCTTGAGGCCTGCAGAAAAGCAGAAAGAGTTGTCATAAGCGGAGTAATTGCAGAGTGCTGCGTGCTTTCTACAGTTTTTGCCTTAATAGACCAGGGAATTTATACCATTTATCTTACAGATGCAGTGAGCGGCCTTGATCAGCCAAAGGAGGATGGAACGGTGCTCATGCTGAAAGGTCTCAGCCCCCTTCACTTAAAGATTATGACTACTGAGGAGTATCTTTCTGAAGAAAAGTGATTAATCCTTTTACACCAAGTGATATATCTCTGTAGGTGGAATCAAAATCTCCCGTGTACCATGGATCATCAATATCACCGCCTCCTGCAAAATCCAGCAGTTTGTGGACCTTGCATTCCGGGTCACTTTTAATAATCCGCATTATGTTCCGGAGATTTGATTCTTCCATTCCGATGATCATGTCATATTCCCCGTAGTCTGCTGCTTCCAGCCGGGAAGATCTGTGGCCATATACAGGGATTCCCTCCTCCCTGAGTTTCTGCAGTGTGCCTCTGTGGGGAGAATTGCCTTCCTCTTCATAAGATGTAGCTTTGGAATAAGCAGTGTATTTTCCTTCAAGAGGGCTCCCCTTAACGAGATGATTAAAAACGAATTCCGCCATTGGTGAGCGGCAAATATTTCCCAGACAGATAAAAAGAATTTTCTTCATGCTCAGAGAATAAAAAAATGCGGCAGAAAAATCCACCGCATTTAACCATAATTATATTTTACCAGTGTACTTTAAGTCCTGCTGAAACAGCATTCAGACTGTAACCGTAAACCACATAAAGATCGTCGTAAACATATTTCCAGTCAAAGTAAAGTTCCCAGCGGGAATTAAGCATAAAGCCAACTTCCAGGTCGCTGGTCCAGATTGAAGTTTCATCTTCTTCTGACATATTCATCATCTGGAAAGCATTTCTCCATTCAAGAACTACTGGCTGGAAAGGATACATTCTGATGATTGAACCAAGAGCCATACCATCATCTACTCTGTAATCCGTTAACTGGCCGTACCATCTTGTCCACTGAATGTACCATGACCAGTCGAACCAGTTTGAGTGAATCAGTGAGAACTGGGCACCAAGACGAATGTTGTATGAAGGATTGAGCAGTTCAGTTGAAGAACCGGGAAAGCTTGTTGAACTTGAGCTTCCTGATGTTAAGTCTCCTGAATTAGAAAGAACAGTTACTTCAAAAACTGGTCCGAAGAACTTCCAGATAAATCCTTCAAGGCGAGCCTCGTATCCATGAAGGCTGCCGCTGTTAGTCTGTGTCTCAGGGAAGTAGAAAGCCCCTGCTGAAAGAGCATAGCGGTATGGTTTGTACTTGCTTGGTTCAATATAAGTTACAGAGTGGGTAACTCCGTCCGAATCCTTGTAGAAATACTGGGATTCAGAACCGTCTGTTTCATCTCCCAAAATAGGGAATGTAAGATATTTTCCGCTTGCATAAGGATAATCATCAAATTCTACGGAAAGATTATTTGCTGCCCAAACAACAAAAAGTAAATCACTGAAAAGATCCCAGAGGAATCCGTCTCCCCAGTAACTGCAGCCTGTATTGTTGTAAAATGCTGTTTCTGTAAAAGTTAAAGTTTCTGCCTTTGGTTTAGTAATATTTGGGGAAGTGCGGGCAAAAACAGCCGTCATGGACAAACTGCATACCAGCGAAACTGCGGTTAATTTCTTAAACAAATACTTCATTTTGAACTCCTTAAAATGGCCTTACCAATAGTAATAATCACTTTTTGGCGATTATCAACATTGTCTTCGCTTTTTGATCGTATTTAGAAAGATCAAAGCCACCATAAACTTTAACATCTCTAAAGCCGATTTGTAACAAAGTTTTTTTAAGTTCAACTGCAGAATATAATCTCTGAACAAAAACGTGGTCCGTCCTGCTTCCATCCTTTTCAAGAAGAATCCAGTGGGACCTGAGTCCTTCCCAGAGCCCTTCAACGGAGAATTCCGTGAGCACTGTCACATCATTCCTTTCAAACCATTCCCCTTCAGTAAAATACTGCACTGCAATTTCCCGGCTTATGCATTCCAGAATAAAGCAGCCGTCTTCCTTAAGGGCTGAATAAATGCTTTTGAGGATTTTTGTATCATCAGAAATTTTGTCGCAGTAGCCGAATGAATTATACACATTGATTGCGGCGTCAAATTTTCTGTCGGTTTTAAATGTCCTCATGTCCTGATTGAGAAGGGTAAGCTTTACTCCTTCATCCTCAGCAGTTTCCCTGGCGGCATCAAGAAAGGGCTGGGTAATGTCCACTGCTGTAACCTTCATTCCTTCCAGGGCCAGTTCTACGGAAATACGTCCAGGTCCGGAGCAGGCGTCAAGAACGGTAGAATTCTTTTTCAGATTTGCCAGGTCAATTATTCCTCTTGCAATACCGTTTGCTTCTGCCCAGTGAGCTTTGTCAAACATTACGGGGCCGTATTTAATCCAGAACTGCTCATTTTCAAACCATTCCCTGGTTTTTGCTGATTTTTTACCACTGGATTTTTTATCAGTCTTTTTGTCAGAAGTTTTATCAGCCATTGAATTTTTCCCCGCCACTTCCATCAGTATTAGTGTCTGCCATTACAAATTTATCTGCAGGAGCATCGCAGACCGGACAGCGCCAGTCACTTCCCAGTGAATCAAAAGTCGTTCCTGCAGGTATATTTTCAGTATATTCTCCCAGGGCTTCATCGTAGATATAGCCGCAGATTTTACATTCGTACTTGCTCATAACTTTATTCTAATACAAAAGTTTCTTTTTGTAAGTCTTTGGGGGTGAATTTGTATATGTTCCTGCTGGTTCGGTGGCCGTAGGCTGGTGCGAATCACCTAAGGTTACTGAGCCGGGGAACATGAATCTGATTCTCCAGATGACTTTCACCAATTGCACCAAATCAAATAAAATGTATATAATATCTTCAATATGCCTAATAAAGCTTTTACAGTACTTGATCTTCTGGATTTGAACCTCAAGGGCTACAACGCATTGAACCTCCGCTGTATTGCAGGACGCTCAGGCCTTTCAAGAAAAATATCTGTTCCGGATATTAACAGGCCGGGACTGGCGCTTTCAGGATTTTTTGACTCGTTTGCATACCAGAGGGTTCAGCTCTTTGGCCGTGGTGAATTCAATTATTTACTTAAGCTTAAGGCTGATAACGCACTGGATAATGTAAAGCAGCTCTTTTCTTACGAAATTCCTTGTGCTGTATTTACCCATAATCTTGTACCTGATGAGCAGTTCCTTCTTGCTGCAGAAAGCGGAAGTTGTCCTGTTTTAGTAACAGATCTTGAATCAACAGACTTTTCTACAAGACTTCTCCGTGTTCTTTCAAACATATTTGCACCGAAAAAATCAATGCATGGTGTTCTTGTTGAAGTATATGGTGTAGGCATTCTTCTTACAGGGGACTCTGGAGTTGGTAAAAGTGAAACCGCCCTTGAACTTATTGAGCGCGGCCACCGTCTTGTTGCAGATGATCTGGTAGAAATCCTTTGTGTAAACGGAAATACCCTTCTTGGACAGGGGGCAAATAAACTGATTTCCCACCATATGGAAATCCGCGGACTGGGAATAATTAATATTTCAGAACTGTATGGAGTAGGTGCCATTCGTGACCAGAAGCGCATTCAGCTGGTAGTAAAGCTGGAAGCCTGGAATCAGGAAAAAATATATGACAGACTGGGTACGGAGACTCACACCACGGACCTGCTGGGAGTTAAAATTCCAATCCTTGAAATCCCGGTAAGGCCAGGACGAAACCTCCCGATTATCATTGAGGCCGCCGCAATGAATGAACGCCTTAAGTCTATGGGACATTATTCTGCTAGAGAATTTAATCAAAATGTATTAAAATGGATTGAAACAGGGGAAGCCCAGGCTGCATATTACAGCAGTGAAGATTCTTACTGATTAACGGTATCCTGAAAAAATGCCGGAAGCGTTTTTTGGGGTGCCCTATGAATAAAATAAATATATTAAGAGGACTACAACGTGACTGAAAAACTGTTGACAGTACGTAACCGTGCAGGTATTCACGCCCGCCCGGCTGCATTAATCGCCCAGACATCAAACAAATTTGTTTCAGAAATTACTCTCGAGAAGGACAGCGCAACTGTAAACGCAAAGTCAATCATGGGTGTGATTACGATGGCTGCCGGTTATAATACAACTCTTACTCTCAGGGCAGAAGGTTCTGATGAGAAAGAAGCTGTTGAAGCAATTTACAATCTTTTTGAATCAAAGTTTGAAGAAGAATAAAATTGCATCCCCTTATTTAATAAAGAGGTTAATATGAAAAATCTGACAGACCGACAAAGGGAAGTATTGAAGTATATTTCTCAGTTTACCGAAGACAATGTTAGTCCACCAACAGTACGGGAAATTGGCGAAAGATTTAACATCTCCCTGCGGGCTGTTCAGGATCATATTGCAGCTCTTGTAAAAAAGGGCTACATATCTTTAACAAAGAAACGTTCCCGCTCAATCAGAGTTTTAAAGAATGATAATGGTTCTGCTTCATCAGAGAATATTTCTGTAAATTCAGTTCCCCTTCTGAAGCAGGATGGAAATCTTTCTACAACAAATGTTCTGGATCAGGAAAATATCCAGGACTACAAGGAAATTCCCGGGGACTTTCTGTCAAAAGAAGATACTTATTTTGCATGCAGACAGTCTGATGACAGCATGCTCAGGGCAGGAATCCTTAAGGGAGATATTGCCCTCTTCAAATATACAGAAGATTCCTTTAATGCTGCAGACCTTTCCGATGGAACTATTGTGCTTACAATCATTGACGGCAGAATAGAGCTTACTTGTGGGGAAAGATACGGAATTGAGATAAAGAGTATGCCTGAAAAGGGCAGCAGATTTGAAATCAGATTACCATATATTGAGCAGGGAGCGTGACGGTATGAGCTTGGGTCTAATGGTTGTTGACGATGAAGAACTTATAAGACAGGGAATAATAGCAAGATTAAATTAC
>JAEEGH010006643.1_pt1 | contig 28184 bp, 22 predicted proteins | sample 9134181 | NCBI WGS metagenome assembly JAEEGH01 (sample SAMN16246544, study PRJNA631951) | gut metagenome | biome: gut microbiome; feature: rumen; material: DP-attached | host: Bos | place: Iran: Karaj | collected 2018-10 | reverse complement strand
GAACACGGCGATGACGACGAAGACGAAGAAGGCCCCGTTGTTTACGGAGCCGGTAAAGATTAACTACATCTATCAAAAAAGCCCCGCCGAAGCGAGGCAAATTTGGTTTACGATAAAAACCTAATCGTCGTTGCGGCCACCAAGCAGGCCCGCTCGGAACGCCCAATAAAGCAACTGCAAAATCGAAGAAATCGCAGCAGCGACATACGTAAGGCCAGCGGCGAAAAGCACTCCAGAAACGGTATTGTATTCACGACCCGGCGAAACGACTTCCATGCGGGCAAGCGCCTTTTTGGCTCGGGCAGAAGCGTCAAATTCCACGGGCACTGTCACAAGAGTAAACAACGTCGCAAGCCCAAAGAGGATAACGCCCACAACCGCAAGGGAGTGCCCAAGCGCCTTGCCCATGCCCATGAGCATGATGCCGATAATCACAAGCCAAGGCCCTAGATTAGAGCCGATATTTGCTGCCGGGACAATCGCCGAACGGAGCCACATCGGGAAATAGCCTTGCGCATGCTGGATAGCGTGTCCGACTTCGTGAGCGGCGACACCAGCGGCACTTGCATTGCGGCCAGAATAAACTTCGGGCGACAAATTGAGAGTCTTGTTCAGCGGATTGTAATGGTCCGAAAGAAATCCCTGGTGCTTGAGGATTTTCACGTCGGTAATACCGGCATCCATAAGGATGGCCTTTGCGACATCGGCACCGGTAAGACCGCTAGAGATATACACTTTTTGGCCTGCGGCAAAGCGTTTTTTGACCAACAGGGAAACAATGCCCGAGAGGGCAAGCGCGACAACGGTAATGATTATGTATAAAGGATCGAATGCCATATTGTCAATATTTCCATCACGCCTTCGGCGCTTTAAGGTTTATGCAGTTATTAGTTAGTAGTTAGTAGTTACTAGTTACTAGTTACTAGTTAATAGTTACTAGAGATTCTTGAAGAAACATTCTAGTAACTAGTAACTTAGAACTCTTAACTAGCTTTTCATCGTTAAGTTTACACAGATGTAATTTACAAAAAGAATGGCGAAAGCGGCTATGACTTCGTCACTCTTTTTTGCATTTTAGCGCGTTTTTTTACATGTCTCCGGTTTTGAAGTGCGTCTTGTCGCGCAAATGCGTGAGGAATAGACCCAACACAAGATAGATGACCGACTGTATCGCCAATAGGTAAAGTTTAGGCGCCACGTCGTAAATGTCCCCGCCCATCTGCTCTATCGAAAGCCATGCGGGCACGGCAAACGTACTCGGCAGAACATACGAAAGCCCCACCATCCAGCTCGGCATCAAGTAACTGGGCCAGCTAAAGTTCGCAAGGAAAAGAATCGGAATGGAGAGATTGAGGAACAACTGCATGCTCGATTCACGATGCAAAAAGACCTGCGAAAGACACATCCCGAAATTAATGACCGAGGTTAGGAACACAATCGCAAACACAATCATCGGCAGGAGTTCTCCACGGCGCGGAAAATCGAAGAGGTTGTAAATAAAGCAGTGGTAGAACAGGATAAAGCAGCAATAGTGGAGGAAATAAGCTAGCGCACGACCAAAGTAACGGTAAAACATGTTTTCGTTTTCCACTTCGGAATAGCGCTGGTTCCTGCGGAAACGTCTGTGTCCGCGGGCGCCGCCCATAATGCAGATGCCAATGATCAGCGACTGCTGCAGAATCACCACAAGTACGCTAGGAACAACGTAATTAGAATAACTTCCCGTATTGTTAAACATCGTTTGTATTGATAGCGGAATCGGGTCTCGCATCGCCATCGCTTTTGCAGAAGGGACTTTTTTGCTTAATGCAATCGCCTTGACTTTGCTTACCGCGCCAACCGTCAGCGCACACGTCGAAAACGCTGTTCCGATTGTGCCGTGGAGCATCACGTAGGCGCCATGCGTAAAGATGTTTATCTTCGTCGGCACTTTGTTCAGCAAGTCCTTTTCCATGTTCTCGGGAATGACCATGAAACCGAAGATGTCTTCGCGCGCCATTGCGGTTTCTGCTTCGAGCATGTCGTTATAGACGGCCTTGACGTGAACTTGCTGGCTTGCAGACGCCATACGCGTAAGTTCGCGGGACTTCGCCGAATGATCCAAATCGACAACAGCTACAGGGACTCGCGTGACGGTCTGATTCACGTACGCCGTCGGATAGTAGAACGCATAAAGGATGCCAGCAACGACAAGCAGCAAGACTGCCGCAGAATCCGTGAAGAACAGTTTCCATTCTGTCAATGTCACTTTCAAAAGACGACTAATCATGTTTCGCCTCCTGATGACGTTTTGCAGTTTCCTGAACCGCTTTCTCGATTTCGATTGGATTTTCGTCGTCAATGACTACAGGCAACTTGGAATCACGCGACAAGCGGTATTTCCAGCGCAGATGCATCGTAAAGCTTCCGAGCAAAGTCCAGAAAACAGCCATGCCCGCCATAAGCTTGATGACTTCCCAAGATGCAGCCATACCGACATCACCAAGGAGCATCATGGATTGCACGCGGAGCACATGCGTGAGCGGGAGTACAAACGCAAAGCAGCGCACGGCAAACGGCATCGCCATCACGGGGTATGTCTGGCCGGCAAACGCAAACGCAGGGCCGCCAATCACGCCCGAGACGCCTGTCGCAATACGCATCACGCCAGTCACGCCCACAAAAGCCATGCCGGCACCCACGCAGCAAACAACCATCAACAGCTGCGCCACAGAGACCATCACGAATTCATCAAAGCCCATCGGCATGAGCATGCGGTGCGTATAAGCGTAACAGCCCATGTATTCAAGCCAAAGGATTATCGTCATCGGAACAAACGAAGCAATTCCGAGCGTCAACCAGGATTTTTCAGCGTATTGGTAAAATTCACGTACACGGCGGTCGCGAAGCGGAAACGAGGCGACATATACGGCTACAAGCATTGCCGCCAAATGAAACATTGCAGAGACAAGCCCAAGAGCCAAGAAGCCCTGGTAATTGCCTTCGATATTGCCGACAGAATGAATTTCCGTCTTGACAGGATCTTCAAACGATGCCGTAAAAAGGTCCGAACCGATACTTGTAATGACCGCACGGATTTCCTTTGTCGCAAACATGTTCGTAAGATAATTCTGTCCGCTGGAATAAACCGGTATCACGGGCGCTTCAAGGCGCAAGGCTCGGCGTTCCAAATCATACGGCAGCACAACGAACGTCTGCAAATCGCCACGGATTACCGCATGTTCGCATTCGCTCATGTCATGGCAATTCACCTTCACATCGAGCACGGGGCTGGACTGGAGTGCCCTTTCCAAGCGGTCGGCCAGTTGGCTTTTATCTTGTTTGACTATTCCAATCGGGACATGCTGCACGATTTCGGACGAAAACATTTCCAGCATGAACACGGAAACGCCCACGGGAAGCACCGTAAGAATCATCCACAAAACGATTTTGTGGCCAAAGTAAATTTTCCCGATTGTCTTTAAAAGGCCTTTCAGCACGATAACCTTCTATTCCTACTGCTGGATATCGTCAGCGGGGAGCAAAACGCTCATGCCCGGGCGGAGGTTTTCCACCTTGTGGGTCGGGCGCAAGCGGACTTCGAATGTCTTGAGGTCAAAGCCGGAGCTTTCCTTGCTGCTGCGCCATGTGGCGTAATCACCGACGGAAGCGATGTAGCTCACGACCATTTCGACAGTCTTGTCGAGAGCCGGAACTTGGAGATAGAACTTTTTACCCTTGGACACGTTCTTGAGGTAATCTTCGCGGAGGTGGAACACCGCCCAAGAATCGTTCAAGTCGGTAACAGCGATAATCGGCATGCCGGAGCCCACCACTTCGCCTTCTTCGGCAAGCTTGAGGGAGACTTCGCCAGTAATCGGCGTGCGGATTTTAGTTTCTTCGAGGTAGGCATCGACTTCGGCATTGGCGCCCTTGGCCTGCAAAACGAGAGCGTTCGCAGCGGCCTTGTCTTCGCTACGGGCACCGGCCACGGCCTGGTTGTACTGGGCACGAGCGGCATCGGCAGCGGACTGGCTAGCCTTCATCTGGGTTTCGGCTTCGTCGCGCTTTTGCAGCGGGAGTACACCTTCGTTATAAAGTTTCTGCACACGGTTGTAGGTGTTCTTTGCAAGCGTTGCGGCTTCCTGGGCGCGATCTGCCATGGCCTTGAGCGCGGTAATGTCTTCGCTGCGGGCACCATTGCGGGCCTTGCTCGCCTGCGCCTTTGCTGCACCGAGAGCGCCCTGCGCCTGAATCTTCTTGGCTTCAATTTCCGGGCTGCTGATAACCGCAACCAGGGAATCCCTTTGGACGACATCGCCTTCGTGAACGAGCAGGCGTTCAATGCGGCCAGGGACCTTCCCCGCCACAAGCACGCGCCTTGCTTCCATTTGCCCTTGCAAGAACTGTTCACGTGGCTGCGTTGCAAATTGCTGGAGCTGGGAGATGCCCATAATGACAAGCACAATTAGGGCAAGCACTACAATAACTTTTCCAATCATCTTCAATGCGTTCATTATTTTTCTCCATTTCTAAAATTTATTCAGCAGGCTGAGTTTCTGTCAAGACTTTACTGGATCCTTCGCTTTGCTCAGGATGACGAACTGCTGCGGGTACTTCACTGGATCCTTCGCTTTGCTCAGGATGACGAGCTGTAGCAGTCTCGCCGGTTGCTGCACTCACCGGAGCATCGACAACAAGTTGCTTGGAAACAAGAACTGTTCCTGCCGTCGAGACTTCACCCGCTGCTTCAAGAAGCCCAAGCCATGCAATTACGGCGTCATAATGAGCCTTGAGGTCGGCAACCTGCAAACGGGAAAGCGCAAGTTCCGCATCGACAACGTCAAGGCCTGTGGCAAGACCCGCTTCGTAAGCCTTGTTTTGGCTGCGCAACGCCTCGTCGGCCAGTTCACGCGTTTTGGCAAGGCTCATGAGCCTACCCTTTGCATGTTCCAGTTCGCGCCAACGTTTTTCGACAAGGAGTTTCAAGTTTTCAATCGTCTCTTCTTCGAGGCTGCCCAAGGAGCGGTCCATCGCCTTTGCAGAGCTCACCTTGGCGCGCGTATCACCGCCCTTGAAAATATCCCACTGCAGCTTGGCACCAATCGCCCATTCCGGTTCCAGGAGCGTCAAATCCCTTGTATAGAGTTCCTTGTAGCCGAACAACGCCACCGTCGGATAGTAATCGGCCTGAGCCGCCTTTACCGCATTCTGATTGCGTTTGCGTTCGATACGCAGTTGACGAAGCCCCGGATGCTTTTCAACAGCGAGAGCCTTGAATTCTTCCATCGAACGGATGCCTTCCGGAGATTCCACGGGAGTCGTTGCAGTAAGGCTCGTGTCCGTATGCAGCAAGCTTGCAAGCGCCATACGGGCCAGCGACTGGTCGCGCAGAGCGTCTTCGTAAGCGTTTTCGGCTTCGGCAAGCGCCACTTCGGCACGGAGGCGTTCCGTCTTACTAATCTGACCACCTTCTTCCAGTTTCTTGGAGCGTTTCAGATGTTCTTCGAGGTCCTTCTTGGTTGTCTCGCGCATTACGACAAGTTCTTCGCACAAACGAAGCGTAAAGTACTTTGTCGCCACATCCATGAGCACCGTGTTTTGCGCCATCTCGAATTCGGCCTTGCGGGCATTCACGTTCTCTTTGGCGGCATCGTATGCAGAATAAATCTTGAAACCCGTAAAGATGGGCCACACGACGGTCAGGCGGGCGTTAAAGAACCAATCGTCCTGCACCTTCATGTTGAAATCGGAATTTTTAATTTGCTGGGCGGATTCCTGCCCCTTGCTTTCAGCCATTTTCACGGCGGCATCGTTAGCGTCCTTGCTGCTCACGACCCCGCTCCAGATATCGGCGGATTTGGAATCCACATAGGCTTTGGCCGATTTTTCGTCCATGCCCGCTTTCATCGCCTGGCCTACAGCCTCCTGATAAGCTTTAGCGTAAGCTCCGTTGTATGTCGCAAGATAAGCCTTGGAATAAGCGGCAGCACCTGCAATATCGCTCAAAGGTTGCTGAATTCGCCCAAGGTCAATCGAAATAGGGTCATTAATCTTGGTAATGCCTGCCGACAAGCTCACCGTCGGGAGGAATCGGGCAAAAGCTTCGTTTTCACCACTTTCGGCTATATCCACTTTCGCCTTTTCGGCCTTGATCTTCGAATTGTTGGCCATAGCCATGTCCAACGCATCTTGTAAAGAAAGCGAGGTCGCGTTCGCAGCCATGCTGCCACAAAGAATGAATGCAAAGTACCTTTTCATAGCTATGTTAATAATACTAAAAGATATCAAAAACCGCAATTCCAAAACGACGCTTATTTTACATTCCATGAAAAAAGTTCCGACAAAATGTCGGAACTTTTGGTTTATTATTCAAATTTGGCTTTTTTACTTGCCTGGAGTCGGCGCTGCCGCTTCCCAAACGGCGTAGCCATAGCCCATCGTGGTGAAGTCCTTACGGTTAAGGCTCTTGCCCTTACCATCGGCTTCGTACAAATTCGGCCAGCGGTCGCTATAAAGCGTTGCGTCCGAAATTTCATAGAACCACTGCTTGATTCCGTTTTTCTCCATGAAGGAGTAAGGCTTCTTGATAGCAATCGTTTCACCGCGGTTCGAAAGCTTACCGGCATAGAAGCGGATTACGACCGATTCGTCAATATTGAAGCGAGCGCGAAGCAAAGCTTCTTTACTGCTAAGGGAATCGCCGAACAAGACCATCTTTCTACCAGCAGGGATTACATCACCCGCCTTGAATTCCATATTCACACCTTCGATTTTCCAGCCCTGCGGAGTGTTATTGATGCTTTCGACCAATGCCACATCTGCAGTACCCTTGTTCACAAGTTCAAGGAATTCCACATCATTAAGGTCCTGTTCATTTTCGTGGTAATGGATTTCGCTAATGAAAATCGGGCCAGCCTTCAAAGCCGAGTTAGCCTGGCCTTTCGTTTCCGAGGCCATAGCCCCCTGGGCCGTGGTTCCGCCAGGCAAATCGACTACACCGCTCGACTGTTTACCAGCCGCAATCATCAGGCTAGTTTCCTTGCCCGTGCGAGTTCCCGCAGCGACTTCGTACAGATAGACTTCATCGCCATTGTCGCTCAAGTAAAGGCCTTCACCGAATACGGCATCGGACGATTCAAGAACGAGGAAGCCCTTGGCAGGAACAACCGTATTGGCTCCGCCCACAGTCCACTTCTTGTCCTTACGCTTGGATTCGAGTTCCCAGCCCTTGACATCGACAGGAGCGTCGCCATAGTTGTAGATTTCGACCCAACCGTCAGAAACACCAAGATCGTAAGGCTTGATTTCGTTCAGGCGAATTGTAGTAGCATCGAGAACCTTGTCGTCACCCACGCACGGATTGCCGTTTTCAATAGCGCTCGGCCCCCAGGAATTGGCGCTGGCTTCGCTGCCCGAGCCCTTATACACAAGAGTACGGCCCTTGCCATCTGCAAGGCTTGGCCAAGGCGGTTCGTTACTGAAAGCGGCACTCACGTCACCTTCGCCCTTGAGCTTGACTTCGACAACATCGCCTTCGTTTACGAGCTTTGCAACAACCCCAGTCTTGGGGTCGTTATCCCACGGACCATAAACTTTACAACTTGCCGGCAAGCTCGGATAAGTCTGCTTGAACAAATTCACATCGTTCGTGACAATAACGTATTGCCCTTTCTTCAAAGAACCCGGAGGGAACGAGAAGGACACGGCGCCATCCAAGCGAAGATTATTGCCCAGCATATCATTGATATCCGGGCCACTCTTGATATAAACTTCAACCCATTCCAACGCAGAACCGTTCGCGGCGTTGTACATGATTTCCGAAACGCCCATATAGGTCGCATCAGCATTCAGAACAGTATCTTCAGGATTCGAACTGGACGTAGGGGCGGGGCCAGCCGCAGATGAAGTCGGCACTACAGCCGAAGAAGGAGTCGGGTTGTCAACACTGCTGCTCGCTGGCGGCACAGCATCAGAAGAACCAGGAGCAACAACCGCAGAGCTAGTGGGCCCCGGAGCCGGAGGAGTGATAGGACTTTCGTCGTCAGAGCAGGCAGAGAACATACCCATTACAGAGACACAAGTGCCAACTGCAAGCCATTTTTTGGTATTCATAAGCGCCTTCCTTTTTTTTAAATTTTTTGATCTTATCTATCTAAATCTATATTAAAAATTCCCCGCAAGACGAGTCCAATATGGACTTTTGAAACGTCGCGGATTTTCATAAACACGCTTCCATTCCGCAGCCGCATTTCCGAATTTGGAAAAGGCGGAATGCTTCAAATTCAAAGCACGTATCAAGTCGAACATCCAGTATGGCATCTGGGCTGCGGGGCATTTGAGCTCGAGCACAGCATCGGCACCTGGCTGGAAAAAACGAGGGAGTCCAGTGGAATGCATGTAGTGCGGATCCACTGTATAATCAAATCCGTTCTCTTCTCGAAAACGCATACCTGTGTCGATCGTCACACGAGAATACTCTTCGCGGAGCCCGAACCAGGCACGGCGTTTGTACTGCGTCAAGAGTCGCGGATGCGCATGATGGACTTCGGTCTTGTACAAGAAATCCTTGAGGTACATGCGATCTTTATCGCTCTTGCACGGCCATTCGTCGGGTTTCATGTTCCATACTTCGCCCGGATTGATTCCCTTGATGGTTGCACGGCTCTTGTAGCAGATATTGCGAATCTTGCGTTTGCATTCGAAGTGGAACGTACCGTCCTGTGCCGGATGCTCGCCGTAAGTGCGGATACGCATGTTGAAACGGTCCAAAAGCTGTTTCTTTTTCCAGCCAAGGAACGTCCATGTCGGAGAATCCAGGTAAAGGTTCGTAATCCAGTAGAATCCACCCGGAGTAATCTTGGAATAGTAGTCTTCTTCGCAGTACGGAGCGAGAAAAGCACCTATCCGGTCCGCCCATGCGACGGGAATATGGTACTTGAGCTCGAAACGCTCGAGAAGGCTAAATCCGCGGGCCTCGGCCATAAACTACCTGATTCCTTCACGAAGATGGTTTGCGACATCCTGACGGGCAAGGCCCCCAGCGTAATCGAGCAGGGACAGGTAGCGGGCGAAAATATCGTATTCGAGTTTTGCAGCCTTCAAATCGCTTTCGAGAGCGCTTTCGCGGGCGCGCAGGAGCAACAGCGGGTCCGAACCCGCATTGCGTGCAAACTGTTCCATGAAGCCGCTGGCGTTCACTTGTTCGGCATAGTCCTTCAAGACCTTCCACTGGCCTATGAGGGCAAGCACTTCTTCAGTGAGGCGGGCAACCTTCTGGTTCACTTCGCGCACATCGTCCAAGTACTTGCTTTCGGCATCGAGAACGGCAACCTGTTCACGGAGTGTGGCGTCCTTGTTGCTGTCGAAGAACGGCAGACGGATGGCGAGGTTCACAAAGAACTTGTCCGAAGTCTTGCGGTCGTCAGTTTCAGGGACAAGGGATCTCATGGAATATCCCTCGATCTTTTTAGTATCCCATTTACTACAATCACCATTAATATACTGGCCAATGCACCCACCAGATTTTTCTACAAATTCATTATAGAACTTGCCATATTTTTCTTTAGTGACATCGTTGTAATCCAAATCCTTGTACTTTTCCATCAGGGATTCAATCTGGAGCGAGTAGCCGATACCGAGATGAGAAATGTAGTTGCGGTCCTTGCTGGCATCTTGCTTCGCCTTGGAAACGTCAGAGTCACGTTTGCCCTTCGCGAGAGCCACCAGCGGGAAGTTTTCATCGACGTTCACGCCGTCCTTCAGGAACTCGGCAAGTTCGTCCATCGTCGGGATAAAGTTGGTATCAAGGTCAACACCTTCGAAGTCCGGCACCCAAATTCTAAGCTTGAGCTCGGCATCGCGGAGCGCCGTGCTGTCCGAAAGGATGCTCGACTTGAGCGATGCGTTCTTTTCGAGCGAGGTCATCAAGTCTTCGGCATTGAACGAAGCGGAGCCCGACTTGAGGTGGAGCACCTCGATACGGTCGCTGTTCACCTGCAGAAGCTGCTTGTTAATCTCGTTTATCTTCTTGCGCAACACATAGCGCACACCGCGTTCGTAACGGTCGTAAAGAAGTAAGGAACGTTCAACGGCGAAAGTTGCCTGCTGGTAGTTCTTGACGGCTTCGAAATGTTCCTTGTCAGCAGCACGTTCACCAAAGGCCTGCGGCGTCACGCGGAGTTCAAAATCATGCTTGGCAAAGCTGAAACCGTCCAACTGGTAACGGAGCTCAATTTTGTCCCAAAGCTTGAGGTTACGGTCGGTGGCGGTCGCCTCGGCACGTTTTTCTGCAGCCTGATATCTCGGATCATCCTTGGCAGATTCGACAAGGCGTTCCCAAGTAAGCGGACTAGCAATGGCGGCTGCAGTGAGCGCAAGCGATATTAACGATACAGTTTTCATTTACTTCTTAACCTTCTCTTGCTGCTTCTTCAAGTTACGAATGCTTGTTTCAGTGATGGTCACCATTTCGCCCAGCAAGAACTCGTTGTCTTCCGGAATCTTGATAGTCACTTCGCGACCAAAGACAGGCAGTTCGGGCATCTTCCACATGCGTTCGGGGAACGGCACGATACGGCTCGAAAGACCGACCACTTCGCCAATCACGGCCTTGCCTGCACCAGCCAATGTCGTCACCTTCACGGCTTCGCCAATATTCGTGTTCTTGTAAATCTGTTCGTTGATGTAACCGCGAACGAGAGTCGGAGACTTGTGGGCAAGCGTTACAATCGGAGCAAAACTCGAAACTTTTTCGCCATCGCGAACGTTCACGTCACCGACGACCCAGTTTTCCTTTGCAATCTGGGTGAGTTCTTCTTGCTGCTTACGCATTTCGGCAAGTTCCTTACGGATGTTGGCGGCTTCGCTCTTGCCGCTAGACTTCTGGAGACGGCCACTGCCACGGAGGAGAGCAATCTGTTCGTTCGCGCTCCTGGTAGCAAGTGCAAGTTCGTTCTTGAGACTCTTGATACGCATGGCCATGGCGTCGTTGCCGTCGCTCTTGGACTTCGAGTTGGAGAGGCTCTTGAGCTTTGCAGAAATAGCCTTGTTGCTTTCGTATTCCGTTTCGAGGTTGCGGATTTCGGCAGAAAGCGTGAGGCGACGCGTTTCGAGGTTCGCCTTGACATCGGCCACCTTCTGGTCGATTTCGGCAGAACTTAAGTTGCTGCGGCCTTCGATATTGTCCAGTTCGCGGGAGAGTTCCGCGATGCGGAGTGTGAGGTCAGGACGGTTGATGACCACGATGGTATCGCCCGCCTTGATTTCCTGACCGGGCACCACATAGACCTTGACAATTTCGGTCGCGGACGGGAGGCTGATAATCGTTTCGCTGGATTCCGCAATGCCACGGAACATGGCGGCCTTGCCTTGGTACATAAAGCCGAGCATAACGGCGAAAATCACGCAGAGAATCCAAGCAATGGAAAGCTTATGGGTATAGACGTAAGCGACACCCGGATTGTTCTTGTGGGTGTTCCAGAAAGTATCGAGAAAATCTTCAAGTTTATTCATTTTTCAATCCTCCCTACATTTCCGTCGTGGCGTCTTGCATCATGAACTGGACATCCGAGATGCCCTCGATTTTCGATAGCATCGTGAGAATTTCGGCAGCGGGCTTGGTCGCACGGAGGCGAATCTGGTAAGCAACGTCCAAGCGGGCGCCGCCATCGACTTCGCGCATGGTTATCAAAATGAACGTCTTTAGATTGCCCTTCATGATATCTTCGACTTGACCACGAACCTTCGGTTCGTTCGGAAGAGCAAAGCGGAGCATACCGTCAAAGAAGTGCTTGGTACCGAGACCCGTACGGGAAAGCAAGAAAGCAACACAGCAGAAGGCAATCGTACCGCCCACCGCGGCTCCCCACGCATAGACACCGCAACCGATGCCCGCACCTAGCGCAGCGAATATGAACATAATATCTCGAGGGTCCTTGAAACTCGTACGGAAGCGGACCACCGAGAGGGCACCCATCATACCGAGACCGCGGCCGACGTTATCGCCGATAGCCTGCATGATCATCGCAGCCGCAACCGCGCTCAAGACGATGCCCTGGACGAAGTTTCGAGAATAGGACAACCCGAGGAAGGTCTTTTCGTAAGTCCAGCCGATTGCCGAAGATAAGATAAAGGCAAGGCAAAGCGTATATGCCAACGTGATAATTGTTGCGTTGGTCGTGCTAGATTGAACCGCAAGAAGGTCAAGCATAATAACTCCGTTAATTAATTCTTTTAACCCGTGGTTTTCAAAATTTACTTAAAAACGGGCATTTTTTTTCCATTTTTATGTAAATAATGGACTAACAAAAAACTTACGGTCCTTTCTTTCAAAAGGATTTGGGCGAGTTTCACCCATTTTTGCATCCACAGGCCTTAAAAACCCACGCTAAAAATAATAAAAGTACATTTTTCATTCGTGAAAAAAATAATTACACGTTGGTTAGCATAACAACGCATTGTAGAAATCGCAACGTATGTTTATTTTCGGAAACATTAGATAGTATTTTTACGCAAAAACAAGTCGAATTGGAGGCAGAAAAGTCCTCGCGGAGCGAGGACTTTTTGCTTTGGGGAGTGTACTATATTTGAAATTCTAAAGTCCGTTTTTATTGAACAGCGTGTAGCCGCGCACGAGACCGTCTTGGAACAGGCGAACGATATAATTGCCGTTCTTGAGGCCTGCGATATCGACTTCAAAACTGTTTGTGCCTGCAGGGAGCATTTGCGAGAGTTTCAGGCGCCCATCCATTGAATAAATTTTTACGTTCATCGTTCGGGCAAGTGCGGCGTCCGACTCGATTTGGAGCATCTGCGAATTGGCACGGACGCGGAATCCCTGGTTCACTTTGGCGACCGGCGCAATATCCGTCGGCGGGTCAACAACGACCGGCTTCGGCTTGTTGCGGAGGAGACGAACGCTGTAAATGCCGCCCACCATTCCGGATGTCGCCGAGAACGAAATTCGTACCACCTTCTTGCCCTTGATCATCTTGTCGGGAATCGGATACGTGACGTTCACGAATTCGTCCTTTTTCCAGCGGTTCGAAATCGTCTCGGTCGTCAGCTTTTCGTTGTCGATGGATATGTCGAAGGTACGGGTGCAGCTTTCGTTGCCCCAATAGCGCACCATGAGGCTCAGGGAGTCTTCGCTGTTCGTCTCGAATTCGTAGCTGATGAGGCCGCCATCGCCGCCCGAGCACTTGCCGGCATCGCGGTAGAACTCGCCGTTCGCGGTCCCCTTGGTGGAGTTTTTCTCTTCCATCTTGTGATCGACTTCGGGCTGTTGCTCACCGGGCGAAACCTTATCGACGGTCTTTTCGTCAAGCGCCAAAGCTTCCTTCTGTTCCTTTTCGAGGCGGTCGAGAATCGACGGGTCCGTGAGCACCATCCAATACATCATGTAACGGGCATCGTGGACTTCGTAGAACGGCTCCAGAAGCAGGCTCGCGTCCTTTTGCTTCGCAAAGAGATAAGGCGCCTTGAAATGCAGCGGTTCGCCCTTCACCGGTTCCACCTTCGACGGGATATCTTCCTTCTTGCTTGCGAGCATCGGCGCCTGATCGAGCGATTCCAGCGCTCCGGACGCGATATGGCTCCAGCGGCCGTCATCGGCGACAAGGCCGTTCAGGTTAGCCGTTCCCGTCTTTGCAGAAAGCACAATCGGGCCATGCAAAAGCGCCACGTAATCGGTCACGCCCGGCAAGTCTTCGACATGCGTGTACATCGGATAAAGCACCTCGACGACATCGCCCGACTTCCAGGACTTTCCGGCAGAAACGTAGCTCGACGGAGTCGACTTTTTCACGACGGTATCGCCATTGACGATGACCTTGAAAGCATCTTCCTTGACCCAGTACGGATGGCGGATTTGCATATCGAATTCACCGCTACCCGTAATCGTGAACTTTGAAGATTCACCCTTCGGGAAGGCCGTCTCTTGCTTGATTTTCACATTCTTGTCTTTCCAGTTCAGCATGGAAGCGGCAAAGAGGTTCACGTAAAGCGAGTTGCCGTCCTTCGTGTAAATAAACTGGTTGTACTTCGCCGGGTTTTCCATGCCAGACCCCACGCAGCACCACATGCCCGCATTGACCTTGGAATACACGCGGTAATGGCGCGGACGCGCCGGAGTGAAATACACGTAACCACCGTGTTTCGGATGGATTGTCGAAAGGATGTGGTTGAAAAGCGCACGTTCATAGAAGTCGGTATAATGCGCATCGTGCTTGATGTTGAACAGACGTTCCGTCAACTTGAGCATGTTGTAAGTATTGCAGGATTCCGGTCCTTCGCGTTCTTCGACAAACTTTTTATGGTTGTTGAGCGCCGGGAAATGTTCCGAAATGCTGTTACCGCCAATAGCGATACTGCGCTTGTTCACAACCGTCTGCCAGAAGAAATCGGAGCCTTTCTTGTACTTTTCATCGCCAGAGAGTTCCGCAATTCGCGCAAAACCGACGACTTTCGGCACCTGTGTATTCGCATGCACGTTCGTCAAGTTGTCATTGCCTTGCGACATCGGATTCAAAAGCCACTGGTGCGACCACTTCTTTGCTGCATTCAAATACTTTTCGTCTTTCGTGAGCTTATAAGCGTCGGCATAGACTTCGGGCATACCACCGTGTTCCGTACCGAGCATCTGCTGCATTTTGGAATCATTCAGGCCATTCGTAATGGTAATACCCCAGTCGCAAAGCGCCAAGAACATCGTCTTTGCCTGCTCATAACCCGCATAAATATAGGCGTCACGCAGACCCGCATAAAGTTTGTGGATATTGTACCACGGCACCCAATAGCCGTTCTGCGCGCCAGCATTGCCGCTCTTCATGCTGAGCCACATCTTTTTGCCGTTGGGAACGCCACTGATATAGCCCTTGAAGTTATTGTCCTTGGAATTCTGGTCCTGAATCGTCTTGAGTTCCTTCAAGATGTATTCAATGCGTTCCTTGACCTGAACGTCGTCGTTATCGGCATAATGCATCGCCAAGGCACTCAAGTAATGCCCAAGCACGTGACCGTCGAGCCCCGCCCAGTTCGGGAACTTAGAAGCCTTGGGCCTCATTCCCGCTTCTTCGTAAAACGGCGCAAGCAAGCGATCGACATCGTACGACATAAGCGTCTCAATGTTCAAATCCTGGCGCTCCTTCAAGACGCCATCCAAAAGCTGAACATCCGACAACGCGAACATGTCGGGGTAAAGCAAATCCTGAGAAAATCCGAGACTGCACGCAAGTCCCGTCAAAGCAATCGCCGAGCGAACATGCTTACCAAACCATCCTAACTTCATGATATCCACCTTTTTCTAAAGTGATTCATGAGAACATACAGTTCTCCCACCTTAGAAAATAGATTGGAAAACAGGCGTCAGGAGGGCTGCTAAATCAATTAGTTTTGTTAATTTGACAAAAGAGGACTCAACACGCCATATTATTAATCATTTTTATAAGCAATGGGATAGAGATAAGTATTATTATTAAATGAAGATTTCAGACCGATGAATTTTGCACTTGTAAATTCTGCAGGAACATCTATTTCATAATCGGAAAAGCACATACATTTGCGGCGCAGTCGATCAAGAAGCAATGTATCATTTTTCCCAAGTGAATCATTATAAACAATAACAGTGTCTGGTGGATATTCATAATAATTTATGAGGACCAACAAGGTGTCATCCAGTTTTTCAAGAGAGACCTTTGACACTTCACCTCGTTCAGGGCAAATTGTCCCCATTTTTTCTTTCAATACCGCAGAACCATCTTTATTCATATATAGATGAATGGAATCATCGTGTACAAAAACTTTCTTCAAGACACCATCTTCATTGCAAGACCCTTCACTTGCAGTAAAAGAAATTGAATCAATTTTTGTCAATTGAGAATTATTTGAAGAACCACCGCCTTTCTTTGTGCCTTCACCATTTGAAGAACTGCTATTGTTTGCATAAACAGCCGGATTTGCATTCGGGTCAATCGAAGACCCTCCACCTAAAGAATCATCGGTGCACGCCAACGTAAACAAGATTAAAGAAAATGCAATTGAAAAAAGGATTTTATTACGCATGCTTTTTCTCCTCTATTCTATTTGTTACCGGGAAAAACTGGAAATTAACTCGGCAAACCTGGTTCGTCTTTTTATTGGCGCTCACAACAGCAACAATCCTTTTGCAACTATCCTTAATGATATCGACAATCTTGTCGTAGGCAACTTCGTCAACGCCAACGGTTATCCCTGTAAAAAAGCGTTCATCCGCCGAATACCTATCTACAGCCCGCAAAGCCATGCCCGCCATTTCTTTATGCATGGCACGAATTGCTGTCGAAAGAGCCTCCTTGGAACCGACGACCGTCTGATCGGTCTGTGAATATGCGTTATTTCCATCTTTTTTCAAGAAACCCGTATCGACAAGAAAACCCAAAATATCACGCACTTCTTCGGCAGACACATATTCCTTGCATTCTTCGGCAATGTCACGAGGCTCGGCGCCACGCATTAGTGGAGCCAGTTCCCTGATGACGGGATATTTCCACGATTCATAATACTGAAGCGCATCCCTGCCAATCACACGTTCCTTGTGCGCCAAAGCAATTCGTTGCATTTCGGCAAGGGCAGTCTTTTTCACATCGTCATCGTCAGTATTCCCCAAGATGACCAACTGTTTAAAATATTCTTCCTCGTATTCGACAAGCCCCATCGCCTTTGCGACTTGTCCCGACTTCACCTTGCTAAGGTTCCAAGCACCATCACGAACCTGTTTCAAAAAATTGGGAGACGAAAAACCCGCTTCACGGCAAAAAATACGCCACGAAAACTTTTCGTACCGTTTCCGTTCATCCAGGTAGTCCTGCAAATAGAGGCGATAATCTTTGTATTCAAAAATCGATTTCATACTCCGTACCCTTAAAATAGAGTAAAATCCTTGAAGGAAATTCGAGAATTATACAATAAAAAGAGCTAAATAGCGAACAAAAAACTATCGACGGTGAGGAATAAAGCTGACATTCCCATTCCTACTAAACTCGCTCCATGATTTTCTCGAATACGGAGCATCTATAATACCTCCAATTTCATCCTTGTTAGGCAAAACCAATTTTGACGCATAAGACAAACATGGGAAAAGCTTTTTTTCAGAGTCAACTTGGACCTCGCAATACGAATGCGCAACACTGCCTACTTCAATTTTATCCAACTTCACTTTCTTCAAATGTTTACGTTCCCCCAAAACATCAATAAATTCATAATCAGCATTTATCAGCGAATCAAGTGTTGCCATTTTTTCGTTATAATCAACACCAATAGCAATTCGTTCAGACGAAACGGCCAAATCTTGCAGAGCAATTTCGGCATTTTTCAAAAAACCATTATTATCCGTTCGAACGATTAAATAATTTTTATTGCTGCGGACGATTCGATTATTAAACACACGTTTAAAATTAAACGTATAGCCCTCGATTTTTACACCTTGAGACATTGCAAACGAACGCTGTATATCTACAGAAACCAACTTAAACTGGTTCACGTAGCCTTGGGGCACCAACTGTTCCAGCATCTGGTGTGCCATATTAGCCCTATTCGTTTCTAGATTAGACAAGTCAAAAACAGTATTTTCTTTTCTTATTCTAAAAGACTTGTTTCTAAACCCATAAACTTTATATGTACTAGACAAAAAATTTTTCAGTTCCATAAGCGAGCTATCAGACGATTCATCAATAGTTACAACGAAAGATTCCGCTAAGGAATCAATAGGATTACTGTTCTGCAAAAAACTTCTTGCAGAATCGCTAATTACAAGAGCGGGCTTGGCGTTGGCAACAACTGCACCGAGCATCATAATCGACAATATAAATGCATACATCGTTTTCATGTCAGCATAAAATTCCCTTCTTTAATAATCTTTGCAATATGAGTTACTCTTTCACATAAGAAACGAAGTAAAGAAGTGTCTTTTTCATATTATAAGGGATAGGTCCATCAACGACAATTGAATTTCCCTCACCATCATAAGAAATTTCTTCCCCAGTAGATGAAGACGTCAACGCTATATATTTCACACCAACAAATTCAGCAGGAACATCAATTTCAAAATTCGAATAGCAAAAACCACATTTTCTCGTCGGTCCAGGCTTTTCATACACTGTCATGAAAACTTGCAATGTGTCATCAAGTTTTTCAAGTGAAATTTTCGTAATTTCACCCCGTTCTGGGCAAATCGAAAGCATTTTTTCTTTCAACATAGCAGAACCGTCTTTATTTATGTACAAATGAGCGGAATCCCTCCCCACTTGCACACTTTTCCTTAAGGCACCTTCAGAGCCGCATCCCACGTTGCTAGCAACATAAGAAATAGAATCAATTTTCGCCACAGAGGCAACATTTGGGCCACTCACCTGCGAGTTAGCAGAATCGGAATCATTGGAGCAGGCGGCAAAAAGGCCCAACACAAGCCCAACAATCGGAACAAGCACTTTTTTCATCATAACAGACCTCCTTATCATTTACTCTTTTACGTAAGCAATGGGATAGAGTTTCGCTTTACCACTACGATTCACACTAACAAATTTTGAACCGACAAATTCCGCAGGAACATCTATTTCATAATCGGCAGAACAGGGACCACATTTAAAAGTAGCATGACCGACAATATGCCTTGACGAACCATGAACAATAAGAGTGTCCTGAGGATATTTATAGTAATCTATAAAAACGAGCAAAGTATCTTCCAACTTTTCAAGAGATATATTTGATATTTTACCATCATACCAGCAAATTGTATACATTTCTTCTTTCAACACAGCAGAGCCATCTTTATTCATATACAAATGAACTGAATCATTTACAAACGCATCCTTTTTTAATGCGTCTCCAGAGCCACCACACGATCCTTCACTTGCAACATAGGAGATAGATTCAACTTTCGCTACCGTTGAATTAACAGGGCCACTCACCTGCGAGTTAGCAGAATCGGAATCATTGGAGCAGGCGGCAAAAAGGCCAAAACCCACCACAATAGCCACAAACGGAACAAGCACTTTTTTCATCATAACAGACCTCCTTATCGTTTCTAAGAATAAAACTAATTGAAGAGGGGGCTATCGCAAAGAGCCAAAGGCCTGTATTTTTCCACTTTTTTTTAATTTTTTCGTCAATTCCATTCGCTTTTTTCCAAAAGTGAATAGAATACGACAAAAGGGGCAAACCTGCCAAATCGTTATTTTACGGTAATGACGCGGATGTCCCGGCCAATCTTTAGAATATACCGGCCAGCACGAGCCACACGATACTGACGGTTCATGCCCCAAGAGCTCTGATAAAGCATTTTGCCCTGAGAATCGAAAACCGACACCACATCATTAAAATCAGGAGTCGTAACTTGAAGGTCCCGCCCAACAACCTGGACATAATGCCGTTCTGTTTTTTTGACGCCGGACAGAACAGTTGTACCTTTACCCGTTGAATCAAGAGGCACGGCATTACTCAACAAATCTTCCGAACACATATATTCCGCAAGAGACGCAATAATGGGCAAACCTTTTTCGGCACACCTGGACCAAATTTTGTCCGAAGAATCTTTTTGATTCAGCAAATCCACAAAGCTGGAGTTTCCGGCATCGGCCTTCGTAATATCCTTGGTTTCGCTTATTGTTGCAAGCGAATCAATGGATGCCACGGTCTTCAATTTATCGCCATCAACCGCATATATCCCGCTTAAGGACGACGTATCTTTAGCCATCCCCACCAAGGATCCGGCCATATTGTTGGACTGCACGGTAGCCATCGAATAACCGTTTGTAATGCCGGAATTATTCAACACGCCTACAATCCCGCCGGCAGCGGCATTATTTTCAACATTGGGGCACGTAGCCTCTACAGTGCCGTAATTCACGACATTTTCGACAAGCCCATCTAAAGAAACTCCAACAATTCCACCGGCTTCCGGGTAGTTGATGATTAGAGTTCCGGTATCGTAATCCTTACTTAATTCCGAGCTTGCCTGGGCTTTCATCGAACCATAGTTGGCGCATTTTGAAACTGAACCCTTGTAATTAAATCCTACAATCCCGCCGGTGCGAGCCTCGGCGTTCCGAGTCGACATTTCTGTTTTCATATCCACATGGATGTTACCGACATTAACACATTCCAAGATTTTTCCGCCAGCATTGTACCCGACAATACCGCCAATTGTTCCAATAACTCCAATTGATTTTACGCCGCTACCAGACATGGCAGCATAATTGATGCAATTCGAAACAGTCCCGCCATTCTTCCCGACAATACCACCGACATAATAGCCTGTATATTCGCCTGTATGCGTTATAACTACTTTATTCGTCGAATTAGAAACAGTTCCCCGCGCATTCTGCCCCACAAGACCGCCAGCAAAACTCGCACGATTTGCATTAATGCGGCCCGAAACAAAGCTGCTATCCACCGTTCCATTTAGCAAATATGCAACAACACCTCCCCCACAAGGATAAACTTCATTGGAAGAACCGCTATTCATATCGATATTCTTGAGGTCAAGATTCTTTACAACACCCTGACCACCTACAATTCCAAAAAGGCCAAACATGCCGTGATTCGAAACAGAACCTTCGCTTTTAAGGCCATATATGGCATGGTGGTTACCGTCAAACACGCCCTTAAACACGATACTGTCTGGGGCTCCAATTGCAGTCCAAACTGCAGAGCCAACACTTGCAGAATCCTTGCCCATGAAGATATCGTTTTCGAGGATTGCATTTATGGAATCATTGCCAGCCTCAATTTGAGCCTTGAACCATGCCAATTCTTCGGGACTTGTAATAGACCAAAAAGTTTTTCCATCAACTTGACGCGACGAGGACGGTTGAGATGCGTCACCAGACCATTCTGCAAAACAAAATGTCGAAAGGATAAACAGGATACCAATATTTTTTTTCACTTTATTCATTCCAACGGCTCACTGCACATATTTTTTTTACAAAATATAAAATTCCAAAACAATAACCAAATATAGAATAAAGGGGCGGCAAAACCGTCCCTTTTTTAAAACGATATAGAACAATGCTACTTACTAGTGTAGGTTGCCCGAGAGTCCCGAAGTTCAAGAACCTTACTTTCGGGCAGGTGCGAGTACTTGACGATTTTTTCAATCGGTTCATTGTCGGCGAGCATGTCGTATCGCAGCGCATTCCGCATGGGTATTCCAAGGCAGGGATAGTCAAGCTATCGCTTCCGTCAAAACCGGACCTGCGACTGTGAGAGTGGATGAACCCGCCCGTGGATGCGTACGCCTCTGTCAGCGGGATGATCTAGTCCGCGAATTAATATACACTATTCGAAATGCGCGGTAAAGGGGTGCGTCTGTCGGCGGAATAAACTAGTTTTCGTCCTTGATGCAACGGACGGAGCAAGCGAAGCGTTTATCCCAAGCTTCAGAACTCACATAATTATAGTAACTATAAAAGCTCACATAGAATGCGCCACCACGACTGTATTCATCAGAACTCCAAAAAAATGTTACATCGCTAGTCCTTGCAGAAAAAGAACCGTCAAAATATCCCGTTGGCATAGCAGAAAAACCATAATCATCGTCTCCATTTCCTGATCTAACATAACGCCATCCGTCAGAAATCTTCAGTTTCGCACCAGCAATGCGATCGCCTCCTACAGCAGAGAATAACCTTCGCCATTCATCAATAGTCGGCAAATGCCAATCTTCAGGGCATACGCCTCGCACTATTCCGGTCGGAGAACATAATGAATCATATACACAGCCCGAACCAGCCTTACTAAAAATAGCAGAAGCATCCATCGCAGCCCCCCATGTATAAAGACGACCAAGAATTTCACAAGAGTCTGCGTTATCATAAAAGCAATAAGTTATAGGAGAACTCAAACCATAGTCATATTTCAAATTTTCAGCCATCCACGTCTGAGTTCCAATAGTTACAGTTTTATAGATGTTACCATCACGTTCATCAGTCATTGTTCCTTTCTTAACGGATGACGGATCAACCAAAGCAACACTAGACGAACTACTTTTCACAGACGAACTCGATAAAATCACGCCATCATCATCTTTAAGACAACGCACCGAATATTGCCTAGACTTACCACCCGTTGACCAAAAAGATTTATTTTCAGAATTCACAACCCAAATGTATGCGTCATAGCTATCAAGATCGTTTGAACTCCAAAAATATGCAGACACTCTAACACGTTCAAAGCGAGAACGTTCTTTATAACCTGCTGGCAAAACAGAAAAACCAACAGAATCCCTTCCATTCCCATCTGGGCCATACACTGAAGCAGCCCATCCCTCAGTCGTTTTCAAATTTCTACCAGCATCAGAAATTCCACCAAAGTAATCAAATAAAATATTCCATTCGTTTTCATTCGGCAAATGCCAACTTCTAGGGCACACCCCTCGAATAGTTCCATTCTTTCCCAAAGCAGAAGCGTACCCCCCTCCTTTGTAAGTATCACTGAACAAAGCACAGGAATCTACAGCAGCAGCCCAATTATATAAACGTCCATACTTTGCACAAGAATCTGCCTCAACCTTATAGCAAGAACTAATAGCCGTTTCTTCATTATAGTCAAAACTAAGATTTTCCGCCATCCAGATTTGATTACCGATTTTCACAGTTCTGTAGATTTGATTATCACGGAAATCCGTAAGCGTATTCTTTTCTGCATTATATTCGCTTTTATCATTAATAGAGTCTCTAGAACTGTCTATAGGCACAGGTGAATCTTTAATGCAGCGAACATACTTCTCAGTAGACTTTTCTGCCGACTTGCGTTGAACATTGTCTTTGGTAGACTCAAATCGAATATAATATGCATCAGATGAACCAGTGCCGTTAAAAAATTCGTATTCACTAGTAATCCAAAAATAAGCATAAGAACCAGCAGCCACCATAGGCACAACGGAAAAACCAAAAGCATCTATTCCATCACCTGAAGAAGACAAACTTTCTTTCCATCCACTAGTTGCTTTCAACAATTTGCCAGCACTATCGGAAAAGCCTCCTACATTATCCGCAAGTTCAAACCACTCATCTTCTGTAGATACATGCCAACCACTAGGACAAACACCACGAACTATTTCGTCAATACGGCAAAACTTACCAAATCCACATCCTTCACCGGATTTGCTAAATTTCGCAGCAGAATCCATAGCCGCGGCCCAAGAATAACGACGACCATACTTGGTACAGGAGTCCGCAGAATTTTCATAACAACTGCTCTTGGCTGTACCCTCATTATAGTCGAAATTTAAATTTTCAGCCATCCAAGTTTGCCTGCCGATAGTCACAGTCTTGTAGGTTTTACCATCACGCTCATCAGTCATTGTTCCATTCACCACTGTTGATGGGTCTATAGCTGTATCAAATGACAAATTAGCCTTACCGCTGCTACTCGATTTAACAGATGACGAACTGTTTTTCTCACTACTGCTCGATTGCTTTTTTCCACTAGAACTCGACTTTCCTTTGCTGCTACTAGATTTTGCTTCAGCACATACTTTGTTCGGTTTGGAGGCGATGACCGTTTCCCATTTGGAATCGATACATTGCACGTAGTCATCGTGCTCTTCGATGTAAATTTGGGCACATTCGCGGTCTACGTTACATTCGATATTCTTGATATCGCTGAACTGTTCAACGCTTTCGGGGAGTTCGTCACTCGCAGAATTGCCGGAGTCATCTCCGCAGGCGGAAAACATCAGTACAAAAACTGAAAACACGGCAAAAATACCTACAGGAAATTTAAAATTCACAACTCACTCCTTTTTTATTTATCCAAAAATACAAAATAATCATATTCAGAAAAAAAGGACTGCCAAGCAGTCCCTTAATTATACCGAAGTGAAATTTAAACAACTATTCTTCGTCAGGATTGAAATGGTTTTCGAAGCTCTTGAACAACGGGCCCCAATAGTAATTGTAAATATCATCAACCTTCACATTAGTTGCTTCATTTTCATTATTCCATGCCTTGTACTTGGTCACCTTTATGGTACATGTTTTTTCATCGCCCTTCACGTCAATGTAATAGCGGTGCGTAATTTTACCCATGCCGCCACTATAGTTGGTCACAGCCCCTGCAGTATATCCTGTATATGTGGCATAAACTAAGGCATCATGGCGTTCTGTCACAATTCGCCCGTTTTCGGCATCTTCCTTAGTCAGCGCCACCTTTTTCTCGGCAAAAGCGCTTTTTACCGCATTGAAGCATGTTCCAACGGGCTGGTTGTAGCTCTTGGTGAGATACTGGTCATAGAGATTAGGATCGTCCAGTTGCATGGTCTTGGCACACCCGACGATGAGAGTAAACACGACCGCAAAAACGGGAAAAAGTTTTTTCATAGGGAATCCCTCTTTAAATTTGTATGTCCTACAAGATAATATAAACAAATCCCCGCCGAAGCGGAGATTTTTTTCAAAGCGATGCTAGGAAACGCCCGCAGGGTGATATTGTTAGCGAATTTGGACTTGCAAGGCGCTATTTTTGCATTTAGCGATGTAGTTGCCTTGGCGGAGGCCACGCAGTTGCATTTGTGTCTTGGAAGAAGTCGCCATTCCGGCACTGCGCACGAGGTTTCCGTTCATATCGAATAGCATAATACTGCCGGAGCCGTAAAGCGTGTTACCATCGCGATGGAGATTTACCGGTCCCCTAGCAAGGACGGTCGGCAAAGCCGTGCCATCGCAATATTCCGAATATTCCGCAAAGCCAGCCTTACAAAGATCTTCTGGAGACCAGCCGCATTCCGGCATCAAAGCATCGCAATTTTTCTCTACAGAGCTACTTGATTGAGGGGTTGTGCCGGAACTGCTCGATTTAGATTCAGCGCCGTTGCTGGAGCTGGACGGCGTTTCCGTTCCGCCACCTATAAAATCTTCGACGTGCGTGACGCCTGTGTTTACGTAATTGCCGAGGCCATAAACTTCACGCATGGCGTTGATGACATCCACTTCGAGGACTTTGCCCATCGGCGAAGATTGACGGCGGATGTAAGCCATGTTGTCGTAACCGGTATTGCTTTCGTTGCCCATGTCCCAAAGAATCGGGGTGAGTCCATATTGCTTAGCCGCAGAAACAACATCCTTGTGCCATTGCACGCGGCCTTGCTTGTGGAGATTCAGGTCATTGCCGCTCAATTCCGGCGTACGGATGTTTGCACCGAATTCGCCGACAATGACCGGATAGCCCTTATCGACGTAATTTGTCTTCATTTTGGCGAACTGTTCCTGCGGATGCACGATGCTTCCGAGCTTGGAATCGACCGCACCTCCCCAGGCGTTGTAACCCGCATTGCGCTTGGGTTCGCTCGCCTTGGTGTAGTCGCCGTAATAGTACTGCGGCTGAATAGGTTCGCTTGCGCCCCAGTCCTGCTGGCTCGTCATGAGCGTGTATTGGTACGGATCGTAGTAGTGCACTTCAAACATCAAGCGGCCTTCGACCTTGTCTTTCGGGAAGGTGCTTACCGGCGCGTTCGCAACGGACTTGTCGATGTCTGTGTTGAGGCCCTGAATAATCAACGTGCGGGTTTCGTTGTTGCCGCCCGTAGCGCGAACCGCATCAATAAAAGTCTGATAGTAGTGCATCAACGTGCTGACGTGTTGCGCAGTCCAAGTGTTCACATTCGGGCCGGGTTCATTTGCGCCCGCAAAGAGCAACCGTTCGTTGTAATCCTTAAACTTGTTCGCAATCTGCGTCCAGTAAGTTTTCATTTTGTTGTCGATGTTGCTATTGACGCTCGTGCCGATGTTGCTCTGGAACCAGCCACCTTCACCTTCGTGGTGGATGTTCAAAATCGTGTAGAGGCCCGCGCGCATGGCGTAATCGACGACCGTCTTCACGGAATCGAGCCATGTTTCAGTGACCTTGCCTCCGCTCGTGTGACTGTCCCAAGCGCAAGGGATACGCACCGTGTTGAAGCCCGCCGCCTTCACGGAATCCAGCAAAGCCTGAGTCGGGAATGGATTGCCCCAAGCCGTGGGGTTGTTCGGCACTTCCATCGAGTTGCCGATATTGAAGCCCATACCCATCTTGGCTTGAACATCTTTTGCTGTTGGAAGCGTAGCAGCGGAAACAGAGCCTGCGAAAAACGCAACGCCACAAGTAATTCCGAAAATTTTAGACCAAACCATAACATCTCCTTAAATATCCCCACTATGAATATAATCAAAAGATTCGCAAAAAGGCGATGTCGGAAAAAAGGAAGAATTGACAAAAAGGAACGGCAAAAGCCGTTCCTTTTTAAAGCTAGAATCTTGTAAAGGTGATCCCGGCACGGAGGCCGGGATGACAATTCGTTATTGGAAAAAGAACCTCAACTTCTCGTCCTCATGAAAGAAACGAGCGAGAGCAGGAACCCCGGACCGAAGGCGTACAAGAGGTACGTCGAGAGTCCGGGTGACGAACTATCGCGAAGTTTATTTCTTGAGGAATTCGTTAATGCCTGCTGCTGCGCGGCGCCCCTCACCCATGGCGAGGATCACGGTTGCAGCGCCGAGCACGATGTCACCACCTGCATAGACCTTCTCCATGAAAGTCTTGTTGGCGGTTGCATCTTCGAGAAGGATGTGACCCTTCTTGTCGACGGAGAGTTCCGGAGTGGTGTTGCTGATGAGCGGGTTGGAGCCGTTACCGATAGCAACGAGCACGGTGTCGCATTCGATTTCGAAGCTTGCGCCTTCGACCTTGACCGGACGCGGACGGCCCTTTTCGTCGGGTTCGCCGAGTTCGTACTTGTCGACGAGCATGCCACGGACGTGACCGGCTTCATCGCCAAGAATCTTGGCCGGGTTCTGCAAGATGCAGAATTCGACACCTTCTTCCTGAGCGTGGAGAACTTCTTCCTTACGGGCCGGAAGTTCGTTCATGCTACGACGGTAGATGATGCGGACCTTTTCTGCACCGAGGCGGAGAGCCATACGGGCAGCGTCCATAGCGACGTTACCACCACCGAGAACGACAACGTTCTTGCCCGGCCACATCGGCGTATCGGCATTTTCCTTGTCGTAAGCGCGCATGAGGTTTGCACGGGTGAGGTATTCGTTAGCAGCGAACACGCCGACGAGGTTTTCGCCTTCGATGTTCATGAACAACGGAAGACCGGCACCGGTACCGACGAACACAGCGTCAAAGCCATCCTTTTCGATGAGGTCCTTGAGCTTGCGGGTACGGCCAATCACAAAGTTCGTTTCGAACTTCACGCCCATAGCGGCGAGAGATTCAATTTCGTTATCGACAATCTTCTTCGGAAGACGGAATTCAGGAATACCGTAGCGGACCACGCCACCGAGCTTGTGGAAAGCTTCGAAGATGGTCACGTCGTGGCCTTCGCGACGGACGTCAGCTGCGACAACCAGGCCGGCAGGACCAGAACCGATCACAGCCACCTTCTTGCCCGTTGCAGGCTTAACAGCCGGAACGGATGCACCACCGTTGTTGCGTTCGTAGTCAGCAGCAAAGCGTTCCAAGCGACCGATAGCGACAGCCTGGTTCACGTCCTTGTGCATCTTGCCCATCGTGCAGTTCATCTGGCACTGGCGTTCCTGCGGGCAAACGCGACCGCAGATAGCCGGCAAGAGGCTCGTTTCCTTAATCTTTGCGATAGCGGCCTTGAAGTCACCTTCGGCAATCTTTGCGATGAATGCCGGAATGTCGATGTGCACCGGGCAGCTTTCGACGCAGAACGGCTTCTTACAGGCGAGGCAGCGGTTAGCTTCGACGATAGCCTGAGCTTCGGTATAACCCTGAGCCACTTCTTCCATCACGCGTGCGCGATAGGACGGTTCGAGCTGCGGCATCGGCTGGGCCGGAATAGCAGTCTTGTCCTTCGGCTTGAGTGGCTTCGGAAGGGCATTAATCTTTTCAAGTTCCACCTTGGCGGCGGCGTCCAACTGTTCGCGAGTCATGTGTTCAGACATTATTTGCTCTCCTTAGCCTTGGCATCGGCCATCTTATCAATGTTGCACTTGTGGCCGTCATTGGCACCGAAGCGGTGCATGGCTTCCTGTTCCTGGGGCTTGAAAGCGCCCATACGCTGGAGCATGTTGTTCCAATCGACTTCGTGGCCGTCGAATTCCGGACCATCGACGCAGACGAACTTCGTCTTGCCACCGATAGTGACGCGGCAACCACCGCACATACCCGTACCATCGACCATGATGCTGTTGAGGCTGACCACAGTCTTCACGGCATAC
>JAEEGH010006639.1_pt1 | contig 28205 bp, 16 predicted proteins | sample 9134181 | NCBI WGS metagenome assembly JAEEGH01 (sample SAMN16246544, study PRJNA631951) | gut metagenome | biome: gut microbiome; feature: rumen; material: DP-attached | host: Bos | place: Iran: Karaj | collected 2018-10 | reverse complement strand
CGGCAGGAACTCTGGCTTTGCTGGGTGATAATGATTATCCTTATGCCGTTCCTATCAGCTATGTCTATCATGATGGGAAGCTATACTTCCATAGTGCTTTGGCTGGCCATAAGGTTGATGCCATCCGCAAGTGCGATAAGGCATCTTTCTGTGTCATCGAGAAGGATGATGTTCAGCCGGAGAAGTACACCACCTTCTTCCGTAGCGTGATTGCTTTCGGCAGAATCCACATCATCGAGGATGAGCACGAGAAGTTGGAAGCAGCCCGAATGCTCGGCAACCGCTACAATCCGAATCAGGATGAAGCCCTGCAGAAAGAGATTGAAAGCGGTCTGTCTCGTATGCTGGCCATCCGCTTCGATATCGAGCATCTGACGGGTAAAGAAGCGATAGAATTGGTAAGAGGGCGTCAGAATAATGACTGATTCTGATTGCATCGCCACACTCTGACCAAGGTCAGAGAATCCCCAGATAGCCAAAGAATTTATCCGGCCAGTAGTTCATAATCAGCTCGTCTGGAAACTCTGTCCCATGTCGGCAGCGGCCTTTGCCATCTCCTGCAGACTGCTGTAGGCATGACCCGATGCCACCGTATGTGTATGTGCGTCTAATAATACCTTTCTCATATTTATATAAAGATAGTCATATAGAGCGGAAGATACAGCACATCGTCCTTCCTGCTGACATTATAGCGGCTCAATACGATTGAGCGGTGTATCTTGTCTGTATAGTCTTTGACGGCAGCATCCAAGGAAGCGTGTTTCTTGTATTTCTCTCCAGACTTCACTTCAATGACAGTAATCTTGTTCTGCTCCTCAATGATGAAATCGAGTTCCTGCTTGCTGTTCTTGTCGTAATAGTGGAGTGAGATTCCCTTGGCTGACAAAGCACAGGCCACGTAGTTCTCAGTCAGGGCACCTTCATTGACGCTGATGTCACCGCTCAATACTTGAAACTGGATGCCTTTGAGCAGGATGCTGCCCAACAATCCCGTGTCCACCATATACAGTTTATACAGTTTTCGATTTTCAGTAGCCTCGAAGGGGAGTTCAAATGCTGCTGTGTTGAAGGAATAATAGGCTATCCCAGCATCGATAAGCCACTGGGTAGGATCTTCATATTTGCGTCGCGAGGCTCCCTTCTCCAAGTCTGCCAGAATGAAGCGTTTGTCTTCCTTGGCCAGTTCTGAGGGAATGGCATCGAATACGCGCTTTACCAGCACCTGATCCTTACCGGCATATTGTGTGATATCAGCCCGATAGGTTGTCAGAATAGAACGATGCACCTTCTCAACGGCACGGAAATCAGGATTGTTGACGAATGTCTGCACTGCTTCGGGCATACCGCCTACGGCAAGAAACTGACGATAGTACTGGCTCATCTGCTGATGGATGAAGTCAGGCACTGGCGTTTCATGGAGGTAAGAGTCCCTCAGCACGTCAAACACCTGGTCTGATATACCGTTTGCCCAAAGGAATTCCTCAAAATCGAATGGGAACATCGCAATCTCTTCTTCATAGCCGACAGGATAAGAGGGCACTGGCTTGTAATTGATTCCTAACAGAGAACCGGACTCTATAAAATCACAGGTGTGCTCCTCAACGAGAAACTTTATTGCTGTACGTGCATTGGGGCACTCCTGAATCTCATCGAGAAACACAAGCGTCTTGCCCTCGATAAACGGACCAAAGCCCATAGCTGACAGGTTGGTTATGATGGTCTTGGTATCAAGGTCGCCGTCAAAAGCCTTTTGTGCTATCGGACGTTTCACGAAGTTCACTTCAACAAAATGGGCATAGTGCTGCTTGGCAAACTCACGTACTACGGTAGTCTTTCCTACCTGCCTGGCACCTGTAAGCAAAAGGGCTTTCCGACATCCGCCTTGATGCCACTCTTCTATCTGTGGCAATACTTTTCTTCTAAGCATAATTACAACTTTTCGCAATGTTTTTGGAGACTGTTTTACAACTTTTCGCCACCTTTTTGAGTGCAAATTTACAACTTTTCGCCATATAAACCAAATATTTGCTGCTATTTTTTTTCAGTCTTCCATAAGTTAACTACCGAATGAATATAGGGATGCATCGAATTCCCTTTGTTTTTCCAGTTCCTGCAGCTCTTGGAAAAGCCGCAAATGTGCTTGTTTTTAAGATTTCTTATTATATTTAGTAGAGTGAAAAGGCGAAAAGGTGGAATCTCGGAAACTTCCACATTCAAATTTAAAGAGATTTTGCAATTCTTCTAAAGAAGAAACGCTTGCTCTGTTGATGCACTCAATGAACACTTTGGCACAACCTATAGCGTCACCCTCTGCCCTATGGTGTTTACCAAAATCGATATTCAACTCTCTGCAAATGCAAGGTAATGAGTAACTATTACAATTTGGAACAACCTTTTGGGCTACTCTATAAGAACAATAGTATTCAATGGATGGATAATCAATGTGCCAAACCTTGAAAGCGTCTTTTAAAGCGTACATATCAAAACTTGCATTATGGGCTACAATGATTCTATTATTAAGAAGTGGAACAACATCATTCCAGACTTCTGGAAATGTGGGGCAATCTTTCGTGTCGTTTGGATTAATTCCGTGTACCATAATATTGAAGTAATCATATCGGTTGTATGGTGGTTGAACCAACCATGACTTGCTGTCAATGATTTTGGAATCTTCAACAATAGCAATTCCAATTTCACAAATTGAAAACCGCTCTCTTGTTGCTGTTTCTAAATCTATTGCTATAAAACTTAACCCGTTCATTGCATAATTATATTTAATGCAAAAGTACTAATTTAAATTTAGAAAGATGAATGTTTATAATAAAAAACGCAACCATCACACAAATTAGCGTGGTGGCTGCGTTACTTTTCCGTTTGAAAATTTTAGGTTGGCATAACCTCTTGAATTTTCGTTTTTAAAGCCAATTAGAGGACTTAGGTAGGGTGCATCAACAACTATATATGAACTACTAATTGGAATTGACCTATAACGCAGTAAAAAAGAAAGGTAGCGTTATTTGCTACCTTTCCTTGTTACTAATTCTTATTTTCTTAATAGAGTATGTACTCCAACGCTGTAATGTGGTTTGCTACCTTTAGATGTAGAAGGCTCTCCATCGTAATCCTCAGTCCATTCCAAAACCATCTTGTTTCTCTCAATAGAAGTGATAACAATTTTGTGATTCTTACCATCAAGGGAACATTTAAATTCATTGTTTCCAAGTTTTTCCCAAGTGTGCGTCTCTGGGGAGTAACCTTTCTCTATTTCAGTCCAAATATAATTGTTACCGCTTTTTGCAAGTTTCCAGATTTCATCTTCTGCATAGTCCGCGTATGTTCTATTGTCACTTGACCTTTTCTCCTCTTTAGTTCCATCAGTATAGTAGTTGTACCACGTCACTGATTTCATGTACCAAGTCCCCTCAATGGATGTGGATGTTTCATTTCCACCTCCATTATTGTCATCATCGTCACTACCTCCGCAAGCGGAAAAACTTACACTCATAAGCACTGTCAGAAGTGCAATTCCAATAAATCTTAATGTTTTCATAAATCTTGTTTTATTTAAATGATTAGTATAATTTAACTCCATGCCAACCGATCCCAAGAAGTCAGCGGTTAATAGTTAAGAAGCATGGGACTGCCGAATTTATCTCACTGTGGCTCTGGACTGCCAATCATCAAATAAAGACAACAGCCCATGCAAGAGATATATTAATGGTATAATAATCCCAAGCATGAGCATATTGCCTATTACCCTTGATGATTGAAATTGTTCAGATTTCAGTGAAGGATAATATCAAATGCTCCTCTTACAAATATGAGCCATTAAAACGCACATCTGCACACAGGTGTACTTGAAACTCGTTGCCAAAGGTAGCAATATTATTTCATATTCAGCAAAAATACTACAAAAAAGTAGTAAATTAAGTGATTTTTGTTTCTTAACTTGAGCAAAAAGGCTTCAAAATAAAAGGTAGAGCACCATTTCTGATGCCCTACCTAACTATTAAAGATTGAACTCCGACTTTATCCGTTGTACTGTACTTATTCCTTTTCCTGTGAGTTTAGCAACATTACGGATAGAGTAACCACGTTTCAGATAACTAATAATGTCGTGGTACTGTTCTTTCTTCTGATTTATATATTCAGATTTATCTGTCTGTTGTATTTGTCCAAGTCATTTTAATATGTGGAATACCATCGAGCATAAAGGTATCGGATGACTGTTTGAAGCCTACACTTTCATAGAAGCCTTTGGCATATTCCTGTGCCTCAATGTCAATCAGTTTGGCGTTGAAGTGCTCTTTTGCTGCATCAATGGCATGAAGCATGATCAGCTTGCCATATCCTTTGCCTCGCTCGGTGGTGATAACCCTACCGATGGAAATCTCCTTCATGTGAGTACCGGCAGGACAGACACGGGCCAAGGCTACAACCTTATCAGCAACGGTGAGCCACAGGTGGATGGACTTCTGGTCATCACCGTCCAGATCCTGATAGACGCAATTCTGCTCTACCACGAACACCTCGCTACGCACTCTCAAGAGTTCGTACAGTTCATCCACCGTCAACTCCTGGAACGATTTCTGATGAAGCACCGGCTCATGACTAATTTTCTGATAAGCGAGACGCTCATCACCGTTGGCAAGATAGATAATACCACAATAGGTGAAGCCGTGCTTCTCGATGTTGTGCTGCATAATCTGATTATCCTTATGGGTATCGATGCGGATATTTGTATCATGTAAGAAACAGAAGTCCATGATGTCGCTAAAGATGCCGTGAACATCAGGGTAACTGGCAATACGATGGATGACATGATAAGGCTTTACGTCATCCAGCCACTCACCATTATATATCTTCGTGTAGGTAGGCTCAGGGGAAGGCAAGAAAGCGAAATAGCCGACGATGCGACCAGCATCTTCAATGATATAGCCGCCATGCTTCTCCATATCGCCGAGAATGACTGACTCAGACGGGTAGCCGTCTCCCCATTGGTACATATTGCCTGAAGACCGCATAATCTTCTTTGCGGCCTCCATGACTTGCATAATAGCAGCCATGTCCGTTGGCTTTGCTTTCCTAATTATGAACTTTCTACTCTTCATCTTCAAAGTTGTTGTAGTTCCTAACTTTATGCCTTATTATCCATGATTATTATCTAAGTCTATTTGTTGTCTCTCAATTTTTGTGTCCACTAGCTTCTTCTTTATTATACATGTTTTAGTTTAAAAAATCACGCTGCAAAGTTACGAAATTATTTGGATTTAAACTCATTTTTTTGTAACTTTGCCATCAAAGATGGCGAACTTACTCCGTCTCGGCATAAAAAAGATTAAAATCTTTTGTTCTGCTCTCGACTTTTTGTAACTTTGCAATCCAAAATGGAAATATCATCTACGTAAGACTGACGGAACAGATTACTTCTAAGGAATAAAATTCGGGCTCGACCGACCGCTCCAGCATATCAGGGCGGGCGCTCCAATATATAAGGGCGCCCGCCCTAATTCATGCGAGCGCCCACCCGAATCTGGCAAGATGCCGTATCTCTCCCTGTTACATGCCTTCTCGCTCCCTGTTTGCCCGTACCTTTTCCCCTGTTCCTACGTATATCTTCGATAAAGGATTCCCTATTCTTTCATTTTTTTCGTCTTTATTACCGCATTTGAGAACCGGAACCAATTTCTATAATTCTATCGGCACTATCACCTTGAACACGATGTTGCGCCCCATATTATACACGCCCTGACGGCCCGTGGCATTGTTTACGTCGCAGTACTTCAGGCGGCTCAGATGGTTCTGATAGGCCGTATTCAGCAGGTTGTCGGCAGTAACGTATAGCTCGGCCACCTTCTTTTTATGGATGTTCAGGTCGGTACCTGCCGACAGGCTCAGCAGCGTATAGCTGGGCGTGCGTGTCTCCGTATCGTCCACCTTGTAATAGTGGTTCTGCGCCAGATTACACTCTAACCCCAAGGCCACATAGGCATTATTCAGCGTCTTGTGTCCGTGGTGCGACAACTCGTACTTCAGTTCCGATGTCCAGCGTGGTGCAGGCGTCATGGGCAGGTATTTGGCATCGGCATCGGCATGCAACTGCTGGGCATCGACAAACGAGAAGGTGTTCTGGAAGTGCAGGCTATGGATGGGATGGAAGTCGACACCAGCCTCAAAGCCCAGCAGACGGGCATCGCCCTGCGTATATTCGTAGGTACGGTAACCCTCCTCCTCTACCCTGTCTATGCGCTGCGCAAAGATGTAGTTCTCGATGCGGTTGGCAAATAGGGCCAACTGTGCCGACACGTATTTCGAGGTGAAATCGACGCCGAGGTCGGCCTGCCAACTGTATTCAGGCTTCAAGTCTGGGTTGCCAATCTCAAAGCGCTGGGTACCCTCGTGAACGCCATAGCTGCCCAGTTCGCTCATATTGGGCGCACGGAAGCCTCGTGCCACGTTCAGTCGCACGTTCACGTGTTCGCTGGCATTCCATACGGCACCAATGCTACCCGTCACACCATTGAAGTTACGCGAATAGTAGTTCAGGTGACGATGGTCGTAACGCAGGCCTCCGTTCAGCGTCAGGCGGTTCAGCGATTTGCTGACCGTTGCGTAACCACCCAGGTCGAAGAGCCTGTACTCGGGTATCAGCGACTCCTCACCCAAGTTCAGCGACTGCTGCCACATACCGTTCACGCCACCCGCTACTTTCCATCCGTCGAACTCCTGCGACAAGTAGCGCACGTCGTAGGTCAGGGTGTGCAACTTGAAATACAATTCATACTCGTCTTCGTCCTCCTCGAACTCCTGACGACGGTTCTGCTGATAGCCCACGACGGCTTTCAGCCAGCCCTTGCTCAAGTTCAGCGAGTTGTCCCACACGGCTTTGTAATGGTAAATCTGCTGGAAGGGCAATGATTTGCCATAACCATGACCCGTGAACCCTTCGCCATGCTCCAGTTCACCTGTTGTTTCGTCGCGCTCGCCCTCGACAATGCTGGGGGTCTGGTGGAAAATGGTGGCTGTCAGGTGCGAGTAGCCCCACCGTTTATTCACACCCAGCATCAGTCGTCCAGCCCTCTCGCTGAACTGTGATCCTGGTACGTAGCCGTCGTACTTATTTTTATACGCGTGTGCGTATCTGTCCGTAAAACGTGCATCCCACACGAAGCCCTGCTGATTGCCCGCAAAGTTCAGCGAGTAGTCAAACAAGCCGTTGTTCGTCTGGTATTCTGTGGACACGCTGGCCTTCATCTCGCCCTCGGGCTGGATAGGACTGCCGTGCAATATCAGCACGCCTGCCATAGCGTCACTGCCATACATCAGCGAGGCTGGTCCCTTCAGGATTTCCACTGAGTTCACGTTCTGTCCGTCTATCTCGATGCCGTGCTCGTCGCCCCATTGCTGTCCTTCCTGACGCACCCCATCGTTCATCACGATAATGCGGTTGTAACCAAGTCCGCGGATAATGGGTTTCGAGATGCCGCTACCCGTCGTAATCTGCGCCACGCCAGGCTGGTGTGCTATGGCATCGATAACGTTAGTCGATGTCTTCTGGCGCAGTTCCTTACCGGAGACGATAGCAATTGGTGCCGTCGAGTTCTTCAGCTTTGTGTCGCCTGTCACACCCGTCACCACCATCTCGTTCAGTTTCAGGTGACGGTAGAACACGTCCGTCGAGTCCGACGGGTGTTCGTGATTATAATGATGCTTATGATGCTCCTGCGCTGCCGTAGCCATACATATCCACAGCAACGACAGGATGAAATATATCTTTTTCATTCTGTAGTTTCTATATTAATAAATAAAAGTATGATTGTTATCTCGTGCGGTATTACAGCACCGATGGCGGTCCACGGCTGTATAGTACAGACGGTTGCCCTTGTGTCGTCCTACTGTTCAGGAAGAACCGTCTGTGCTGTGCTAAGATAACCAATGGCACCAGCACCGTCGTGACTGCTGCCGTATATACTAAATGTAGAAACTGACAGAGCAGACAGTCGTCCAAGTGGTCAACAGAGGCTGCATAGTGCGAGTGGTGCACATGGTGGGTACACTCCACGCAGTCGACAGCCGCACTCTCCACAACCTCGTGGCGGTGCAGACCCGACAGCAGCAGCATCGATACGAATACCGACAGCAACAGCCATGTTACTCCAATACTTTTACCCTGTCTGTTCATTTCTGGGTGCAAAGGTAAACAAAAAATAGATGCGCTCCAAACAAAAGAAGGAAAAAAACAAAACAAAGGGCTTGCCGCTGTGGCAAGCCCCTCGTACTAAACTAAACAAATACTTTATCTCATCTGAAATCATGTGGTTAAAGAGACGGTGCAAAGGTACGGCAAAAATCCGAACTGCGCAATACCCAATAATTGGTATTTAGTTGCGAATTGTTGCGGTCTTCTGACCAAAGCGTACGATGTAGAGTCCCTTAGGCAATGACTTCAGGCGCTGTTGCAGGTTGGAGGCATTGACCTCGTCCACCTTGTTGCCATTCACACCGTAGATGGTGACGTTGCCCTGTTGGCCGTTGCTGACCATCTGGATGCCGTCAGTCTTCTCGGTATAGGTAATGGTGTAGGTCATCTCGCTGGGTACGATGCGCATGGTGTAAGTCTCGGCATTGAACGAGGCGGGCATCAGCCATGCACCGGCGTCGCCTACTATCATTGTACCTGAAAGGTCGGAGGTGCCGTTTTGGACAGCGCAGAACAGATGTGTCCAGAAGCCGTCCTGATCGTCGTATGCCGAAGCAGGTGCAACCTTCAGCCAAAGGTCCCCGTCAGGAGCCTTGAAGGTGATTTCCCACGACTTACCATCTCTGAGCTTTTCGAACGGATAGCTCTGGTCGGTCGTGCTCCACGAGTTCAGGTCGCTGACGAGGTAGTAGCCTGCCTCTTCAACCGGCTTAGGCAGCATAACGGTGAACATGGGCGTATTCTGCGAACCAGGTGTTTCCTTATTGTCAGCTACATAATTGGTCCAATAGAAATAGGTGGCGCCGTCTTCCAGACCGGGGAACTGAACAACGAAGGTGGTGTCGGCACCGACGGGCAGATTGACGAACGTCCTAGCAACGGCCACCTGAGGTCCACCCGTAGCGGTGGTCATTTTGTACAGTCGTACAATAATATTGTCGTTGTAGTCGATTGTACCCGTATTCTTAGCCAGTACGCTGACATAGGCCGTGTCGGTCTTGACAATCCATGAACCGCTCTCTCTGACGGCATTGGCTGTCTGCGACGTGGTGCTAAGCACGGGCACGGGATCCGGCTCGCGAGTCTGGACTGTAAAGTTTCTGGTTTGTATGCTCTTCCACTCGCCTTCCGAGAGGTATTTGATGATGAACAGATAGCTATCGTCTTCGAGATTGACGAAATCGAAGGGCAGCTGGACGGTTTCTCCTGCAGCAATCTTCACATCCTTCTTAAGTGTTTTGGTATTATAGTAATAGCCATCATGCCCGTCCTTGTAGAGGTCGGCACAAATCTGGTTCTCGTAGGTGTCGTTACCATTGTTGGTAGCCGCAACCAGCAGTTTGAGAGTGTCCTCCTTGACAACGTAGTTCGTGGCATTCGTCACGTCGTATGTGAGTGTCAGATTAGCAGCGGCAGCTGAGTCGACAGTCACGCTATCGACAATGAACGTCGTGTAGTCGTAATCGTTGGTTTTAGAGTTGTACTGACGCGTGGCGACAGCAATCTCGTACCTTCCGGCAGAATCGGGAATGACCGTAAAGTCAAGGGGCTTAGTCTGTCCTGCCTCGATGTCGAAATGACGGCCACCCGTCATCTTGCCGTTCAGCATGAAGAACAATTCGCCTTTCCAGAAAGTACCGTTGTTGGTGATAGTGGTTTGTACAGGTATAGGCGTTTTTGCCTCCTTTTTACCGGTAAATGCCAGCGTACCATTCAGGTTGAATACGGGTGGGAAGAGTTTCAGTGTGTCGCCCTTGACATTAATACCGACGTAGTAGTCGTAAGCACCAATTGAAGGATACCATGTGTCCGTTCCGGTGGGACGGCTGATGGGTATGACGAAGCAGGTCATTTCGTTGGTGCCACTACCTAATTTCAGATCCACAGCTAATCCTGAAGGGTCTGCCATACCCCAGTCGGGTCCCAGTTCTACGCCGGTGGCAAGAACTCCTTCGTTGAACAATTTCTGCCCGTAAGCATCGACACACACCACACCTAAATCGAACTTATAGGTAGCGTCCCAATGATTGATGACAGCAAAGCCTAACTTGACCTTAAAATTCTCGCTGATACTTTTGCGCGTCATCACGGTGTCGCAGAAGATAGCGCCCGCAGTGGCTGTCAGAAGGTGTAACTCTTTATCGGGCTTACCTGTATTGGGTTGCACACCAAAAATGGCACCCTGACCAAAGCTGTAGCCGTCGGCACTCTTACTGGCACCGGAACCAGAATTGTTCTTAGAGTCGAGAATAGAGAGCAGGAAGTAGTCGTTACTGCTACCGCCCCAACCCCAGTTGACGTGGAAGTAGTCATCGCCGCCATATCCATCGACTACAAAGGCATGTCCTGAACCACTGGAATCTCCGTCATAATAGACTGGACGACCGGCTTTCAGTTCGTCGTACACCTTCTGGTTCCATTCGCCCTCGTGGTAGTCAACACGCTGTCTGTAGTTGGTGGCTTCGTCGTAATCAAAATAGTCACGTAAGGCGCGAGCAGCAAGGGCTGTTGAGGCACCACTGAACTCGAACGTATAATCCATCTCCACCGCTGTTCCGCAGAGCAGCATCAGATTGGCTACAGCATTCTTTTGAGCATCAGTCTCATAGCCAGTATATCTGGGCAGCATATTATCCCAATCGATAGCTGTACCGGCAGAGATACCGGGCATTTGTATTTTCCGTTTTTTAGTGGTATAGCCAGGAATGGTTTCGGTGGTAGCAGCTGGGTATTTCCAATAATACATAATCTGAGCCATAGCCGTTGCCACACAACCTACCAAGCTATGCGAACTGCCGTCAAGGGGGCAGAGGTCATTATAGGGTGCAGTCTGATCCCACGCTATGGGACCTTCCGTATAGCGTGAGTCCAACAGCGGTCTGATGGCCTCGCCGCTGACGGTACGGCGTGCTATGGGTGCATCGGGGTGGCTGTTCAGATACTCCAGCTGGTCGCTATAGCTTTGCAGCCATTCCTTCATGTTCTCGGGCATGTTGTCAGGGTCAATCTGACCACGGTTCGAATAACCCAGCACAGCGGGTACACGATCGTCGGCAGCGGCAATGACGTAGCCTTCTCCCTTACCGACATTAAAGATGTAGTAGCTGGGAGCCAAGGTATTTTTCTGAACCTGATAATGGCTCGTTGACACCAGACGCAGTGCATCCGGATTCTGTGTCACGGCAGCTGCACGGCGTGGATTCATAAACTGTGCGACGTTCTGACGAGCTTCGTCTGGGGTCACAGGTCCTGCCATTGCCACGATGCTGACAATAAGCGTGATTAGTAGTAAAAATGATTTCTTCATAATTATAATAACGCTAATTAATAATCTTCACGTTGCAAAGATACAAAGATTATTTTAATAAGCAAAGAAAAATTCCTATTTTTGCAACATCCTTTTAAAAGACTATGACTGTCAAGGTTCCCTGAGCACTCCTAAGTCGATAGATTTATGTTTCAAAATGGTTGGGTTTTTGTTTATTACACGACAAACGTCATAACAGCAAGATAATTAATTCAGCAACAATCACTATCTTTGCAAAACAAAAGTTCAAATTAACGTATATGAAAGACCAAAAATTTTCGATCGAGCGGGTGTTTGGTATCTTCCGCGAACTGAACCAGATTCCACGTCCTTCACATCATGAAGAACGTGTAGCCGGCTATCTTTGCCAGTTTGCAGAGCGATTGCATTTAGAGTATGAGCGCGACAAGGAAAATTGCGTGGTGATACGCAAGGCTGCCACACCTGGACATGAGGGAGCAGAGCCCATTGTGCTGCTGAACCACATGGATATGGTGTGTGTGGGCATGAACGACCCCCTATCCGACCCCATCGAGACCTACGTGGAGAATGGTTGGATGAAAGCCCATGGCACGTCGTTGGGTGCCGACAACGGCATTGGTCTGTCGATGGCATTAGCCGTATTAGAAGACGACAGCATCGTACATCCGGCGCTGGAAGTCATCACGACAACAAACGAGGAGGATGGTATGTCGGGAGCTGCTCAGTTGGGCAAGGACTTCCTGAAAGGCCGCAAAGTCATCAATCTGGACTCAGAGGACTACGACACGATTACAACGGGAGCCGCTGGTGCCTGTCTGCAGTTCTACCGCATACCCATAAACCGACAAGCCGTACCCAATGGCAAGCACCGCTGGTACCGCATCTGTTTCAAGGGCGGATTGGGCGGACACTCGGGCGTCGATATCAACAAGAAACGCTGCAGTGCCGTCATTGCCATGTGGGCCATTCTGGCTGCCATCTACAACGAGTACGATTTCGACGTAGCCTCCATCAACGTAGGTGAAGCCAATGCCTCGATAGCCTCGAAGGCAGAAATCATCGTCTGCGTCCCATCGGGCGAGGCCTGCGAGTTTGTCAAGTCACAACAGGACATGATGAACGAATGGCTGCGTGAGGAATACCCCGAAGATGCAAAGATGACGTGCAGCATCGAGAAGTGTGAACCACAGGACAGCATCATCCCTAAAGAGGCCTTCGAGGCGCTGATGGACTGTCTGGAACAGGTACCTCAGGGGGTGGTGAAGATGAGCGAGACAATGCCGGGCACGGTAGAGACCTCGAACAACGTGGGACGCATCGTAACCGAACAGGACCATATCTTCGTATCAACCCACACACGCAGCTTCATCGACGACGATATGGCCGAACTGAGCCAAGAGATAGCCGAAACGTTCAAGGCGGCAGGCGCCACATCGGAAGTGGTGATGTCGGCACCTGCATGGGCAGAAGACCAGCAGTCACCATTCCTGCAACTGGTCAGCGACACGTTTGTCGACGTATTGGGCTGGCGTCCGCGCATGGTTGCTATGCACTTCGTGTTGGAAGCAGGCTTCTTCGTACAGCACTATCCCGGTATTCAGATTGCCAGCATTGGTCCGCGTATCGTAGAGCCCCACTCCACCAGCGAACGTGTTGAACTGAAAACCATTGACGACATCTGGCAGGTGCTGATAGAACTGCTGAAACGGTTGTCGTAAGAAATACAAGACAGTAGTTAAGTCATGAAGAAACTGATAGCGATTATAATTGGGCTGACGACCACACTGGCCATAGCAGCAGTAGACTTGAAACGGTGTCACATCGTGACGTCGGAAACAGATGTCCCACTGGTGCAGAAAATGGCTAACGTCATGAGTGAGGACATTCAGCGCGTGACAGGCGTGCGACCAGGCATTGTCCACAAAACAGGCCAAGGGCCAACAGTCATATTGGCCACTGTAGAGCACGCAGCAGAACTGACTCCCGACATCAACATCAGTCTGTTGCAAGGCTCATGGGAGCGCTACAGCATCACCTCACGCGGACAACAACTCGTCATCGTGGGCAGCGACGCCCGAGGACTGGCATACGGCGTGCTGCACGTGAGCGAGCGGATTGGCGTCAACCCATGGTACTGGTTTGCCGATGTCCCCGTAGCACACAAGGCTACACTCGACTACGTGGAGAATTTCGTGTCGAATGAGCCAACCATCAAGTATCGCGGCATCTTCATCAACGACGAGGATTGGGGCCTGAAGACATGGGCTGCCAACAACTTCGAGAAGGAGTTAGGCGATATAGGACCAAAGACATACGACAAGGTGTGCGAGCTCTTGCTGCGTCTGCGTGGCAACATGCTGGCACCTGCCATGCACGACTGCACAGGTGCATTCTACAGTCATCCTGAGAGTCAGCGTGTGGCTGCTGAATGGGGCATCATGATTACGACGAGCCACTGCGAGCCACTGCTGTTCAACAACGCGGCACCATCGGAATGGGACAAGGCGAAGGACGGTGAATGGAACTACCTGACCAACAAGCAGACCATTTGGCAGAAGTTGGACAACCGCATCCGGGAGACGGCGCAGTACGACAACATCTATACGATGGGGATGCGTGGTCTGCATGACGAAGCAATGAAGGGCTCGACAAACCCGAAGGTGAGGGCACGGACGCTGGAAACGGTGTTTGAAGACCAGCGCGAAATACTGACGCGCCACAAGCAGAAGCGGGTAACGGAGATACCACAGATTTTCGTGCCCTACAAAGAAACGCTGGACATCTACGACGCTGGCTTACGGGTGCCTGACGACATCACACTGGTATGGCCCGACGACAACTACGGCTACATGAAGCGCGTGTCGAACAAGGCAGAGCAGCAGCGGACAGGAGGCGCAGGCGTCTATTATCACCTGAGCTATTTGGGTACGCCCCACGACAACCTGTGGATAGCCACCACAGCACCTATGCTGATGTACGAGGAACTGAAGAAAGCCTACGATGCCGGTGCACAACGCTACTGGCTGCTGAATGTGGGCGATATCAAACCTATGGAGATTGAAATGCAGCAGTTCTTCGATATGGCGTGGAACCTGCAGGACTTCAACTACGACAATGCCAACCGTTATCAGGCACAGTGGCTGGCAAAAGTGTTCGGCAAGTCCGATTCTTCACTCTTCACTCTTCACTCTTCACTCCAAAGCATCCTGGACACCTACTATCGGCTGGCCTGGCAGCGCAAGCCCGAATTCATGGGCTACGAACTGGAATGGGACAACGACGAGAACAACCGTCTGCACGACTCAGACCTGACACCAGCAGAACGCCGTCAGCGACTGGCCGACTACCAAGCCATATCCGATGCGGTGGACGCCCTTGAAAAGCAGCTGTCCCCCACCCTGCGCCCTGCGTTCTTCGAGATGGTAGGCTACTCAGTGATGTCGGCCTACCAGATGAACCGCAAATTCCTCATGGCACAAGAGAACCACGAAACGGGCAGCGCAGAGGCAGCCAGCCAAAGCCGTGCAGCCAACGACAGCATCATGAAACTCATAGCACGCTATAATACGCAGTTGGACGGCAAGTGGAACCAGATGATATCGCAAGTTCCGCCAGGCTATACAGCCAAATATCACCTGATGCCAGAATTAGTTAACCGTCCTACAAAAGCCTACCAGTTGCCTAAGAGTCAGCGACGCACCAAATATGCCAACAAGATTGACCTGAGCAAGGTACAAGTTAATGGTGCCTTCCAGCTGTTAGAAGGCATCGGATGCGACTGGATAGCCCTGCAGATGGGCCAACCGTTGGACGCTGCACAAGACCCCGGCAAACTGACATCTCAACATATCGGCATCCCGTTCGAATGCAGCCAAACAGGTGGCAAGACACTGTCGATATGCCTCTCAGTAGTTCCCTTCTGGCCCGTCATGCAAGACCGCAGCAATCGTTTTGGCGTAAGCATTGACGGTAGTACCCCCATAGTTTGTGAAAACAAGTTCACGGAATGGTCATATCCCTGGAAGCTGCAGGTGCTGGAAAACCGCAAGGACTTTGTGCTGTCGCTGCCGATAGACCGCAAAAAGAAGCACCACCTGCTCACGCTGGTCATTGGCGACCCTGGTCAGATGGTGCAGGAAATATCATTCAAGTAATTAATTCTACTCTATGGTAATCTTCAGCAGGTCAAAGCCATGACCTACTACCTGCAGATTGCCTTGATTCAGCAGCTCAAAGGACTTGTTTGACAGTTCAAACTCCAAGGTAGCCTCGCCTTCGAAGGGCACGTCACCACGATCGGGATCGCTGAGACCGGTAATGAGGTTTGCCCAGTTGACGGTAGGACTTGCCTGGCAATAGTCGCTAGCAGTACGCTTGCAATACAAACGGAGCTTGGAACCGGCACTTGCACTTCCCTTAATTTGGGCAGTGACCGTACCTTCCTTATCCTCCCAGATGGTACCCCAGTCAACAGAATGCTTGCCTTCCCACAATGTCACCTCAGAAGGTGGAATCAGCGACATCTTCAACAGGTCGAAGCCATGACCAACCACCTGCAGGTTACCACCATTCAGCAATTCGAACGACTTAGCAGTGAGCACAAAGTCAATAAAGGTATCTTCGAACGAAATCATAACATCACCACGATTCGGATCAGTGCCACCCTTGACAATGTCAGCCCAGTTTACTGCTGCACAGCCCATAGCATACTCAGTATCAGTACGCTTCACATAGAGGCGGAGCGTATAGCCAACCTTAGCCTCCTGCTTGACTTTAGCAGTAACCGTACCGTCCTGGTCTTCCCAAATAGTACCCCAGTCAACTTCATGTTTGCCTTCCCATAGCACTTCCTCAGGAATGAGCGTGACCTTAACAGTAGCAACCTCTACAAAGCCACCGTCACTGAGGAACTTCACAGCAGAACCACTTGCGGCAGAAGCCTTAATCTCATAAGAACCTTCCTCCAGTTCGGGAACCTTAACAGTCAGCTTTGTGTCCTCCTTGCTCACAATCTCGCAATTCTGACCATTGATTGTGACAGAGGCGACATCGTTGAGTTTGCAGCCCGGCATGGTGAGTTTATCGCCAGACTTAGCCGAGAATTCTGCCTTTGAAACAGTAGGATTGTTGGTTATCGTCATCAATCCGCCACCGTACGACAGATTATTTTCATCGACGAGCGATATACGGTACTGTCCGTCAGCCAATCCTGCAGGGATGGTAAACTCGATAAAGCTGTCATCATTGCTAGTGACATCAACCAACTGACCATTAATAGAAACCTTCTTAACTATTTTCATGTTGCTTCCGCTAACCTTGGCAACAGCACCTGGTGTCTGCAAACGTTCTGCGGGTTTCTCCTCAGCAACAGGGTCGCCAGCCAGAGGCTTCACTTTCAGAGTCATTGTACGCGAAGTCTCCTTGCCCTGTGTGGTAACAGCCAAAATCTTAAGTGTATATTCTCCGGCCTCGAAAGCCTTGTCGATAGTGTCGCCGACATGGACTTCCTGACCATCAGCATACCACTTCACAGTTGTATAATCAGCAGGTGTCACCAACACTTCAAAATACAGGTTGGCATCACGGTTGATACTGAAACCGCCATCGGGGAAGTCGGTATTCAGAATACGAGGTGAGTCGTACTCACTGACCGTATAGAAAGACTCCTCGTCTTTGCTGCAGCTCGTGAACGCTACGGCAAAACCGCAGCACACGAGGCCGATTGTTAATATATTCTTGATTTTCATAATTCTTAATTATTTATTCTTCACTATTCACTCTTAACTCTTCACTCTACATGGATGTCAGCAACGTCCCACCAGAGGCGCTTGTGCCAGTCATCGATGAATTCGCCCTTCTTGTTCTTGCTATTCATGCGCTCGATAGCTTCGCTATAGTTCTTGCTATTGTACTTGTTCTCCAAGATTGGATAGCACAGGCGAACAGGCGTCGTCAGGTTTTCGTCATCGTAAGTAAAGTCACTGGTAAACACATCCAGCTTGCTACGGTCAACCAGCACAGGATAGTCGGCACGACGCAGATTAGCCCAAGCCTCAGCAGGATTCATCATGTGGTGCATCCAAGCCTGAAGGTTGATAGCCTCGCGGGCACTCTCTTTCGTAGCCAACGGATTGGCAGCCAGAATATTGTCGGCATAGGCATCAATATCAGCCTGGTCAATCAGGGCATCATCTGTCAAATAGTGCTTGTTCAGGAACTGGATAGAAGCCTTGATACCCGACTTGAACAGGTCGTTGGCACTACCGCCAACACTCCAACCCTTCGTGATTGCCTCAGCCATCAGGAAGCTTGCCTCGGAAGAGGTAAACAAGACACCTGGACGGTCAGGCTGACAGAAGTCGATAGACAGGAAGGGACGCATCATACGGGCAGGGAAGTTGTTCTTCTCGTAACCCACCTCAGGATACAGCTTTACCATTTTTGCCAATGTAGGAATATCCTCCAGATTGTCCGGACCGTTAATCCAGTTGTTCCACCATGCGGCACCAACGTTACAGGGCTTTTCATCCTGTCCCTGCTTGGCCAGATAGGCAATAACCTCGTCAGTCAGGTCGATGTTACCCTCCTTGTCAGGCTTGATTTCACTACGCTTGATATTGTTATAGTGACGGCAGATGCTATACAGACGTGGGTCGTTGTTGTCCTTCATATAATTGAAGAAGGTAGCACAGACAAACGTGGGCGATGTGGGATCCTGACCATAGAGGATTTCGCCCAAAGCATTGACGCGGAAGTCAATGTCGCGAGCACCATCGTAGAGAGTGAACGGACTGTTCTGATACTTGATGAAAGCATCGTCGTCGGCTGTGGCAATATAGCCTGCTGCATCTGTGACAGCGGCCTTGAACTCTTGCTGAGCCTTGGTCTCGTTGACATCAGAGATACGCATAGCAAAACGCATACGCAGTGAGTTGGCATACTTCTTCCACTTATCGAGGTCGCCACTCAGACTGGTCACGTCGCCAGTAACATTGTCAGTACCTGTACCCAGCTGGGCAACACAAGTCTTCAGCTCATCGAAGAAGAAGTTGTAGATATCCTCCTGCTTGTCGTACGCAGGTGTAGCGGTACCCTCTTCCAAACTGGTATTGATAGAGAGGCAGGGAATGTCGCCATAAGTATCAGTCAGTACTGACATCAGATAGACACGATGAATACGCAGCACGGCATTCAGGTTAGGCTTATCGGCAGTATGTGCAATAGCGTCACGCAAGTTCTTGATGGCGATACTGTAGTACTGGTCCCAAATGAGACGAGCCTGGTCGTCATTATAGTGTACGCTACCTGCATAGTTCGAGACGTTCCAACCACCAGCAAAATGCTGTGTGAAGCCTGTAATATAACTGCGGTAAGTGTCCATCAGTCCGAAGTCACCGTAGGTCTGCAGCAGACAGGTGGTCAGCTGCGCATTGGGGTCGATGGAGGTTGTCTTCGTCGTGTCGGTATTGGTTTCCTCCATATAATGGTCGCTGCAAGCGCTAAAGCTCAATGCTACGACGGTCAATAACAAATATATCTTTTTCATATTATACAGAATGCGATTAGAATTTGACGTTAACATTGATACCATAGCTGCGGCGTGAGGGCAGCGAACCATACTCAAGACCCAATCCAGAGGTGTTGTAGCCAGAATCGGGGTCGATGTTAGGAATATTCTTCCAGATGATGAACGGGTTGCGGGCCACGAACGAAACGCTCAGCGACTTCACAAACTTGCCCAGCATCTTCTCAGGGAAGGTATAGCCGAAGGTAATCTCACGGCACTTCACGTACGAGTTGTCATAGACGAACATACCAGGAGCGTTGTCGGCAGCACTCTTCCAGTAAGCCTCAGGATTCACGGGAATGTCGTTCTGACGCCAGGTACCGTCTTCGTTCTGAATCACACCAGGCACGATGTAGCCACGGGCATTACCCGATGCCAGCCATTCAGCTGACGACATGCCTGCAGCCTGACGAGCCTCCTCAGAAGCATACCACTCTTCACGACCTGCAACAGTACCCGAAGCCTTACCCGTCTGGTAAGCTGAACGCATAGACATCGAGAAGAGGTCAGCACCAACCTTCACGTCGAAACCAGCACTGAGGCGGAAGTTCTTATAAGTAAAGGTTGAATAGAAACCACCTGTCCAGTCCCAAGAGGCATTACCAAGGGTACGCGTCTTGTCGTCAACCTCAGGCAGACCTGTTGAAGCGTTGATGATGACGTCGCCGTTCTCGTTACGCTTGAAGTCCTTACCTGTGATAGAGCCGTAGTTCTCGCCTACCTCAGCACCTACAGAAACACCACACCATGTGGCTTTCTCCAGTTCCAAGTAATCCATGCCGTCCACCAGTGACTTGACCTTGTTGACGTTCTTCGAGAAGTTCACACCAGCATCCCATGCAAAGTCCTTATATTGGAACACACGACCGTTCAGGGCAATTTCAATACCCTTGTTTTCAATCTCACCGGCATTGATCAGACGATGGGTGTAACCCATAGCTGAGGAAGCTGCCAGTGCGATAATCTGATTCTTAGACACCTGATTATAATATGTCACGTCCAAGCCCAGACGTCCGTGGAAGAACTTCATTTCCAAACCCAACTCATAGCTGTTGGTACGTGTTGGTTTCAGGTCGGGGTTAGGCTGAACGTTGCCGTTGATAAGACCCATTGCGTAGCCTGAATACGAATACTTACTATTGGTATAGCTGGTAATCAGCTGATAGGGGTCGGTATCGCTACCTACCTGTGCCCAAGAAGCGCGAATCTTACCGTAGTTGATAAGGTTTTTGTTCTTGATGAACTCAGAGAACACAACGCTACCTGAGAATGAGGGGTACACATACCAGTTGTTTGACAGAGGCAACGTAGACGACTGGTCGCCACGCAGCGTAGCCTCCAAATAATAAGTGTGCTGGTAGCCAACGCTGACAGAACCGAAGATAGAGTTAATCTGCTTAGTGTAAGAAGCCTGCTGAACGCTCTGCTCTCCATAGTTCATAATGCTGACCACATCCTTCATCTGCTGGTTAAGTCCAGTGAATGTTGTCGTCGTGTTGTCAACCTTGAATACGTTGCCACCTAAGGTAGCGTTCACGTCAAAGTCGCCAAACTGGTTGTTATACAGAGCCAGAATCTCAGCATTGATGGTGCGATTCTTGAACACCTGGTTGGTCAACTGACCAGCTGCCTTACCAGGTGTGGTCTTGGCAATATACTCCTCAAAGGTCATGTTATTCAGGTCTGCGCCGATAGTACCCTGCAACTTCAGGTGTTCCGTCATATTCCAGATAGCCTTACCCGTAAAGCGGTAGATGTCCTTCTTCGACGTGTTACCGTTCTTATACAAATCCCAATAGGGGTTCTTATTATACTGGTCGTTTCCGTTCCAGTTGGCATACTCGCCATCACTTGTCTCGTAGTGCTGCAGCCAAGCCTGATTGTAGGTACCAGCCAGTGTCATGAGGTTTTTACCGACGTTGCTCTGCGAGTCGCCCAGTGCAGGACGATTCTTCACGTTCTCGTGGGTATAGTTGGCTGTAAAGTCGAAGTCAACGGGACCTGCCGATGTGGTGACACGCAGGTTGAAGTTGTCACGGCTCATGTGTGTCTTAGGCAGGATGTCCTTGTTACGCATATCGGTAAAGCTGAAACGCACACCCGTCTTACCGCTGTTCACGCTCAGAATAGCCGTATTCTGGGCAGTGACACCAGTACGGAAGAATGCGCTGGTGTTGTCCTTATACATAGTGAAAGGACGCTGAACGCCATCGAAGTACTCCACCAGTTGGTTGTCAGCTTTCGGACCCCAACTGCTGTTAGTACCCGAGGTAGCCGTCTTGCTGAACTGGCCGCCGTAACCCATACCGTAAGTCTGCTGGATATCGTCCCACTGTGCATTCTGTGTATCGATGGTCAGCGAACCATTATACTCTACGCTCACCTTGTCCTTGTCAGCCTTTTTAGTGGTAATCAGAATGACACCGTGAGAAGCACGGCTACCATACAATGCCGAAGCTGCAGGACCCTTTAGAACGGTCATGTTCTCGATATCATCAGGGTTAATGGCCGAAATACCGTCACCCAGGTCGTAACCACCCTCAGTGCCTGCACTGCCGAAGTTGGTGTTGTCCAAGGGCACACCGTCAATCACGTACAGGGGTTGGTTGTTGCCAGTCATCTCCGTATTACCACGTAGCAGCACGCGAGTGGAACCAGACGAGCCACCAGCCGTATTCTGCACAATCAGACCTGCCACCTTACCCGACAGTGAGTTGATGACGTTGGTTTCCTTGGCCTTGGTCAGCTCTTCGCCCTTGACCTCGGCTACGCCGTAACCCAGAGCCTTGCGGTCGCGCTTGATACCCAGTGCGGTAACAACCACCTCGCTCAGCACGGTCTTGTCCTCTTCCATCATGACCTTCATGCCTTGCTGAGCCTTCACAGTCTTGGTGGTGTAGCCCACATAACTGATTTCCAGCATGTCGCCAGCCTTACATTTCAGCGAGAAGCGACCATCGAAATCAGTCACAGTGCCATTGTTTGTTCCAGCCACTTTGACGGTAGCACCAATCATCGGGCCGTTGGCATCCTCAACAGTACCAGAAATGACCTGGTCGTTAGGAGCTGCTGCCAGTTCGGCAAGAGCAGACACCTCGGCAGCAGCCGACAATGGCATCCACATCATGCCTGCACCGAGCAGACAGAGAAACATTGTTTTCTTGTTCATTTTAAATTTGTTTTGAGTTATGTATATAATAATAGTAATTTTTCTCGCTGCAAAAGTACATACATTCGCACGAATGCAGGTTTAATGGCATACAAAAAAGGTTTGAAAACTGAAATCTGTCAGAATTCAAACCTCTTTATGATAGTTTTCACACCTACTTTTGCTTAGTGCAGCGGTAATGTTTTACCTGAAACCCGCTTTAGCTTTCCGTTCTTCCATTTAAACGTGTCAACATATAAATTCTGATAGTCACGTGCCCTGCTGGTAATGGTCTTCGCCTTCTTGTCGAAGTCAGGCTCCTGAATCCCGTCGAACTCAGGCACGGGATAGAACTGGCGCGTATAAGAATTCCATACGTATGCCTTGTACAACGTATTGCCATTGGGCTGCATGCCTACGTATATCAAGACGTCGGGAACACCATCGAAATTAATGTCCTCGTTGCTGACCCATTCCCATTTCTTTTCCAACAGGTCTTTGCTTATGGCACCACTGAGGTCTTCCTTTACTGTGAACATCTTCTTGCCTCGCATCAGGAAGTCCACCTCAATCTTGTCCAGCCATTCGCTGCTGGGACCTTCTGAGCTATACACGCGCTCTTTGGTCTGCCACTCTATGCGTCCGGGGGATGAAAGTACAGCGGGAACGCCAGGATACCAACTGGGCAGTTCGCGCGTTTCTTCGAAATTCGACAGTTGCAGCACACGGCCCGTCGTCGGATTCTTCCACGATGCCCTACGCATCTGGAAGTCGCCCTCCACCTCGACATACGTCACATACAGTATGCCCGTCTTTTCGCCATCGGCCTGATACTCCGTGAAACGACTGACCGTCTCGTCCTCATCCTTTGACTGGATGGGCTTCTCTGGATACCAGCCTTCCACAATCAGTATGGGTGCCGGATTCTTCGTTTTCGGATAGTACAGGTAGCCTGCCGTCATCCATTCATCATCCTGATTGCGTGTCGTCTGGAACATGACCTCTACGGGTATCTTGCCATTCATCAGAGCCTTGAAACCGCGATTTTCATAGTGTTCTCCGACCTCTGATTCGGATGTGGCATTGCCATGCGCCCACACCGTCAGCGTTCCTGCCATCAGTATAAATAATAAGATGATTGTCTTTATCGTCTGTTTCATTGCATTTGTTTTTTTAATGATTGACGGTGCGAAGATACAATAAAAAAACGAACCCACCAAATTTATTTCAGTTTTATTGTGCAAAACGACGTTTGAAAACTATCAAAAAAGGGTTTGAAAACCAACAGATTTCAGCATTCAAACCTTTTTTGTATGCCATTAAACCTCAATTCGTGCGAAAAGGTGTACTTTTGCAAGCAAATAATTCAAAAACAAAAATCAAATCATAGAAGAATATGAAGAAATTATTTACCTTAGTATCATTAAGCATTTTTGCAGTAAGTAACATGTTTGCCGCAGAGGAAACACTGTGGGAGGGCAATGTCAGCATTTCATGGGAGGAACCTGCCCCTGCAGGAACCGTCAAGGAATGGGGCAACGCCGACGATAACCAGGACATTAGCAGTTACTGTGTCGAAGGCGAGAAGTTGAACTTCTATTTCAAGGCTGACGCTTCGGCAGAATATCATGCCTATCGCTTTGACAACTGGGATTGGAACCCACTGCCCGGACAGGCCCAGGTGGACTTCGGTGGCGAGATTACCGTAACATTGGAGATTGATGCCGACCTGGCTACAGCCATAGCTGCCAAAGGCATCCGCATTCATGGTCATGGCTTTAGCGTCGTGAAAGTGACGAAAGGCACCATAGAAGGCGGTAGCGATTCCGTGGAAGACTTAGAGGCTGCTGTACTATGGGCTGGCGAACAGGAAATTGAGGGATGGGGTGCCAAATGCTTGGTGCTGACGACCGAGAGCGAGGGCTTCAACGTGTTTGTTGAAAAGCTGAAAACGGCTTGCAACCTGTATTTCCTGATTGAGAATGGCAAGGGTGGCGACTTCCGCATCTCTGGCCAGTGGGGTGATTGGGGCGTGACGGCATTTCCCGCTGACGGCTACAACCACATGAGAGCGCTGGACAACGACAACGTAGCGAAGGTAACCCTGAATGAGGAGTTTGTGACCAAGGCCTTTGTAGAGCAGGGCGGCGTATCGTTCTGGGGTAACGGCAACTTCAAGATCAAAGCCATCGGCACCACCAAAGAAAGCGTGCTGAACACCACAGGCATCAATGAGGTTAAGGGTGAAGGATTAAAGGTTAATGGTTGCTACGACCTGCTGGGTCGCAAGGTGGCTCAGCCTGTCAAAGGCCTCTATATCCTAAATGGTAAGAAAGTCATTATAAGGTAAAAAGATTGTTCTAAATTAGTAGTTTTTAAAGTAGTTTTCATTAAGCATGAGAAGCCTTTGCTTAACTGTTATGGGATGGTTGGCTGTGTCAGTGATGGCGCAGCCAACAGCCCATGAATGGAATGCATCGGTGACGGCGGGCTGGAATCTGGGCAATCAACTGGAGTGTCCACCTTCGGGGCAGGATAACGGGTCCGTCGCCATCGGCAATCCGACTAATGCTTTGAGTGCCGAGACGGCATGGGGCAATCCACGTATCACCCAACAGGTCATGCAGGCCGTAAAGGCTGCCGGTTTCAATGCTGTGCGTATTCCTGTGCGCTGGCAGCACCACATCACCAACGTCCAGACCATGACTATTGACGCCCAATGGCTGGAACGCGTGAAGGAGGTGGTGGGCTATGCCCTGGAGCTGGACATGAAAGTGATTATCAACACGCACCACGAGCAATGGCTGGAGGGCCGTCCCACCTATGCCTATAAAGAGGAGAACAACAACCGCCTGGGACTGCTGTGGACGCAGATTGCAACAGCTTTCAAGGACTACGACTACAATCTGGCCTTTGCAGGCACCAACGAGGTGCACGTGCCCAATAATTGGAATGCGCCGACAGCTGAGAATCTGAACGTACAAAATGCGTACAACCAAACATTTATTGACGCCGTACGTGCTACTGGCGGTAACAATGCCAAACGTCATCTCATTGTGCAGACCTACAATACCAACATCAGCTACGGACTCAGTGGCTTTATTTTTCCTACCGATATCGAGGGTAACGGCCATAACTATATGAGCGTAGAGGTGCACTACTATACACCCTGGGAGTATTGCGGTACGAATACCTACTATTATTGGGGTCAGCAGTATAAAGACTACGGTCCGATATCCTCGTACGACGAACAGGCCATGAGGAACGAGTTCCAGCAGATGGCCCAAAAGTGGGGCCAACAGGGATTGGGCATTGTCATTGGCGAATGGGGCGTGACCGACCACTATACGACGTCAGGGCGCAAAGCCATTATCCATGAGAATATGACATACTTCTGCAAGACGTTGGTCAATGAAGCTCGTCAGCGGGGCTTCTCCACTTTCGTGTGGGACAATAACGTGTTCGGCAATGGCGAAGAGAAATTTGGCATCTTCGACCGTTGGAACAACATGGTTCTTAAAGCCAACTGGATAGTAGAAGGTATTATGAATGGTGTCGCTACAACTGTTGCGCCGTTGAAAGCAGAAGCAGGAAAAAGCCAGACGCCCGCTCGTCTCGTGATTGACAAAGGGCGTCTGGTCATTATCAAAGACAACAAATGCTATAATCTGTTAAGCATTTGAGCAATTACTTCTTAATAGGATAAATGTAGAGCAGTGCCAGCATAAGGCCTGCAATAACAGCCGGGAATATGGAGAACAGCAGCCATATCATGCGGTTGACGGCATCAGCATCAGTGATGGTGATGACAGTCTGACCCGTTGCATCAGTACCCGATATGAAACCGGCAAAGCCTAACAGCAGGGCAACGAGTGAACCTGAAATGGCGGTGCCGAACTTCATGGCCATAGTACCACTGGAGAAGATAAGACCCGTTGACGAGGTGCCATTCTTCTCGGTAGCATAGTCGGACACGTCGGCATACATTGACCACAGCAGAGGCGAATAGATGCCGATACCGATGGACGTGAGGATGACGACAGCCACCATGACCCAGATATAGGCGGGATCCATAGGTACGAAGAAGAAACCCACGGAGGTAACGGCACAGATGACGGCAGCCCACATGAACGCCTTGCGCTTGGAGCCTACCCACTTGGTAAACACAGGCGACACGCCACCAAAGACCATACACGTCAGTTCGCCAAAGGTCATGAAGACGGTGTAGTTGATGATGAGACCTGAAACGGTGACATCACCATGCATGCAGTACTCGAACATGTAACCAGCCACGGCATAGCGGAAGCCGTTGAAGAAATTGGTGCAGACACCAACGAGGGTCAGGATAATCCAAGGACGGTTGCGGAACAGGTCGCGGAAGGGCTTGAACGAGAACTTCTCGGCACGGATGGGCTTCAGGCGCTCTTTGGTAAGCAAACCACAAGCCAGCGTACCGGCAGCAGCCACAATGCCGAAGAAGGCACCGAGGACAGCATACTGATGCTGGTCGCTGCCACCAACCATCTTCTGCAGATAGGGGAACGACAAAAGCGTAACGAAGCCCATGGCGTAAGCTCCCACCATGCGGAAAGAGGAGAACTGATTCTTCTCGTCGTCATTATCGGTCATCACACCCAGCAGTGAGCCGTAAGGCACATTGACAGCGGTATAGACGGCCATCATCATCAGATAGAGCGAGTAGGCCCAAATGCGCTTGCCCATAGGACCGAAGTCGGGCGTATAGAGCAGCAGGGCAAAGATGAGACCAAAGGGAATGGCACCCAGAATGAGCCAGGGGCGATAGGTACCCCAGCGCGATTGCGTACGGTCGGCCAACGACCCCATCAAAGGGTCGGTAACCACATCGAACATACGGGCAATCAGCATCAGCGTAGCCGTATCAGCCACGGTAAGTCCGAAGACATTGGTAAAGAACAGGGGAAAGGCAATCGACATGACCTTCCATGTGATGCCACCAGCAGCAGCATCACCCAATGCATATCCTATTTTTTCTTTTAATGTAGCCATTTTCACTTATCACTTATCACTTATCATTTATCACTTATCACTTACATAACGACTTCAACAACATGGTGTCCAGGGGTTGCAGTGATGACGGTACCCTCAATGGTTTTGCCATCGAGCATGATGGAGCGTACACCACTCTCGCGACCATCGGGATTCTTGATGGTAATATCGAACGAGGCATCGCGCAACTCACGGTGTACAGTGTACTCTTTGAGCGTCGATGGGATGCAGGGGTCGATTTCGATACCATCGTAGGTAGGCTTGATGCCGAGGATGTACTGCGTGATGGTAATCCAGTTCCAGGCAGCCGTACCCGTGAGCCATGAGTTCTTACCCTCGCCGGGCTTGGCAGCATCCTTACCTGCCACCATCTGACAGTAAACGTAAGGCTCAACCTTATGCAGCTGCTGGTCCTTGATCCATGCAGGACAAATCTTGGTGTAGTGGTCCCAGGCATCATTACCACGACGGGCTACGGTCTCGCCGATGATAACCCATGGATTGTTGTGGCAGAAGATACCGGCATTCTCCTTGTAGCCAGCGGGATAACTGGAGATTTCGCCCATCTCGACATAGTAGCGGGTAAAGGCGGGGTTGTTCAATACCATGCCGTGCTCGCAATCGAGGTACTTCTTGCAGGAATCGAGGGCCTTGTCAACCATACCTTCCTCAAGACCGATACCAGCCATGGTGCAGAAACCCTGGGACTCGATGAATATCTTGCCTTCCTCGCACTCGTTGGAGCCTATCTTGTTGCCGTAGAAGTCGTAGGCACGCAGATACCACTCACCATCCCAGCCGTGTTTCTTCACGGCTTCGACCATGGCGTCGATGCAGCGCTGGGCACGCATGGCCTCCTCGCCCTTTGCGATTTTCTGGCAAAGTTCCACATACTGCTTACCCGTTAACACGAAGAGGCCTGCAATCATCAACGACTCGGCCTTTGAGCCCTCGCTGTTGTTCTCGGTGGTCT
>JAEEGH010006638.1_pt1 | contig 28209 bp, 16 predicted proteins | sample 9134181 | NCBI WGS metagenome assembly JAEEGH01 (sample SAMN16246544, study PRJNA631951) | gut metagenome | biome: gut microbiome; feature: rumen; material: DP-attached | host: Bos | place: Iran: Karaj | collected 2018-10 | reverse complement strand
CAGCGTGAAGTGCTCACTCAACGACAGGTGCCTGTTGAACTGGAACTTCGGCATGACGGAGAACATCACCAGACGGTTACCGAAGGAGTTTCGGTTTCTGCCATCGCCGTATTCGAGGATGCTCGAGGGGTTAGCCAGACTGCAACGTCCCTGGAACTTGCCTTCGAGATAGTCGTCGGCAGCAGCCAGGAAGTGGCTGATCTTACCGTGGTTGTCGAAGGCGTAAGGCGACAGGAAAGGAGCCTTGGCCAGTCCGAGGAAGCCCGGCGAGGTGATGACCGTACCGAGGGGATTCTCAGGTGCGCCATCGTCGCGGAGGTCGCGGTCGACGTCACTGTAGCTGGCGTCGAAGCGGACGTCGAGCTTGTTGGTGATAGAGATGTCGGAGTTCAGTCGCATGTTGAAGCGCGAGTAGTCATTGCTCTTCAGCGTGCTGTTACCCAGCGAGTAGCCCACCGACAGGTTGTAGGAAGCGACATTGTCACCACCCTGGACGTTGATGCCGTAGTTCTGCGAGAAAGCGTTCTCATAGACCTCGTCTGTCCAGTCGGTATCGTTGTGGAACTCGTTGTAGTAGAGATAGCCCTTGCTGGTAGCGGTCGGCGCCTCGTTGTTCAGGTAGCGCATACTGCTCATGGAAGCGGGGTCGATGTTGCCCGTCAGCAGCTCCGTGGTGTAGAGGCGGAAGTCCTCGGCACCCAGCATCTTGGGCAGACGGGGTCTCAGCTGGTAGCGGCCGTTGATGTTCACGTCAATCTTGGTAGCCATCGACTTGTTACGCTTCGTCTTGATGAAGACGACGCCGTTGGCACCCTTGGCACCGTAGAGGGCCGTACCGTTCTTGAGCACCTTGACGCTCTCGATGTCGTTGACATTGAGGTTGGCCAGGATGTTGTTGAAATAGCCGTCGTGGAGCATCGTACGGTTGTACTGCATGTCCATGATGACGTCATCCACCACCACCAGCGGCTGGGCGTTGGCGTTGAGCGAGTTGATACCTTCGATGAGCATCGTGTTGCCCAAGCCGGGGGTACCGCTGCGGTTGACCATACGCATATCGGCACCGAGTTGCTGGGCAATCAGCGGGTCGATGCTCAGTTCGGCATTGTTATCAAAATGGATGGCCTCGGCAGCAATGTTGGCCGACGTGGTGCGGCTGTAGGTCTCGCTAAAAGCGTTGCTGTAGAGACGGACGTCGGCCTTCTTGCCTCTGATGGCGCGCTGCTGCAGGTTGTAGCCGTCGACACGCAACAGGATGGAGCGTGTATCCTCGGGCACCTTCAGTTCGTACTTACCATCCTCGTCGGTCATAGTTGTCAGGCGCTGGTTGTCGTAGGCCGACACGATGACACCGGCCAGCGGCTTGCCCGTGGCAGCGTCGACGACCTGTCCTGTCACCGTTTTCGTATTTTCCTGAGCTGCCAGCGAAGCAGAAGCCAGCAGCATGGCGAAAGAAATGATATACTTCTTCATAGGTTATTCATCTTTAGAGGTTCGTGGACGCAGGTAGATGCAGTCGAGCAGCATCTCGCGGGAGAATTTCGAAGTCTCAAGCGGACCAATGTTACACTTCAAGGTCAGGTTGAACTTGTTAGTGCTCTGTCCATAGTTGGAGGCGGGGAAGTGGAAAGCCTCGGCCAGCACGACGGTGTCAACCTTCGTCGGGTCGGTCTGGAACACTTTGTTGTCGCAGTTGAAAGTCTTGTCTTTTCCGTCCAAGTCAACATAGTTGACGTCGGCCTTGAACTTACAGGGACGAAGACGTGCCTCGGGATTGATGACGGTCTGCGGCAGCACGATGATGCAGACATCATAGTCGCCTGACAGTACATTCTCAAGACGGAAGGTCAGTTCCCAGTTGGCCGTACCACTGGAGGCAACAATCTGCAGGAAAGCATTCTCCGAGATACTGTCGGCCACCTGGCGGATAGGCGTATAGCGGCAGCTCTTCTCCGGCGGGATGATGAGCCACGTTGCCTCACCCTCAGTCCACAGCTCCTTGAAGTAGGTCTTCACGGGATCGAAGGGCCACTCGTCGGTCTTGTACAGAACGCCATTGCTGCACTGCAGCTTACGGGCACCGTAGAGAATACCGCCCGGCTCGAAAGGCTTCTGGAAGACGTGATAGACAGGCTTGCCGGCCACATAGCCTTTGCGCCAGTTGCGATAGGGCACAGATACCAGTGAGTCGGTGGTGGTCAGCTGGTCGGTCAAGTTGAAGACGGCGTCGTCGAACAAGGCGCGTGTGGTCCAGTAGCGCTGCAGTGAGTCGCGCTTCTGGTAAGACTCGTCAAAGACGAAGTGCTTGGAGACCTTGTTCCATGCACGCTCCCAGCCGGCAGCCGTAGGAGCCACCATCCAGTAGGCAGAGTCCTCAGCGTTAATCAGGCCGATAGATTCCAGCATACGGTTGCGCTCGTAGACGACAGAGTCTTCATACACGGGGACGCCCTCTTCGTAGCCGCTGATGACAGAAGCGTTGGGGTCGAACTCGTCCCATTCGTACTGACGAAGGCTGGCGCCGACAGGCGTCATCTCGTGGTCGTCACAGAGTGCCTCGTAGAGGTTGTAGCCGTAAGGCAGTGCCCGCGACATCACATGGATGACACCATTCTTAGCGTGCTGGTTGCCCTTGATGACGGGAATGCCCTGAACGGTGCTCTCCGTCAGCTTGAGGCTCTTGCCGTTCATCATGCGGAGGTCCTGCGGAACAGTCTTCAGCGAGGTGGTCATACGCGACATGTGGTTGAAGACAAAGGCTTTCTCTACCATCGAGTCGCCGGGAGCCGTCTTTACGAGGTTCAGCAGCGAGTCCTTGTTAAAAGTGCCGTTGACCGGAGCCATGACGGTGAAAGCCTGTCCGCCACGAAGAAGGTCGGCATAGCTTACACCTCTCTTCTTATGCATACGGAAGACCTCGGTCTTCTCGAGCACCTCACAGAAGTCCGTCAACTGAGGATCAGCCGAGAGTTGCTCCCACAGGGTGCCGCCAACGCCACTGTCGACGGACGGCTCGTAGTGATCGTCCCAATCGGTGCAGGCAGCGAGGGCTGCGGCAAAGCCACAACCTACTGCCACCGAAAGGGCTATATTCTTGAAACTCTTATTATTCATAATTTTCAATTATCAGTTATCAATTTTCAATTATCAATTATCAATGCTGATCCTCGCCCTCGGGACTGCCATAGACACTCTTCGGACAGATTTCCAGATAGTTGAAGTTACAATAATTCTCAGGATTATCGAGCACCTGGCGCAGACGCAGGTAGTAAACCTTTTCCGGGTCTAAGCTCTCAGTAGCCAGCACACGACGGGTGGAGATATTGTTGTTACGCAGACAACCACCAGTATTGCTGGTGCCGCCCTGGTACCACACGTCCATTGCCTTCATGAAGCCACGGTTGTGGAGAGCCTTGTCCTGCATCTTGATTTCCTCAGCCGTCTGGGCACCTTCAGAACCATCGGAGATAAAGCCTATCTCAGCATCGGTCGGGTAGATACGCATATCGACAGGAATACCGCAGGGGACGTTGTTCAGATAAGCCTGGATAACACCACGTTCTTCGTTAGGCGTATAGCCAATACGAATCTCGTAAGTACCCTTCTTCGGGACACACGGCAGACGGAGCGTCACGTCGAAACTGCCGCTGATAACGACCACGCCGCCCATGAAGGAAGCCCACCATACATCGTTGCCGGTGACACCGACGAAGCTCTCGTCGCTCATCTGCCAGCCGTCGGTGAAGCCCTTCTTGAAACCACGCTGCGAGTTTCCGATGTCGTCCTTGTGGTTACGGCCGTCGCAGTTCATGAAGTCGCGGCTCAGCGTCGACGGGTGGAAACGCATACGGCAGTTGAAGATGACGTCACGCGTGTGGGTATTAAAGGTCAGGATATCATCAATGTAATGATAGAAACCGTTCAAAGCCTGCTGGTCGGTCTTACCAGACTCTGAGGGAGCCAGCACCTTCACGCCACGGCTCTGGTCGTCATAGAGACGGGCCATCAGTCCGCGACGGTTGATGAACACGCCCTGATCGCTGCCCGACGGCATAGCCAGACGTACCAGCGTACCAGGACACATCGTCTCGTAGAACTCCTCGGGGTCGGCGACACTGGTCTTCCAGCACTGCGAGGTGAGCTCGTTGCCGACAAGGTCGTTATACATAATGATACGGTTCAGCAGGTGGTAGCTGACGAAGCGGTTCAGCGGGTTCTTGCGGTGCGTAAAGTCGTGGTCATACTGTCCGGCATCCTCGGGATAGGTAGCGTCATAGATACGCTTGGCGTAAGCCTTCAGGTCCTCGATGTTGTTGATGCCATTGCGGTGGTAGACAGAGTCGGGCTCTACGAAGGCCGTGTACTTGAAGTAGCGGTTGCTGACCCAGAGACAGGTCATGTAGGGGTTACCGTTGTTCAAGCAGCGCTCCTGTGTACCGATGGTGACAGAGTCGACACCGATGCTGTAATTCTCGTCCATATACTCATGCAGCGAGTCGTCGAGGTGCGTCAGGCGCAGGGCTTCGCAGAAGAGCGTGATGGTAGTGTCTTCGCGCATCTTCTCAGGCAGGAAGTCCGTGCTCGACGAGAGCACACGGTCAACGATATGAACCACGCCATTGGTCACAGAGTCGTTAAACTCCGTCATGCGCGAGTTCTTGTTGACATAGTAGATGAGGCGGTTGCCGTTGGTCACGTCCGAGTCACTCGACCAGGTGATATACTGGTCCAGCATGTTCAGGCCAACGTTACCCTCGGGCACGTCGGAGGTGAAGAAAGCACCCTTGCGGATGATATGGGTACGGGCAAGAGAGTCACAGATGTTCTGCGGAATACCTGCCACCGAGCCATAGCCGTTGTTCTGAATGTACTGTGCCATGGCATCATTCGTAGGAGCAAAGAGCGTATAGCGGCCGTAGGTGGTCATCAGCGAGAAGTAGGGCGTGCGCTTCAGCAGGGCTGTAAACTCGCTGAAACGGTCCTGGTTGGTCTCAAGGAAGGCACCGGCCGTCATCTTCTGGGCAGTGTACATACTCTCGGGGATGTCGTCATCGTTATCCACGCAGGAGAAGAACAGCGGCATGGACATCAGGGCGATGACCGACAGCACCTGTACCTGGCCACTTATCTGACGAAATATTGTTGTTATCTTTTTCATTTCTTATAGGTCGTTAAATAGGTTACAATGACTTTAACTTAACGCTGATACTGAGAGTCCTCACCATTGGTGAATGCCGGATTCTGCTGGAGCAGCGGGTTCACCTTGATCTCATTCTTAGCGTATGGGAAGTAGATGATGTTCAGGTCGGCCATCTTGATGGCAATGGCGTTGGCATCCTTACTCTCATACTTACTCTTCACGCAGGAGACGAGGTAGCTCGTATTGCCGTCACGACGTGAGCGGCGTACGAGGTCGTACCAGCGCTTGCCCTCGAACATGAGTTCGCGGCGACGCTCGTCGAGCACCAGGTTCTCCATGGCGGTCTTCGAGTTGGTGTAGTCGGCGCTCTTCAGGGTCGACGTCAGGTTGTTGGCGCGCTTGTAGACGGTGTTCACGAGATTGAAAGCCTCTTCGTAGTCGCCTTCGCCACCACGCTCCACAAGAGCCTCAGCCTTGATGAGCAGCATCTCGCTCAAGCGGTAGAAGATCCAGGAGGCGTTGTCAGAGTTACGCAGATGCTGTTCGAGACGCAGGCTGGCCTCGTTGGTCAGGTTCTTTGTCTGGAAATTCACCGAGCTACGTACATACTTACCGATATACATCGTGTTTCCTGAGGCTCTGAAGTTCTCATAGAAACGGCAGTCGGAAGATTTGAACAACGGGTTCTTGTTCGTAATGACATTATCCATGCTGGGGAACGACAGCTCGTTGGCTCTCAGTCGGCCGTTAGGCGTGTTGTCGTTACCATAGAACGAGCCTACCCATCCGTTGGAGGTGTGCGTGAACTTCAGCTCAAAGATACTCTCGAAGGAGTTGCCGTCGCCGAAGATCTCGTTGTAGGTACGTCCGCAGTTGTTGGTACCCTCAGGCATCTCGAGAATCATGGGCACGCCGTCGACATACTGGATATAGGTAATATCGCCGACACGCGTCTTCAGTTCCTCGTACTGCTGGCGCTTGTAGTCGATGACCATGTCAGCATACTTGATAGCGTTGTCCCAGTCCTGCTTCCACAGATAGAGGTCGGCCAGGAGCGCCCAGATGGCGACGCGGGTGATGCGGCTGGTGTTCTCTTCAGGCAGTGTGAAATAGCTGCCGCTGACGGTCTCCAGCTTATAGCGGCGCACGGCGTAGTCCTTGACACTCTCCAGGTTGGTAATCAGGGAGTCGAGCACAGCGTTGAACGGTGTGGCAGCCTTGACGTAGTTCTGCGTATCATCGATACTGGCCTCCGTGGTGTAAGGAACGTCACGGAACGTACGGATGAGGTAGAAGTAGCAGAGGGCACGCAGGGTAGACACCTCAGCGATGTCGCTCTTCATCTCAGCCTCGCTGTAGTTAGGGTCGGTAGCCTGCACTTCAGGGGCATAGTGACAGAGGATATTACAACGGTTGATGCACTCATAGAGTTTCGACCAGTTGCAATAGGGATTGGTAGGCAGAAGGTTCTCCTTCAGGATTTCGGAGACCTCGTTAGGCACGTTAGCTCCGGCAAAGAGGTTGTCGGAACGAAGCTCGCTCCACAGTCCGATACGGTTCATGGCATCGGAACTCTGCAGGGACACGTAGCAGCTGGCCCGGACGCTTTCCACGTCGCTCTTCTGCGTCCAGTAGTTCTCGAGCACCACGTCGTTCAACGGCTTCAGGTCGAGATAGTCGGAACAGCCGGTGAGGGCTGCAGCGGTGCAACACAGCAGACCTGACAGAAAATGCTTAATATTCTTGATCTTCATAATTCTTTTCCTTTTATGTTAGAACGAAACGGTAACACCACAGGTAAACGACTTGGCTCGAGGAGTCTGAGCATTGTCGGTCACGACACCGTAACCGCCGTAGCCCACCTCCGGGTCGGCTCCCGAATACTTGGTAATCACAAACAGGTTGTTAGCAGAGATATACAGACTCAGCTGGCTCAGTCCCAGGCTCTTCAGCGTCTTCATGGGGAGTGCATAGCTCAGCTGCGTATAGTTCAGACGAATGAATGAACCGTCCTCGACGAAGCGGTCGCTGCCTAACCAGTTGTAGCCGTAGTTGTAGAGTGCACGGGGAATGGGGGCAATGTCACCCTCCACACGCCAGCGCCACAGCACGGCACGGCTCTGGTTGTTGTTGGAGTACATGTTCTCGGCATTCATGCGTGCCTTATTGATAATCTTGTTGCCATAACGGAAGTTGAACTGGTTGTTCCAGGTCAGGCGTCCCCAATGGAGCTTGAAGCCGAAACCACCCGTGAACTTAGGCAATGACGAACCGAGGTAGACAATATCCAGCTCGTTGATCTGGCCGTCAGCGTTCACGTCCTCATAGATGGCGTCACCACCGTGGAACTCCTTGTCCTCGTCATCCACACCGGTATAGCAGAACACCATCGGCTTCGTGCGGCCGTAGTTGTCGAGGATAACGTTACCCTTCTCGTCACGGGCCACAGGGGCATTGGGACCGCTCACACCGGGTACCTCCTCCTCTGAGTACTTGCTGTACTGATAGACGCCTAAGTAGCGGAAGCCGTAGATACCACCCAAGGGGCGGTTCAGCTCTACACGTGAGAGGTAGCTACCGTTCTGGCGGTCGAAGTCGCTGTTCAGCGAGGCCAGCACGGTCTCGTCCATCTCGGTAAGCTTGTTGCGGTTGTTAGCGAAGGTGATGTTGAAGTCAACACCGAACTTACCCTTCTTAATAATATTGTTACCATTCAGGTTGAACTCCCAACCTATGTTCTCCATCGAACCTACGTTCTGGTAGGCCAGCGAGGAGAAACCTGAGCTGCTGGGCAGAGAACGGTTACCCATCAGCAGGTCGGTGGTCTTTTGCTTGTAAACTTCGACGTTACCGTTGATGCGGTCATCCCAGAAACCGAAGTCTACACCGAGGTTGAAGGTTTCCTTCTGTTCCCACTTCAGATTCTTCAGCTGCACGTTGCTCTGGTAAACCGAGCCATAGTCCATATAGCCCTTACCGCCTGTGTACTTGCTGTAGAATAGTCCTTCGCTGCCAGGCTGTGCACCTACAATACCCCAACCCGGACGGAGAGCCAGCATGCTGACGAACGGCAGACCACGCTTGAACCAAGGCTCGTCGCTGATAATCCACTTACCTGACAGAGCGGGGAAGTTACCCCAGCGCTGATCGGGACCGAACTTCGTCGAACCGTCACGGCGTACTGAGAAGTCGACAACATAGCGGCCCTTGTAGGCATAGTGGGCCGAGTAGGTCAGATAGACACTGCGCCACTGACCCGGCGAAGAACCGAAGCTGGAGATGATACCCGGCGCACTGGACGAGATAATCGTGCCGGTGGGCAGGCCATACTCACTGGTGTTCTGGCTCGTGCTGGTACCATCGGTAAGCTGTCCGCGAAGCATCATCATCAGCGAGTGATCCTGATTGCGGAAGTGGGGCACGAAGGTCAGCGTATGGGTCGTAGTGATACCTAAGCTCTTGTAGGCATTGTTGGTGGCCAGGTTGGCATCGCTGCTGCTCCAGCCGCCGGTGCTCAGCGAGAGCGGGCGGAACATGTCGTTGTAGCGGTTGAAGATGTTGAACACAATCTTTCCCTCGTAGGTCAGTCGTGACTTCTCTTCCTCAAAGGCCAGCAGTTCGTAGTTCAGCTTGAACTCGGGCTCGATGTTATAGCTCGTCTCCTCGTTCTTGGCCAGATCAGCCAGGGCAACGGGGTTGTAGTCATTCAGCTGATTCTCGCGGAACACCTGATTCACCGTGGGAAGCATATTATAATAAGTATCCAGACTGTTGCCGTCCTTGTCCTGCTCATAGATGGCCAGGTTAGGCATGCGGCGATAAGCTACGGAGAGCAGGTCGGCATAGTTCTTCTGGTTGTTGGTATAGGTCAACGCCACGTTGGTTGCAATCTTGATGCGGTCGCTGACGAAGTAGTCGAGGGCCACACGGGTGGTGAAGCGGTCGAGCTGCTGCTTGATGATAGAACCCGTCTCGTGGTCGTAACCGGCAGCAATACGGAAGTTGGCCTTCTCACCACCACCGCTCAATGCTACGTAGTGGTTCTGGCGCCAACCGGTCTTCTTCACAGCGTCTACCCAGTCGGTGTTCTCGTTGTACATCTGGTATTCCGAAAATTCACCGCCCGAGCGGTAGTTGATTTCGTCGATGTTGTCGCTGGCTCCTGACTGCAGATGGGGGTTGAAATACTCCTCCTTCAGCATCATGGTGTACTCGTCACCATTGAGCAGCTTCATGCCTTCCGGCTGGTAGGTAGCCGTAAGACGCAGGCTGTAGGTCACCTTCGTCTTGCCTCGGGCACCGCGCTTGGTCTTGATTTCGATAACACCATTGGCACCCTGCGAACCCCAGATGGCCGTTGCGGCAGCATCCTTCAGCACGGCGATGCTCTCGATGTCCTCAGGGTTGACGTTCAGCAGCTCTGCAAACTTCTCATCATTGGCCGAGGAGAAGTCGAAGTCCTTGGTGCTGCTACCCGTCTCCCAGACGTTACCGTCGACGACGATGAGCGGCTCGCTGCTTCCGTTGATACTCGACACACCACGCAGACGCATCGAAGTACCCGAACCCAGGTTACCAGAGTTGGCCACGATGTCAAGACCGGCGATACGTCCTTGCAGGGCTTCGTCAACCGTCGTAATGGCCAGTCCCTCAAATTCCTTCATGTCGATGGTCTGACGGGCGGTGGATATTTCCTTCTGCGGAATGGCAAGACCACTGCCCTGAGCACGTTTTCTGGAGGTAACGGTCACCTCCTTGATCTGGGTGGCGTCTTCCAGCTTCACTACGAATTTCGTCTTGTTAAAAGGAAGGGTCACCGTCTTGTATCCCACATACGAGATACGCAGCTTGTCCTTCGGATTCTTCAACTTGAACGAGAAGTTACCGCTCATGTCGGTCTGAGCGGAGGCCACGATACGGTTGGCAGCATCAAGCTCCACCACATTGGCCAACATCACAGGGCCGAAGTTGTCGGACACCGTTCCGCTGATGATGTCGCCAGCCTTCTGCGCAAAGGAATTGACAATTGACAATTGACAATTGATAATTATCAGTCCCAATGTTCTTAATAGTCTCTTGCTAATCATAACTTTCAATTTTCACTTGTCAATTTTCGATTAATAGCGGTCCGTCAATCAGATGAACAACAGCCGACGATGAGTTGTGGATAATCGTGGCGCTGCTCTTCGACGAGGAGTTATACGTGTATTCACGGGCCATCAGGTTGTACAGACCGTTCTTCTCTGTCATCACACGGCGGGTGTTGCCAGCCTTGTCCTTGATGGAAATGCTGCTACCGGCCTTGTTGGTGATGATAGCCAGCTTGTTGAAGGTCTTGCTCTTCTTGTCGATGAAGGCCGTCTCAAACTCTGTAGTGCTGGTGCCGTCGGCATTGGCGGCGTCATTGCCCGTAGTGTTGTCGGCTCCGATGAAGAGGGCGTTGTCCTGAATATGATAGCGCAGGAACTCGTTAATCTGGCGCGTATACAGTTCGGCTTTCTCCTTCTGTTCGCCGGAGAGGGTGTCAAGCACAGCCACATCGTCCCACGTGGGCAGCTTCTTGGCGGCAATCAGCGCGTCGATGCTCTCGTTGGTGGGAACGTAGATGGTATAGTGGAAGTTGTTGAACACGCTGATGCACGTGTCGCTGCAGGCGAAGCGTCCATCGTGAATGGTCTCCAGCAGGTCGCTGCCCTCCAACAGTTCGCGGAAACGGCTGAACTCAGGGTGCTGGCCCAACAGGTTGAACACGGTCTGGCGGGTACCCAGCACGGGACCCTGCTCCAGAATATAGGTCTTACCGTTACCACCATTGGTCTGGTCGTACACGTAATTGATGGGAATCGACGGTGTCTCGCCGTTCACCTGACGGCTGCCTTCTACCAGCATGCCCTGGGCACCCTGGCTCACATTGCGGACACGCAGCGTAGAGCCGCCCTTGGTGCGGTAGTACTCATGGCCGTCCTCCACGTCGCCGATGACCACGTGGTCGTCGAGGATGTTATACAGGCGGTTTAGGATGGGGTTTGTGTCCAGGCTCTTGCCGCCGCTGTTGGTATAGACGCCGATGGAGTCGCCGGCAATACCCGTCTCCGGGTCAATATTGTGGATGCTGGCATACACCTCATTGTTCTTCTTGCTGGGATCGTAGTGGAAGCGCAGTAGCTGGCGCTGGGGCTTGCCATACGACACGGGGTCGATGTACTCTAACAAAGCACCGTTCGAAGGCAGGAAGAAGCTGTAGCGCGAGTTCAGCGAATTCAGATAGGCACCGTAGTTCAGCTGCTCGATGGCCCAGTGGATGATGCTCATATTCTGGTCAACTACCGTGGGGTACATCACACTCACGAACGAGGTGGGCGTAAAGACGTGGTTGGTCAGATAGACGGCACCGTTGCAGGCCAGCCACACGGAGTCGACATGCTCGACGGTGATGCCCATCGGGTCGGCAGCATCGTTCAGGATGTACTGGAACTTGCTGGGCACGCTGCTGATGAACGACGACAGCATGTTGGCCTTCAGGAACTCCGTCAGCGTGGAGTAAGGAACGTTGTCCCAGGAGCCGAAACTCTTGCGGAGGGCAGCACCGGCACCGTTCTCCCAATAGTCGTTCAAGGCCTCGTTGCTGGGCACCAGCATCACGGCCATGTCCTGCTGAAGGGCGGTCTCGTTACCTTCGCTCGATACGATGAAGTAGCTGTTCCATCCCGGGTCGAACGGCAGTTCGCCGTTGGCTTGGCTCTTCTGGTTGTGGGTTGAGGTGAACTCCCGACCGTTCTGCGAACGCTTGGCAAAATAGCGCAACTGGAACACCGAGTCAACGTTCGTGCCACGGTTGGCATTGTAGGAACGGGTCACCTCGTCGCCACAGTAGTCGAGCACGGAGTAGCGCTCCAGCAAGTGGGCGAAGACGCTGGTGTTCTTTTTGTTGTTGATGATGTCAGCCATGTTGGGCAGCGGTGTCATCACTTCGCTCATGCGGTTGATGAAACCGTTCAGACAACGGATGTTCTGCTCCACAATCTGCGCACCGTTGACCGAAGCGTCGCCACTCTGACGGTGGGTGGTGTGGTTGAACAGGAAGTCGTAGTCCTCGTTGGTAATCTGCTTGTTCGACATGTGGCGCTCGATGAAGTGAATCAGCGGCGTCGGTGTCATGTCGTGCATCACCACCAGGTTGTCGCGGTCACGGTAGGTCTGCCAGTAGATGGCATCGGGAATGTCTTCTCTGCGCATCACCGGCACGGTGTCGTAGATTGAGAGCGACGACTGACGCCGCATACAATTACCCTCGACAGGACCCTCGGTGCTGGAAAGTGCCTGCACCTGGTAGCTGTTGTCAATCATACTGCCAAAGAGCAGCATCTTCTTCTGTGAGGTCGACAGCTGGTCGTAGCTGTGCACTCCCCACTCGTTGTTACGGTAAAACCGCTCGAATGCGGCGTCATCGGCCACAAAGAGCGTCTTCGAACCCGTCTTGGCCAGCACGTCGCGATAGCCAAGATCGTCAATCATCCGTACTGTGTTGGTAAAGGTGCCTTGTTCGTCAAGCCAACTGTAGATGCTCGAATTCCACCCGTCGGGTGTCTTCTCATCCAAGTCGTACTGTGAGCACGAACTCAAACAACTTCCACCAGCCAACAGCACTCCGGCTGCCAGCATCAAATGCCGGCCACGCCTCCAGAATCGTTTTTCGGTTTTCATACGTTTGTTGAGTTTCTTGTTTTTTATGTTTGATTTCCGTATCTTCGGGGTAGTAGTTACTTATCGGGTGCAAAGTTACGAAAAATCCGCGAAACACACATTCGCGTTTGTAAGATAGGCTTTTCTTTATGTTAATAGGTACGTGAAATACGTTTCATGGTCTTTTGTTTTTGTATCATCATATTTTTTTTGTATCTTTGCACCCACTAACACATCAATAATGGCAAAAAACAGCGAAGAATTATTAGCCTACATCCGCGAAGGCCGCACGATGACTCAGGGCGAGAAGCTAAGGCTTATCGTCAGTCTGAGTATTCCCAGCATCCTGGCACAAATCTCGGCCACGGTGATGTTCTTCATCGATGCGTCGATGGTGGGACATCTCGGCGAGAAGGCTACAGCAGCCATCGGACTGGTCGAGACCACCACCTGGCTCATGGGCGGACTGGCCTCGGCGGCCAACCTGGGCTTCTCCGTCCAGGTGGCTCACTTCATTGGGGCCAGCGACTTCGAGGCTGCCCGACGAGTACTGCGGCAGGCGCTGGTGTGCTGTTTCCTGTGGAGCCTCATGCTCACCATCGGCTGCTTGGCCGTCCACACCCACCTACCCTACTGGCTCGGAGGCACCGATGACATTGCCCACGATGCCTCCATCTACTTCATGCTCATCGGCATCTGCGGCATCTTCTTCCAGATGGAGGGCCTGGCCGGCTCCATGCTGAAGTGCTCGGGCAACATGAAGATTCCCAGCATCCTCAACATCGGCATGTGCATCATGGACGTCATCTTCAACTACCTATTTATATATATATTAGACATGGGGGTCAAGGGGGCCGCTATAGGAACCGGCCTGGCTGAGTTAATCACGGCGGCCTTGATGCTCTACTTCCTGCTGGTCAGGTCGAAGATGCTGGCGCTGAAAGGCCGTCCGGGCTCCTTTGCATTAAAAGCCGACACCGTCAAGACGGCCTTCAAGATTGGCGCCCCGATGGGAGTGCAACACATGCTGATGGGCGGTGCCCAGATTGTCAGCACCATCATCGTAGCCCCCCTCGGCACCATCGCCATCGCCGCCCACTCGCTGGGTATCACCGTCGAGAGCCTCTGCTACATGCCAGGCTTCGGCATTGCCGAGGCCGCCACGACCCTCGTCGGACAGGGCATCGGTGCCGGACAGCGGGTGCTCACCCGTTCCTTCGCCTACATGTCCGTCGGCCTCGGCATCACCGTCATGACCTTCATGGGTGTGCTGATGTGGGTGTTTGCCCCCGAGCTGATGGCCATCATGTCGCCCGTCGACGAAATCATTGCCTTAGGTGCCGATGTCCTCCGCATCGAAGCCTGGGCCGAACCGATGTTTGCCGCAGCCATCGTCTGCAACGGCGTATTCATCGGCGCGGCCGACACCATCATCCCCTCTGCTATGAGTCTCGGCTCCATGTGGGCTGTCCGTCTCACCCTCGCTGCCAGCCTCGCCCCCCGCTTCGGACTGCGGGGCGTCTGGACGGCTATGGCCATCGAACTGACCTTCCGCGGCCTCATCTTCCTCCTCCGCCTCTTCCGAGGCAACTGGCAAAAAGACATTGAACATTGAACGTTGAACATTGAACATTGAACGTTGAACATTGAACGTTGAACATTAATATGAAGCACTACCTCCTACTCCTCCTGTCCTGTATGGCGACATGCCATGTCGCCATAGCCCAACCCCGCCCCGAAGTTCTCCTCGAAACCACCGAGGGCAACATCCGCATCGCCCTCTACAACGAGACCCCCCGCCACCGCGACAACTTCCTACGGCTGGTCGACGAGCACTTCTACGACTCGCTGCTCTTCCACCGCGTCATCAGCAACTTCATGATACAGGCCGGCGACCCCGACAGCCGCCACGCCGAACCCGGCGCTGAACTGGGCGAAGGAGACCTAGGCTACACCATAGAGCCCGAGTTCCGCCTGCCTGACATCTACCACCGCCGTGGGGTCATTGCGGCAGCCCGCGAAGGCGACGACGTCAACCCCGAGCGCCGCTCCAGCGCCTGTCAGTTCTACATCGTCTGCCGCAAGACGCTCTCCACCGCCACACTCAAGCAGGTGCAGCTGCGGCTCGACACCCTGACCAACAATCAGGTGAAGCTCACGCCCGAGCAAATTAACACCTACCGCCGCATCGGCGGCACCCCCCACCTCGACGGCCAGTACACCGTCTTCGGTGAAGTCGTCGAGGGCATGGACGTCGTCGACCGCATCCAGCGCAAGGACACCGACGACAACGACCGTCCCGTCTACGACGTCCGCATCCTCCACGCCCGCCGTTTACCCTAAAGCTAAATCTATGAAAAAAAGTGCGGCTCTCAGGCCTCTGCCTGGGAACCGCACCCATCATATTAAATAACTAAAAACCTTTTCTTAAAAAAGTGACGGCCGTCTCACGACGCGATCACGTTATCCTTATTACAATCTTTTTTCTATTACCCTTACTTTCTTACAATCTTTTACCTTATCAAATACCTATGAAGCAATCCTTTTTACCTTAACTAATACCTTAAACTACTTTTTACCTAACTACTAATACCTTTATGTCTGTTTCCTATTGACGATGCAAAGGTACGACGATTTCCGCATCCGACAATGGATGACGGCCAAAAAGTGTAGAAAAATGGCATTTCTTTTGACGTACATCAAGTGTCCGTGTGCGAACACACTACATTTGTGCGCGAAAACACCCGCAAACTGGCATTACTGTGCCGACAGGTCTTCGGCTACAAGATTGGTCAGTTCCACGAACTGGGGGATAGTGAGCTGTTCGGGACGGAGGGAAAGTAGTGAAGGGTGGGAAGTGAAAAGCGAAGCGTCTTTCGGCAGCAGCTGGCGCAGGGAGACGCGGAGCATCTTGCGGCGCTGGTTGAACGTGGCTTTGACCACGCGGCGGAAGAGCTGTTCGTCGCAACCGAGGTCGGTGACATCGTTGCGGGTCATGCGGATGACGGCACTCTGCACTTTGGGGGGCGGGTTGAACACCCCTGGCTCGACGGTGAAGAGGTACTCCACGTCGTACCAGGCCTGGATGAGGACGGAGAGGATGCCGTACTGCTTATTGCCAGGCTGCGAGGCCATGCGGACGGCCACCTCATGCTGTATCATGCCCGTACAACAAGGGATAAGGTCCTTGTTATCGAGCATCTTGAAGAATATCTGCGACGAGATGTCGTAGGGGTAGTTGCCCGTCAGCACGAACTGCTGACCGCCGAACACCTCGTGAAGGTCCATGCGGAGGAAGTCGCCGGAAATAATCTGCTGGGCGTCAAGTACCGAGTTCTGCGTGAGATACTCCACGCTCTCGCGGTCAATCTCAACGACCTTCAGGGGGCGGGGCTTCTGGACGAGGTACTGGGTCATGACTCCCATGCCAGGGCCTACCTCGAGGACGGGCAGGTCGGGGAACGGTTCGTCGACGGTATCGGCTATGCGGCGGGCGATGTTCAGGTCGACGAGGAAGTGCTGACCTAGGTTCTTCTTGGGCCTTACCTGTTTCATGGCCTACTGCTGAAGTGATTCTACGAAGGTCTTGGTCACCTGGAACGACTGCTCGGCAACGTTATCCCAGAAGTCGTGATACTGCGAGGCATCGGTGTCGCGCAGGGGGATGTCGCTGACGATGCGGAACGAGATGAAGGGCACCTTATTGATATAGCAAGCCTGGGCAATGGCGCACGACTCCATGTCGACGGCCAAGGCATCGGGGAAGTGGCCGACAATCTCGCGCATCTTTTCCTTGGAGTCGACGAACCAGTCGCCGGTGACGATCAGGCCACAATGAATGGATAATTGGCAATTGGCAATTGATAATTGCTGCGCCTTCGCGAGCAGCCAAGGGGCGGGCTGGAAACGGACGGGAAGGCCCTGCACCTGGCCGTACTGCGTGGTGTCGTCGATGGCCCTGCCGCAATAGACGTCGTGGTAGGCCAGTTCGGCACTTACCACCACATCCTTGATATTGATATCGTCACCATTGCCGCCGGCACAACCAGAGGAGACGATGACGTCGGGGTGAAACTCGTTGATCATACGCTGGGCACCCAGGGCCGCATTCACCTTGCCGATGCCACACTTCTGCACCAGCACGTTACCGTCAGTAAACATCGACTGGAGCTGACGCAGCTCCTTGTCCATCGCTACAATTACGCCTATTTTCATGTTTCCTTTGTATTTTGGTGGCAAAGTTACTAAAAAATTCGTAAAATAATGAATAACGGATGATGAATTATGAATTATTTATGTAACTTTGCACTTATGGAACGCAAGACCTTTGGCAGCAACCTGCTGAAAATCGTGATGCCGCTCACCCTGGGCGGTGCCATACTCTACTGGATGTATCGTGACTTCGACTTCCAGATGGTGCGCCATGTCATGCTGCACGAGATGAACTGGACGTGGATGCTGCTGTCGTTCCCCTTCGGCATCCTGGCACAGGCCATGCGGGGCTGGCGGTGGAAGCAGACGCTGGACCCCATCGGCGAGCATCCCCGCCACTCGACTGCCGTCAATGCCGTGTTCCTCAGCTATGCCGTCTCGTTAGTCATCCCCCGCATCGGCGAGTTCACCCGCTGCGGTGTGCTGAAGCGGTGGGAGGATATCTCGTTCTCGAAGGCGCTGGGCACGGTGGTCACCGAGCGGGCCGTCGACACGCTCATCGTCATGTTCTATTCGGGACTTATCCTTCTTGTCGAGATGAGCGTCTTCGGCACCTTCTTCCGCAAGACGGGCACCTCGCTCGACCACATCCTGAGCAGTTTCTCGCTGACGGGCTACTTAGTGACGGCCATCTGCGGAGTGGCAGCCCTCGTCCTGCTGCACCTCCTGCTGAAGAACCTTTCTATATATAATAAGGTAAAGACGACACTGGGCGGCATCTGGGAGGGCGTGCTCTCGCTGCGAGGCATCAAGAACCTGCCGCTCTACCTGTTTTTCTCCGTCGGCATCTGGGTGTGCTACTTCCTGCACTACTACCTGACGTTCTTCTGCTTCGACTTCACCGAGGACTTGGGGTTAGGCTGTGCGCTGGTGTCGTTCGTGGTGGCCAACTTCGCCGTCATCGTGCCTACGCCCAACGGTGCCGGTCCCTGGCATTTTGCCATCAAGACCATGCTTATACTCTACGGCGTGGCCGATGAGCAAGCCCTCTATTTCGTGCTTATCGTACACTCCGTACAGACCATGCTGGTCATCGCATTGGGCATCTGGGCATGGGCAAGGCTGGCCTTCACGCCGAAGAGGAAGGCAGAAGTCTTGCGGGAATCATAACAAGCAATCACAAATTATTCAACAGCTCGGCCTTGCCGTCGGCAATGAGTTTCAGCACCAGTTCGCCGAAGAGGGTGTTTTGCCAGGCGAACCAGGCGCGGGTGAACTTCTCGGGGTTGTCCTTGTGGAACGACTCGTGCATGAAACCCGTACCGGCATCGGTGCTGAGCAGCATGCGCATACAGTGGTGTATCTCGTCATCGCTCTGAGCCGTGAAGCACTTCATCATAATGCTCATGGGCCACACCATGTCATAACCTATATGGGGACCGCCGATGCCCTCACCGGCCTTGCCTCGGAAGAACCAGGGGTTGTCCTCGCTCCACACAAAGCGGCGCGTGTTCTGATAGACGGGGTCGTCCATCGGCACGTCGCCTAAATAGCCCATCGCCAAGAGCGACGGCACGTTGGCATCGTCCATCAGCAGGTGGTTGCCGAAGCCGTCGACCTCAAAGGCATAGATCTTGCCGTACTTCGGATGGTCGACGATGGCATACTGCCGCAGCGCCTGCTCCACCTCGTCGGCCAGTGCCGTACAGGATTGCGCCAAGTCGGCACGACGGTTGACCTTGGTCAGAATCTCGGCCGCTTTGCGTAGCGAGCTGACAGCCATGAAGTTCGAGGGGATGAGAAACGGCAGGATGGTGGCATCGTCGCTAGGACGGAACACGGAGACAATCAGCCCCACAGGACGGACGGGCGCGCCGTAGCCGTCCCACCCTACGGTATCGAAGGCACGGTCGGTCTTGCGCAGGAAGCGGTAAGGCCCCTTACCCTCTTTGCGCTGCTGCTCACGGAAGGTCTGCAATATCTTGGTAATAGCCTGCAACCACTGCTCGCCGAAGACGGTGGCGTCGCCCGTCACCCGCCAGTATTCGTAGGCCAGGCGGATGGGGTAGCACTCGGAGTCAATCTCATACTTCCGTTCGTGCAGCTCCAGTTTCATGTCGGTCTTGTCGCTCTGCCAGTCGCCACCCGTCGGCCCGTCGTTGAAGGCGTTGGCGTAGGGGTCGATGTTGATGCACTTCCACTGGCGCAGGATTACGCCACGCAGCATCTTCTGCAGCGCAGGGTCCTGGTTGGCAAACTGCACGTAGGGCCACACCTGTGCCCCCGAGTCGCGCAGCCACATGGCGTGGATGTCGCCAGTGTAGACAAAGGTGTCGTCCTCGCCAGGCCCCCCTCCATCCTCCCCCGAGGGGGAGGCTATTGTGCGGTAGTGGACGGTGGTCTCCAACGTGTTCGGGAAACAGTTCTCGAACATCCACGCCAGTTTAGGGTTCCCGCTGAGCAACTGCTTCACCTCCTCTATCTTCTTGTCGATAACTTCCGAGCGGAACAGCCTGTCCTTTTCCGCAGGCCGCTTCGACTCTTGGGCAGCAGCAGAAAATGCCATCAGCACAGCCAACGAAATGCAAGCAATCAGTTTCTTCATACTTCACAATTTTGGTACAAATGTACACAAAAGTGAGCGAAAAGCAAAGGAAAAGCACAAAGATTTCAAAATAATTCGTAACTTTGCACCACAAATGACTGTTTGGCAATAAATGATATACAGATTTCTATTCATATTGGCACTGGCAGCCTGGTCGCTTCCTTCGTTTGTTCATGCAGACAAGAAAGAAGATTTCTCTATCATTGGCGTGTGGATGCTGAAAAGCGAGACGGCACCTGACGGAAAGGTGACACCCTCGATTTACACGCAATACACGAGGTGTAAGATTTACGATGCCGACAGCACCTATTACACGGTGCAACTGCATGCAGTGGGCGACGACATGATGATTCTCGCTCATGAAATGGGGCGTTACCGACTGAACGACTCCATCTATATGGAACGTGACAGGGTAATGCCATTCACGGTAATCGACGATACCACCTTTGTGACGGAGTTCGAGGGGTACAAGGAGACGATGGTGCGCTCGAACACGATGACGGAGGAACGAAAACAGGAGATTCGAAACCTGGTACGCCAATATCCCGATGAGGCAGATGCACCCGTCAAGCATTTTGTACTTTCCACTACAGAGCGAAAGTTGAAGGCGGAGAACAAACTGTTCCTATACATTATAATAGGTATGAGCGTGGTAGCCATCGGCGTGGCAGTATATGTCTATAGGCTGCGGAAACGGAAGCGCGAAGTGGAGCGCAAGCTGGCAGAGATTGAGGAAGAGCACTCGCTGCGCCCCGAGGTTGTGGCCGATGCCATGAAACAGGTGGAAACCGAGTTCTACCAGTCGGAGTTCTATATGTCCTTCCGCCGTCGCATCGAAGTTGGCGAGAACATCAAAGTCCATGAATGGAAGGAACTGGAACAACAGCTGAAGGTGGTCTATCCACGCTTCAGCAGCAGCCTCTACGGACTCTACAACCTATCGCCGACGGAGTATCAGATGTGCCTATTGCTGAAGATCCGCACGGCTCCTGCCGAGATAGCAACGGTGCTGAACAAGGACAAGAGCACCATCAGCTCCATGCGCCGCCGCCTCTACAAGAAGGTGTTTGGAAAGGAAGGCAGCGGCAAAGACTGGGATGAATTCATCCTGTCGCTGTAACACCGTTTCTTTCTCATAACGAGACACTTAGACGGGGTTTGCAAACTATTTGCAAACTCCGTCTTTACATCATGAGACAAATGCAAACTATTTGTCAACCTTATTATTTGGAAGAAAGGAAAAAAGAGTGTACCTTTGCAGCCATAAACCTAAGAACCCAAAAACAACATGAAGAAAAGTTTAATGGCTGCTTTGTGTGTTCTCTCCTTATTTTGTCAACACACAGCATTGGCACAAGATGTGTTGGAAGTCAATTTCCCTGCGGACACAGAAGGCTTCGTGGAAGTGACTTACGGAATATTGGACGTTCGCTGTGACACGCTCCCCATTGTGAACGGGAAGTTAGTCATAGAAAAGAAAAAGGAAGAATTGCCAGTTACAGTAACACTCAAGTACATGGAAAAGCGGGATGCCGACAACCCTCGGCGGTTGTCTGTGAAGGATGCATCTGCGCGATGGGGAGATTTTCCGATAGGATATGGGCGTACCGTCATTACTTTCGATTCCCTGTCTCTCTCTTCTCGCGTTGTAGGAACCATCGTCGATGAGTATGGCGATTATGAAGCGAGAGATGCATATTTCCACGCTCGTCAACGCTTTCGGAGCGAAGAGTTCTTGAAGGCACATTCACATAGTCTTGAAGCGTTGCACCTATTGTCACACTCGTGGGATGCTGACACCCTACAGATGGCACTCAACTGTTTCTCTGAGTCCCTTCGCAACTCCCCAAAAGGAAAGGAATTGCAACAACTCATTTGGGACAGGAAAGACAAGAAAGCAGTGTCCAAACTCTTCCCCATGTGGGACACGGCAGGGAAGGCTCATTCCTTCAACGAATGCTTAAATGGAAAAGACTACATGCTTTTGAACCTGTGGGCAAGTTGGTGCGGTCCTTGTCGTGCAGAGATTCCTGAACTGATAGCCTATTATGAGGAATGCCGTGAGCGTGTGGCCTTTGTCAGCGTGACGGTGGATGAAAACCAAGAAGACTGGCTGAAAGCTGTGAATAAATTGCAGAAATTTGGATGGCCCAATCTCTCTTCCAAGTTCGACGGCACTCCTACAGGGCGACCGCTTCCTCTTCTTTTCGATCCAGGCTATATTCCCTTCTTCTTCATTATCGACCGAAACGGCAATACAGTCTATAGTTCGCTTGAACAACAAAACGAAGACGAAAAGCCATTGGACGATGCCAAGAGACGACTCAACGAACTGCTGGAACAATATTGATATACAAATTAAGATACAAAACATGAAAAGAAATCTATTACTATTCGCGCTGCTGCTGAGTGTTTCGGCACAGGCACAAACAATGAAGTACACCGTCAAGGGTGTGAGTAATGATAACGGTAAAATGGTGTATTTAGAAGACCGCCTGACATCGAAGATGGTGGACAGCACCGTCGTTGCCAAGGGCAAATTCGCGTTTAAAGGACAGGCCGACAAGGATGCCATCTTTGGCATTACTTTCGACAAGGACTGGCGCAGTTGGCGAACGCTGTTCTTCAACGACGGTAAGACCATTAGCGTCAATATGAACGACAGCACGTTGAAGGGCTCGCCGCTGAACGAGCGGTTGGCTTACTACAACAAAGAAATCTTGGGACTGCCGAGCCGCTATTATCCCGAATATAAGGGGAAGATGGTGAAAAAGATGTTTGACGAGGAGCGCGAAACCCTTCTGCCTGCTGCACTCATCGTAGAAGGTCAGAGATGTTTCGGAACGAAAGGATTGCTTAGCATGCTGGAAGAGGAACCCGCCTATGCCGAGCATCCAAACGTCAAGAAGTATGAGAAGACCCTGCGGTGGATGGATACGGCTAAGGTTGTCGTGAAATCAGCAAAAAGTGATGAGCAGAAAGCTGCCGATAAGAAAGCCAAAGATACTTATGTGGGCCAGCACTTCACAGACTTTGAGATGATAGACACCGACGGAAAGACACACAAGCTGAGCGAGTACGTGGGCAAAGGCCGCTGGGTGTTCGTCGACTTCTGGGCCTCATGGTGCGGTCCCTGTCGCCGGGAGATGCCCAACGTGGTGGCTGCCTACGAGAAGTTCCACGAAAAGGGTCTCGATATCGTGGGCGTGTCGCTCGACGGGCAGAGGGCACCATGGGTGGAGGCCATCGAAAAACTGAAGATGCCCTGGGTGCATCTCTCCGACCTGAAGGGCTGGGAGTCGCTGGTGACCAAGGTCTATAAAATCAATGCCATCCCCGACAACCTGCTCATCGACCCACAAGGCAAGATCGTGGCCCGAGGACTCTACGAAGAAGCGCTGCACGCTAAGCTGGCAGAGGTTCTCAAGTAACATATAAGTTTTTTGCAAAAAGGGTGACACGGGTGACACACATTAGTTATCCGTCTGTATATTAGCAGCTTACGAGCCGTGTCACCCTTTGAAAGGGTGACACAGGGTGACACAACGCTGACACGCTGCATCACTCTGGTTCACCTCCTACTCAGGAAGAAAAATGTTTGGGTAGGGTAAACTCAACTGGCGGATAGGCTTTGGCCATAGCAACTATAGGGCAAACGCCTAAATTCTCTCGAGAATTGAAGGGTTTACCCTAAGCAAACTTCTGGTTACCCTACGGCAAACACTCAAATTCTCTCGAGAATTTAAAAGCTGCTCTGTACATCTCTTGCCGTTTACTCTATACGTCAGGTGACTTCAGGTAGGGGTAAAAGCGTGTCACCCTTGTGTCACCCTGTGTCACCCTTCAAAACGTTGCACGCCCTTTGTACATCGGGGTTGTGTCAGCGTGTCACCCTTTGTTTGAAAAAAAACTTAGTCCGTATTCGGATTTGCGCGCAAGAAGACAGCGCAAGAAAGACCGCTTTACGGGCGGTCTTTCTTTTTCGTTCCGAAGCCGGAGGGTTGCGGCCCCATCAGAAACTCGAGGGTGCCGCCGCGAACGATGTCGCCGTACATGATGTAGGAACGCGTGTAGGGACGGCCATTCAGACGGACACTCTGGATGTAGATATTCTCGTCGCTGACGTCAAGAGCCTTGATAATAAAGGTCTTGCCACCACCCACCTGCATCGTCACCTCGGGGAAGAGTGGGGTGCCGAAGACGTACTTGCCGCCTGCCGGCTCCACCTGATAGAGTCCCATCGCCGAGAGGATGTACCACGCCGACATCTGGCCCACGTCCTCGTTGCCGCTCAGGCCGTCGGGGGCGTTGTGGTACAGCTCGCGCATGGTGCGGCGGATGAGCTGGGCACCCTTCCATGGCTGGCCCACATAGTTATACATATACAATACGTGGTGGCTGGGCTCGTTGCCGTGGGCATACTGGCCGATAAGGCCGGAGATGTCGGGCGGGGCCTCGTCACCCAAGTCGCCCTCGACGATGAAGAGGGAATCGAGCTTCGAAATGAAACGCTGCTCAGAGCCGAAGAGCGAGGCGAGGCCGTGAACGTCGTGGGGCACGAGCCAGGTGTACTGCCAGGCGTTGCCCTCGGTATAGTCGCGGTTCTTGGGGGCGGAGTGGAAGGGGTTGAACGTTGAACGTTGAACATTGAACGTTGAACGTTCTGAGAAGGAGTAGTTGCCTTTGCTGTCCTTGCCGCGCATGAAGCCGGTGGCGGGGTCGAAGTACTGGCGGTAGCTTTGGGCACGCTGGTCGAAGTATTTCTGGTCGGCCTTGCGCTTCATCTTTTCAGCTACACGGGCCACGCACCAGTCGGCAAGGGCGTATTCCAAGCCGCGGCCTACGGTCTCGTTGTCGCTGAATAGGTCGCAGGGGATGTAGCCATACTCCTTCAGCAGCTTCAGTCCGCGCTCGTCGAGCATGGCCGATGCCTTCATCGCTTCGAAGGCCTCTTCGCGCTGCTTAGTCAGTCCCTTCAGCACCAAGTCGGCCAGCACGGGGATGGCAGGATTGCCCACCATGCAGTTGGTCTCGCAACCCATAAGGTGCCACACGGGCAGCTTGCCCTGCTCGCGCCAGATGTTGAGCATGGTCTTCGCAATGTCCTCCTGCCGCTCAGGGTGAATGAGCGTCATCAGCGGATGGGCAGCACGGTAGGTGTCCCACAGCGAGAAGGTGGTGTAGTTCACGTAGTCACCCTGATGCACCTTGCCGTCGGAACCGCGATACTGTCCGTCCACGTCGCAGAACACCGACGGTGCCGTCATCGTGTGATACATCGCCGTATAGAAGATGGTACGCTCGTCGTCGGTGCCGCCCGTCACCTGAATCTTCTGCAACTGCTCTTCCCACTTGCGGTCAGCGTCGGCCACCACGCCCTGGAAGTTCCAGCCCTGCTGCTCGGCCCGCAGGTTGGCCTTGGCACCCTCCATGCTCACCGCAGACAGCCCCACACGCACCAACAGCGGCTGGTCGCCGCCCGTAAAGCGCAATATGGTGGTGGGGTGCTGAGTATCAATGATCAATGGTCCATTATCAGTTGTCAATGGTTCAACCGGCCGCGAGAACTCTGCCACGAAGTACACCTGCTGGTGGTTGGCCCAACCCTTAGAGTGGCGGTAGCCGGAGATGACGGTCGGACTCTCCTGCCGGGCCTGGCACTCCGTGACCTTGTCCCAGCCAATACCCTGCTCCAGGTCGAATCGCAGGTAACCCACCTGTGCGTCGGCAGGCAGGGTATAGCGGTGCAGTCCTGTGCGCTCGGTGGCCGTCAGCTCCACACGGATGCCGTTGTCGAGCATCACGGAGTAGTAGCCCGGCCGCACGTACTCTGCCCGATGCGAGAACTTCACCTCCTGCTGCTGCTTATCGAGCACAGGCAGGAAGGCAACATCGCCCAAGTCGGCACATCCCGTCCCGCTGAGGTGCAAGTGGCTGAAGCCTATTATCACCGAGTCGCTGTAGTGGTAGCCCGAGCACCAGTCCCACCCGTCCTTACGGTTCGTAGGTCCCAACTGCACAAACCCGAACGGCACATTAGCTCCCAGAAACACATGCCCGTGGCCGCCGGTGCCGATGAGGAGAGACCCACCCCCAACCCCTCCCGATTGGGAGGGGGGATTGGTTACCGACTTTTCAGACTCCCCTCCCGCTCGGGAGGGGTTGGGGGTGGGTTTGAGGGTCTGGGGTCTTTCCAACCTCACCAACACCGGATAATGATCCGACGGCAACCGCTGCTGGTCGGCCCAGTAGGTGTTGGTCAGCACGCCGTAGCGCTCGACGGTGAACTGCGGCGACACGAAGACGTGGTCGATGCGGCTGGTGGTCTTACGCTCCTGGTGGTAGGCGTTGAACGTACCATTCTCGGCAAAGCGCAGCCGGGCGGCGGTATAGCTGTCGAGGAGCCGTCCCGACTGGGTGAAGATGCTGTATATCTCGTCGTTCTGGTCGACGTTGAAGTCGCCCGTCAGCACCACGGGGGCATCTGCACGCTGACTGATGCGCTCCATCACCAGTTTGGCGGCCTCCCGTCGTGCCACCACACCCACATGGTCCATGTGCAGGTTGTAGAAGTAGAACCGCAGTCCCGTCGTGACGTCCTCGAACTGTCCCCAGGTGCAGATGCGGATGCAGGCGGCATCCCAGCCAAGACTGGGCTTGTCGGGTGTCGGCGAGAGCCAGAAGTGGCCGTTGTCCATGAGCCGCAGTTTCTGCTTGTCGTAGAAGATGGCGGCATACTCGCCCTTCTGCTTGCCGTCGTCACGCCCCACGCCGATGTAGTCGTAGTCGTCGAGCCGCTGGAGCATGTCGCGCAGCTGCGACTCCAGCACCTCCTGCGTGCCGAAAATGTCGGGGTGCTCGAAGTTCAGCTGGTCGCACACCACCTGACAACGCTTCTCCCAGCCGTTGCCGTTTTTCTTGTCATCGTTGTTCTGATACCTGATGTTGTAGGAACCCACATAGAGCGGCTGGGCACCCGCAGCCAAGACTGCCATCCAGCAAATAACGATTGTTCTAAGGACTCTGTTCATAACAATAAAGATTATTTCGATGCAAATATAACTAAAATTCTTGAATTGTAGAAAAAAAAGTCGTATCTTTGCGGCGTAATCGTTGAAAAACCATCAATTAAACGTAAAAACCTATGAACGAAATTCAGAATCTACAGCCACAGTGCATCTGGAAGAACTTCTACGCACTGACACAGGTGCCCCGCCCGTCGGGACATTTAGAGAAGATTCAGCAGTTCTTGCTGGAGTTTGGAAAACAGGCCGGTGTCGAGGCCTTCAAGGACCCTGCCGGCAACATCGTGTTCCGCAAGCCCGCCACACCGGGCATGGAGAACCGCAAGGGCGTCATCCTGCAGGCCCACATGGACATGGTGCCGCAGAAGACGCCGGAGTCCACCCACGACTTCGAGACCGACCCCATCGAGCCGTGGATTGACGGCGAGTGGGTGAAGGCCAAGGGCACCACGCTGGGCGCCGACAACGGTCTGGGCGTGGCATCGATCATGGCCATCATGGAGGACAAGACCTTGAAGCACGGACCCATCGATGCCCTCATCACACGCGACGAGGAGACGGGCATGTTTGGTGCCAACGAGTTGCCCGAGGGCCAGCTGCAGGGCGACATCCTGCTCAACCTCGACTCCGAGCACTGGGGCAAATTCGTCATCGGAAGCGCCGGCGGCATTGATGTCACCGCAACCTTGGAGTACAAGGAGGCTGATACCGACGCCGAGGATGCTGCCGTGAGAGTAACGGTGAAGAACCTGCGCGGCGGCCACAGCGGACTGGAGATACACGAGGGTCGCGGCAACGCCAACAAGCTGATGGTGCAGATAGTGCGCGAGGCTATCGCCGAGTGCGAAGCCCGTCTGGCTTCATGGCACGGCGGCAACATGCGCAATGCCATCCCCTTCAAGGCCGAGACCGTGCTCACCCTGCCAAAGGAGAATGTGGCTGCCCTCAAGGAGATGTGCGACGAATGGAAGGACACATTCAACGACGAGTTCAAGGTCATAGAGCCGCAGGGCATTGAGGTGATAGTAGAAGACGTGGAGACGCCGAAGACAGAGCTGCCCGAGGAGATACAAGACAACATCGTCGATGCCATCTTCGCTTGCCACGACGGCGTCATCCGTTTCATTCCCTCCTACCCCAACGTCGTAGAGACATCGAGCAACCTGGCCATCATCGACATCGAGGGAGGCAAGGCCGGCATCAAAATACTGGCACGCTCGAGCCGCGAGGACATGAAGGGCTATGTGGTGACAATGCTTGAGAGCTGCTTCTCGATGGCAGGCATGAAGGTAGAGACTGCCGGCAGCTACGGCGGTTGGGACCCCAATCCCGACAGCGAGGCACTGCACCTGCTACTGAAGGAATACAAGGAGCTGTTCGGCCAGGACGGCATCATCCAGGTAGACCATGCCGGACTGGAGTGCTCCGTCATCTTGGGCAAGTATCCCTGGCTCGACGTCGTCAGCCTCGGCCCCACGATGAAGTCGCCCCACACCACCACTGAGCGCGCACTCATCGCCACGGTAGAGCCTTTCTGGCAGCTGCTGAAGAAGACACTCGAAGACGTGCCTGAGAAGTGATTTTTGTTGGACGAAGTGGGACGG
>JAEEGH010006637.1_pt1 | contig 28209 bp, 25 predicted proteins | sample 9134181 | NCBI WGS metagenome assembly JAEEGH01 (sample SAMN16246544, study PRJNA631951) | gut metagenome | biome: gut microbiome; feature: rumen; material: DP-attached | host: Bos | place: Iran: Karaj | collected 2018-10 | reverse complement strand
AAAAAGCGGCGTAAAACTAAATACCGTTGAACACGTGCTTGCCCCCTTGCGGGGCATGGGCATCGACAACGTCCTGATTGACATTGAAGTGGAGGAAATGCCCATCATGGATGGCAGCGGAAAGGAATTCGTAAAAGCCATCAAGGAAGCCGGTATCGTAGAGCAGAATGCGCCTCGCAACTATTACGTGATCAAAGAGCCCATCACCTACCGTAATGAAGTGTTGGGCATCGAGCTATCCGTTGAGCCCTGCGACACCTTCCAAGTCGACGTCACCGTGAAATACAACACCCGTGTGCTGGACAAACAAAGTGCCTCCTTGCACGACCTGAAGGATTTCGAGAGCGAGATCGCGCCTTGCCGCACCTTTGTGTTCCTCCACGAGCTGGAGACCCTCCTCAGCCGTAACCTCATCAAGGGCGGCGACTTGACCAACGCCATCGTGTTTGTCAACAAAAACGTCTCTCCCGAAGAGCTGGACCACATCGCCCAATTCTTCAAAAAGCCGAAAGTCGAAGTCAGAGAAGGCGGCACCTTGAACAATGTTGACCTGTATTTCGAAAACGAACCCGCCCGTCATAAGCTGCTGGACGTCATCGGCGACTTGACCTTAATCGGCAAGCCTATCAAAGGACATGTAAAAGCCTATAAGCCAGGCCATTTTTCCAATACTGCTTTCGCAAGAGCCATCAAACAAGCTATGCTTCAGCAGGAATAAACAGAGATTGTCATGAACCAACCTTTAGCTTACATCCACCCCAATGCACGCATCGCCGAAGATGTCAAAATCGAACCGTTCGCATGGATTGGTGAGGATGTTGAAATCGGCTCCGGCACTTGGATCGGGCCCAATGCCACCATCATGGACGGCGCCCGCATCGGTAAAAACTGCAAGATCTTTCCAGGAGCGGTGATCTCTGCTGTGCCACAAGATTTGAAGTATAAAGGTGAAACGACCTATTGCTATATCGGCGACGGCACTACAGTTCGAGAGTCGGCAACGGTCAACAAGGGTACATTGGCTTCAGGAAAGACCGTGGTAGGCAAGGACTGCCTACTGATGGCCTTCACCCATGTGGCGCATGACTGCTTCCTCGGCGACCACGTCATCATGTCGAATGTAGCATCGCTGGCAGGCCATATCGTGGTTGAAGACTGGGCTATTCTAGGCGGTTTGGCTGCAGTGAGCCAGTTCTGCCGCATTGGTGCCCATGTGATGATCTCAGGCGGCGCCATGATCAACAAGGACATCCCTCCGTTTGTCAAGACTGGCACCGGCTACCCTGTCTCCTACGCAGGAGTGAATTTTGTAGGATTGTCACGTAGAGGCTTTACCAAGGAACGCATCAACGCCATCCAAGACATTTATCGCGTGATTTACAGCGGCGGCATGAACGTCACTCAAGCTGTTCAATACATCAAGGCCAATCTGCCTGAATCAGAAGACCGCGAACTGATTATTGATTTCATTGAGAACTCCAAGATCGGAATCATGAAGAATACAGTTGGTGAATAAAGTCGCCAACACTTTCTTTACTATATCGTTCCACGATCTGTTTTCTTAATTCCTCAGCAACGTAATTATTATAGGTGTGGCAGCATTGTTCCATGGCCACTGCTAAAGCATTTGCGTCTCCAGCAGGAACCAAAATGCCGTTGCTTTCATTGACCATCTCCGAGATGCCGCCCACATTGGTGGCTACCACAGGCATTCCACAGGACATGGCTTCCAAAATCACCACAGGCATGTTCTCATAATGGCTTGAAAGCACCAAGAAATCACCTTGGGCAAGTTCGTCGACCAAAGCCTGGCCTTGTAACAAGCCAGTGAATTGTACTCGGTCATTCAGCGCCATAGCGACGGCTCGCTGTTTCATAGCCTCCCAATCCATTCCCTCGCCTATCAAAACAGCCTGATAGGGAACTCCCTTCTCTTTCAACAGCTTCAACGATTCCAAAAGTCCACTGATGTTTTTCGACTTATCTTCAAAACAGCTGATATGGATGATTTTCGGGATCTCATTATGGTGCGGACAAGGCTTGAAAAGATTGGTGTCGACCACATTGGGGAGCACTACGTAACGCGGGTTGTGTAACTGATGCGCCTGCATGGCTTTGGCGAGGTTCTCAGTCACCGTAGTGACCAACTTTGCATTTCTAACGACCCTACGAGTTACCATCTTACGTAAAGCGCCACTGAAATCGTTGCCAGGCAGGTAGCGCGACCAATGCTCGGTGATTAGGTATGGTGTGCCATGCAGCTTTTTCTGCAAATAGGCCACAAGGCCCATCCGCGTCAGCACGTGAACATGAATTAGATCAGGCTTCCCCGCAAGCTTCAAGCCCTTCCGACATGCTTGGAAATAACGCCAAGCCGAACTGATTTTATCCTGCTTTTTGTAATAGATACGAATGGTATCGACGCCATTTTCATTGGTACGTTCAATATCGTATTTGTTTTGGGCGTTCTGGTCAGGATGGACATATACCACAGTGACGTCATCATAGAGTGCGACGGCTTCGGCATGACGTTGCACAAACAGCCCGAACATCGGGTCGTATTTGTGAGGATACCATCGTGCCAGAAAAACAACCTTCATCGCATGTCAATAACGTCAACTTCGGGATAAGCTTTCACGTCAAACGTGAAGAAATCGTCTTTCAAGTCTTGCTCATACTTGAGCTCCTTGATCTCGATAACCATCTTGCTGCCATCGTTGGCGACATAATCTATGCCTTTCAACGTGTTTTTCTTCGGATCGATGGTCAGAAACAGCAGCTTGAACTGGCCTTCAGGATTGACCAGCATAATGGTGGTTTCATTGATGAACGAGGCCTTATAATACTTATCGAGTGAGGTAAGCAATTTCAAGGGAGTGTTGTCATCGCCAAATGAAGTGCTGCTGATCACGACCTCTTCTTCTTCAATCAGGTAGGTCCAGATGGTAGTGCCGTCGCAGACGGTCTGCTGTTCCTTCTGTAAGATTTTATATGACTCGCCTTGAAGGTATGCTGTGCCTTCCTGAACCTCGGTTTTGGTTATGGAATCCATCTCGTAATGGTAATCGAAGATGATTTCGGCATTTTTCTTATCGCGAAACGACTTGGTGATTTTTTTGACCACGCCACTGGCATCGCCTTGTGCGAAAGCCATGCTAGCCGAAAACACGAAAAGAATTATTGCGGTGATAGTGAGTTGCTTTTTCATATACCTTGATCTTTTAACTCGATATCCTTCAAAATCTGTTCCAAAGCGAATTCGTTGGCCACTTTTACTTCACGAGACTTACTTCCGGAGAAGGATCCGACGATGCCAGCGGCCTCCAGTTGGTCGATGATACGGCCTGCACGGTTGTAGCCGAGCTTGAGTTTACGCTGGATCATAGAGGTAGAACCCTGCTGGGTCTGCACCACAATACGTGCGGCTTCTTCAAACAAAGGATCACGTTCGTCGCCGTCCTCAAAATCAGCGCCTTCACCACTCTCTTCGTCGGGCACTTCGGGCAGACGGAACGGTTCAACAAAGCCGCGTTGCTCACCGATGAAGCTGGTGATCTCCTCCACTTCTGGTGTATCGATAAAAGCACATTGCAGACGCACCAAGTCGTTGCCAGTAGAGAGCAACATGTCACCACGACCGATGAGCTGGTTGGCGCCGCTCTGGTCGAGGATGGTCTTTGAGTCGACTTGTGAGATGACACGGAAAGCGATACGGGCTGGGAAGTTTGCCTTGATGGAACCCGTGATGATGTTCACGGAAGGGCGTTGCGTTGCGATGATCAGGTGGATACCAATGGCACGGGCCAACTGAGCCAGACGGGCAATAGGAGCTTCCACTTCACGACCCGCCGTCATGATGAGGTCGGCGAACTCGTCGACGACCAGCACGATGTAAGGAAGGTAACGGTGTCCCTCGGTGGGAAGCAACCTACGGCTCTTGAACTTCTCGTTGTATTCCACGATATTGCGGCACTGGGCGGCTTTCAGCAGATCGTAGCGCTGATCCATCTCGATGCAAAGTGAGTTGAGGGTACGCACCACTTGCTTCACATCAGTAATGATGGCGTCTTCTGAATCCGGCAACTTGGCGAGGTAATGGCGCTCGATGCGGTTGTAGAGGGTGAGTTCCACCTTCTTCGGGTCTACCATCACGAACTTCAGGTCAGCGGGGTGCTTGCTATAAAGCAATGAAGCGATGATGGCGTTCAAGCCGACTGACTTACCTTGTCCGGTAGCACCGGCCATCAAGATGTGTGGCATCTTGGCCAAATCAAACACGTAGGTCTCGTTGGAGATGGTCTTGCCGATGGCGCAAGGCAGGGCGTATTTGTTGTTCTGGAACTTCTCGGAAGCGAGCACGCTCTTCATGGAGACGGTCTCAGGCTTCTTGTTAGGCACTTCGATACCGATGGTTCCCTTGCCAGGGATAGGGGCGATAATGCGGATGCCCAGGGCGGCCAGACTCAAGGCGATATCATCCTCCAGATTCTTGATCTTGGAAATACGTACACCGGCTGCAGGAACAATCTCATACAACGTCACAGTGGGACCAATGGTGGCTTTAATCTTGTCAATCTGGATACCATAGTTACCCAAGGTTTCAACGATTTTGGTCTTGTTGGCTTCCAACTCCTCGTTGCTCACCTCAGCACGTTTGTCGCCATATTCATTCAGCAAATCGAGTGTGGGGAACTGATAGTCGCTCAGCTCATAATGTGGATCGAAAGGCGTATCAACAGTATGATGCTCCATTCCCTCCTCAACCGTCTTCTCCTCAGGCGTGTCCTCAATGACAAGTTCTATCTCATCAGCAGGATTGACGATTTCCAAAGGCATGTCGTTGGCAGGAGTCTCTTGAGGTTCATCTTTAACATCCTCTTTAACGGTGTTTTCCGCAGGTCTGTGGATCACCGTGATTGGAGGCAAATCGTCATCCTCAAAATCTTCAAATTCATCAAGTTCTTCCTCTTGATTGTCTTCAGGATTCTCGCAGAGGTTCTCAGCATCCTGATTCTCAGGATTTTCAATAGACTCTATATCATTTTCATTGACTTGCTGTTGCAGTTTCAAGGCCTTCCGCTCAGCCCTGCGTTCACGCCACTCCCTGATGGCATCCATATTGAGGTTAAACTCAAAGAGGAGATACAGCAGGAAGACAAAGACAATGGTAAGCACAACGCCTGACTTGCCCATAAATCCATAGATACTGGCGTTGAGGAACTTACCCACAGCGCCGCCGAAGATCTCACAAACCATGTTAGGTGCCACAAAGTTGATGAAACCGAAAAGCAGCGGCACCCATGCCAATGACATGATGCCGAGTTTCCAAAGGTTCCACATCCTGATCTTGGTGCCAATCGTGTAATACAACCCAATGGTTGTCAGCAGATAAACAAAATACAAGGATCCGATTCCGAATGACTCCTTGATGAGAACTTGAGCCAGAAAAGCACCCAGCGATCCAGTGATGCTATCGAATTGGATGGCTTTACCAAAGAGCGTGGTTCCTGTTTCGTGATAGGAGCCACTGAAATAGCTAACAAAAAACGAGAGTATCGAGATGGCGAGGAAGAGGGCAAGGCACAAAACCAGAAAACCCGCGACATACTTGATGCGTGGGTCAGGGGTGCGAGGCTGTCTCTCCTTCTTTTCTTTCTTCTCTTTCTTAGGCTTCTCAGCTTTTTTAGGTTTCTCCTTGGGCTCGTCAACCTTTTTCTTGGGTTGGGGATCCTCTTGCACAAGAATGGCTGGATTCTCTACTTCCAAGGGAGGTTGAGGTTTGGGCTTGAAGGTATTTTCTTTTCTCTTATTCTCTGCCATAGTCAATGCTTATTTCGGAATTCTAAACATACGTCTCCAGCGGATGCCGCCGTTCACTTTATCGACCGACAGCCACACGAAGACAGCCTTGCCAACAATATGGTTCTCCGGTACGAAGCCCCAGTAGCGTGAGTCGGCTGAATTGTGACGGTTATCGCCCATCATCCAATAGTAATCCATTGCGAAGGTGTAGCTATCAGCAGGTTGGCCGTCGATGTAAATCTGGTCGCCTTTCACTTGCAGGTCATGCAGTTCGTATGCATGGATGATGCGTTCGTAAAGCGGGAGGTTCTCAAGGGTAAGCTGTATGGTCTCGCCTTTCTTAGGTAAGACGATTGGGCCATAGTTGTCGACATTCCAAGGATAAAGGTCGGGACGGTGCGGGAAGATCTCGTAGTTGATGCCTTCGCCCGCTGGAGTGATGTTGCGTTCCGCCGAGGTGATAAACGAGAGCTGGCGCAGTTCCTCAGCCACTTTCTCGCTGATGTTCAGGATGGCCTCGTTGGGATTTGAGCCACGGTAAGCCTCGGTGATATTGTATTTGTCAAGGATGCGCTTGTTGATGCCGTTGCCGGTGGTGGTGACGGTGTAGTTGAACTGCATGTTCTCGGGTTGGAAGCCTTGCTCGCCGTTGATATACACCACGCCATCGATGATCTGAAGTTTATCGCCAGGCATGCCGATGAGGCGTTTCACATAATTCTCACGCTTATCGACTGGATGGGCGATGACCTTACCAAAGGTTAAGTGGTCGTTCCATACCTTTTCGCGGCCATACTGACGGATAAGGTCATAGTAGCTCACGCTGCTCTGGAACTTATCGCACACGGTGTCACCAGCAGGATAGTTGAACACGATGGGGTCGTTACGCTTGATGGTGGAGATGCCTGGATAGCGGTGATAGGGCAACTTGATCCACTCCACGTACGACTTCTTGGTGGTGCTGAAAGGCAGGGTATTGTGCACAAACGGGAATGAGAGCGGCGTATTGGGACGCTTGGGACCGTAGTGTATCTTGCTGACGATGAGGTAGTCACCCACGCAGAGCGACTTCTCCATGCTGGAGGTTGGGATGGTGAAAGCCTCAAACACGTAAGTGCGGATGATCAAGGCCGCCACCACTGCAAACACAATGGCATCGAACCACTCGCGGGCAGCCGATTTCTTAGGTCTTGTGGTCTTGTCAGGATCCTGATACTTGTCGTCCTTCACGATAAACGGGAAGAAAATGAACGGCAGGATGGCCGCCATAAACTCCTCCCACACCTTGAATCGTCCGAAGCATTTGCCAAGCTCGACGAGCATCAGCAGGAGCATGAAGATGTTGACATATGGGAAGACGATGAAGAACCACCACCAGAATTTCTTGTGTTTACGGATGATTTTAAGCATCACGTAAATGTTGAAATAAGGGATGATGGAATAGTAGCCCTTTTGACCAGCGGCCTCGAACTGCTTCCAGCAAAAGGCGAATGGCACGGTGAACAGTGCCGGAATAAGGATGATGAAAAGTATCAGTGACATGGTTGATTAATACGGTTTCACTAAAGAACGAACACCGCTCTTATTTATTATTTTGCAAAGGTAACAAAAATCGCCGTCAAAAGAAAGATTTTGGCGGAGAGAAGTTTTCAACAAAAAAGGCTTTCCATGGTAAACACCCCAGTTTTCCCAATCAGGAACTGCGCAGCGGCGAGTGCGCCTTTGGCTAAACCTTCGCGGCTGAAGGCCTCGTGAGTGAGAGTAATGCGGTCGGCTGTGGATTGGGCGGTGATGCTGTGGATGCCGAAGACTTCACCTTCTCTGGTGACTTCGATAGGAAGGACGCCGCAATCATGTGGATGTGTGGATTGCTTCGCTTCGCTCGCAATGACGTTTTCTTCGATGCTCCAGCGCTGGTAATGGCTGTTTTCTGCAATGATGTCGTTGGCGAGTTTGGCCGCAGTGCCACTGGGCTTGTCGAGCTTATGGATATGATGTGTTTCAGCCACTTTCAGTGAATAGCCATATTGCTCAGCAAAACGGGCCAACTGTTTGTTCATCATAAACACCATGTTCATCCCAATGCTAAAATTGGGGGCATAAAACAGGCTTTGGCCCTCGCTTAAACAGCGTTTTTTGACTTCGTCAAGTCGGTCGTACCAAGCGGTGGTGCCCACCACAATGGGTAAGTGCAGGTCAAAACAGCGGTTGATGTTGGCAAATGCCTGATCAGGCTGGCTGAACTCGATGGCTACATCGGCCTTTTTCAGGAGCTCAAGGCGTTCATTCCATTCCTGCTCGTTGTCGATGGTAACGACAATCTCATGACCTTGGGCAAGAGCGTTTTTCTCCACCTCATGGCCCATTTTTCCATATCCTAAAAGTGCTATTTTCATATCAGAATTTGAATGAGAGGGTAAGTCCCGTTTGCCTGCTTCCTGCGAAAGCGAGATTCGGAGCCGAGGGAAGCGAAAAAGTAGGATCGACCGCAAGACTGAGGTCGTCACTGATATCGTAGGAGTACAAATGACCGTCGACGGTAGCGTCAACGACGTTAAGCCCATACCAAGCCACAAGGATAATGCAGAACAGCTCAAAATCGTGGCGGTACGATTCCTTGTAGGTCTGCAATTGGCCTTCTTGGTAGATACTGGCAAGATACAGCTCTTTCTCAGTCGGCGTCACGCCTTCGTCAAGATCGCCCGTCTTGATTTTGTAGGCGTTGAGATAAGTCCTGTAATCCCTGTAATTGGTGTATGCCATATAACCAAAGCCACCAAAACCTGCATAGATAATGGGCACCTTCCACCATTTGCCGTTGTAGATCTGCCCCAATCCTGGCAAGCAAGCCGACATGATGGTGGCTTTTTTAGGGCTATGTTCCTTTTTTTTCACACCTTGGGCGTGCGCCGTTGAAGAAAACAACAGAGCAAATCCCAGAATTAGGATAAGGTGTGAACGGGAACGTGCCATTATTGCTTGTTGAAGAGTGCGATGATACGGTCGAATTCCTCTTGGTTCTTGAAGTCGATGACCACGCTACCCTGTCCCTTGAGGTTGCGTTTGACCTTCACCTTGGTGTTAAGTGCCTGTGAAAGGGTCTTGATTTGAGCCTTAAAGTGGTCAGGGAGGTAGTTGGTTTGCTTGCGCTGCTCTTTGTTTTCCTCAGCGTTAGACTTGGCTTTATTGGCAAGTTCCTCGGTTTGGCGGACGTTGAGGTCGTTTTCGACGATCTGCTGGAGGAGTTTCAGTTGGGTTTCCTTGTCCTCGATGTTGATGAGGGCACGGGCATGAGCCATGCTGATATGTCCGTCGCGAAGGGCAATCTGGATCTCGGCTGGAAGCTTCAACAGACGCAGGAAATTGGCGATGGCAGAGCGGCTCTTGCCGAGCTTTTCGCTCAGCTGTTCCTGAGTGAGGTTGCACTCGTCGATAAGGCGCTGGTAAGAGATGGCCACCTCGATGGCGTTGAGGTTCTCACGGTGGATGTTCTCGATCAAGGCGAGTTCCAGCATCTGCTCGTCGTTGGCGATACGGATGAAAGCCGGAATCTTGGCCAGACCAGCGAGCTTGGATGCTCTGAGACGGCGTTCGCCGGAGATCAGCTGATAGCGGTTGTAGCCCAGTTTGCGCACGGTGACAGGCTGGATGATGCCCTGTTCCTTGATGGATTGGGCGAGTTCAGCCAAAGCCACTTCGTCGAATTCGGTACGGGGCTGGAAGGGGTTGGCCTCGATGAGGTTGATGTCGATTTCAGCCACGGCGCCAGCCACGTAATCGCCACTGATGTCACGGCTGGTGATGTCGGTCTCAGGACTTTGAAGGATGGCGTCCAATCCGCGACCCAGTCCTCTTTTTTTATTTTCAGGCATTGTCAATTCTAATTAATTTGATTCTTTTCCAAAATTTCTCTCGCCAGGTTCAGGTAGTTGATGGCACCGATGGAGCCTGCGTCGTGCATGATAATGGTCTTGCCAAAGCTGGGTGCTTCGCCAAGTCGAGTGTTGCGGTTGATGATAGTGTCGAACACCATGTCCTGGAAATGCATCTTGACTTCTTCCACCACCTGTTTAGAGAGGCGCAGACGGGTGTCGAACATCGTGAGCAGGATGCCTTCAATATCCAGGTTAGGATTCAGGCGGGTCTGCACAATCTTGATGGTATTCAAGAGTTTGCCCAAGCCTTCGAGAGCAAAGTACTCGCACTGCACGGGGATGATGACAGAATCAGAAGCGGTGAGAGCGTTGACGGTGACCAGTCCCAATGACGGTGAGCAGTCGATGATGATGAATTCATATTCGCCCTTGATCTTGTCGAGGGTCTTTTTCATCATGTGTTCCCTGTCGGGCAGGTTGATCATTTCGATCTCAGCACCAACAAGGTCGATATGGGCGGGCAGCAGGAAGAGGTTGGGGGTCTCGGTTTCCACGATGACCTCGTGTGGGTTGGTGCCGTCGATGATGCACTCGTACACACTGGTGCCGATCTCTTTGGGGTTGAAGCCCACGCCTGAAGTAGCGTTGGCCTGCGGGTCGGCGTCGATGAGCAACGTCTTATGGTCGAGGACGGCAAGGCTGGCAGCCAGATTGATGGCTGTGGTGGTCTTCCCTACTCCGCCTTTTTGGTTTGCGATAGCTATGATTTTTCCCATGGATTATTGTCTGATTTTACCGTTGGCAAAAGTACGTTTTTTGACCGTTTTTGTTGTTTTCGAGAAATGAAAGTTATCAACAACGAAAACTATTGTTGATAAAAAAAGGGGCCGCATCTTCCGATGCAGCCCCTGATGTCTTTCTCAGAACGAGATCAGTTGTTCTTGTCCAAATCGTCGAACCACTTGTCGAGGCCATCCTCGTTGTTAGTAGCGGGTTCCTCGTTGTAGTCCTCCGGATAAACACCGGTCTCAATGAAATTGATGGCATCACCCAAAGCCTTTGAAACCTTCTCAAAATCTTCCTTGTAGAGGAAAATCTTGTGCTTTTCAAAGAAGAAGCGATTTTGTTCATTATCGAAACGGCGCTTGCTTTCTGTTATGGTGAGGTATTTCTCATCGTTCTTGGTGGTTTTCACATCGAAGAAATAGGTTCTTTTCCCTGCTCTGACTGCTTTCGAGAACAAATCTTCCTTCTCATTCATCATTTCATTTTCTTCCATCATATCTTTTCTTTTTATAAGTTTGAAAAATCGCACAAAGGTAAAACAATTTCTACTATCTTTGCAAAAAAGAAAAAAAATTTTAAATTCATGGAATTGAACTTAAAACGACCCGTAGCCTTTTTCGATTTGGAGACTACAGGACTCAATACCACACACGACCGAATCGTTGAAATCAGCATTTTACGAGTGAACGTCGACGGCACTGAAGAGCAACGCACATGGCTGCTCAACCCCGAGATGCACATCTCTGAGGAAGCCTCTTCGGTACACGGTTACACCGACCTCATGGTAGCCAACCAGCCGACTTTCCGTGAAAAGGCCAAAGAGATCGCCCAATTCATCGGCAATGCCGACTTGGCGGGCTATAACATCTTGAAGTTCGACCTCCCGATGCTCATGGAGGAGTTTCTCCGCGTTGACTGTGAATTTGACCTGAAAGATCGCAATTTCATTGATGTGATGAACATCTTCATGAAGATGGAACCTCGTACGTTGAAAGGTGCCTACCGTTTCTTCTGTCACGAGGAACTCGAAGGAGCACACGGCGCTGGAGCCGACACCAAAGCCACCTACGAGGTGCTGAAGGCCATGCTCGACAAATACCAAGGCGTTGATTATGAGGACTCCAAAGGTATGAAATCGCAAGGACCCGTCAACGACATGAAGGAGCTGTCGCAATTCTCAGCACATCATCAGAACGCCGACCTTTCGGGGCAGATCATCTATGACGCTGAGGGCCAAGAGGTGTTTCAATTTGGCAAGCACAAAGGCAAGCGGGTGGAAGACGTGTTCCGCATGGAGCCGTCATACTATTCCTGGATGATGAACAGCGACTTCCCGCTTTACACAAAGAAACTCATCACCGCCATCAAGCTCAGGATGGGTGGCAAAACCGCACGTTATTAACATGAAAATCATCTGCATAGGAAGAAACTACCTGGCGCATATCGCCGAGTTGGACCGGGAACTGCCCGCCGAGCCGCTCTTCTTCATGAAGCCAGCTTCGGCACTGCTGCTGCCGCACAACCCCTTCTTTTATCCTGACTTTTCGCATGAAATCCATTATGAGACGGAGCTGGTTATTAGAATTTGTAAGCCAGGACGTTCCATCGAAGAAAAGTTTGCCCATAAGTATTACGACGCCATCACCGTGGGCATCGACTTCACCGCCCGCGACCTGCAACGGCGTTGCATAGAGAAGGGACAGCCTTGGGAAATCGCCAAAGCCTTCGACTGCTCGGCACCCATCGGTGAATTCAAGCCAATCAGCACGTTGAAAGACCCTCAAAACATCAGCTTCGGCATGAAACTGAACGGCGAATGGGCCCAGCAGGGACATAGCACCGACATGATTTTCAACTTCGACCGGATCGTATCATACGTATCGCGTTTCGTGACATTGAAAGAAGGCGATTATATCTTTACAGGTACGCCACAGGGGGTCGGAGAGGTTCACGTTGGCGACAAGCTTGAACTGTTTTTGGAAGACGAACTTGTATTTTGGTTTAAAGTGAAATAAATATACTTACTATGAAAAAACTGTTTTTAATTGCTCTATGCTTCATTGGATTACAAGTAGCTGCGCAGCCGCTGTGGATGCGCTATAATGTGATTTCACCTCAGGGTGACAAAATTGCCTTCTGCTACAAAGGCGACGTGTACGTGGTTCCTACCGGAGGTGGCAAAGCCCTTCAGCTGACCACTTCGTCATCACACGAAACCCAGCCCATTTGGTCGCCCGACGGCAAGACCATCGCCTTCGCTTCTGACCGCAACGGCAACTACGACATCTACACTGTCTCCGTCGAAGGCGGCGTGGCCCAGCGTGTCACCACCAACTCAGCCTATGAAACGCCTTTGGCCTTCTCACCCGATGGCAAGGAGATCTACTTCTCGGCACAGATCCAGAAACCAGCTGAAAACATACAGTTTCCTGCAAGCTGGATTACTGAACTATACAAGATAAGCGTTAAAGGCGGTCGCCCAGAGCAAGTGGTGGCGGTGCCAGTGTGCAGCCTCTCTTTCGACAAGGACGGCAAATCGTTCCTTTACTACGATCGCAAAGGCAGCGAGAACATCTGGCGCAAGCATCATGTGTCCTCAGTAGCCCGCGACGTGGTGTATTACGACGCCAAGAAAGGCACTCACACCATCCTGACCACCAACGTTGGCGAAGACCGTGATCCACGATACTTGCCCGGCAATCAGGAAGTGGTGTTCCTGAGTGAGCGTAACGGCGGTAGCTTCAACGTGTACAAAGCCCCCATCGACAACCTTGAGAAAGTCGAGGCTGTGACACGCTACAAGACCCACCCCGTGCGTTTCCTGAGCGTTGCCAACAACGCCGTGATTTGCTATGGCTACATGGGTGAGATTTATGCTCATCATGTAGGTGAAAAGCCCAAGAAAGTACATGTGGAAATTGTCAACGACCAACCTACGGAGCAAATCGAAAAGAAGGACTTCAAGGGTGTGGGCGACTTCGGCCTGAGTCGGGATGGCAAGCTGGTGACCTTCACTTCTCGTGGCGAAGTGTTTGTGACTGGTACAGACGAATATGCCACCACCAAGCAGATCACCCATACGCCGCAACCCGAACGCAGCCCCTCATTCTCAAAAGACGGACGCACTATGGTCTATGCATCTGAGCGCGACGGGTACTGGAACCTCTACCAAGCCACCATTGTGCGCAAAGAAGACTTCAACTTCGCCTACGCCACATTGATTGATGAGAAGCCGCTGTTCCCGAACGACGGCATCGAGCGCAGTAATCCTGACTATTCGCCTGACGGCAAGGAAATTGCTTTCATCGAAAACCGTAACATTCTGAAAGTCTACAATATAGATTCAAAAGAAGTGCGCCAGATTACTGATGGCACACAGCATTATGGCAGCATAGGTTACGAATGGTCGCCCGATGGCAAATGGTTCGCCGTGACGCTGATTACCCACATGAGAGATCCTTATTCCGATGTCGCTATCGTATCGGCCAACGGAGATCAAATAATGTATAACATCACCGAAAGTGCCTACTTCGACGATGACCCGCAGTGGGTGTTGGATGGTAATGCAATCATTTATAATTCAGATAGATATGGCATGCGTTCCCATGCCTCGTGGGGCAGCCAAAGGGATGCTTTCATCGCTTTCTTAAACCAAGATGCCTACGACAAGTTCCGCTTGAGCAAGGAAGAATATGCCTTGCTGAAGGAAACCGAAAAAGGCAAAAAGGATGACAAGAAGGATGAGGCGAAAAAGGACGAAAAGAACGACAAGAAAAAAGACGACAAGAAAGACGAAAAACCTGCTGAAACCAAGACGATTGAAGTCGACCTAAATCACCTGCAGGACCGCATCATTCGCCTGACTCCGATGTCATCGAACCTGAGTGGCATGGCAATGTCGAAAGACGGCGACAAGCTCTATTTCATGACCTCGTTCGAAAAAGGCTATGACCTCTGGGAACTCGACGTGCGTGAGAAGTCGATGAAGATCTTGAAGAAGATGGGACAAGGCGGTGCACAGCTGAGGATGCAGGGCGACAACATTTTCCTGCTTTCGGGTGGCAACCTGCAAAAGGTCGATAAAAGCGGCAAGTCCACTTCCATCAAGTACGACGCTTCCATGGAACTCGACCATGCTGCCGAGCGTGAATACATGTTCAACCATGTGTTCTTGCAGACAGAGAAACGCTTCTTCATGAAAGACCATCATGGCGTTGACCTCGAAATGATGAAGGATGCCTACAGGCCTTTCCTCTCGCATATCAACAACAACTATGACTTCTCCGAGATGCTGAGCGAGATTCTCGGCGAGCTCAACGTGTCGCACACTGGCTCAGGCTACCGCAACTCAAGTCGTGGAGGCGATGCCACCGCTGAGTTTGGCGTTTTGCTCGACCTCAATTATAAAGGCGACGGACTGAAGATCGCCGAAGTGGTGGAAGGCGGACCTTTCGACAAAGGAAAGTCAAAAGTCAAGGCTGGCTGCGTCATCGAGAAGATCGACGGTGTAGAAATCAAGAAAGGCATGGACTATTATCCCCTGCTCAACAACAAGGCCGGCAAGACCGTGCTGGTAACAGTTTCAGAAGGCAAGAACTCGTGGGACGAGACCGTGAAGCCCATCAGCCACAGCGCCATGAACGAATTGCTTTACAACCGCTGGATAAAGCACAATGAAGCCACGGTTGAAAAGCTGTCGAAGGGTAAGTTAGGTTACGTGCACATCCGCAGCATGGGCGATGCCAGCTACCGCGACGTATATTCACAGATCTTAGGCAAATATAACCTTTGTGACGGTGTGGTCATCGACACCCGTTTCAACGGTGGCGGCCGTCTGCACGAGGACATCGAGATTCTCTTCAGCGGAGAGAAATACCTTGAACAGGTCATCAACGACAGCGTGGCCTGCATAATGCCATCGCGGCGCTACAACAAGCCTTCGGTGATGATCATCGGCGAGGCCAACTACAGCAACGCCCACGGCACACCTTGGGTTTACAAGTACAAGAAGATGGGTTCCTTGATAGGCATGCCCGTGCCCGGAACCATGTCAAGCGTGACCTGGGAAACGCTGCAAGATCCATCGTTGTATTTTGGTCTGCCCGTGGTAGGCTACCGCACCGAGCAAGGCAACTGGTTGGAAAACACCCAACTGGAACCCGACGTGAAAGTTCGCAACACTCCTGAAAAGATGGCTTCCGGCGTTGACGAGCAACTCGAGACCGCAGTGAAAGAACTTCAAAAGGAAGTGAAAGCGTTCAAGTACTGGGGAAAATGAGAAGGATCGCTTTTAAGACCTTAGGTTGCAGGGTAAACCTGTTTGAGACCGATGCCTTGGCGTCGCGTTTCAAGGCAGGCGGCTACGAAGTGGTGGACTCGGGAGAGGCCGACATCTTCGTGGTGAACACCTGTACCGTCACTAATACAAGCGACCAGAAATGCCGTCAGGCTATTCACCAAATCCGCAGGAAGAATCCCAACGCCTTGATGGTCGTCACCGGCTGCATGGTGAACCACCGTAAGGAGGAATTGATCCGAGAAGGCGTCGCCGACTATGTCATCGACAATGAACGCAAATCCGCCATCTTCGACATTGTGGACGAGCACTTCAAGAAAGGCTCCAGCGACCCCGAAGGCTATGACCGCGACCTGTTCAGCTACCAACCCGCCTTCGACACCTTCCACACCCGCAGCCTCATCAAGATCCACGACGGATGCAACAATTTCTGCTCCTACTGCATCATCCCCATGGTCAGGGGAAGATCTACCAGCAGGCCAGCCGAGGACATCTACCGTAACATCCGTGAGGTAGTCGACCACGGCTTCAAGGAGATTGTCCTGACTGGCGTCAACATGGGACGATACCGTGACGGTGAGACCAACTTCGAGACTTTGGTGGAACACATTATTAATATGGATGGCGATTTCCGCGTGCGGGTCTCCTCCATCGAACCCGACCAGTTCAGCGACCGTTTCCTGCAGCTTTTCCAACATGAGAAGTTGGCTCCTCACATGCACATCTGCCTCCAAAGCGGATCCGAAGACACCTTAAAACGGATGCACCGCTTCTATACAGCGGCTCAGTTCAGGGAGATGTGCCAACGTATCAAAGATTTCCGTCCCGACTTCAACCTCACTACCGACATCATTGTGGGATTTCCTGGCGAGACGGAACAAACCTTCAGGGAGAGTTGCGACTTCGCTCGCGAGATTGGATTCAGCCACATCCACACCTTTAAATATTCGAAACGCACCGGCACTAAAGCCGCCGCAATGCCCGACCAGGTGCCCGAAAGCGAGAAGAGCCGACGCAGCGAGGTGATGAGAACGATTTCTTTGGAAAACAAGCTCAAATACTTCAATCAAATGAAAGGTCGCACCCAACGATTGCTGATTGAGAGGATCGACTCCAAGGGGATGGCCAGAGGCTACGGAGAAAACTACATTCCCATCCAACTTACCGGTGAAAACCTCGAAAGGAATAGCTTTATTGAAGTGAATCTCAACGAGATATTGAACCAAAACAACGAAGAAAAAATGACTTTTGAAGCATCAATTCCAAAAAAATATTCTCAAAATAATTGTGCGTATCAATAAAAGTTGTATTTTTGCAGCCCGAAAATAAAAAGAAGAAACAAAAAAGAGATATTAGAAAATGGCAAATCACAAATCTTCACTCAAGAGAATTCGTCAAACCGAAAAGAGACGTCTGCACAACCGTTACTATGCTAAATCCATGCGTAACGAAGTCAGAAAATTCAGAACCCTTACCGACAAGTCAGAAGCTGAGAACCAGCTGCCGAAGATGTACTCCATCATCGACAAGGTTGCCAAGCGCGGTATCATCCACAAGAACAAGGCCGGTAATCTGAAATCAAAGCTCTCAAGATACACTGCCAAGTTGGCTTAAATAAGAGTTTTTTCATCATAATGTTAGCCTCCTCTATCTTTTAGGGGAGGTTTTTTTGGTTAGTAGAAAATTTTCTATTAAATTTGCGACCATATTAAAACATGATTATAGATAATGATTAATACGGATCGCAAAAGCATAAAGACATGGGCTGCCGATGACCGTCCCCGAGAGAAGATGATCAGCAAAGGCAAGGGCACCTTAAGCAACGCCGAGCTCATCGCCATCCTGATTGGATCGGGTAATGGCGAGCTTTCAGCCGTGGAATTGGCGAGAGAAGTGCTGAACGCCGTGGGTGACAACCTCTACGACCTCTCCAAACTCAGCATCGACGAGTTGCAACAGCACAAAGGCATCGGCGAAGCCAAAGCCGTGAGCATCGCAGCTGCCCTTGAGCTGGGCCGGCGATGGAGCGTCACCTCACCCGAACAGCGCAAATCCATCAGCAACAGCCAAGAAGCCTACGAGAGTTTCCTCGCCCTCATCGACGACCCAACTAAGGAGCATTTCATGGTGGCCTACCTCAACCGTGGCAATAAAGTAATTAAGGTGGAACGCATCAGCACTGGAGGCCTCTCCGGGACCTCGGCCGATCCCAAGGTTATCTTCAAGAACGCACTGCTGAAAGAAGCCACGGCCCTCATGGTTTGCCATAATCATCCTTCCGGAGTACCTCGTCCCAGCGCTGAAGACAAGAATTTGACCAAAAATCTCATCGCCGCCGGGAAAATTTTCGACATCAACGTACTTGATCATCTCATTATCGGAGAAAATTCGTATTTTAGCTTCGCCGAACATGGCCTGATGTTTTAAAAAATGAAGATAGTTACCATCATCGGGGCACGCCCACAGATCATCAAGGCAGCAGCATTGAGCCGCGCCATTAAGGATCATTATGCCGACCGCATCCAAGAGGTCATCGTACATACCGGTCAGCATTACGACGACAACATGTCGCAGGTGTTTTTTGACGAATTGGGCATCCCCCACCCCGACTATAACCTTCATGTGGGTTCCGCCTCGCATGGCGTTCAAACTGCCAAAATGATCGAAGGCATCGAGCAGATCCTCATGGATGAGAAGCCCGACTGCATGGTGCTTTACGGCGACACCAACTCCACCCTTGCCGGTGCCGTGGCCGCCTCCAAAATCCACGTGCCCGTCGTCCACATCGAAGCAGGCCTACGTTCGTTCAACAAAAGCATGCCCGAGGAAATCAACCGCATCGTGTGCGACCACTGCTCCACCCTACTCTTCACTCCTACACGCGCCGGATTCGAGAATCTCGCCCGTGAAGGCTTCAGCATCGACAACGACGGACCATACGACATCGATAATCCCAAAGTCTATCACTGTGGCGACATCATGTATGACAACAGCCTTCATTTTTCAAGCATCGCCGACCAAAAAGTTTCACTGCTGAAACAGTTAGGATTAGAAGGAAAGCCATACGTGCTGGCCACGCTGCACCGCGACAGCAACACCGATTCACCCGAGCGGCTCAACGCCATTTTGGATGCCTTCAAAGAGCTCTCGAAAGAAATCACTGTAGTGCTGCCCATGCACCCAAGGACACGCAAAAAGGCGACTGATTTCCACGCCGACAATGTCATCGTCACCGAGCCAGTATCCTTCCTCGAAATGATTCAGCTGGAAAAGCATGCCCAACTCGTGCTTACCGATTCAGGCGGAGTACAAAAAGAGTCCTATTTCTTCAAGAAGCCCTGTGTGATTTTGCGTCCAGAAACCGAATGGGTGGAAATCGTGGAAACCGGCACCGCCACTTTGGCCGATGCCGACAAAGAAAAGATTCTTGAAGCCAGCCATCACTATCTGCAACAGCCGCCCGTCAACTTCCCGGAAGTGTTCGGCGACGGCCATGCGGCCGAATTCATGCTGGACAAGATGCTCACTTCCCTGTGAGGTCGTGGTATTTGCGTCGTGCCGAGGCATAAGTGATCCGTCTATCGGTAATGGCATTCTGTGCTTGGAGCAACAAGGTATTGGCTTCCAGCACGTCTGTAATGGTATTCATGCCGGCACGATAGTTCAAATTGGCAAGTCTACTGTTTTCTTGGGCCATAGCAAGGGCGGCATGGTCAGACTGTAGCAAGGATTCCGCTTCAATCATCTGGTTATACGCCTGCTTTTCCTGCAAATCCATCATCCCGTTCAAGTCTTCTTGCATCAACTCAGCTTCACGGATTTTCAGATCATGCTCCTTGATCTTATGTGAGGTCTCCCACCATTGGGTCAACGGTACCGAGGCCGAGGCAAACATAATCGCGTTGAACTTAGTCTTACCAGTGAGGTTTCCATAGGATGCTAACGATCCAATGCCCACCTGAGGTAGCGCTTCGCCAATGGTCAGCTTCTTGTAAAACGTCTCCGCTTCGATTTGCAGCTGCAACAACCGGCGTTCAGGGCGGGAGAAAACTTTGTTTGAGTTAACAGGTAACCCTACCTGATCCAAATTATTCTCCAACACGAGTCCTTCTTCAGGATACTCAATGCCAATCTGATGACAGAGCAATATGGAAGCTAACACGATGCCGTTGTTCAACTGGAGCTGAAGCGCTTGAAATTCATTGCGTTTCAATGCCACCCGGAGCTTGTCGCTATTGGTGATCAAACCTGCTTTCAAAGCCGTCTCGACGGTATGGTCAAGCGAGTCGATAAGGGCCAATGCAGAGTTTAAGGTCTGCACCTTCTCTTGCAGTCCTAACACCAGATAATAAGAGGTCTCAATCTCTTCCATCAGGTCGCGCTCACTCACCTCCGACTTCAGTTGTGCCGCTTCGATGCCAAGACTGGCCAATCTGTTGCCATTGGCGATACGGCCGCCGGCATACACCGGCATAACAGCCACCGCATTCCCGCCAAGACCTTGTTTCATCATGGAGACCTTCGTTGGAATATCAAAACCAGCGTCAAGCAAAGCTTGGATGGTCGTGGCGACAAACGCTCCAAAACTGGTTTCCTGATTGATGTCATCCACACTGTATTCAATAATTGGGTTGACGGCGTAGTAGGACATGAATCCTAACGATACTTGGGGGAAATATTTGGTAAACACCTGGGCTTTCACCTCTCTCGCCTTCTGAATCTCCAACTCATTGGTCTTGAGTTTGGCATTATTGGCCTTAGCCAATGCAAAACACGAGTCGAGTGTGAGCGCTACGCTTTGCGCTTTAAGGCCTAAAGCCATGAACACCACTGCAACAGCCAAAAATATCCTTTTCATCATCAATCGTTTTTTTCGTTTTTATTATTGCGTTCCTCATTGCGGGCATCACGATCTTCCAGCCGCTGGATAAACCGTTTGTTAATCTTATTGCGTCGTTTCAGGTCACGTTCGCCTGCATCGAAAGCCAAGCAGTAAGCCACCGGCAACACGGTCACTACCAAGGGGAAGGTGATGATGGTACCGAAGCAGATTACCACGCCCATCGGCTCCCAAAGCAGGGTCTTAGCGGCAATCATTGGGATAACGCCCAAAGCGGTGGTCGCCGAAGTGAGGAAGATAGGCCTCATACGGCGTAGCCCAGCCTCATAAGCGGCTTCGTGCACCGAGATCTTCTCCTTCTCGCGCAACTCGGCCACATAGTCATACATGATGATGGCATTGCGAACGATGATACCGATCAGCGAGATCAAGCCCAGCATGGCGGTTAGGGAAATATCAAGTCCAAAGAGCCAGAGGCCTAAGGTCGCTCCAAAGACACATAGCACCGAAAGTGAGAGCGAGAGGATTGAGATGCCGATCTTCTTGAAGTGGATGATCAGCACGATGAACATCACTATAATGGCCGCAATGATAGCCATAACAAGTGATGGCATGGTATCTTTGGTAAGCGCCATGGAGCCACCCTCCTCGATCTCCACATTCTCAGGAAGGTCAAACGTCTCAATGTATTCGCCGATTTTCTTGAACTCCGCCAATTGCGCCTTGCCTGGAGCAACATCAGCCATCACCGTGATGCAGCGGCGGCCATTACGGTGGGTAAGATTGTCGTGCGCGAATGAGGGACGCAGTGTAGCCACCTGACGAAGCGGCACCCATACTCTTGGCCCAAAAGCAGGAACCAACAAATCACCCAAGGCCTCGTAGTCGATGTCGTGAACACCTTCCGTATAGATCTTGGTAGGCAGGTTATAACCTTCCTCCCACATCGAAACCAGATTGTTGCCTGACAAAGCGCCTGCCAGATACACCGATAGCACCGCCTGGGTCACCCCAAGTCGGTTAGCTTCGTCAATATCCAAGTCAACCTCCACAATCTCCTCGATGCCATCGTAGTCGGAATGGACATAAAACAGATTGGGATCCTGATGCATGAAAGACAGCAGCGAATCTGCAAAGGGACTGATCGTCTTGTAGTCGTCGCCCGAGATGTAATACTCCACCGGCGCATTCACTATCTGATAGTCCATCTGCTTGAAACGAATCTGAGCTATTGGGAAAGCATTCTCATATTTCAAGGAATACTCATTGATCATTTCCTTGGTAGCCTTTTCCGACACCGTGTTCACGATAAACTGGGCATAAGCACTGGTGGGAACGGCTTCAGGAGCATAGGTGATATGGAATCGCGGTGAAGCCATGCCAAGGAAGGCGGTTATTGACTTCACGCGAGAATCAGCCTTCAAAATCTTAGTCAGCGAATCGGCTACCGCAGCAGTCTCCTCGATAGAGCTGCCTGTAGCCAGGTGTATCTCTACCGCAAAGCTGTCGCGCTCGGCTTTGGGGAGCATCTGAATGTCTACCTTTGTGCCAAGATAAACGCCAAACACAACGGTAGCCAAAGCTACGGCAATCGTACCCCACTTATGACGGAAACACAAGTCAAGAAGTCGCTTATAGGACTTCTGCATTGCATTGAAGAACTTGGTCTGGATCTTCTCAATCACCGACATCTTCTTGTGGCTGGTGCGTTTGATGATCTTTGCCGACAGGAAAGGAATCACCCAAATGGCATAGAGGAAACTGCACGAGAGCGCAATGAAGATCACCCATGGGAAGAGTGTCACGAAATCACCCATAACAGTGCCATGCAACAGCGAAAGCATGGGAAAAAACATGAACGACACCGAGCATGTGGCAATAAGCATGGATGTCATCAGGCTGCGTGTAGAGACAGAAGCGCAATACCATCGCGAATGGCCTGTAGCCAACATATCGGAATAGCCGTCAATCACCACTACCGAGTCGTCAACAATCATACCGAGAACGACGATCAAGGCGGCTAATGTAACTGTATTCAACTCCACACCCATCAGATACATAATCGCCCATGTTGCCGCAATGCACACGGGCACTGAAGTCGAAGATACCAAAGCCGTACGCAGCGGGAACAAGAACAGCATCACCAAAATGACGATGATGATGGCCTCGATCAAGTCTTTCAAGAAAGAACGTACCGATTTATTGACCACATCAGGCTGGTCGGTGATGCGATGCACATTGATGTCGGGAGGTGCGGTAGCCAAGAAAGCGTCGATCACCTTGTTGACTTGTTCGCCAAACTCCACAATGTTGTTGCCAGAACGCATCTCCATGGAAAACATCAGGCAGCTGTTGTTATTAGCGTTAGCATCGGAATATTGTATGTATTGTGAAGTCTCCTGATAACGGCGCTCAAGGCGAGCCACGTCACGTAGCTTGATCACCTGACCCGTGACGGGATCAGCAAAAACAATCAATTCCGCAATTTCATAAAGGTCTTTATAGGGCACATTCACGTGAATGACCGCGTTGCCATCGGCGTTATCAGCCTTACCAGTGACGGTGCGCAAGCTGTGTGCTGCCAGTTCAGCCGTGATCATGGAAGGCGTCACGGCGTATTGCGTCATCCGGGTAGGATCCATATAAATGGCGATTTCCTCTTTCTCCTCCCCAATAATCTTGATATTACCCATGGTTTTGATGGTGCGAAGGCGGTCAGCCAACTGGTCGGCAAACTCACGCAATTCCCGTGATGGGCGCTGGTCGCTCTCGATAGCCAACAGCAGTGAAGAAGCGTTTCCAAAGTCATCGATGACCGCAGTGGCCAACACCCCCTGAGGCAGGTTAGTTTGACGGAACAACACCAATCCCTGACGGATGCGCGACCATGTCATCGGGGCGTCCTTAGCCGTAGGCACCAACGACACGAAGACCACCATCATACCATCTTTGGAATAAGAATAGGTCTTTTTCTTGTCCACATCAGTGAACGTGAACAGATACTGTTCAGTGGGCTTGGCGACACGCTGCTCGATTTCCTCGGCAGTGGCACCTGGATAAACCACCGCTACCACGCCTTGCCTGATGGTTACATCAGGGAACTCATTCTTTTTGAGCCTGGGCAGTGCAATGAAGCCAAATACGACGATGACCATCATGAAGAAGAACACCAGATTGTTGTTCCTCATCGCCGATTCTACGATATTTCTTTTCGTGGCCATAACACTCAGTGGTTAGAATGAGACTTCGGCACCGTTATACAACTTCTGGTAACCAGCCGTGACAATGGTGTCGCCATGGTTCAGCCCCTCACTCACCAACACACCATTTTTGATAAACTCGGTTACCTTGATGGATTGACGGTGTGCTTTGCCATTGCGGATCACCCAAACGGCAATGCCATCGGGCATGGTACGCACGCACGATGAAGGCACCACGATGCCTGTATGCCCATTGCCGTGTAAAGACAGACGAATCTTCGTCACCATACCGGGGAGCACTTCTTTCTCTTTGGGCGAAATGCTCGCTTTCATGGTATAGGAATGACCCAGCGGATTGGAAAGGATAGCTTTATCGCAAATAACGACTGGCTTCTCAGCATCGTTCAAGGCAGGGATGGTAGCTGTAGCCAGATCACCTATATTAATCAATCCTATCTCTTTTTCGGGTACAGAGAACTCCACCACCAGTTTATTCATATCAACCAAGTTGCAGAATGGGACGGCGGGTCCGATCTGTTCGCCGATGACATGGTCACCCATGCTGATGTAGCCATCCTGTGGCGCATAGAGCGAACAATCCTCAAGGTGTTTCCTTGCGCTCAATTCCGTTTGGCGCGCCTTCTCAAGGTCTGTCTCCATCTGAACCCAACGCACTTCGCTGATGCCACCCTCTTCGTACACCATTTTCATTCGACGGTAGCCATCTTCAGCTTGGTTAAGCGTAGCCAAAGCCACATCATAAAGGCTTCTGGCACTGGCATCGTCGACCTTGGCGATCAGCGTGCCTTTCTTCACCTGTTGGCCATTATGGACGAAGACACCTGTCACCGTGCCTCCAAAAGGGAACGACAGGGAGATCTTCATCTCGCTTTGGACGGTACCGACATAGTTACGGTAGTTGTTGCCGTCTGCGTTGTCGACTACTTCGATTTCTACAGGAATAACGCGGGTGATAGGCTGTTGCTTCTTTTTGTTGTCACAACCTACCCAAAGTACTGTTGCCAGCATCAGGATGATGAGATAGTGTGTTTTACTCATGTTATTTGCTTCAGTGTTTAGTTTAAAGATGCAAAAATACAAATATGTTTTCACATAGTAAAATAAAGTGACAAAAGGTGACTTCTATTATATTTTGTATCTTTGCAATCAAAACTAAGCCTCTTTTAAAACATGAAAAAGCTTCTGATACTTACTACGTTATGTCTTTTTGGTGTCCTCTCAGCAATGGGACAATCCAAATCCACCTATCCTTTCGTTGAGCGTGACTCAACATTATATTTAGATGTTCACCGGCCTGCTGTGGCACGAGCCGACAAAGCCGCTGTGATTTCTGTGTTCGGTGGCGGCTTCATCCTAGGAGCACGCGACAACGACTATCAATCGAGGCTGGCTGACTCGCTGACCGAACGTGGTTTCACCGTGATCAACATCGATTATCGTTTGGGATTGAAAGACAGCGTAAGGGTAGCCAACCATACTCGTCTGACAGATTTGGATAAACTATTCCAATACTGTATCGACATCGCTACCGAAGACTGTGCGGCAGCGGTCAAGTGGGTTGTTGAACATGCTGATGAAATCGACATTGATCCCACAAAGATTGCTTTGACCGGTAGTTCAGCAGGCGCCATCACTGTGCTTCAGCTGGATTTCTGCAGAGCCAACGGATGGCCTCAAGCTGCGGTATTGCCCGAAGGTTGGAAACCCGCCGCGGTGATTCCATACGCTGGTGGCGTGATGTGCAAGACGGCAGACCTGAATTATGAAACTGATCCCGCTCCTACCCTGCTAATGCATGGCACGAAGGACAAAATCGTTGCCTACAATGAATTAGGGATTCCTTTCCATCCCAAACTTTTCGGTTCAAAAGCCATCGACAGAAAGATGAAAAGCTTGGATATCCCTCACTGGTTCATTCGTTTCGAGGGTATCGGACACGAAGTGGCGTCATGGTTCCCTGGTTCCGTCGACCTCTTCTGCGCCTTTGTCAACCAGTGTCTTTCAGGACGTGTGAGCAACCTCGATGCCACCATGACCGATGAGGTTTTACAGCCTACTGAATGGACTAACATAAACGTATTTCAGCTCTATAAAAAATAATTTTCGCGCAACTGCTTGTTTATTAGAGAAAAAGATTTATCTTTGCACTCGCTTTTCGAAGCAAGTAATAAAACTTTTAAATCATTAATTATCAGTAATTTAACTATGAATCAGTACGAAACCGTTTTCATTTTAACTCCCGTTTTGTCTGACGATCAGATGAAGGAAGCGGTAAAGAAGTATGAAGATTATCTGGCCAAGGCTGGCGCAGAGATCGTTCATGAAGAGCACTGGGGCATGCGCAAACTTGCATACCCAATCCAGAAGAAATCCACTGGCTTCTATCAGTTGATAGAGTACAAGGCCGAGGGAGACGTTATTGCCAATGTCGAGACCGAGCTGAAGCGTGACGAGCGCGTGCTCCGTTTCTTGACCGTGAAGCTTGACAAGCACGCTGTTGCCTACAACGAGAAGAAACGCAAGAAAGCTCAGGAACAAGCTGAAGCTCAAGCCTAATGTTTAACATTTAAAAATTCAGAGAAATGGCACAACAAAACAATAACGACATCAAATATTTGACTCCTATCGCAGTCGATACCAAGAGAAAGAAATACTGCCGCTTCAAGAAGAACCGCATCAAGTACATCGACTACAAAGATGCCGACTTCTTGCTGAAGTTTGTGAACGAGCAAGGTAAGATTTTGCCTCGCCGCATCACCGGTACCTCAACCAAGTATCAAAAGAAAGTTGCACAGGCTATCAAGAGAGCTCGTCACCTTGCCCTCATGCCGTTTGTTGCTGACATGTTGAAATAATAGGAGGATTTGAAATGGAAATTATTCTGAAACAAGACATCGCCAACTTAGGCTACAAGAACGAAATCGTCACAGTGAAAGACGGTTATGCACGCAACTATTTGATTCCTAACAAGATGGCTATCTTGGCAACGGAAAGAAACCGCAAGATGTTGGCTGAAGAGATCCGTCAGCAGGCCCATAAGGAAGAGAAGATCAAGAACGAGGCCATGGACAAAGCCAAGGCTCTCGAAGGCTTGAAGCTCACCATCGGCGCCAAGGCTGCTGCCACTGGCAAGATCTTCGGTTCCGTCAACTCCATCCAGATTGCCAACGCTATCAAGGAAGCCTGCAACATCGAAGTTGACCGCAAGCAGATTGTGATGAACGAAGAGGCTGTGAAGGAACTCGGCAATTACAAAGCCAAGATCAAACTCCACAAGGATGTCCAAGCCGAAGTCGAATTTGAAGTGGTCGCTGAATAAAAGCACCGTCAAACTGATACAATCGCTGAAGCAGCAGAAATTCCGCAAGGAACACGGACTCTTCGTAGTAGAAGGCCGTAAAATGGTGGAAGAGTTGCTTCAATCCAACATGAAAACGCTCTGTTTATATGCAACAGAGCGTTTTCTGCGTGATTATGAGATCAATGATGATCGATTAGAGATCGCTACTGACATCCAAATGGAGCAGATGAGCGGTCAAGATACACCCCCAGGCATTCTCGCCGTTGTAGAGATTCCACAGCCAAGAGCCACCAAAGAAGAAGGCATGATTTTGGCTTTAGACGGCATTGCCAATCCTGGTAACATGGGAACCATCATCCGCACGGCGGAATGGTTTGGAATGAGCCAAATCGTTTGCAGTGAGGATTGCGTTGAGCTTTGGAACCCTAAGGTGATTCAGGCCACGATGGGTTCCATCTTCAGGATGAATGTAACCAGTGTGAATTTAGCATCTTATCTTGATAAAGTGAGGAAGTCAGGCAAAGCCATTTATGGAGCATTGTTGGACGGCGAGAACATCTTCAGGAAGGAGCGTTGGGATGACGGTGTCATCGTCATCGGCAGCGAGTCACATGGCATCAGGAGTGAGGTTTTACATTATATCACGCATCCTATTACGATTCCGCGTGCGGAGGGCAGCATTACTGAATCGCTGAACGCCTCAATGGCTGCAGGAATCATTATGGCAGAAATAAGAAATAGATAAAAGATAAAAGATAAAAGATAAAAGATAAAAGATAAAAGATAAGAGATAAAAGATAAAAGATAAAAGTTAAGTGGGTGGATCAAACTACTAACTATTAACTCTTATCTTTTATCTCTAAACTAAAAAAGCCCTCTCGCGTTAGCGGAGGGCTTTTTTGTAAGGGTGGGCGGCGACCTACTTTCCCACGTTTTACCGCAGTATCATCGGCACTGCCGGGCTTAACTTCTCTGTTCGGAATGGGAAGAGGTGCGCCCCGGCGTCACAGCCGCCGCTTGTCTCTTTCGGCCAAGCGGCTCTTCGGGATGGGAAAGACCAAGCAAGTTGTGAGGTTAGAGGTTAGAGG